>Ga0193955_1000447_pt1 | contig 23203 bp, 15 predicted proteins | sample BB_6_MG_FD_140343 | JGI IMG/M metagenome (GOLD analysis project Ga0193955, IMG submission 140343) | Microbial mat bacterial communities from the Broadkill River, Lewes, Delaware, United States - BB_6_MG | ecosystem: Environmental > Aquatic > Freshwater > River > Microbial mats | place: USA... | reverse complement strand
TTTAGTGTCTTCTCACCTTTTAATACTTCAAGCACCAATTTGGTTTTTAGCTCTATGCTGTATGTCGTTTTTTTTCTGCTCATAATTTTATCCTCTATTTTATTGTCTAATTTTATCTAAATTGGAATTTATGCAATTAGACTTTTTTGAAAATTGTTTGTTTTTCTTGGGGTATTATACCATCAATTGTCCAATATGTTAAATAAACATCTTTACAACTACTTTAAATTACAATTTCAATATAATCTATAAAGTTTAATAAGACAATATAAATTAAAAAAGGAAATCTAATGAAGTGGAGTGAAATGTTAGACAAGTGGAGCTTATCTGGATTAAAAGTCAAAGTTGCTTTTTTAGAGATGGATTTTAGTCCCAATGATGTGGATAAAAATGCTTCATGGGAGATGTATGTAGAGATGCAAACACGCATTACTACACAAGACCTAGATGAAAATGAAGGAGATGAAACTTCTGCATTAGAAAGTATTGCGAAGCTCTTTCAACTTACTAGAGATGTTCTGAAAAAATATGGAAGACATTCACCAGATTTTTCTCGTATAGCTTTGTTTATCTTAAATGAAGAAGTCCGACCTTTTACTGCAAAATGGCATAAACTCTCATTATCAGGAGCTTTAAATGATAAAGAACAATGTAAAAAATTTAGAGAAGAGTTAAAAGAACTACAAGTAATTTTAAAGGGATATAATTCAATTTTGGCTGATATGGCAGGAGTTGAAAATTTACATATCTATAAATAGTAATCTATAAAAAGGAAAAAATATGATTTTAAATATTTATTATTCAAAAAAGTTTAAAGATTTAGTAGAATACAAAGATTTTTTTATCCAAAATTATTTTTTTAAAGATGGAGATATTTTAAGTGGTAGGCTTTTTGATGTCTCTTTTTTTGATATAGATAATTATCAAGACAATAAAAAATCTATAGATATTATTTTAATTGATGATTATTTAGTTGATAATATTTATGAAAATGTATCTCTACAGAAAGATATTTTAGAAAAGTGGCAGAGTAATAAGAGAGTGATTTTTGTAGGACTGACTGAATACTATTCTAAACTCTCTATTTGGGGTAATGCTGTAAATTTTATTAGAGCATTTGATAAAGAAGATATTTTCAACTTTCTTTATACAGAAATCACACATGATATACTAAGGTTTATTTTAGAAAAAGATAAATTAAATATCTTTATCTCTCATGCCAAAAAAGATGGAAGAGAGATTGCTAAACTACTTAAAGAATTTATAGATAATGATGTAAAGCTTGATAATTTTTTTGATGAGACTGATATACAGAGTTCAAAGAGTTGGCAAGAAGAGTTAGAAGATAATGTAGATAATAGTCTCTTTTTATTTGTCTATTCTGATAACTATTGTCATACTATCTGGACACAACAAGAGCTAATATGGGCAAAACAAAAAAGAGTACCTATCGTGGGGATAGATGTATTATCCAAAGAAGATAAAAGAGTTTTCCCTTATATAGGTAATATAAAGATGCAAAAATTACTTTATACTATAGGAGATATTGAATATCTATGTAATGGTAGTTTTTCACTACAGTCAAATCATAATATGAGATTGATTATTAATGCTCTTTTAAAAGAAGCTTTAGAGCATTATCTATTTCTTCAAAAGTATAAAACAAAAAAAGATTATTTAGTTTTGACCAAAACACCAGAGTTATTTGATGTATGTAATAGTTCTAAAGATGTATTATATCCCGACCCTCCATTGATGAAAGAAGAGCAGAATATTTTGGAACAGTGTTGTAAACAAAATATATACACACCTCTTCTTTTTGAAAAAACAACGAAAACAAACAAAAAAATATCTATCTCCATTAGCGAATCACAAGATTTAGAAACCACAGGCTTAACTATAAACCACATGAATATGTTAATGGTTGAATTAGCGAGGTATCTCTTTATCAAAGATAATACGCTGTTGTATGGAGGTGATTTAGGATATAAAAAAGATTTTAATTTTACACAAATTTTAGTAGATATTTTACAGTCATATAATAGTGATTATAATGATAGTAAAAAAATAATAAACTATGCAGTAAAGCCATTTAGTAATTTTATAGATGAAAAGATAAAAAATAAATATAAAAAAGTTATTAAATTTAAGACTGTAGGAGAAAAGTGTGAGCTATCAGATATTAATATAATTACAAAAAATTTAACTCAAATGAGAGAGATGCTTACAGAGGATATGGATATTAAGATTGCAGTAGGAGGAAAAGTCACAGGATTTAGTGGCTTCTACATAGGAATTTTAGAAGAGATATATCAAGCAATAAAATCAAATACACCTACTTATCTTATAGGTGGTTTTGGTGGAGTAACTAAAAAAATTATTGATTTAATAAATGGAAAAGAAGACGAAAAGTTAGGATTTGAGTATCAAAAGATACATACAGAAAAATTAAGAAACTTTTTAGAATCCAATAGTCACTATGAAGATGAAATAAGAGCTAAATATGATAGAATGTATGCATTCTTAAAAAATATAGATATAAACAAGTCTAAGAATATAAAAATATGTGAAAGTAAAGATATTGATGAAATAGTATCTTTTATTTTAACAAATATTGAGTTTACACGGAAAAAATAGATGAAAATATTCCTAAGCTACTCCACAAAAGATGAGCAAATAGTAAGAGGTTTAGAAAAATATATATCAAAAGAGATGATTGAAACTTGGATAGACCATAAGGCAATAGGTGGAGGAAGTGATTTAAGTAGAGCTATTAAAAAAGGTATTAATAAATCTGATATTTATTTTCTCTTTATTAGTCAAAATTCACTTGATTCTGATTGGGTTGATAAAGAGATAAAATGGGCAATGCAAAGAGAAGAAAAGTTAAAATATGAGTTTATTGTTCCTGTTTTACTTGAGTCAGAAGCTTTAAAAAAGTGGAATAACAAGAAGTTAAAAGATAGAAAATATATAGCCTATAGTGGAGACTTCCATGATATGGCACATGAGATAAAAAACACTATTATCAATAAAACTATAGAAAAATATGACTATGAATGTCTTCTCAAAAAGAAAGTTTTAGAAAATATTTTAGGTGTTATTGGCACGATACTATTTACAATTGCATTTTTTACAGAACCTACAGAAAAAGAACATGCTACACATCTACAAAGCACATCAAGTAATTGTGATACTTCACAAATAGTCTATCAAGACATGATGATTATGAACTACGCTACTTGCCCCATTAGCCAAGATAAAAAACTTTTTAGTGTAGGAATTTTTAATATGATTTTTTCTAAAGAGATTGAGAATGATTAAGGAAAAAAATATATGAAAATCTTCATCTCCCACGCCACAAATGACAAAGCCACCATAGCACTACCCCTCTATACACAATTAGAAATCCATAATCTAAACCCATGGATAGATAAAAAAGATATAAAATATAGTTCTAGTCTTTTTCATGCTATCAATAGAGGTTTGGCTGAGTCACTCTATGCTGTAGTGATTATTAGTCCATCTTTTATCTCTAGTGATTGGACAAACAAAGAGCTAGAAGCAATTCACAATAGACATGTAGAGAAAAAAATATCTCATCTTTTTTTGATATATCATAAGATAGAGAGAGATAGAGTTGTAGATATCTATCCTCTGCTCTGTGATAACTTTTCTTTTGATAGTAGGGATGGTATAGAATATATCGCCCAAAAGATACAAAGCAGTATCGAGACCAAGCAGGAACTTAAAGATTTTGTAAGAGCAAAACAAGAGGGTAGAGAGTATATAGTTTCAAAGCAAAATGAGTTACCAAGATTAGATGAGTCGTTCTATTTTATGATGAATATACAAAGAGAAGTCAAGAGAGTAGAAGAGCCTTTTTTGACAGAAACCATAAAGAGACTCACAAGCATAGAAAAAGAGAAAATGATTCAACTGCTTGTCAAAGATTTGATACAAAATGATGAGAGTTATGCTAAACTCTATGAGGATGTTGTTCGTAGGATTCCTCATCGTGGTAGTGATAATGAAGTTTTTGTTGATTTGAGTTTGATTGGGGATGATGTTTTGGTTGGGGTTTTGGATTTATTAAGTATAATAACATAATCAAATGTTTAAATAGGAAAATATGAAAACTTGGGATGTATTTATTAGTCATGCTAGTGAGGATAAAGAATCTATTGTAGAACCACTAGTACAAACTTTAAAAGAAAATGGTATCTTATGTTGGTATGATAAAGATAATATTGATTGGGGAGATAGCCTCATAGATTCTATCAACAACGGATTAAAAAATTCACGATATGTTATTGTTATTTTAAGTGAAAACTTTATAAAAGGTTTTGCAAAAGCAGAATTAAATTCTATGTTAAGTATGGAATATTTAAATGGTCAAAAAAAAGTTTTACCTTTAATTGTTGGGAATGAACAAGTATGTATAGATGAGCTACCACTTTTAAGAGATAAAAAATATATTGTATGGAACAAAAAATCTTCTATAGTAATTTATGAATTAAAAAAAGTTTTAGAGATAGAAGTTAAACCTTATAAGCTTACAAAAAATAAAAACTATAGTATCAATAAAAACTACTTTATTGCTTTGGGATTAATTATTATTGTTGGAAGTTTTTTATTAGATAATAGCTCTTTTAAATATGTTGAAAGTAAAGAAAGTAATCCTGCAATTACTGTTTTAGCCAAAGAACTTACAAAACAAGCTAAAGAAAAAGAATATTGGAAGCAACAGTACTATGAATTAAAAGAAAAGTATAAAGATTATCCTAACTTAATTACAACAGCAAAAACTATTCAGGAGTCAGAAGGGTATCATAAGGCAGTAAAATTTTTTATGAAAATAGATTTAGATAATCATAATAAAAAAATATCTTTACCTACTATGTTACAAGATAATACTTTAAAAATAAAGCCTAATATAAGTAATAAGATTCAAAAAAGTATAAATCAATCTAATGAAATTCAAAAGGAAAAAGATGAGCTGAATTCAGATGATATAAAAGGTATATGGAATCTAAAAAAATATATATTGAATATTTCAGACAATGGTTATCTTTCGATATATAAATATATAAATCATAAAAATTGTTATAGGCAATATTATAATGATAAGAATTATCAATTTATTGATATGAATAATGATGGTACTTTTTATTTAAGAAAAGAGAATAATTTATTATCTACAAGTATTATTAAAATAAATGATATTGAACTAGAAATATCATCAGTTAATAATTCATATTCCTTAGAAAAAGAAGATTTAGAGTTATCTTTTATTAAAGATAATAGTTGTAGATAAATTATGACTAATTTAAAACTTACCAAACTTCTTTTTCAAGAAAAAAACTTAAAATACTTAACCCAACTAATCCAAAAAAACTTCAACCAAATGAACCACAACACATTCTGGGATACTTTAAAAAAAGAAGCCAAAAAACAAAATCTAAATGAAAAAGTTGCAGAGATAGCTAAACTTCATGTAGGAGCTTCTGAAGAGATTGATGGGGTTTATTTTGTAGAATTTGTTGAGGAGTTGGTAGTGGCTCATAGTAAGGGAGAGGTTGCTAGGGTTTTGGAGGATAGAGAGAGTGAGTTGAGTGAGGAGTTGGTTAATGTCTTGCTTGATTCTGCTCAGAAGATGATGGCTAGTGATGGGTTTACTACTGTTGTGCCTCTTGTTTTGGAAGTTGCTGAGGCAATTGTGGAGCGTAGAGGTTTTGTTGGGTTGGAGGCTTATCTTTACAATCAATATGTTATCTATTATCTCTATAGCAATCAAGCACAAAAGGCTTTGGAGTCTATAGATAAGGCTTGTTCTTGTGACATTGAAGATAAGATATTGCTTGATAGATTGGAGATAAACAGAGGATTGGTGCTATATAGATTGGGTCGTTATGATGAGGCTATAGCTCTGTATGAGAGTATGGAAGATAGGACTTTAAATCTAGTGGATTTTAAGCAAAACTTGGTTCTTTTTTATAAAGAGTTGGGGAACTTCTCTAAAGCTCTCAATCTTCTTTATGAGCTGTTGGAGCTAGTGAGTAGTGAGGATACAAATCAACGCTCTAAGATTTATGGAAATATGGCGAATATTTATGGAGTGCTAGGACGCAAAGAGAAACAAAGAGAGTATCTACTTCGCTCACTCCGTGCCTCTAAGTGTAGTAGAGATAGAAACTATGAGATTGTGATTGCAAACTATTTTAATTTGGCAAATTATTATCTAAACCAAGAGTGTTTTGACAAAGGAGAGTTTTGGTTAAATGTATTTAAAAACTCTGCTAAAAGAATCCAAAGAGAGAGTGACTACTTTTTTAATTATGCTCTTTTAAAGATTCGTTTTTTTCTAAAAAAAGATGATTTTTTCTCTGCCAAAGCGATTATAGAGAAGATAATACCTGATATAGACCAAAACGCTTCAAGTGTGGAGTATCTCTCTTTTTTGGTACAGTTGGGTATCTGTCATCTTGGAGAAAAAGAGAATCAAGAGGCAGTTGTAGTTTTTGAAAAATCCATAGCCATAGCAACGCAAACAAAACACAATGAGTTTATACAGACTATTAGAGGTTATCTTGGTATCTCATTCTATCTTTTGGGTTATGAAGAGAGAGCCAAAGAAAATATAGATGCTTTTTTTAGACAAGAGAGGGTTTTGAGAGAGCATATAGATGATTCATTGACGCAGTTTTATTTTTCTATAGATAGAGCGAGTATCTACCATAGTATTGTAGAAATTTTGGTAGCCAAAAATGAGACTTTGCTACTCTTTGAGATACTACAAAATATAAAATCAAATGCAGTGAGTTTTAATAGCAACAAAAGAATAACCTATCCTCTACTTATAGAACAGATGGATAGAAATAGTGTAATTCTTGACTACTACCTTAAAGACAATTTACTCTTTTGTTTGGTTATAGAGAAACATTTTCAAGCTCCTATATTGGTAGAGTTAGAGGGAGGAGAGAAAGAAATATTGGCTGTGGTAGATGAGTATTTTGAGACACTAAAGTATGCTCAAACAATTCTCATGTATAATCCATTTGAATTTTTACAAAAAGTCTCAGAACAGATTTTAGAGCCACTTTCCAAATATATTGAGGGGAAAGAGAGCTTGATTATCTGTAGAAGTTCTCATCTAAATCTCTTGCCAATGCATATATTCCCTTATAATAGTGGATTACTCCTTGAAAAAGTAGCCACCTCTTATGCTCTAAATTCTGCTTTGATATTTTTTGAAGGAGAGAACAAAAAAGAGGCTTTACTAATCTCTAGCTCCAAAGTAACAGATAGTCCAAGAGCAAAAAAGTATTTTGAAAAAGAGATAAACTATGTGAAACAGAGTCTAAAAGATAGCTACAAGATAGAAAAATCCATAGAAGAGCCAAACAACAAAGAGAGACTTTTTGAGACCAAAGGAGGCATAGTACACCTCATAAACCATGGAACATTTAGCTCTAACAAGCCCAACAGTAGTGGAATGTTCCTAAAAGAGAAAGATGAGGATATTTTTGTAGATATTGATGAACTATTTAGATATAAACTAGATATAGAGTCCATATTTATGAGTGGATGTAGTACAGGAGAAGTCCAACCCCTCAAAGGTGAAGAGCCTTTGGGCATCATCAGCTATTTACATTCCAACGGTGTGAAATCAGCTATACTTAGCTCATGGAAAATCCCATCAGAGATAGAAACTACCGTAGATGTGGTGAGAGATTTTTATAGATATTGGCTAAAAGATGGGTTGAGTAAAAGTGTAGCATTACAGAGGGCAATGATAGACAATAAAAAGGTTAATCCTTATGAGTATGCAGGGTTTGTTTTGTTTGGTGGGTATAGTATAGAGAGAGATAAAAATCTAGGAAAAGGTAGATAGAGATATGGATAAAGAGTATAAAGCGTTTATCAGCTATTCACACGATGATGAGGAGTTTGGTAGTTGGTTACATAAGGAGTTAGAGAAATATAAAATACCAAAGAGATTAAAAGAGGATTATCCTCATCTACCTAAAACACTCTATCCTATATTTAGAGATAGATATGAGTTAAATGCAGGGGATGATTTGGGTGTGGAGATACTCAAGGCTCTTGAAAAATCTGATGCACTTATTGTAGTATGTTCTACCAAGTCATCTAACTCTAAATGGGTCAATAAAGAGATTATAGATTTTAAGATGATGCATGGGGAAGATAGGATTTTCCCTATTATCCTAGATGGGAAACCTTTTGCAAAAGAGAGTGATAAATTTGATGATAGTTTAGAGTGTTTTCCTGAGGCTTTGAAGTACAAGATAGATAGTGAGTGGAATTTGACAGATAAAGAGACTTCTATTTTGGCTAGTAGTACTATTGAGAAAGAGGATGGTAAGGAACTGGCTAAGTTGAAGTTGATTTCTGGGATTTTGGGTGTTCCTTTTGGGGAGTTTTATCGGAGAGATGAGGAGCAGAAGAGGAGAGATAGGGATGAAGCTATTGATATTTGGAGTCTTGTTTCATTTATTATAATTGGATTTGCTATTTTTAGTTGGGTGCAGAGGGATATAGCTATTGAGAATGAGAAACTAGCTATAGATGAAAAAGAAAAAGCCAATGATAGACTTTATGATAATATATTACAACAAGGATTAATATATAAAAACTATTTAAATGAACCTTTAAAAGCAAAACTTCTATTTGCAGAAGCAGTTAATCTAAGTCAGGATAGAAAGAAAGGAGAACAAGCGAGAATACTTTACGATACTATCAATAGAGGAGTAAAGTTAAAAGATATTTCAGAATATAACACTTCAAGTAAAATTGATAAATATGAAAATAATTATATTTCAAAATGTAATGGTGATGTTTTGGATGTAAATAAAGATAAAACAAAAATTCTTTTTTCTTGTAATGATGGAACAATTCAATTATGGAATATCAAAACTAATAAAAGAATAGTAGTTTTTAAAAATGACAATATTTATAAAGTAACAGCTATACTTAGTAAAGATGAAAAAAAAATACTATCTTGGGGATTTAATAAAAAAGTTCTATTATGGGATATTGAAACTAATAAAGAACTACTTAGTTTTAAACACACTGATATAGTCCTAGGAGCAATATTAAGTAAAGATAAAATACTCTCTTGGAGCAAAGATGGAATTATTAAATTATGGGATATAAAAACTAATAGTGAACTACTCTCTTTAAATCATAAAGGTTGGATTTCAAAAGCTAAATTTAATAAATCTAAAACTATGATTATATCTTGGAATGAGAATAAAATTATTAAAGTATGGGATATAAGAAATGGTAAATTATTATTTACATTACATCATGAAGATATAATTATAGATTCTTATTTTAATGAAGATAATACAGAGTTTATATCCCAAAGTAATAATATAATTAAAAAGTGGGATATAAAAAATATTGTAAAGGTATTTTATTATAAAAAAGATAATTATAAAGATAATTATTATGATAAACATAAGATTAATAAAGTTAAAGGAAATAAAAGTATAGAAATTCAAGATAATAAAATTATTATATCAAATAATTTTACTAATAAAAAGTTACTTACTTTCAAATATAATGATGATGTTTTTGAAAGTAATGTTAAAGGAACCGTATTCAATGAAAATCAAGACTTATTCCTTACTTGGGATAATAAAAGATTAATTACACTATGGAATAGTAAAAATGGCAATAAGTTACTAACTCTTAAAAATAATTTTGATATATTGGAATTAACTTTTAGTAAAGACCATAAAAGTATTCTAGTACTAGATATGCGTTGGAATGTGACAGTTTATAAAATTGATAGAAATAGAAAACTTAATAAAAAGTACTATCCACTTGAAGCTCAAGTAGAAACAGGTACATACCTAACCCAATCAGGAGAAGTAAAAGCCCTATCAAAAGAAGAATGGCTACAAAAAAAGAAAGAATACGAACAAGTCCTAAAAGACTCAAAATAAACCTATTATCTTGATTCAAGAGCGTAGCAATAGCACTAAAAAACTTACATAACAAAAAACTGTTATGATTAAAAAGTTATTCATATCATTTTTTTGTTATGATTAGTTATCTAAAAGTATCAGGGATATGTTATGAATACAAAAAAATGGATTTGGCAACATGAAGACTTTCCTAATTTTAACTATAAATACAAAGAGATAGAGCCAATGATATTTCATCTAATTGAAAAGAGTGGTATGCTCAAAGGGAAAATATCTTATCTCTCAGATAGCCAACAAGATAACTTCTCTGTGGAGACATCGCTGAGTGAGATTTTGGCTACATCGCAAATAGAGGGTGTAGAGTTAAAACGCGATAGTGTTAGGTCATCGTTACAAAAGAGACTCAATATTGCATTTAATAGAGAAGAAGATAAATCTACTAAAAATAGTGATAGTTTAACTGAGCTATATATAGATAGTAGGTTCAATCAAGAGGATTTGTCTATAGAGAGGTTACACAGATGGCATAGTGCTATTTTTGAAGAGTATAGCTCTGTTTTATACCCAGTGAACAGAGGAGTCTTTAGAGACCATGATGATATGCAGATAGTCTCAGGCATTATCGGCAAAGAGAAGATACACTATATAGCCATGCCCCAAAAAGAGATAGAACCCTCAATACAAGAACTTATTGAGTATATTAATAGCAGTGATGAAAACTTTATTGTCAAAAGTGCTGTTGCTCATTTGTGGTTTGAATCAATTCACCCTTATGATGATGGAAATGGACGCATAGGTAGAGCTATTGTCAATTATATACTAGCAAAAGAGGGAGGCTTAGACAACCGATACTACTCTATCTCAACTGCTATCAATAAACATAGACAAGAGTACTATGACAATCTTGAAAAGATGCAGAACTTGATTTATAATAGTGAACTAGAGCTAACAGAGTGGATAAAGTGGCATACCAAAAGCATTGAGAAGTCTATAGATATTTCTATAGACAATATAGAAAAAGTAGTCCAAAAGACAAAGTTCCATGATAAGGTTAGACATATAAAGCTAAATGATAAACAGCGTAAAGTCATCAATAGACTTCTTGATGTAGGAGAGGGGAACTTTGAGGGTGGACTTACCAACAAAAAATATAGAGCCTTAACCAAAACAGATGCTGTCACAGCTTCAAGACACCTCAAAGATATGCTCAATAAAAGTATCATCAAAGAGATAGAGGGGTATAGTGGTAGAAATACTCGTTATGAGATTAGGTTATCTTAAGGAGCTAAACCCATGAACCTATTCCTATCCTACTCCACCCAAGACCACCACTACAAAGATGAAATAAAAAAAACTCTCTCAAAACTAGAAAGAGATGGAAAAATCAAACTTTGGGTGGATGAAAAAGAACTAAAGGCAGGAGAAGAGTTTAATGAGATAATTGAAGCAGAGATTAGAAATGCTGATATGTTTTTACTGCTTTTGAGTCGTGATTTTTGGGCTTCTGATTATATTCAAAGGGATGAATTACCTTTGATTTTGGAACGGTATAGAGATAAAGAGGTGATAGTTGTTCCTATTGTGCTAAAAGATGATTATGATTTGATAGGTCATGATGAGCTAAACAAACTTAATGGTTTACCACGAAATGATGTGGGAGATAAACGATTAAAGCCTATTGATGCGTTTATATCTAAGGATAAAGCTTATAATCATATTTTACAAGAGATAATCAAATTACTACCACAAAATGATAATATAGAGGTCTATAAAGGTGCAACACATAAGTTTGTAAAGGTTTTTGTGGGACATAGTTATAGAGATAAAAATTCTGTTAATAATATAGTGGCTAAGTTGGATATACCACGAGAAAATATTGAGATTTGTAGTGATGTCAAGAGCGATATGCAATGGCAAAAGAGTATGTATGAGGCTATTGTTAAGGCTGAGTTTGTTGCTCTATTTTTGAGTAAGGCATTTTTAGAATCTGATTTTATTCAAAGCCATATTTTGCCTCTTCTCTATCGTCAATATCATATTGGTAAATGTAGTGTATCGGTTTTTCTCTTGGAGGTTTGTAATTTTAAAAAAGATATTTTTTTACAAGAGTTTATACCCCAACCTTTAGAGCATTTGACATCATTAATCACAAAAGAATCCAATAACGCTTATGAGAAAATAGAATTAGATTTTCCTAAGATTTTTTTACTCTACAAAGTAATACAAAAATATGATAAAGATAAAAATCAATCTGTAAAATTAAATGATAATTCTAGTATTGAGTTGTATGAAGATTCTATCTTGATAGAGAGATGGGAGTTTGTAGGTGCTAAAGAGCGTATAGAAGAGTATGCAGAGCTTTATAAAAATAGCTTTGATATCAAAGAGAGTTCTTTTAAGTTTGGTCTTTTTCAAGAGAGTGATTTGGTAGCTGATATTGCTAAGTTACAGCATTTTTTTGAGACGATTTTTAATGTCTATAGAGCTGATATAAGCAAAGAGAGTATAGCATTTTTACTTTCACCATTTAGTAATCTCTCTTCATTTGTGCAAACTATCACAGATAATAAAATATTTGATATAGGAGGGTTTAATTGTAATAAAGAGATAAACAATGAAGACTCTATATTTCTATTTTTACGGTTTTCTTTGGAGGGATACAGTGAAAATAAGTTGATTTATACTATGTATAAACTGATAGAAAAAAAGTTTAATATCTCTATTTCAGAAGACAATGGAGAGATTTATAGTCCTAAATCTTTTGCTAAGACTTTTGAAAAAGCCTTGATACTTTTAAAAAGAAATAGAGAAATTGCTTTTAGCAAGATTATATCTTCGATTGATTTATTGGGTTCAACATTAGAACTTATGGAGGATATGGATTTTATAGAGCAAAATATAGCACTTATAAAAACACCCATCGTACAGAATACACAAACAGATATTGCCCAATTGTTTGTAGAGCCTAGAGCCAAGCTTCATTATACAACGACGGATAAAGTTGATAGTATCAAAAATGTATCTGATTGGTTTTATGATAATTTAGAGCATAGAGACTTTATCTTGTTATTGGGTAATTTTGGACATGGGAAGACGACACTTTTAAAATACTTAGTCTCAAATCTATCCAAAAACTACTGTTTAGGTGGGGCTATTCCTGTTTTTCTAACACTGAGAGAGCATTTTAAGACAGAGAGTTCTTTGCAAGAGGCTGTGACCAATGCCATTATGATAAATAGTAGAATGAGTGATGATTTTTGGAAAGATAATCAGTGGATAATTTTTTGTGATGGCTTTGATGAGCTTAATATCTTTCATCAAGAAAATCCCCAATGGATTACACTGGTTTTTTCTCAACTTCTTAAAGCTTCTCAAGAAAATAATATCAAAATTGTTATCTCTTCTCGTCCTATATTGTTTATGAATCAAGAGATAAAAAGCAAAACAGTTGCTAAATTTTCAACCCTAGTATTAGATGAGTTTAATGATAAACAGATAGAAGTATGGCTAGATAATTGGAGTCAATCTAATTTTAAAATTACGATAAAGATGCTTAGAGATAGAGGGATTTTAGGCATTGCACGAACACCTATTATACTTTTTTTGATAGCTCTTATGTTTTATGATAAATTGATAGATAGCAAAGAAACTTATAGTGTGAGTAAAGTCTATAAGCTTTTTTTTGATTGGACAATTAGTAGTGGAGGATTTATAGGTGATGATAAGATTATCAAACATAAAGTACCTCAAAACTATAGAGAGATTATCCAAGAGACTGCGTGGCAGATATTTACACATCCTGATAGTAAAAGTGGACTACTTCACTATAAAATTCTTCTCAAAGAGCTTGAAGCAAGATTGGAAATAGATATATTTGATGTATGGGACGAGAGGATTTTTGTAGCCCATGCCTTTAAAGAGCGTAAAAAAGAACATATAGAGTTTTTGCATCAATCACTTAGGGAGTATTTGGTGGCTGAAAAGTTATTTGGAGTCTATGTTGCGATGATAGATGAGCCTGAGCATCAGATAGATATTGGCTATGAAAAGATACTTTTAAGTAAACCCCTCACAGAAGCAAAAGTAAACTTTTTTGTAGATATGACACGAAATCTAGCATTAGAAGAAAAAGAAGTTTTACAAATCAAAGCCAAAAATATCGCTCACTGGTCTACTATTTTATATCAAATTATTGAAAAAGACCCCACATATCTACAAGGCTATAGTGTTTATAGAAAAGAAAATGACACTATCACAGTCCAACATCTCTTTGCTCAAAATCAAGTCGTATTAGCCAACTTGGTTCTATTAGGCTATCTATTTGAAGCCAATCTATATGAAGAGTTGGCAGAAGAATTTAATATTGAACTTTTTACACAAATTCAATCATTTTTTAAATCAGATAAACAATTAGAGGTATTTGAAGATATACTCAAAAACTTTTTTACTAATCTCAATTTTACACATAACGAATTTAATGGCTGTGATTTTTATAACTACAGCTTTAAAAAAATAACTTTTGATAAAGTCTCATTTAACAGTTGTGATTTTAACCATAGTAAATTTTTTGATGTAGATTTTAAAGATGTGATATTTAGCAGTTCACTCTTTGAAGGACTAGAATACAGCACATTTAAACATCACGGAGAGTGCCAATATCGAAACTGTACATTTGAGAAGTTAAACTATAATAATAGAGTTAATAATGAAAAAGTGCTTTATATAGACTGCCTATTTATAGATTCAGATATATACTACGAAAACTTCTCAGGAGCTACATTTCAAGATTGTATCTTTAAAAACAGTCACTTTTTAACAAATGAAAGTATAAACACAGAAGATATAGAGTTTATTCACTCTATAATCAAAACCAAAGATACTTATGAGGTTCTAAATGGTTATAGGGTTGATATGTTTGAAAGTAATATAGGGTAGTGATAATCTAAAAAAATGAGGAAATATTTTGAAAAAAGACATATTCATAAGCCACGCAAGTGAAGATAAGAAAGCTATTGTAGAACCATTGGTAAAAACTTTAGAAGCCAATAATATCTCTTGTTGGTATGATGCCAATGAGATTGGTTGGGGTGATAGTATCACTTCTAAAATCAATCAAGGATTAGCCAACTCAAAGTATGGACTGGTGGTATTGAGTGAAGTGTTTATTAATAAAGGTTGGACAATAGCAGAACTAAATAATTTGCTGAATATGGAAATATCTAACGGAGAGAAAAAAGTTTTGCCTTTGCTTGTGGGAGATGAAGAGACGATTTTGAGTAAATTACCACTACTGCGAGATAAAAAATATATTGTTTGGGAGGATAATCCTCATCATATTGTTAGTCAATTGAGTAAAGTATTAAAAAGAGAGATAGTGCCTCAACATATAGAGGATAATTTTTCAATCCCAATGCCAAAAAGAAAAATCACACAGCTAGATAAAGATAAATTTTCTAAAAGGATATATCAAGGTATTGTAAAATATTTTGAAGATGGATTAGCTCAATTAGAAAATCATGATGCTTCAATAGAAACAGATATGACAAAAGTGAATGAGTTAAAGTTTGTTGCTAAAATATATATTGATGGAGAAGTTAAAAGTCAATGTAAAATAGTATTAGGTGGAATGTTTGGTAGTAATGGTATTAGCTACTCATCTAATGGATATGATATACATGATGATAATTCTTGTAATGATTGGCTTTTCTTAGAAGAGGATGAAGATGGACTCTATATGAAAGGTTCAAATCTGAATATGTTTAGAAATCAAGATAAAAAGATTAGAAATGAAAGAGAAGCAGGAGAATACTTTTGGACATCATTTATAGCACCTATTGAAAGATAAACGATGAGAGCCAAAACTCTACCAGAGCTAATATCTCTCTTCAAACCCGAACACCACCTAGACCATACAGAACATCACTTCTTTGTCAATATCTTTGGTAATGAACTTAATATATTTGCGAATGAGATAGCGTATTCATCTGAAAATAAGACATTTTTTATTACGGGTCAAAGTGGTAATGGTAAAACTTCTATGCTTAGAAATTTACAAGCCCAATACCCAATACTTTTGGGTGAAAAGTTTCATTTTCTCTATTTGGAAGGGCGAGACTTACTCAATCTAAAAGAGGGTTTTGATATAAGAGATGTGATGTTACGCATTGCTCATAGTCTCATACCTAATCACACTTTGACCAAAGTATCTATAGATGTAGAAAGTCTAAATCAGATTATCGAACATTATGAACGAGAAGTGTTAGCAGGAGAGAAGAGGCTTGTTTTGGTGATTGATGACTTTGAGAAGATTGTAGTCGCTGATGTCACGCAAAAGGATGATGTGATGTATCAATTCCTCTTTCGAGACATTCCCTCTTTGAGCCATCTACAGTGTATCAAACTCATCACTTTCCCATTTCATTTTAGAAATCAAGCCATGATAGAAGATGCCTCATTTAGAGATTTTATCGTACATATTGATAGTAATGGATTTATCAATAGCCATAAGTTACAAGAGGTGATTTTAAAACGGCTCGATACTCCATCACTCATTGATGATATGCCTTTTCTACTTAGCTCTAGTGGTGCAAATATGAGACAACTTATACAGATGGTACACGATGCAGGGATTATATCAAATGCGTCAAAAGGAACAAAAATAGACAAAGATGATATAAAAAATGTCGTGGCAAAACTGCGTAAAGAGTTTAGCACTTTAGTCGAGAGCAATATAGAGTTTTACCATCATATCAATAAGCATAATTCCATAGACTTTGAAAATGCTACACACTCAAAACTTTTAAACTTGGCACTTCGTAGCAGAACGGTGTTTGCTTATCTGTATGAAGAGCGTTACTATTATGCTGTGAATCCTGTGGTTTTGGGAATTTTGGAGGGGAGAGGGAAACCGAGGTTTTTTTAGCAAACTAAGCTGTTCTTTGCTGAGTTTGCTAATATTTATTGTATCCTTTTTATTTCCAATAAACATCTCCTACCTGCACGGGAAGTGCTTTAATCATTTCATTTAAGGCTTCAAGGTCATTACGAGGTTCTTTCCATACATACTGTTTAAGTAATTCGGGAACATCACCTTTTTTACCATTTTCTTCCATAACTAATACAATTAATGAAAATTCTTTTCCTTTTGCTCTTTTTTCTTGTATAGCATAATTTACTTCAGTCGATAGATATTGTTCATCAAGATAGTTTGGTGTTACGAAAAAAATTGCCGCACATGAATCTTTAAATCCTTGAAGTAGTTCTCTCTCCAATTCAGCTCCTGCACTCATTGCATCTTCATCAAGCCAAATATCAAAACCTAATAAAGATAAAACTTCCTTATATTCTCTAACTTTTGGCTTATCTATACCTTTATGGCTAAGAAAAATTTTCATTGGTGTAAGTCCTAAAGTAGATTCATGTTGTTTAAGTATTTCAATAAGCTCTGTTTGAATATTTGAAAGATGTTCTTTAAGTATAAAGATAGCGTCCTTACTTGTTGCTTGAAAGTGCTTTGCTAATTTTTTTCTGACACTATTAATATTTGTGGGATTAATTCCATTTGTACCTATCAAACTAGAAGGAAGGTCTCCTATTCCATAAATAGTTTTCATTCCAGAATTAGCAGTATGATTAAAAAAAACAATTAGATAATCACTAAGTACACCTATCTTAACATTATAGCCAGAGATGATAGGCCAATGTTTTTGTAGATCTTTATGATTTTGAGAAACTAAGTCTCTATACAAATTTATTACTATCTCATAAGTTTCAGGTTTATCTTTATTCATTTTTTTTCTCTCTTTTTTTAATTGAAAATTATATCTACAATAACTTTAGATATAATAAATCTAATATGTATCTTTTGAAAGTATAAAATATGAATCAATAATGATAAACCAAACCCTCTCCCCAACCGACCAACTAAAACTACAAAAACTACAATCAAGTCTAAAACAAAAATATAACAGACTCTACCTCATAGCCCTAGACTCCCAAAATCTCTGTAAGTTGTTTATACAATTTTTGGAGAGTGAAGTAACAGAAGCTAAATTTGTTATTCATAATTTATATAGTACAGAAAATAGTAAAAATGAGTTAGAGGTTTTACAACTCAATCGTGATGGATTTGTTGATGATATTAAGAGACATATATTTATCCTCAATTATAAAGATACAGAGTTGTTACAAGAAAAAGGAGATTTTACCTCAAAAACATTTTTTGTCAAGTTTAGTGATAATAGTCCTGCAACAAAGATAGAGAATGACTATTTTGATACTCAACAAATCTATGAAATGGTGGAGGTGTATCAAGAGCATCATGATTCACTCAGCTCTGAGCAAAAGCGAATGGAGGTAGAGAAGATAGCGTTTAATGCCAATCGGTTGATGTTGTTTGAGCTGTCGTTGGAGTATTTTTTGATTCTTCTTGATTTGATAGGTGAGTTAGAAGATGCTCTTTTGTACGGGATGAGCCATCACTTTATTGGCAACAATTACAGAGAGCTAAATCACTACCAAGAGGCAAAAGAACATTATGATATTGCACTCAAATACTATCAAAAAGAGAATGACCAAGAGGAGATAGCAAACATCTACGATGAACTAGGTTATCTCCATAAACTCTTGAATGATTTTGAACAGTCAAAGAGATACTATCATCAATCCATCCAACTCAACCAAAAATTAGGCTTTGATGATGATTTGGCACAAAACTATACCCATTTAGGCGTACTGCATAGTGAACTAGGAGAGTATGAAGAGGCTGTAGAGTATTTTATGCAATCAAAAACCATTCATACAAAATACTCTAACCCTGTGGGCATTGCAGATAATATCAATAATATTGGTCTGGCTTACTACTTCAATGGTTACATTGTAGAGTCTCTTAAATATTTCAATGAAGCATTGGAGTATTATGATAGAGAACAAAATATTATAGAGATAGCATCTGTCATTGGTAATATTGGGATGGCGTATTATGATACGGCTGATTGGGATAAAGCTCTTGTCAATTATCAAGAGGCTCTAACTATCTATCAAACCTTTAATATCACAGAAAATATCGCAAAAATCTATAGCAATATGGGACTGGTCTATTTCAAGCAAAATAAAATCAAAAGCTCTATTGAGTTTCTACAAAAAGGACTTACACTTCATCAAAAGCTAAATGATACACTCAGTATATATTTTGATTATAATAATATCTCTTTAGCCTATATGCGTTTGGAAGATTATCCAAAATCTATAGAGTATTTGGAGCAAGTGCTTAGTTACGCTCAAACGATGAATAGTGTAGAAAATGAGATGAAAACCTATATCAATCTTGGTGGAGTCTATCTAAAACAAAAGAAGCTTGATACATCACTAGAATATTTTCAACAAGCATACCAAATAGCCAAAAATGAAACAAATGATTTGCTATTGGCAAAATGCCATCATAACTTAGCTCAAATCTATCTATTAGAAACTAAACTTGACCTAGCATTGAGACATATAAATCAAGCCATAGAGCTAAATGAAATGTTAGAAAATATCGAAAGCCAAGCCTTTGAGTATAAGATACGAGGTCAAATATATACGGAGCTAAAAGACTATGAAAAAGCTTTAAAGAGTTTCAATCAATCTATGCGTATGATAGAGATGATAGATGACAAAGCAGAGCTATTTGCTATCTATTATGAAGTAGCAACAGCATATCAAAGATTGGAGCGATTTACAGAGTCTATAGAGCCTTTTGAGAAAGCTTTGGTATTGGCAGAAGAGGCTGATAACCAAACAGATAGCATTGATACTATTTTGAGTTTAGGGATTAGCTTTTTGCATATAGGTGATGAAAAAAATGCTATAGCACATATCAACGAGGCATATCAATTGGCTCAAGAAATAGGATATAATAAAGTAATTGAGTTGGTGGAAAATGATTTTATGTAAAAAGGGAAAGTAGATGTTGGATAAAAAATATAAAGCTTTTATAAGCTATTCACACGATGATGAAGTATTTGGTTCATGGCTTCATAAAGAGTTAGAAAAGTATAAAATACCTAAACGACTCCACAAAGATTATCCAAACTTACCTAAAGCTCTCTATCCTATCTTTAGAGATCGATATGAACTAAACAGTGGTGATAATCTAGGTGAAGAGATTACTAAGGCACTAGAAAATAGCAATGCTCTTATCGTTGTATGTTCTAAATCTTCTGCCAATTCTAAATGGGTCAATAAAGAGATTATAGATTTTAAGATGATGTATGGAGAGGATAATATATTTCCTATTATTATAGATGGAGAACCTTTTGCTAAAGAGAGTGATAAGTTTGAGGATAGTGAGGAGTGCTTTCCTGATGCACTTAAATACAAGATTGATAATGATGGTAATTTAACAGATGAAACTACAGATATTTTAGCTAGTAGTACGATTGAGAAGGAGGATGGTAGAGAACTGGCTAAGTTGAAGTTGATTGCAGGAATTTTAAATATAGATTTTGGAGAGTTTCATCGTAGAGATTTGGAACAAAAACGAAAAGATCGTAATCGAAATATTGTTATTTGGGGAGTGGTATTTATTTTAATGGCAGGGCTTACAGTTTTTAGTTGGGTTCAGAGGGATAGGGCTATTGAGAATGAGAAGGTTGCTAATGAGAAAACGGAATTAGCTAATCAGAAGACTATTGAGGCTAATAACGAGAAAGAGAGAGCCAAACAAGAGGAATTAAAAGCGAAAAAAAGTGAAAAAAAAGCAATTGAACAAACAAAGGTTGCGACTAACGAAAAGCATAAAGCTCAAAGACAATTAATTATAGCTAAGCAAAAGACACAATCTTTATCTATTTTAACTACTAGAACGATAGAAGCTCTAACTTTGTCACACGAAAAAGTTCTTGACAGATATTTGAAAGGTATTGTAAATAGTAGTGAAAGAGAAGTTTTTATTGAGATGTTAAGACCTTTAATTAGAGATACTGAGTCAATGGATAAAGAAGAAAAAGAATATTGGACTGATATTTTACCAAGTATGAATAATGAGCAAGTTTCTAAATTAGTTAAAATTTTGATGGTTGAGTCTCAAAAATTATATGATATGCAACATAATAAGAAAGGTAAAGGTTATCAAGCTTTTTATGGTGCGATTAGACAATTTCAAAAAAATGCCCATGTAAAATGTTTTGATAATAAAGTACCATATCAATGTTTAAAAGCTGCTCATCTAAGGTTAGCATACTCTAGTTCTTTTGATGATAATCAGTCTGTTGAAAAATATTTTAAAGCTTATCATAAGTTGGTAAAAAAACCTAAAGCTTCATATTATGATATTTATGGACAATATTTAAAGAAAAAAGGAAATCGAAAGAAAGCATTTGAATATGCTCAAAAAGCTGTGTCAATGAATCCAGATGATACAGATAATCTTCGTCATTTGATAGAATATTATATAGAAGATAAGAATACTACAAAAACTCTAGAAATACAAAAAAGTATCGTTATTTTACGAGAAAAAGACTATATAAAATTAAATAAAAAAAATATTACGAATCAGGAAGTGTCGTCTGTTGAAGAAAGTAGAGCATATTCAAGTTATATAAGTGCATTAAATAAATTATTTAATATACAATATGAAGTTAATTCAACAAAAATAATTACTGAACTATATCCTAAATATAAAAAAGATATAGAAGTTTTAGAAAATAGTAATTTTCAAGATATTTCTGACCTTTTTGATGGATATGATGATTGTTTAAATATTATATATAATGTCGCTAGGAGTTATGGCAAGGAAAAACACTATAAAAATTCTATTTTATTCTTAGAACGAATATTGAAAATTTATAATAATAACATGAATAATGATAATGTTAAGGCATTTTGGATAGCAGACAAAATTTTACCTTTAACTTGGTATCAACTTCTTTTAAGAGACTATAATGGAGCTATAAAGAATAGTATGAAAGGTATTGATTTAGATATTAACCAAGCAATTATATTGGAAACAAATTTAGCACATGCATATTTATTATCAGGTGATTATGAAAATGCTAAAATTATTTATCTTAAAAATAAAGATAAAAAAATTAATAATGAAAAAGCTTGGATAGATATTATATTTGAAGATTTTAGAACACTTCGAAATGAAGGCATAAAAAGTGACTCTTTCAATAAAATTGAGCGACTTTTAATGGGGTTTGAAACAGAAACTCCAAAGAATCCTAATAAAAATACAAACAATACCTACTATATTTCATTACTAAATAGTATTAAAAGAGTTTATACTTATGAAACTTATGATAAATACTATAATTATATTATAAATTATAAACAAAACACACATATTGGAGATACCTATTTAGACCGTAGTAAGTTCAATGACGCTATAAGCATTGATAATCATTACTTCTTTACTTTGCTATTTAACTCATTAAGTTTAAATATTGGAGAAAAATATAGAATTATTTCAGAAATACCAAATTTATCACAATTTCAAGTTGATAGTCTTATTGAAGTTTTTGTTGAGGAGTTAAATAAGTTTAAAGAAAATCGGAAAGAAAAGTTATTTGGAGATGAAATTCAAGAATTATTCAATAAATCAAATAAAAATATAGACATCTTAGTAAAAGAACTATATCTTGATGATTTATTATAGGGTATAATCCATGAAAATCTTCCTAAGCTACGCTCGAACCAACAAAGCCTATATGCAAGGCATAGAAAAAGCCTTGTCTTCACAAATAAGAGAGAAGAAAATAACTCTATGGATAGATAAAAATGAACTCTATCCCACTGAGAAGTTTGATACCACCATAGCCAATCAGATAAGAGAGGCTGATATGGTACTGTTGTTGCTTAGTGTTGATTTTTGGGCTTCGGAGTATATTCAGACCAAAGAGTTTCCTTTGATTATGCAAGAGTATAGAGATAGAGGGGTGTTGATTTTTCCTATTATTTTGGAGGATATAGCTGATTTTACTAGATATAAATCATTGGAGGGGATATTTGCTTGTCCTTTTGATGATAAGGGAAATTTAACAACTATTGCTGATTTTGAAATCAAAAATAGAGCGTATAACCAGATAGCCATGAGGATTGAAGAAATTTCTCAGGGATTGTTGAAAAATCCATATAAACATCTGTTATAATACCCCAAGAAAAACAAACAATTTTCAAAAAAGTCTAATTTAATAAATTCCAAATTTAGATAAAATTAGACAATAAAATAGAGGATAAAATTATGAGCAGAAAAAAAACGACATACA
>Ga0193955_1000442_pt1 | contig 23286 bp, 25 predicted proteins | sample BB_6_MG_FD_140343 | JGI IMG/M metagenome (GOLD analysis project Ga0193955, IMG submission 140343) | Microbial mat bacterial communities from the Broadkill River, Lewes, Delaware, United States - BB_6_MG | ecosystem: Environmental > Aquatic > Freshwater > River > Microbial mats | place: USA... | reverse complement strand
TTAAAAGGCTTATATGCGGCGTTATTGATTTTGACAAGGGAATGACCATTCTCTTCAATCAATGCCTTGCCTCTAAGCCTTTTAATTCTCGCTGAGTGGGAAAGAACTTAATCAACTTGGTATTAGTGTGATTAGATTCCGTTTACTAATTTTTCTTTGTGATTCTAATTTTTTCTTACCCGAGACCTCATTACTCGACACTTCCACTATTCTAAACTTTCTTGGCACCATGCTTGCAGTATCAATAAATAGAGATATTTTTCATTGCTTAATAGCAAAAAATTGACACGAGTGAGAAGACTATGGATATCAAAACAAATTCATTATTTGCCCAAATGCAGAGTATGTCATTACAAGCATCAGGTAATAAATTACCTGCCGTAGGTGGTGATATGCAGGGAATGTCAGGTGTTAATGCCATTAATAGCACTAACTCATCTAGTAGTAATTTTGGCAATTTATTAACGGATGCATTAAAAACGGTTAATGAACTTCAACAAGATACAGGTGCTAAAAAAACAGCATTTGAAATGGGTGATCCTAATGTAACGTTAGGCGAAGTAATGATTGCATCATCTAAGTCGGGTGTTGCCTTAGATGCAACAGTGCAAGTGCGTAATAAATTTGTTGAAGCATATAAAGAAATAATGAGTATGCCTGTCTAGTTTATATAACCTAAATTTATTTTAACATCGTTGCCTTTTATTGTGATGGGTATGTTATTCCTCAATAAGCGTTTTGTTAAAATGATTTATTCTTATCTAAACGTGCGTTGTTAATTAAAAGACACATTAAGTTGTAAGCGGAGAAGTTCAGTGGCAGATACAAATTCAATGGTAGCAGCAGATGGTGGTAATTCAATGATTGCCAGTGACTCTGATGACGATAATGCTATAGAAGAAAAAAAGTCAGGCTTTGCTGCTGCTTTAGGTAATGCAGAGACCTTACGTCAAATAACCTTAGTTGTGGCTTTGTCAATTTGTTTGGCTATTGCTATCTTCGTTATTATTCTTGCTAATGAACCAGAATATCGATTTTTAGCTAAACAGCCTACCGAACAACTGATTAAAACAATGGATTTTCTTGACGCAAACAAAGTGGATTACCGTCAAGAAAATAACACCTTGTCTGTCCCTGTTGACGAATATCAAACAATAAAGTTATTGTTAGCACGTGAAGGGTTATCAACTGAGCCTTCGCAAGGTGAAGACATGGTCATGAAAGACATGGGCTTTGGTGTAAGTCAGCGTGTAGAGCGTGAACGCTTAAAATATGGCAGAGAACAACGTATTGCAAAAACTATTGAGCAATTACAAAGCATTTCACGCGCTAAGGTTTTACTTGCCATTCCTCCAGAAAATATTTTTGCTCGTAGAGAAAAAAATCCTTCAGCAACTATAGTGCTGACTCTGCAACGTGGACGATTACTTTCTGCTGAAGAGGTGGATGCTGTTGTTGATATTGTTGCATCTGCTGTACAAGGAATGAGTCCAAATCGTGTCACAGTTACTGATCAAAATGGACGATTATTGAATTCAGGCAGCCAAAACTCAATTTCAGCCCGTTCACGTAATGAGCTTGATATTGAACAAAAGCGTGAACAAGAATACATGGATAAAATTGATAATATCCTTATTCCTGTTGTTGGTTTAGGAAATTACACAGCACAAGTTGATGTAACGATGGATTTTACCAATGTAGAAGAAACAGCGCGTCGTTATAATTCAGATTTACCTGCACTACGCAGTGAAATGAAAGTAGAAAATAGTAGCATTGGTGGTGCGTTAGGCGGTATTCCAGGTGCATTAACTAATCAACCACCGCTTGAATCTAGCATTCCAGAAGATGCATTAGGACAACAACAAAAGGCCATACCCAGTAGAAAGCATAGCGAATCAACTAAAAACTATGAACTTGATGAAGCAATTAGTCATACCAAGCAGCAAGCAGGCGTTATTCGAAGAATTAGTGTTTCTGTGGCGCTTGACTATGTTGATGGTGCAGCGCCAACACCTGTGACCCCATCTGACGCTGAGTCAACAGAAGAAACTCAAACGGCAATGGCAGCTAAAGAGCCTAGAAGTGTTGCTGAAATCGCTTCTATTCGTCGTTTACTACAAGGTAGTATTGGTTTTGATTTACAGCGAGGCGATGTATTAGAAGTTATTACAATACCTTTTAATCGTGCGGATCTTGGTATAGATGATACGGTACCAATATGGGAACAACTATGGTTCTTAAAGATGTTAAAGCTTGTTATGGCGGCATTAGTTATTATTGTATTGATTATGGCTGTAGTTCGTCCTATGTTAAAACGTTTAATCTATCCAGATAGCACGCCACAAGATTACGGTGATAAATCACTTGATAGTCATATAGATTTGGGCGATGAAACGATGGATATGTTAACGTCAGAATTTGATGCAGGCAATGTAGGTTTTGCACCTGATGGTAGTTTACAATTACCTGATCTTCACCGAGATGAAGATATATTAAAAGCGGTTCGCGCGTTAGTCGCAAATGAACCAGAATTATCGTCGCAAGTAGTTAAAAGTTGGTTGAACGAAGATGAGTGATGAAACACAAGTAAGCGGAGAACTTGCCGCAACGTCAGCAGGCTTTGATGTTAACAAACTAGAAGGGGCAGAAAAGGCCGCTATTCTACTGTTAAGTTTATCTGAAGAAGATGCCGCACAAATATTAAAACACTTAGAACCAAAACAAGTACAGCAAGTCGGTACTGTAATGGCAGCGATGGAAGATTTTACTCAAGAAAAAATTACCGCTGTTCATAAATTATTTATCCATGAGATACAAAATTTCTCAACTATTGGTTTCCAAAGTGAAGATTTTGTTCGTAAAGCCTTAACCGCTGCTTTAGGTGAAGATAAAGCTGGCAATTTAATCGACCAAATTGTAATGGGGGGCGCTTCAAAAGGATTAGACTCGTTGAAGTGGATGGACTCTAAACAAGTTGCCAATATTATTCGAAATGAGCATCCACAAATTCAAACTATCGTTCTTTCTTATTTAGCACCGGAACAATCGGCTGAAATCATGAGCCAATTTACGGACAAAACGCGTTTAGATCTAATGATGCGTATTGCAAATTTAGAAGAAGTACAACCAGCCGCATTGCAAGAATTAAATGAAATAATGGAAAAACAATTTGCAGGACAAGCTGGAGCTCAAGCAGCTAAAATGGGGGGCTTGAAAGCTGCTGCCGACATCATGAACTACTTTGATACTAATGTTGAAGGTATATTGATGGACTCTATGCGTGAAAGTGATGAGGAAATGAGTCAGCAAATTCAAGACTTAATGTTTGTGTTTGAAAACTTAGTTGATGTTGATGACCGTGGTATGCAATCGATTCTGCGCGAAGTTGAACAAGACGCACTAATGAAAGCAATAAAAGGGGCTGACGAAGCACTTAAAGATAAATTCTTAAGTAATATGTCTAAACGTGCAGCAGATATGTTGATAGATGATCTTGAAGCCATGGGGCCTGTGCGAGTGAGTGAAGTAGAAACCGCACAAAAAGAAATTCTTGCCGTTGCTCGTCGATTATCTGACGCGGGTGAAATTATGCTTGGCGGTGGCGGTGGCGATGAGTTCTTATAATTTGTCATAACATTTAAGCAAACGGGTTAAGCAAGGTAAACATATGAGTCAAACACCCTCACATATTATAAAAGCAAATCAAACAGAAGACTTAGATGTTTGGTCGCTGCCGAATGTGCAAGAGAGTACAAATAAAGAACAAGAGAACCAAACCAATGCCTATGGTAAAAAGCGCACTTGGCAATACGAACCGCCAGAAGAAGAGGTCGTAGAACCTGAGCCACTTACTGCACAAGAAATTGAAGAAATAAGACAAGCAGCTCACGAGGAAGGCTTTAGCCAAGGTAAAGAAGAAGGTTTTGCAAAAGGCTATGAAGAAGGCAAAGCGCAAGGTGTAGAAGAAGGTACCGCCCAAGGAATTAAAGACGGCACTGAGCAAGGTTTAGCACAAGGTAAAGAAGCGGTTGATGCGTTAAGTGAAAGTTGGCAGCAGTTAATTGAGCAACTTAACAACCCCTTAGCAAGTATTGAAAAAAATGTTGAAGAACAGTTATTGAATTTGGTTGTACAATTGACCGAAGCTGTTGTGCTGCAAGAAGCAAAAACCAATCCTGATATTTTAATGGCGGCTATTAATGCTGGTATTAAAGCGTTACCGAGTAATGAGCCGACGACTCAAATTTATCTACATCCTGATGATATTAAGCTAGTCGAAGATCAATTTGGTGAACAGCATATTAAAGAGAGTGGTTGGAAATTATTACCAGCACCACAATTAACGGTTGGTAGCTGCCAAATTGAAAACAGCACTTCTAATATTGATTTGCAAATGAAATCACGATTAAAACAAGTTTTGGAGTCTTTCTTGCAGGATGCATTACATCAGTGATTTTTTTGACTTTTAGGCGGAAATTTATTTCACGCTTTATTTAATGTGTAGGGCAGAAATGGTCGATAGCAAGCGTATTAGCGATAGATTAAAGAGAAGCCAAGACTTTATTCACCCCTTTAAAGAGCCTGTTGCTGGGCGTTTAGTGCGTGTAGTAGGGTTAACGCTTGAAGCTGTTGGCGTTAAAGCACACATTGGCAGCCAATGTTTAGTCGAAACCAATCAAGGCGACTTACTTGCAGAGGTTGTTGGTTTTTCTCAGGAAGTAACGTATTTAATGCCTGAAGAAAGTTTGCGCGGCGTATTACCTGGCGCACGAGTTATGCCCATTTCAACTAAATTACATTTACCTTTATCTATGGGTCTACTTGGGCGAGTCATTAACGGCGTTGGTAAACCGTTAGACGGTAAAGGGCCAATTAAAACAGATGAAAACTACAAAATAAATAGCAGCCCAATAAATCCATTGTCGCGTAGAGCGATAACCGAGCCGTTAGATGTAGGCGTTCGTTCAATTAATAGTTTTAACACCGTGGGTAAAGGCCAACGCATGGGACTATTTGCTGGTTCAGGTGTAGGGAAAAGTGTTCTTATGGGCATGATGACTCGAGGCACCACTGCCGATGTTATTGTGGTTGGCTTAGTAGGGGAACGTGGGCGAGAAGTAAAAGAGTTTATTGAAGAAATTTTAGGAGAAGAAGGGCGAGCTCGCTCTGTTGTTGTTGCCGCGCCTGCTGATAATTCACCTTTAATGCGTTTAAAAGGGTGTGAAACCGCAGTACAGATCAGCGAATATTTTCGTGACCAAGGCTTGGACGTATTACTGTTACTTGACTCATTAACTCGCTATGCGCAAGCACAACGAGAAATAGCACTAGCGGTAGGTGAACCACCAGCAACAAAAGGTTATCCACCGTCAGTGTTCTCTAAATTACCACAATTGGTTGAACGTGCTGGTAATGGTGGAGAGGGACAGGGATCGATTACCGCTTTTTATACTGTACTTACAGAGGGAGATGATCTACAAGATCCTATTGCTGATGCGTCACGGGCTATTCTAGATGGGCACATTGTATTATCACGAGAGCTTGCCGATGCTGGGCATTATCCAGCGGTTGATATTGAAGGGTCAATTTCAAGGGTTATGCCAATGGTAACCAGCATGGAACATCAAACACTTGCTCGACAATTAAAACAAATATATTCACTTTATCAACAAAATAAAGACCTCATTGCAATTGGTGCTTACACCAAAGGCAATGATCCTAGAATTGATCAAGCAATCAATGTGCACCCAGTTATTAACTTCTTTTTACAACAGCAAATTCAAGAAGTTATACCTTATGAACAAAGTATTCAACAAATGCAAGAAATTATTGCTGCGGCGACAGCCCATAGTCAAAATCAAGCCGCTTCAGCATAGAAAACTAGAAGATTGTCAGAACAGGTAAGTACATTAAGGAAATATTATTATGGCTGCTAATCATAACAACCAGCTTGAAACGTTATTAAAGTTTGAACAAAAAAAAGAAGAACAAGCAGAAAATATGCTACGAAATGCTGAAAATGATTATCAGCAGAATATTACTCGTTTGCAAAGTGTTGCAGATTATCGTCTTGAATACATGAACAGGTTAAGCCAACGATCTCTTCAAGGTGTTGATAGCGCCACATATAATCATTATCACGCGTTTATTAAAAAACTTGATTATGCATCAGAACAAGTAAAAATTGCGATGAATCAGGCCAAAGCTTTAGTTGAACAGAGTAAACAACGTTGGATAAAGCAAAGACAAAAGGTGCAAGCGGTAGAAATGCTAACAGCTAAACGCAATAGTGTTTTAATAAAAAAAGAAAGTAAGAAAGAACAAAGCATGTTTGATGAAATATCTACACAACAATTTTTACGACGAAGATCACAATAGCCAGCGTTTGTTATCACCATTTATTTTTTAAGGTGAAGATTTCGTATTTTTGTATATATACAGGTTATTAAACTGAAAACGGAATGATTATTGCAGTACTGTTGTGCTTTAGTACGTTAAGTACAAGAGAAGAATATTCTTCACAGTTATATTTATACTATTATTTATTTTTGGCGATTGGGATTATTATGCAACAACTCAATATTTTACCTATTAATACTGGAAAACATGTCGATACTAAAGATAATGTTTCGGCTATATCTTCTTTGTCAAACGATGATTTTTCACAACATATAGAGTCGCAACTAGCTAAAAACAAAGATATTAGTAATAAAACATCCGAAGAGGAAGTTAGTAACGCTGATACTAAAAAAGATGAAACCCAAACAGAATACAAAACCAATGTAGCTGATCAACCAATTCAAACTGAAGAATCTGTCAGTATAGAGAATGCCTCAACTGGTGAACAAAACTTGGCAACTGATACGCAAGAAGTTGCCGCTATCGGCAATAGTAGCGAAATAAAGTCAAATAAAACTAAAACCGATGAAGTAACTCAGAGTATTGATGATCCAGAGTCATTGATGTCTTTTTTGACCAAGGCAGATAATACATTAGTTGATAAAGGGTCAGTTGATAAAAATACGGTTGATAGCGAAGTTGTTAAAATAAATTCAGGAAATACAACTAATACAGCAAAGCTTAATGAGTTATCGGAAGAACAAAGAATAAAAAATGAGATGCAGCAATTATTGAAAGCTAACAACTTAACATCTGACTTATCGGGCGTGGCAAAGGCAATAGCATCAAGCTCAGAAACTGAATCAGAATACCTGTTTGAGCAAGAAAAATCAGAAAATCTAACGGAAGAATTTTCTAAAGAAAGAAAAGAAGGGAAAGAAAGCACCGATACTAATCAATCCCTAACAACTAAATCAGTTGTTGATGCTAATAGCTTGTCTACAACGACTTTAGATGAAAAATCTATTAATAATAGTAAAAATGGGGAACAAGCGTCGATTGAGCAGGCTAAAACTAAAGCTGCTGCATCTGCAGGTAGTCAAGAGATAATAACCAACGCACCTACGCCTATAGAAGCTAATGATGAAAACGTGATTAGTCAGCAAAAATTTACGTCAGAGAATGTTGATATTGACGCCAATGATAATCAGGATGCCGTAAAATCATTAAAAGGGAATAAAGAAAAAACTCAAACAAGTGGTAATGATAAAAATACACTTGAAAATAAATTGGTTATTGATGAGCAAGTAGCATTAATGCAACAAAATGAAAACGTTCAGCGTGATAAGGGGGTAACTAAAGTAGTAGACAATACAATCTCGGTTAATGCTCGTGGACAGCAGCCTAGTGCTCAATCACCAATATTAAAAGATACCCCTAAAAACACCTCATCAGAAAGTTTAGAGCAATCCACGTCAGAATCTGGCATTGATTCCCAATTAAGTAGTAAAGCATCTGAACAGTTTGTTAGACACAGTGAAGAGGGAACAACAGGGGGCAATAAAGAGGCGAGTGCAAAAGTTATCGCTAAACCCAACACCGATTTTTCGTATAATGCGAATGCAGCAGAGGCAATAAACAGAGAAGCGCAGGCTTCATATGATAGAATAGACGAACACGCTATAGAAATAGTTAACCCAACAGGGAGCGTGGAAGTATCACAAAGTCAAAAAACGAATATACAATTGCATCATGAAACAATTTCTATTTTCAGAAAAGATTTCTCTGATGCTGTAAAAGATAAAGTGATGTTGATTATCTCACAAAAATTACAACAATTTGATATTACGCTTGATCCCCCAGAATTAGGCAACATGCAAGTGAGAGTTAACTTGCAAGGAGAGCAAGCATCAGTTAATTTTATTGTACAAAATCAGCAAGCTAAAGAGGCGCTTGATCAAAACATGAATAAACTAAAAGACATGTTAGCAGAGCAAGGTGTTGATGTTGGTGATACAAATGTTGAACAGCAGTCTCAGCAATCTGATAACAGTTCAACGAACGATGATAAAAATCATCATATAAATACAAATACTGCTGATGCAGGTGATGTAGTGGAGCATAATTTGTCAGTAAAAATAAATGACACTTCAACACAAGGTGTCGATTATTATGCTTAGAAAAAGACAGAAATAAAAATATACTGGGCAAATTGCAGATAAATTAAGCTAAATACTATTTAGTTGATGAAAACACATTGGCTAGTGTGCTATTCAAGGATATAGTTTAGAAATATTTTTCAAGATAAATATAAGGAAACTCATGGCAGACGAAAAGGGTAAAGCGGCAGGAAATGGTGCTGACCTAGAATTAGAAGCTGGCAACAAAAAGAAAAAAATGCTCATTATTATTATCGCTATTGTTGTTTTACTTGCTGGCGGCGGCGGTGCATATTTTTTCTTGATGGGAGATGACAGTAGCACAACTGCAGAACAAACATCTGACGATGGTGCTTCTGCTGAACAAAGCAATAAAGACGGAGAAGAAGAAAAAGCGAAAGTAGGCTCAGCACTATATGTACCAATGCCTAGACCGTTTCGTTTTAATGTGCCAGGGGCTGCTCGTGATCGTTTTGTCGAAATTCGTGTACAATTATTAGTACGTGGAGGCGACAACGAAGAAAACGCTAAGATGAATATACCGTTAATTGAAAGCACATTGTTAAATATTTTTTCACAGGCTAATGCGGATGATTTATCAACAAGTGTTGGTAAAGAAGCATTGAAGCAGCAATCTTTGACAGCAGTACAATTAGTAATGAAAGAGCTTGAAGGCAATGATACTGTTGAAAAAGTATTGTTCACAGGCTTTGTAATGCAATAAACTTTTTATAAATAGCTATGTATAGACTAACTATGTATAGAATACGAGTAAATAGTTTCAAAAATTGTAAGCAGTGTAAATGAGCTTTGGAACAGTTTAAGTCAAGTTAAATTAACTCAGGCTAGACTAAAAGATTCAAATAAAATTAAGCTATAAAGAGAATAATGCGTGAGTGATTTATTATCCCAAGACGAAATTGACGCGCTTTTGCATGGCGTTGATGATGTTGAAGAAGAAGAAATAGTTGAGAATACTTCCGAATCAAAGGACGGTAGTGCTGATTATGATTTTTCTTCACAAGATCGTATCGTCCGTGGCCGTATGCCAACCTTGGAGATGGTAAACGAACGATTTGCTCGGCATATGCGTATCAGCTTATTTAATATGATGCGTAGAACCGCCGAAGTATCAATAAACGGTATTCAAATGATCAAATTTGGTGAATATATTCATACCTTATTTGTTCCAACTAGCTTGAATATGGTGCGCTTTAGACCATTAAAAGGCACTGGCCTTATTACTATGGAAGCGCGTTTGGTCTTTATTTTAGTTGATAACTTCTTTGGTGGTGATGGGCGATACCATGCCAAAATAGAAGGTAGAGAATTTACACCAACAGAACGTCGAATTATTCAAATGTTGTTAAAGTTAATATTTGAAGACTATAAAGAGTCTTGGTCTCCCGTTATGGATGTTTCATTTGAATACCTAGATTCTGAAGTGAACCCATCGATGGCTAATATTGTTAGTCCAACGGAAGTGGTTGTTATTAGCTCTTTTCACATAGAGCTTGATGGAGGTGGTGGTGATTTTCATATCGCCTTACCTTATTCAATGTTAGAGCCTATTCGCGAGTTACTTGATGCAGGTGTCCAAAGTGACAAAGAAGATACTGATATGCGCTGGTCTAAGGCGCTTCGCGATGAAATTATGGACGTATCAGTTTCACTTAATACCAAGTTTTTAGATGTGCAATTACCGTTAAGTCAGGTAATGGAACTACAGGCAGGAGATATTATACCAATTGAAATGCCTGAACACATTACAGTATTAATTGAAGATTTACCTACTTTTAGAGCAAAACTAGGGCGTAGTAGAGAAAATGTAGCATTGAAAATTCAAGAAAAAATCAAGCGTCCAGAATCAGTAAAATCAGAACTAACTATTTTAACTAAAGGCGGTAAGCGTCTTGATAATGACACAGAGCTTGAGTTGTTAGAAGACGACTTATAACCCCTAACGACTATAAAACATTAATCGTAAAGAATTGAAAATTGAGGCAAGCGGTATGAGTAATGACAATGATGAAGATTTAAGCATGTGGGATGAGGCACTAGATGAACAAGCTGAAGCCTCAGCCGAGGGTGCTAGTAAGGATAAAGGTGCTAGTAAAGCTGAAGCCGTTGAATTAGAGGAGCTAACAGAAGATGATGCGCCTATTACGGGAGAAGAAAAACGTAAACTAGATGCAATATTAGATATTCCCGTTACCATCTCAATGGAGGTAGGTCGTAGTAATATTAGCATAAGAAATTTATTGCAACTTAATCAAGGATCCGTTGTTGAATTGGATCGTGTTGCGGGTGAAGCATTAGATGTTTTAGTTAATGGCACACTTATCGCCCATGGTGAAGTAGTGGTAGTTAATGATAAATTTGGTATTCGCTTAACCGATGTTATTAGTCAAATTGAACGAATTAAAAAATTAAAATAATGGCTAAAATTTCCGCGTTTATCACCTGTTGTTTTTTTGGTTTATTAATGCCTTATGGGGTTGCTCAATCAAGTCATACTTTAGTAACAGAGCAAACGCCACAAGTAACAGAGCAAGCTCCGCAAGTAGGCAAGCACGTTATGGCAAATATGAATGCCAGTAGTATGATTTTGTCTTTATTGATGGTATTAGGGTTAATTATTATTTGTGCACTAGTACTAAAACGCTTCAATTTTACTCAGCAAAACTCAGCTCAATTAAAAGTCATTGCTAGTTTATCTTTAGGTGCAAAAGAGCGTATTATTGTTGTACAGGTAGGTGAAGAACAATTGGTTTTAGGTGTAAGCCCACAAAAAATTTCGTTATTGAAAAACTTAGAAACACCTATTGATGTTCAATTAGATAAGCCAATGGCATTATCAAAAAATGTGTTATCTTTTTTGCAGAAAAATAGTAAAACCCAAATAGATAACAACACAACAAGTAAAACAACAAAAAATACATAAATGACTATGAAAAAAATTCTCTGGTTGGTTTTATTCACACTGTTTGCCTCGGTTATGAGTGCAGGAGTTTTTGCTGCTGACGAGCTGTCAATGTCGGCATTAAAATTGACCACAAATCCTGATGGCTCGCAAGAGTATTCAGTAACACTACAAATTTTAATGTTCATGACAGCGCTCAGTTTCATACCTGCCGCTGTGATAATGATGACCTCTTTTACTCGTATAGTTGTCGTTATGGCCATATTGCGCCAAGCCTTTGGTTTGCAACAAACCCCTTCAAATCAGGTCATCATTGGTTTAACCCTTTTTATGACCTTGTTTATTATGACACCCGTTTATAATCAAATTAATGAAGTGGCTATTCAGCCTTACTTATCTGATCAATTAACCTCAGTAGAAGCTTTTGATAAGGGTAAAGTACCATTACGTGCATTTATGCTTGAGCAAACGAGGTTAAAAGACCTAGACACTTTAGCTGCAATGGCCGATCTTGACGCAGTTGATAAACCAACAGATCTACCCATGACTGTTATTATACCTGCTTTCATTATTAGTGAATTAAAAACGGCCTTTCAAATTGGCTTTATATTATTTATTCCTTTTTTAATTATTGATTTAGTTGTGGCGAGTATTTTAATGGCGATGGGGATGATGATGTTATCACCGATGATTGTGTCGCTACCCTTTAAGCTCATGTTATTTGTATTGGTTGATGGTTGGAACTTGGTCATAGGTACTATTGCCACGAGTTATGGTTTAGGTACTTAGCTTTTTACTCACTTAAAAAAGTAAACAAGAGAACGTAAGATGGGACCAGAAGTTTTTGTAGACATACTAAGAGATGCATTACTACTAGTAATTCTGCTAGTGAGTGCCGTGATCTTACCGAGTTTATTTGTTGGCTTGCTTGTTGCCATTTTTCAGGCGGCAACGTCAATTAATGAGCAAACCTTAAGCTTCTTACCCCGCCTTATTGTTACGTTACTAGCGCTTGTTTATGGTGGACATTGGGGAGTGCAAAAACTAATGGATTACACTTTTAGGTTAGTTGCTAGTATTCCGAGTGTTGTTAGCTAATGGAATTTACCGAGTCAGTTGTAAATCAGTACCTAGCTGATTTTATGTTGCCCTTTACTCGTATTTCTGCATTAATAATGACCATGATAGGGTTTGGCGCGCGAACTATTCCTACACGTATTAAACTTTTTTTATGTGTTACCTTAACATTGGCAATTATGCCAGCCATTCCGCCAACAAGTGTTGAACAATTATTCTCTTTTACTACCTTTTTAATGATTGCTCAGCAAACACTAATTGGTATTAGCTTAGGCTTTATCACCGTGATGGTGATTAATACCTTCACTTTAGCTGGTCAAATTATTGCTATGCAATCAGGATTAGGTTTTGCTTCATTAGTTGACCCCGCAAGTGGCATGAATGTTCCCGCGGTAGGACAATTTTTCTTAATATTATCTACTTTGCTTTTTTGGACAATGGATGGTCATTTAGCATACATACAGTTTGTTGTTGCCAGTTTTGATACGTTACCTGTTGGTAATGAACAGTTTGCTAGTATTAAGTACAAAGATATTGTTTTATGGGGAAGCTGGATGTTTGCAACGGCTTTGTCACTTGCTTTAGCTCCTTTAACGGCAATGTTGTTAATTAACTTTTCATTTGGTGTGATGACAAGAGCAGCACCACAACTTAATATATTTGCGATAGGTTTTCCTATTACAATGATGGCTGGTTTATTAATTATGTGGCTAACCTTTGGAAACTTTCTAACTCACTTTGAGCTACAGTGGCAACGAGCGCTTGATTTTAGTTGTTATTTAATTGATTGCGCAGCAACTTAACGTAGTTTGAACATAACGTTTTAAAGGAAATTATTGATGGCTGAGTCAGATAGTGGTGAAAAAACAGAAGAACCCACGGCAAAAAAACTCTCTGACGCCCGTAAAAAAGGTCAAATAGCGCGCTCTAAAGACTTAGGCACTATGTTTGTTCTCGTGGGCAGTGCTTTTGCTATGATGGTTATGGGTAATGCTTTAGTCAATGCAATGTCGACTACAATGAAACGCATGTTCTCAATAAGTAGAAAAGAGGCCATGGATGTGCATGCGCTCATAAACGTTATTTCTAGCGGCATAGGGCATGTTGTATTTCCGATGTTAGCAATTTTTTTTATTATTCTAATTGCTGCTTTTATTGGTAACACTATGTTAGGTGGAATGGCTTTCTCTTGGGAAGCTATGGCGCCAAAAGCAAGTCGATTGTCGCCACTTGCAGGTTTTAAACGAATGTTTGGAGTGCAAGCGGCTGTAGAGTTATTAAAATCAATTTTAAAGTTTTTTGTTGTTTTTATTGTCGCGTTTTTATTGCTTAATGGACTTTTTGATCAAATTTTAGGATTAAGCTTGGAAGCGATCCCCTTAAACTTTGATCATGCGGTTAACATGTTATTATGGATGTTTTTAGCGTTAGCATTATCAATTGGTATTATTGTAGCAATTGATGCGCCATATCAAGTATGGAATCACACGCGTCAGTTAAAAATGACCAAGCAAGAAATTAAAGATGAATTTAAAAGTACTGAAGGTAACCCTGAAATTAAAGGGCGTATAAAGCAAACACAATATGAAATGTCTCAACGACGAATGATGGGCGAAGTGCCTAATTCGGATGTGGTGATTACCAACCCTACTCATTATAGTATTGCGTTAAAATATGATCCAAATGTTGGTGGTGCGCCAATACTTGTTGCAAAAGGTATTGATGAAATGGCGATACATATTCGTACCATTGCCAAAGAACATAACGTAGAAATTATTCAATCGCCAGCATTAGCACGGTCACTATATTATACCGCAGAGGTTGACCAAGACATTCCAGAAGAATTATATGCTGCAGTAGCACAGGTTCTCGCTTTTATTTTTCAACTTAATGAGCACAGAAAAGGGCGTGCGAAAAAACCTATTCCTGTTGCAAAAAACTTACCTATTCCTGAAGAATTTAAATATTAAGATCAACAGTTCCTGTATTTTAACCAATAAAAAGAAAGTTACTTTTAAAATGATGATCTAGATCACATAAAACATAAATAATAACCATTATCATTCGTAATAACGAAGTGTAACTATTGCGAGTATCAGTATGTTCAATCGATCTATAATCACCACTCTTATCAGCAGCATGTTGTTATCAACAACATTACATGCTGAAATTAATACTGTAGATGAAAAAATTACAGTAACTGCCACTAAAACATCGCGTTATCTAATAGAGAGCCCCGCATCGATAGCGATAGTAAATGCTAAAGATATTCAACGCTCTTCCGCTGACTCTATTGCAAGTACCTTAAAAGATATACCAGGTATACAGATTGCAGATGCGGCAACATCAGGAATGAAACGCATTACTTTACGTGGAGAAAGTTCTTTAAGGGTTGCAATATTAATAGATGGTCAAGAAATTACAGATCACTCAACCTATGGTGCACCTTTATTGCTTGATACGTCTATGGTTGAGCGAATAGAAGTTATTCGTGGAACAAGCTCCGTATTGTACGGCGGTAAGGCACTTGGTGGGGTTGTTAATATTATTACGAAAAAGGGAGGTTCAGAGCCAATACAAGCAAGTTTTTCTGCAGGTTTTAACTCAGCTACAAAGGGGAAACAATATGCTGCAACGCTTTTTGGTCATGTCGAAGGTTTTGATTATCGACTAGCCGTTTCTGATAATGATCATGATAATCGTTATACACCAAAGGGAGATCTTGACGAGACTCGTTTTTCAAATAATAGTCAAATGCTATATTTAGCAAAGGAAGTTGATGACCATTTAATCGGGGTTAATTATGAAAATTATGAACTTAGTAGTGAAATTGCTACAGGAATGCCTAATTTTTCATTAAATATGCCTCAACGAGATAGAGAAAAGTTTTCAGTTTTTTATCAATATGATAGTGATAATAACTATTTTAAGAAATTTAACTTAAATGCGTATAGCCAAACCGTTGACCGAAATTTTACCCAAAATATTAGTACCTCTGTTACTCAACCTCCTATGTCTATTGAGGTAATAGTAGATACTAATATTCAAGAACAACTCGATACTATGGGTATAAATAGCCAACTAGATTTTTCACTTTCAGATAACCACTATACTATTTTAGGTATGCAATTTACCGAAGATGATCTTAATAAAGCCACGAATAATTCTACGTCAAAAACAATTATCATGCCTAATATGCCAGCCACACCAGTGTTAACAAGCAATAATAGTGTAGAAGCGGCAACGTTAAAGACCAAAGCTGTCTATATTCAAGACGAATGGCGAGTGTCTGATAAGTTAATTGTTACAGCTGGGGCTAGACACTATTGGGTTGATGCAAACCTGAATGAAACTAGTCGTGAGGGGTTAACACCAAATAAAAATGAAGATACAAAAGTAATAGCTTCTTTGGCTGCTAATTATGCACTAGGGAAAGAGAGTAATTTACGTATGGCTTTTAGTCAAGGCTATCACTATCCTACATTATTACAGGTTGCTACTGGCGCAACTGCGGCGGGTAGTTTTATTAACCCTAACCCTGAATTAAAAGCTGAAACATCTGATAATATTGAGCTTGGTTATAGAATGTTTACAAAACAGTGGCAAATAGATACAACAGTATTTTATACGGATGCCGCACACTATATTACCACAAGAGACTGCCAAGAAAATGGCGAGTATTGTATTACGCCGCCTGAGGATAAAGTGTTTATTAACGCAGATACAGCTAAAACCAAAGGGATTGAATTAAGCACTACTTATCATTTTAATGAGCAAGTTTCACCTTACTTAAATATTACTTGGTTATCACGCGAAGAAGTTTATGGTACTTTTAAAACAGAAGATACAGGTACCCCAGCTGTGTATGGACGCATTGGTATTAAATATGAAGATGAAGGCAATATTTTTAAATCTTATTATTTTGATGGCTTTGTGCGAGCATCATCAAGTGCAAAGGTTGCTTATGAGAGTGGTACCAGCGAAAATTATGATAGTTGGAAAACATTTAATGTTGCATTTGGCAGTTCATTTGGACAGCAAAGTAACTACCAGCTAAACATTGAATTGAGTAATTTATTTAATAAATCGTATACTCCAGCAACAGACTCTTTGATGGCACCAGGTCGTTCAGCGATGATAAAGTTAACCGCTAATTTTTAAATGAGTAGTTTTAATATTCATTAGATACTATAAATGAAGGATTTTATATGAAAAAAATGATTACGTTTTGTCTTTTTCTTTTACCGCTTTTATCTGTTACAGCAAATACAGTAACTAAGGCTAAAGCAGAGGCTCATAATGAGCGTAAAATTACCGTGGAAGTAAAGATAGCTGAAGACTTTGTACCTAAAAACATTGAAGAGTGGACTTTGTATGTTTATGCCGCTATGCCTAACAGTAGAGTACCTCTTGCAAATTTTAAGGGTAAACTGTCTGAGTTACCTAAAAAAGTAGAGTTACTAGAAAGCATGTATTTACTACCTCATATGACATTACAACAAGCAGATAAAGTGGTTGTTATTGCCAAGGCAACAACCAGTACTGACCCACATAAAAAATTAGCTGAAGATATTATTGGTTATTCACAACCCATTAACTTTAGTGCTGGGGCTCACCAAAAAAGTCAGGTGATAATTTCTCAATTTGATTTAGCCAAAAGTGATAAATAAGCAATAATTTCAGATTGAGCTTTATTTTAGCTTAATAAGTTATGGGGATTTTGGCGTATTATACGTCTATTTTGTTAACCATAACTTTTCCACTATTTGTTATAAAACCTGCTATAATCCGCGCCATTATTTTTGTATGTTAGGTCTATTATCGATGAAATTTATCGTAAAGCTGCAAGCTGAAATCACCATTAAATCTCGCCCTGTTCGTAAACGTTTCACGAAAATTTTAGAGTCGAACATTAAAAATGTATTACGACGTGTGGATGAACAAGTTACCACACGCATGAATTGGGATAATGTTGAAGTTAATACCAAAGATAATAGTCCTGAAAATCGTGAGCGTTTGGTAGAAGCACTTAAGTGTATTCCTGGTGTACCAATGTTTTTAGAAGTTCAACAAAGTGAGTTTGTTGATGTGCATGATATTTATGAAAAAACGTTAGCCGTTCATGCAAAAACCATTGAAAATAAAACTTTTTGTGTGCGTACAAAACGCACAGGAACACATGACTTTAATTCGTTAAAAGTAGAGCAATATGTTGGTGGTGGCTTAAATCAAGCAGTAGAAAGTGCCAAAGTTAAGTTGAGCAAGCCCGATGTAACTATTCGCTTAGAAATTAAAAACAAAGACCTCTTTATTGTGACTCAGCGCCATATTGGGTTAGGTGGTTTTCCAATAGCTACGCAAGAAGATGTATTATCACTTATGTCTGGTGGTTTTGATTCAGGTGTTGCTAGTTATCAAATGATCAAAAAAGGTGCTCGTACTCATTATTGTTTCTTTAATTTGGGCGGTTCAGCACATGAAGTTGGCGTAAAGCAAGTTAGTTATTACTTATGGAATAAGTTTGGTGCGTCTCATAAAGTAAAATTCTTTGCCGTTGATTTTGAGCCAGTCGTTGCTGAAATTTTAGAAAAGGTTGAAAATAGCCAGATGGGGGTGGTGCTTAAACGTATGATGATGCGTGCTGCCACTAAAATTGCTGAAAAAGGTAAAATTCAAGCGCTAGTCACTGGTGAAAGTTTAGGGCAAGTATCAAGTCAAACGTTAACTAACTTAAATGTGATTAATCGCGTAACAGATACGCTGATTTTACGTCCGTTAGCGGCTTATGATAAACAAGATATTATTGATATTGCTCGTAAAATTGGCACGGAAGATTTTGCCAAAACAATTCCTGAATATTGTGGCGTTATTTCTAAAAAGCCTACGGTTAAAGCCGTGTTATCTAAAGTTGAAGAAGAAGAAAGCAACTTTAATTTTGATATTTTAGATAAAGTTGTTAGCGAAACCCGTGTTTTTGATATTCGTGATATAGGCAAAGAAACAGAAGAAGAAATTCATGCGGTAGATCTTGTTGAAAATATTCCTGCTAATGCGGTTGTCGTTGATATACGTAGCCCAGAAGAGGAAGAAGATAAACCATTAGCACTTGATAACGTAGAAGTGAAGCATATTCCATTTTATAAATTAGCGACGCAATTTGGCGATTTAGATAGGAGTAAAGAATATTTACTTTACTGTGACCATGGTGTAATGAGCAAGCTGCAAGCGTTGTATTTAATCGACAATGGCTTTAACAATGTGAAAGTTTACCGACCATAACTTAACTAACTAATACAGCTAACTTTAAGGTTACAGCCTAGTTTCAATTTTTGTATTCTAGGTTTGTTACGGTTTGCCACATTTTAGTGTTTTCTGGTGTGGCAATATTATGCTTTGTTCCTAAGCGATGTATAAAACCATTAATGTAATCAATTTCTGTTCTACGCTTTGCTAATACATCACAACGCATAGAAGAACAGTTTTTAGCGGTTGCATAAGCAACATCTTCTACTGTTTTTTTGAGTTCTTGTAAATCAAATTGCACCCCTTCAGCATTTGCCACAGCAATAACCTCTTTTAATAAAATATTAATACTGTCTTGATATGTTGTGTGGTTTATTTGGCCATTATCAACATTATTTATTGCGGTTAGAGGATTAATTACACAGTTAATAGCCAACTTTAACCATTGTTTCTGTTTGATTTGTGTGTGGTAATTTACGTGGGGCAATGCAGCATTTAATAATTGCGTAAGAGATTGTTGTTGTGTTGAATTGTTCTCACCTAAAAGTAACCCTATGTCTGAAGAACCAACACCAGTATGAGTTATACAAAAGGGGGCAGAGCGTAAACATCCATGGGTCGTTAGTAAAGTATATATAGCGTGATTTTTTTCTATTCCTGTGGGTAATTCGGATAATATTCCCATACCGTTGTGTGCAAGAATAATAGCGCTATTATTTTTTAAGTTATCAACAATTTTAATTAAAGCTGATAATATTTGAAATGACTTTACGCAGAAAAAAATAACATCAGCTTGTTCAATATCTTTCGCCTTTGCAAAATAAATATTACCATTATGCGTATCGTTATTATGATCGGTAAAACAATACTGCTGTATTGTGTCGTCTGCCTCAGTACTATTTACTGCTTGATGTGTAACAGGTAAATTGGTTGAAAGGGAATGTGTAGATGATAAAAGGTGCAGTTGCGACTTATTGTAGGCAACATCACTTTTTATGTGTTGTAAAATATGATGATACCAAAGTAATCCTATTGCACCTTGACCAACGATAATAATGTTCATTAAGTTGCCTGTACTTTTGCCGACTCTCTTATTTTCAATAGTCGTTTCAATGTGAACAATTTATATAAGGAATAACTATATTTAAGTAAAAGGTAACAACTAATGCCAGCAACATCGGCACCAAAGTCACTAAATTCACCGTTGCGAAACCCTAAATAGTATTGTCCTAATTCACTCAATGCAGCGTAAAAGCAGAGAGAATAAAAAGTGTTTGATAGAGAAAAATGTAATATTGAGGAAACTAAGCAAGTTAATACAAAAAAACCAATAAAATGGCCAATACTATCAATTTCAGGAGATCGGAATATTAATTTTTTAACTGACTCTGGTAATAATAGTTCACTAGAAAAAAACAGCAGGCAAGCCCCACATAGAATTAATATAAAAAAAGTTAAATGGTGGTGTGCTTTCACAAGTATTTAAATGTTAAAAGATGATGTGTAGATATTATCATGCATAGGCAGCTTTTGAAGTAAAAATTCTGCCACAGCTAACTTGTTTGGCACTTTTTGCTAGGTATAATAGTCAGTATTAACCTATTTTTAAAAAAGAGAAGAATTATGCCATCAATGGATATCGTTTCTGAAACGAATTTAGAAGAAGTACGAAACGCGGTAGAAAACGCCAATCGTGAAATTTCTACTCGCTTTGATTTTCGAGGTGTAGAAGCTAGTTTTGAGTGGAAAAAACCTGTAGTCACCGTAAGAGCAGAAGGCGATTTTCAATTAAAGCAACTTTGTGACATGTTACGTAGTCAATTAACTAAACGTAATGTTGATGCTAAAGCAATGACTATTGGCAATGCTTCTGCTACAGGAAAAAACTGGAGTCAGCAAGTTACCTTTAAAGAAGGTATTGAACAAGACGTAGCTAAGCAAGTTGTTAAATTAATTAAAGCCGAAAAGCTTAAAGTACAAGCCGCTATTCAAGGCGAACAAGTACGGGTAACAGGAAAAAAACGTGATGATTTACAAGCGGTAATGCGTTTAGTACGAGAGTCAGATCTAGAGCAATCTTTCCAATTTACTAATTTTAAAGATTAATAGACTGAAAAGCAGTAAACCTAGCATTGCGAAGACGATCTTAATTGACCAGTACTTTGCGATGCTCAGTTAATTAATGAATCTGGTATTATTTTTTCTTTTTTCCTCGTACCGCTTTGAATCTCGGGTTTGATTTACAAATTACATAAGTACGGCCACGGCGCTTTACAATATAAGTCTATTTAGCAATAATATTGCTGTAAAGTAGTATAGAATTTGAACAGTTCATGCCGTTGGATAAAGTTAAATTACGTTCAGAAATAGTTACCAAAGAATGTTCAACACTACCTAATGTTTCAGAAGGCGAATATCTAGCTATTCAATTTCAAAATAAGAAATCTGCTACTGAACATTAACGCTTAGTAAAAGTAGTGGGTATTGGCTTCTACTTGGTTACTTGTTGAATAACTTAGGTGAAATTAAGGATAGAAGCATCGAGATGACTAAAAATAACAAAATTAATTATATTGAAATCCCAGCGAAAAATATTGAAGCCACTAAAGCCTTCTTTAGTGATGTTTTCGACTGGTCTTTTGTAGACTACGGACCAGATTACTGTAGCTTTTTTGCTCAAGGCGTCGATGGAGGCTTTTTTAAATCAGATTTAGTTGTTTCCACAAAAGAAGGAAGCCCATTAATAGTTCTGTACAGTAATTTATTAGAGACTATACAGGAAAAAATTGAGGCATTTGGTGGAAAAATAATTAAACCTATTTTCTCATTTCCTGGTGGAAGAAGGTTTCATTTTAGCGATCCTAATGGAAACGAATTTGCAGTTTGGTCAGAGTGATAACAAACAAATAAAAATAGGTGTCGTGAAGCCGACACCTATTTTTATTGCGATAAGTTTACCTTAAACCTCCATGGTAATGCTTAATCAATACTCAATTAATGTTTTTGTCGTTTAAACAATGCTGTGGTTGGCAATATTGATCACCATAATAGTTATCTGAATAGTTGCAGCTTAATTGCTCTGTGCTTTGAGTTTCAATGTGTAAAATTGATTTTATAGTTTCTATAAGTTTTTTCATGGTATTCACCTTGTTTGTTTAAGATGATTCCATTTTTATCTAAAAATGAATCAGGGTAAATTTCATTAAATAGATAACATTATTCGATAAAACAAATTAAAGATTAAGTATTCGCCAAACTCAAAGAGAGTTGCTCAGTAAAAATCTTTTTTAGTAATGTTAATTCATTAGTTCTTACATAGTTTGGTCTGATCACTAATGCGATGGTTCTATGTGGGCCAGGTTCATTTAAATGAATAGCACGTAGTTCTGAGGCATTATGTATCAATTGATCTAGCGCCATCTGTGGCACTAACGTTGTACCTAACTTACCAGCAACCATTTGAACTAAGGTATGCAAGCTAGTTGAGTCGAAATCTGAATCTTCTTTTTGCTTTTGTAACTTACAAGCAGCTAAAGCGTGTTCTTTTAAGCAGTGCCCATCTTTTAACAGCATTAACTTTTCAATTTCTAATTCGGCACTGGTTATTTCTTGTACCTTATTAGATGATTCATCTTTATGACAGACCCAATAAAAATCTTCTTGCCAAAAGTCAAAGCTCATTAAGCCGTCTATAGGAAAGGGTAAGGCAAGAATAGCGGCATCGATATCGCCTATTCTAACTTTATCAACTAACACATGGGATTGTTCTTCAATAATTTTTAATTTAAACGCAGGGTATTGCTTTCTTACTTCAGGTAACACTTTTGGTAAAAGGTAAGGGCCTATGGTGGGAATAACGCCAATCGTCATGGGGGATGAAAAAGGCTGCTGATTTGCCTGTGATATTTGCATCAGTTCATCTACTTCAAGTTTAATTTTTTTTGCTTTGTCGAGTATCTTTTTGCCATTGTTCGTGATCAACACTTGTTTATTGTTACGTTCAAAAATAAGTGTACCTAGGTGCTTTTCCAGTTCGTTAATGGCAGTGCTTAATGCTGACTGAGATACATTACAAAGCTCAGCTGCTTTTTTAAAATGCAGTGTTTTTTCAACGGCTAACGCATAGTGAAGTTGCTTTAATGAAATCATATTTTTTGTTATTAATTATATAGAACGTTATCTCTATTTTAATTGATTATATAAAATTATCTATAACTTATTACTTAGCCATAATTATCTTAAACTAAGCTCGTATGATTATATGATTGAAACCCGTGGTGCATTTAAGAAACAGCCACTTTTAGATTGTTAATGTTATTTCCGTTTTGTTGATTAAACCATTGGATGAGCGTTAATGTCGTTATTTTCGATAATATTCGTGTTAAAAAACCATTAAATGATTTAGCATAATTGCGACGGATCATGAACTGGTCACACAATTGAGAAAATAAGGTTTCGATTCGTTTTCTCGCTTTACTTAACGACTTAGGAAAAGGTTTGAAATTAGCGTTGTTGTTACGCATTGGCGTTTCAATTTTTATATTC
>Ga0193955_1000434_pt1 | contig 23595 bp, 18 predicted proteins | sample BB_6_MG_FD_140343 | JGI IMG/M metagenome (GOLD analysis project Ga0193955, IMG submission 140343) | Microbial mat bacterial communities from the Broadkill River, Lewes, Delaware, United States - BB_6_MG | ecosystem: Environmental > Aquatic > Freshwater > River > Microbial mats | place: USA... | reverse complement strand
TGGTTTTGCAATCAGGCGAAAGATCCGATCAAACTTTTGTTGATAGAATCACTAATCTTTTGAAAGAAATAAAAAAGCTTAGTAATAACGAACTTGGAATTACCATTTCGCTTGGTGAACAAACAAAAGAAACGTATCAGAAATGGTTCGATGCAGGCGCACACCGCTATTTATTAAGAATAGAATCGAGCAATAAAGAACTTTACAACAAAATACATCCAAATAACGAAGAGCATTCTCACGAGACAAGACTTAAATGCTTACAATCACTTCAGGACATTGGATATCAAACCGGAACAGGTGTAATGATTGGAATTCCTTTCCAAACCTATGAAGATTTGGCAAATGATCTTCTTTTCATGAAAAAGTTTGATATTGACATGGTAGGAATGGGACCATTCATTGAGCATGATGAAACTCCGATGTATGAATATCGAGATCAGTTAATGAGTTTAAACGATCGTTTTAGATTAACTCTTAAAATGATTTCTGTTTTGAGAATTATGATGAAGGATATCAACATCGCTTCTGCAACTGCATTACAAGCTATTGATCCACTTGGTAGAGAAAAAGCCCTTCGTCTTGGAGCCAATATTATTATGCCGAATATCACTCCTACAAAAGAGAGAGCCAATTACCTCTTATATCAAAACAAACCTTGTATTGATGAAGGTGCTGATGATTGCACCAATTGCATGGAGGCAAGAATTAACATGGCAGATGGAGAAATAGGCTATGGAGAATGGGGAGATTCGAGACACTATGCCAGCAGAAGGAAAAATTCTTAAAAAGAAGAACTCATATTAAGACTTAAAAAATAATACCTAAAGTGTTTTCAACTTTAGGTATTTTAGACTCTTCTCTACTCTTGCCATAATAATTCCAATCGTTGGTTAAGTGAAAAATTTTTATGACTGCCGATTATCATTCATTCTGCAGCTAGAAATTTCCCAAGCACATTGTTCGAGTGACAATTCTCAAATTGAATTTAAGTGGATAGGTTGATCGAGAGAAAAAAGCCTTTTAAAACTTCCAAGGGCATTGTCAGTTGTAAAAAAGAGATTTTGAACTTAAAAAGGTGCCTTTTCACAGATAAAAAACTACTTTTCAACTTCAAAGACATGTTGTCATTCAGAAAAAATGCATTCTTGAAATTAAAATACACGTTTCCTTTCGAAAAAAATGGCTTTTAAATTTCAAAAGGCCTCTTTTCATTCGAAAAACGCCTCTAAAAATTTCCAAATTGGCATTGCCACACGATCAATGTATTAATTTGTCTTTAAAAATGACATTGCCACCTGAACAATATGCCTAAAAAAAATTCATGCGATGCTCATCGTTGGAGAAACGATGTTATGAATTTGACCATTTGTATTCAAAATATCAGTAACATTTGAATAAAAATCTTAACATGTCAATAACAAAAAACTAAGCCATACCACCATACAAACACTTTCAATTCCTTTAAAAAAATTGTACCTTAAATCGCATTAGTACATTTGAGATCAGTAAAGGAGTTTTTTATGAGAAAATTGATGTTCGCCTGGATTTGTCTTTGCTTGATTTTATTCCCCAATTATCAATCGAAAGCTCAACAATACAGTTTCCAAAACTATTCTTTGGAAGAAGGATTGCCACAATCCGAAATCTTTAGTCTGATACAGGACAAAAAAGGAAATTTGTGGCTAGGAACCAATGGCGGTGGTATTTCCCGCTTTAATGGTAAGGATTTTATTTCATACAACAGAAGGCATGGACTTGCGGATAACAACATTCGCTCACTTTATCAGGATGCCAATGAATTGTTGTGGATAGGTACTAGCATTGGAATTTCCAATTTTAATGGGGTATCGTTCAAAAACTATGGTGTGAATGATAGTGTTCCCAATGCTGTTTACATTAGAATCCTGGAAGATAAAAAAGGTCGGATCTGGGCAATGGGAGTCGATCAAGCCAACCGACAACTCATTTACAGAGAAAAAGGTCAGTTTAAAGATTTTATAAAAGAACACGAAGATGTTCTAACTAGAAATCAGGTTCGCAACATCTTAATGGATAATTTTGGCACAATTTACATTGTCACTATTGATGGACTCTTTGAATATAGAGATGAAAAACTTTCGAGGTCACCACTTAATGATATTCCAGAATTTGAAGGACAAATTGTTGTACCCGCATTAATGGATGAATCAGATCAATTGTGGTTTTCAAATTTCATTCCGAATTATGGCTTAGTTTTTTATAAAATGATAAATGGAAAACCTATTAAAATTGAGTTGCCGAATGGCATTCCTCCGCAAAATATAGGTTCCGTTACTCTTGATTCAGAACAAAGGCTTTGGATTAGTGTTTTTGGAACAGGTGTTCTCGTAATCGATAAAAATCACTCCAAAATAATAGATGCCAGCCGAGGACTGATCAATCCATTTATTAACAACATTGTAGAAGACCGCGAAGGAAATATATGGATGACAACCAGTGGCAATGGACTTATAAAATATGGCAATAACAAATTCCTATCTCTCGATTTTACTAACGATGTTGGAGGCAATATTGTTCGTGCAATTATGCAGGATTCTAAAAATAACTACTGGTTTAGTATATCAGGGAAAGGTGTAGTTCAGTACAAAAGAAACGAAAGAAAAGCATTTACACCACAAGATCATCCTGGCTTATTAAACATTCGTGATTTTCATGAATTACCAAATGGAAACATATTAATGTCGGGCTTCAATGGACTAATTGAGTTTAATGGAAATTCTTTTCGTGATGTTACAGATCGTTATGGATTACCTGCAGGCAGCGGTGTGATTGATATATTGGAACAAGATGGCGAAATGTGGCTTACCACTCAAGGGTTTGGAGTAATTCATTACGATAAAAAAGGAAAAAGAACTCAAATATCAGCCCAAAGTCATGGTCTAAAAACCAATCAGATAACCAATGTTTTTGTTGATTCTAAAAAGCGCGCCTGGTTTTCTCACTTTCAGGGATTAAGTATGTTCGAGAAAGATACCGTCATCAATTACGATGAAAACAATGGGCTGAATTACAAATGGGTAATGCAGGTAACTGAAGATACATCAGGAAGAATATGGGCTGCAACATTTAGCGGTGGCATTAACATTTGGGATGATAAAAAGTGGACTTACCTAACTACAGAAGAAGGACTGAGTTCGGATATTGCCTACTCGATATTAAAAGACAAATATGGCTCAATTTGGGTGGGAGCTCAAAATGGAGTTGATCGAATTGACTGCGATAAATCCGGTGCTATCAAAAACATTCGAAACTATAATAAATTTGATGGTTTTATTGGAATAGAAAACAATGGTTCATGCAACTACACGGATAAAAAAGGGAATTTATGGTTTGGTACCATAAATGGCGCTATGATGTTCAATCCCACTAAGGACATCATAAATCCAAATCCCCCGATTATTCAACTTACCGATATAAAGTTATTTTTTAGAAAAGTTAACTGGCGCGATGAAAAATACAGCCAATGTTTATGTGGAGTAAATCCATGGTTTCCTCTTCCTCAGGATTTAAGATTAACTCATGATATGCATCATCTTACCTTTAATTTTGAGGCTTTAAGTTATAAAGCTCCAGAAAAGGTAAAGTACCAGTGGAAACTGGAAGGCTTAGATCAGGATTGGTCACCAATTACATCAAAAAATGAAGCTATTTATTCACGTATACCACCTGGAGAGTATACCTTTAAAATAATTGCATCCAATAGCGATGGAAAATGGACTCCTAACGCCTACGAATACCATTTCGAAATTCGACCTCCATGGTACAACACCTGGTGGGCAATTAGTACGGGTATTATTCTTCTTGCTCTGCTAATTTATGGAATAATGCGAGTAAGATTGAGAAACATACAACAAAAGAAAATTGAATTAGAACATCTTGTAAAAGAAAAAACTAAAGAAGTTAGGCATCAAAAAAGAGAAATTGAGTCACAAAATAAAATTCTGGAAAATCAGAAGGATGAGATTTTACACCAATCTCACAACCTTCAAAAATCATATATGAACTTGATTCACTTGAATGATATTGGCAAAGTGATAACCGCAAATTTAGCGGTGGAGAGCATTATTGATACTGTATATGAATCGGTAAACGAACTAATGGATGCCTCAATATTTGGCATTGGAATCCATCACAAAGAAAACAACAGTTTACTATTTCCTAGAATAAAAGAAGATGGTAAAAACCTTGATTCTGTAGATTTTGCATTGGAAGATGAAACAAGGTTAGCGGTATATTGTTTCAAAAAGAAAAAAGATGTTTTCATTTCTGATTTGGAAAAGGAATATCACAAATACATTACTAAAATTATTCCGGTAGAAAAATCAGGAACTCCAAAATCTGTTATCTATTTACCTCTAAAAATAAATGATATTGTAACAGGAGTCATCACGGTTCAAAGTTTCAGGACAAATGCATATCAGGAGTATCATTTATCACTACTCCAGAACATTGCAGTTTATGCAAGTATTGCTGTAGATAACGCTCAATCGTACCGAAAAATACAGGTTCAGAGCAAGCGCTTACAAAAAGCTAACAGAGATATTAACCTTCAAAAAGAAGAGATACAGCAAAAAAATACAGAATTAACAGAACTGAATCACGAGAAAAACCATTTAATTGGAATTATTGCCCACGATTTAAAAAATCCATTAACATCTACAATATCCATTACTGAATATCTTAAAGATAAAATGAATTCGAATGGAGAGTCGGAAGATTTTGAAAATGTAAGCTTCATGCTGAATGCCTTGCAGAGAATGAATAGGATGATTTCTAAAATTTTAGATATTGGAGTTATTGAATCCAAATCAATAAATATGCAATTGGAAAAAACCAATTTAAGAAAATTAATGGAGATTGTTAACATTCATTTTAAGGATCATTTGCACAAGAAACATTTAACACTTACTATCGATGCTGAAGACTCTTTTGCTATGGTTGATCCTAATTACATGACTCAGGTTTATGAAAACTTAATCTCTAATGCGATAAAATTTTCACCATTAAACAAGAACATTAATGTTAAGATCTGGGAGGAAGGAAAAAAGGTGAGATCACTTGTAAGTGATGAAGGACCTGGCATTCCAATTGAAGATCAGAGCAAGCTATTCGGAAAATTTCAAGTTTTAAGTACAAAACCAACGGCAGGAGAAAAATCGACAGGCTTAGGTCTATCAATCGTAAAAAAATATGTAGAAGCAATGCAAGGTAAAGTTTGGTGTGAAAGTGAACCTGGAAAAGGATCAAAGTTCTTTATTGATATTGATAAAGCAATATAAATAGAAAATGTCCGGGCAAAAGCTCGGACATTTCTTTTTATTCTTATTGCCTAATCAAAGCAAGCTAAAATAATTTTTAAAAGTAAAGATCACGCTCACCCTTTTTCACCAATTCAAGACGAGTCTCTAATTCTTCAATCTTTTGGATATCCTGTAATTCTTTCTTTTTTATATCAATTAGCTTGTATCCCTTTTCTTTCATTTCCTCAGTACCATAATCTTCCAGATATTCTGCAAGTGTAAGTATGGCATTCTGAGCACAATATCTCTTGATGAATCCAGGGACAGAAAATTCCATAAAGTGCTCACCTGTTCTTCCTTTTCTGTAACATGCAGTACAAAAAGATGGCAGGTATTTTTTATCCAACAATTCATCAATTACTTCTCCCAATGATCGAGTATCGCCAATTTCGAATTGTTCATGTTCTAATTTTTGTTTCTTCGCTGAATCCTCCGAGTAGCCACCTAACTGGATATTTGTTCCTGCATCAATCTGCGAAACTCCTAAACGAATAACTTCGGCTCTAATTTCCTGAGACTCTCTGGCAGTAAGAATCATTCCCGTATATGGAACAGCCAATCGCAAAATTGCAACCAATCTAATAAACTCATCATCACTAACCTCGAATTTAGGATCAATTGTAGAATCGGATGCTGCTTTTATTCTTGGAAATGAAATTGTGTGCGGTCCAACATTATAGCATGCCTCAAAATGATTCACATGACGAACCAATCCCATCACGTCAAATTTCCAATCGTACAAGCCAAATAATGCTCCAATTCCTACATCATCAATTAAAGCTTCCTGAGCACGATCTAAACCAGTTAAACGCCAGTCAAAATCCTTTTTTTGTCCACTAATATGATATTTTGCGTAAGCTTCTCTATGGTATGTTTCCTGAAAAATCTGATACGTACCAATACCTGCTTCCTTTACTTTTTTATATCCTTCGATATCTAAAGGGGCGGCATTTATATTTACTCGACGAATTTCTCCATTACCTGATTTCACCTCATAAACCGTACGAACGGAGTCAGCAATAAAATCGGCATCGTACATTGGATGCTCTCCGTAAACGAGTATTAATCTTTTCTGACCATTATCTTCAAGCGCCTTCACTTCCGATTTAATCTGCGAATGAGCCAATGTAGTTCTTACCTGCTTCTTATTCGAAGCTCTAAATCCACAATACGTACAATTATTTACACATTTATTGCCAACATATAAAGGAGCAAAAATTACGATTCTATCACCGTAAACTTTTTCCTTTAATGTTCGTGCTCCTTCCTTTATTTCTTCAATAAGCTCAGGATCTTCAGTTTTTAATAAAACGGCAGTTTCCTGAAGACTCAAACGATTTTTATCCAACGATTTTTGAATAATTCGACGAACATTTTCTTTTGAGGCATCAGCTGCTTCCAGAATTTCCCAAATTTCAGATTCATCAATAAAAGGTTTCATCCTTTCATCCTTTATCCGATACTCTTGAGGTTTGTAGATCATTTTCATTTTACACGCTGTATCTGTTCGAAACAATAGCTCAACAAGCCATATTGTTTCAATGTATTTTGTTTGTTTTCAAAACAAAATTAATCATTATTATTTTGGAATAAGAACAAATTGGAGTTTGAGGTCCAAATTTTCTATTTAAAAATTAAAACACAAAAAAACCCTCAACATATGTTAAGGGTTTTTATAGAATTGTATATATCGTTATTGATATTTTCTTTTAATAAACCAGCGCTCAAATAAGCTCATTTCTATTGTTACACGACCAAAATCTTCACGAATATTATCATTATCCGTTGTTCCCATCTGCCCGAATTCAAATGAAATATTTAGCATTCCCTTTCCTTTCGCCATAGGTAGACCCAAACCAAAACTCACTCCTTTGGTATTTATTCTTTCGCTTTCAACTTTTATATATCCAGTATCATAAAAAGCACCAAATCGGTAAGATAATTTTTTAAGAAATTTAGTAGCATAACCATCATTAGCGTTATAATTCATACCAACACTAAATCTGTTTCGGTCCTTTAACTGATTAGACTCCTTAAAAATTTCAGTTTCACTCCATCTTTCATGAAGGTAATCTGCGCCAATCCACAATTGCTTATTTTTTGTAAAACCTAAACCAAAGCCATAAGACATAGGAACATCAAAAGATCCCCGATCTAATGTATTCTTGTAAATGGTATCTCCTACGCTTGACTGATAGTTAGTCACATAAAGCTTTCTCTTTGATCGAACACCTAATTCTGGCTGAAATTTAGCACCTACAGTAACATCCCATTCTCGGTTCAACTCTCCAGTATACTGAAGTCCAAAGTCAAAATATATTCCTTGAGATATCAATTGTTGCTGGCTTGAATAAACATATGAACTTCCTTGAAGAACAACAATTTCATCCGTAGTATTATTACCGAATAAAAAATTAGTATTAACACCTAATGATAAATTTTCTAATATAGAAACTCCATTAGCCAGTGTTAATTTATTCAAACCTCCACTACCTGTTAATGTTCTCTGTATATAATCATAATCACTACCTGTAACCTTTTCTCTTGTCGAAATATCATAACCAACATTCGTATATGGAGTCAATGAAACCGCGGTAGCAACTCTAGGAGATACTCTAAAACCAAAAGATAATTGTGAAAAATTATTATCATGTACTAAATCTGATTTACCCTTCTGATTCAGGTTTGTCGTTTTTGAAACTAGACCTACATTAAATATGAATTTTAAGCTATCCAAATTTGCTAAAGCAGCAGGGTTATAGATATCAATACTATTAGAATTCCTAAATGCCATTCCAGTTCCACCCATAGCCGATGAAATTCCATTCACTGGCTGGCTTAATTCACCTAAACCATAGTATGAATAAGGTGAGGATGTATTGTTTTGAGCAACAGCATTTATCGTTCCAAAAAGAGTAACGAATAAAATAATAGCAGAAAAGATATTTTTATTACTTCTGAATAACATATGTCGCTTTTAATTTAAATTCAAAATCTGTTTTATCATCATTTGTCAATACCATTCTTTCCATAGATGTACTCAAGGTTGAACTCGGGATAGAAATAAGAAGAGATTCTTCATCATCTATACCAGTATCTAAAATTGTATTCACATAATTGGTAATATCAAAAGTAAAATATGATCCTTCATCATATTCAACATCTTCAAAGAAAGTTGCAGACAACAAACTACCCGTAAGAGGATTAGTTAATGCAGTCAACATATTATTCTCATCATCAGAAGTAAATACATTAAATGTTGAAGGTAATCTAAAAATATCTTCGTCGTAAGTTGATTGTGCCGGGTAAAAAACCAATTCCGCTTTCAAAAGAGATCCTGATAATCCAATTTTAGCCAATTCATCTAAATGTGGAATTTCCAATTTGGTCATAATACCAACTCCACCCTGCATAAAAGTCAAATCATTTGTATCCTCAGATTTAATATCAAATTCTTGTTCTACTAAATCTTCTAATAAGGTACCTGTTCTATCCGTATTAAAATTTGTAAACATATATGAACTTGCCCCAACCGGAAAGTCATGATACAATACTTTTCCAGAATTGTCACTACTTGTTTCGTGATAATACAATCTTATATTTAGCGTATCTGCAGTCCTAAAATTCAATATTGCTGCGTCATTATCATCTGCAGGTCTGAAAGCTATTCCCTGCAAGAAATTCTCCCATTCTGCGCTACCATTCAAAATTTCATCTCGATCTATTGCCTTTTGAATCAAATCTTCTCCGAAAACAGGATCCAACTCAATTCTTAAGTTATACCAACTACCATCATCATCAGTTCTATATGGTCTTGGTCTAAAAGTTTTCGAACCAAGTGGTTCTGGATCAATTTCAAAAGAACTCACATTATACAAGTTACCATCATCTTCCAATTCTATTTCTTCCAAAACTTTATGGATATGAATAGTTTGCAACTTGGTAGTATCTCCATAGTAGCTCTGATTATAATAAGTTACCAAAATTAATGAGTCAAATATTGGATCATCATTCGCCTCCAACTTAAATGAACCACCCAAGCCAATTTTTGTATAAGAGTTTGCAGAAACTACACCCAAATAAGGATCAATATATCTACCCACAATCATATTTCCATAACCCGAGGTAGGTATGGAATCGAGAATTACAGTAGAAGCATTTATCGTAAATGTGTCAATCAAACGAACATCTGTTGAGTTGTCAATAAGGTTACCACCCAACTCATGCTCTTCAAATCCATCGGAGTTACAGCTAACAAAAAAGATGGACATGAGTAGTAAAAAGAAACTTATTCTTTGCATATTTTCTATATTCTAAAATAAAGTTCAACAAATGAAATCAAATTCAAGGCAGGAATGAACTTTTATAGATAAATTATTAAAAATTATCGGACAAATGTAGTTAAAATATCGACAAACCCGAAGAGGGAATTCGATTTGTTAAATTTTCTAAATTAATTTTAGGTTTTTTAAGTTTAGAAAACCTATAGTTTAGTTTTTTATTTATATTTGTCGATCAGATAAAATCACCGGGTATTTTGCAAGAGTATAGAATTCCTGTTTTATACCTAACAATTACGGATTAATTATAAACAACATAACGGTAATCGACCCGGAAACAAATTTAACTTTGAAAAATCATAACAAATGAGACAAAGATTATTACTAGGTATTATTGCAACCCTAACAATTTTCACCAGCTGTAGCAGCGGTGACGATCTTGACGGTAACTGGATCAAGCGCTCAAGTTACGACGGTCGTGTTCGTAGCAATGCTGTTTGTTTTGTTATTGACAACGAAGCATACGTTGGGACTGGTTACGACGGTGATGACCGATTGATTGACTTTAGAAAATACAATGGAGAACTTGATAGCTGGTCTGCATCACCTTCAACTGGTGATAGTGATGCTGTACCTTCTTTCCCAGGTGAAGCAAGACAATCTGCTGTTGGATTCGCTGCAGGTGGAAAAGGTTATGTAGGAACTGGATTTGACGGTGACGTTACCAGATTTGCTGATTTTTGGGAATACAATCCTGCAACTAAAACATGGACTCAAATTGCAGACCTTCCAGGTGGTGCAAGACAAGAAGCTATTGGTTTTGGTATTGGAGATATGGGATATGTTGGAACAGGTTACGGATTCCTTGACGGAGATGACAAAAATGAATTGAAAGATTTTTGGCAGTTAAATACAACTACTGGAGAGTGGACTAACCTAGGATTTAGTGGTGAAAAGCTAAGAGGCGGATCTGCTTTTGTTATTGACAACAAAGCTTATGTTTGTTTAGGAAGAAGTAATGGTGTTGCTGTAAACGACCTATATTCTTTTGATCCGACTTTGGAAGGTGATAGCAAGTGGACAAGATTAACTGATCTTGATGATGATGACATCAATAAAGATGGTGATATCTTACGTTACAATGCTGTTACATTTGTAATGGATGGAAAAGGTTATGTTGCTGGTGGTAGCAATGGTTTCCTTAAAAGAGATGTTTGGGAATTTGATCCTACAAAAAGAAATGGTCAGGGAGACTGGGATGAGAAAACTGAGTTAGAAGATGAAGTTGCTAGTAGAGAATATGCTGTTGGTTTTACTGTAAACAACAGAGGATATATGGCTACAGGTAGTGCATCTGGAGTAAGACTTGACGATGTTTGGGAATTTGATCCTAACATGGAAGAAGACGATGAAGATAACTAATCGATAATAAATCAAGGGTTGTATTTTTTACAACCCTTTTTTTTGCTCTATAGTAAAAATGAAAAAATCAGTAATTATAATTTCAATTGTAGCAATTGCAATTATAGCGGTTCTATACTTTTTAAAAAATGAAAAAATAGAACCGGAAACAACAAAAAGAGATCCAATAAACTGGACACTTGAAACGAAACAGATTGATAATGGTTGGGCGTATACTATTTATCAGAATGGCACTAAAACCATTTTTCAAGAAAGAATACCAGCAATACCGGTAAATACTCCTTTTGAATCAGAAAGAACAGCCAAAATGGTTGGTGAAAAAATGCTAGAAAAAATTAAGAATGGTAAAATGCCTTCCATCTCAAAATCAGAATTAATCGAAATGGGAATAGTTGATTCATTACTTCAGCCCATTTTACAAAAAAAATAAAATACTTTAACACTCTTTAACCTCCTCGTTAAAGAGTGTTAAACCTCATTAATAAACAAGAAAAGCTACTATATTAGTAGTTATGATTCTTGAAAGCATTATCCTCGATCGCGACCTTACTCACATTGAAAATCTCAAAAAATATGAAGATTTTCTTCCCTACCTTAAAATAGATGCCTGCTTTACTAATATTGATAACGCAAAGCATTATCTAAAAAATAAGAAAGTAGATATTATCTTCACAGGTCTGGAGTTCATTCAAAATAACTCTATAGAAAAGCTGAATTTAAACTCGATCGATACAGAAATTATTCTTAGTTTAAACACCCCATCTTTTGAGTTTAAAAACCACTGCATGGGCGCATTCGATTACTTAATGAAGCCTGTACCTTTTGAAAAATTCATCAAACCTCTTAATAGAATTTACACTCAAAAATTACCCACAACCAATAATAAGTCGAAACCAAGTTTCAATAACGACTTCTTCTTCATAAAGAACAATTCAGTTATTGAAAAAGTGCGATATAACGATGTTTTGTTCTTTAAAGGAATGAAAGATTACATTTGGATACAAACAGTGAACAAACGTATTATTACGCTTCAAACAATGAAAAATTTATGTGAAAATTTACCTTCGGATAGATTCATCCGAATTCATCGATCATTCATTGTTTCCTTAAATCATATCGACTGCATAGATCGAAACCGCATCGTAATTGGTAAGGAAAGAATTCCAATAGGAGAAACGTATCGCCAACCCTTTTTCTCAGCATTAAAAGAATTGGAATTAATTTGGGATTAAAATAAAAAACCTCCGACAAACTGCCGGAGGTTTTGTAATCTATATCAAAATATTAAGCTTGATATTCTTTAATGATGTCAGCAACATCACCGGCTGCAACACGTCCGAAAACACGCTCACCGATAGTTACTACTGGTGCCAAACCACAAGCTCCTACGCAACGCAAACAGCTAATTGAGAATTTTCCATCCTCAGTAGTTTCGCCAACAGGAACATCTAACTGACGTTTGAACTCTTCCAACACTTTCTCTGCACCTCTAACGTAACAAGCAGTTCCCATACAAATTGAGATTGGGAATTCTCCTTTAGGTACCATTGAGAAGAATGAGTAGAATGTTACTACACCATAAACGTGAGCAACCGAAACATTCAATTCTCTAGCAATGATCTCCTGAACTTCTGCAGGCAGGTAACCAAAAGTTTCCTGAGCCTTGTGAAGCACATTGATCAATTCGCTTCCTTCATTATTAAATGATTTGCAAATCTCCACAAGCGTATCCACCTTGGATTTTGCTAATTTAATTTTTGCCATAATATAAACTCCTTATATTAATTGGATTTTGTTAATCCTAATGGTTCAAAATAATTTATTCAATCTCAATATCCTTACTCTTATCGAAATAATGAGTATGCAATAATTTATGAGATAATTCACTACAAGGCTTACCCAAGAAATCTTCATACAATTTAATAATGTATGGATTCTCGTGAGATTTACGGATCGCCTTACCTTCATCTTCGCGATAAAGAGCAGCAGCACGTTTCTTCAAAATTGAAGAATCACCGTGGTGCAATGGCTGACCCCCACCACCAATACAACCACCAGGACAAGCCATGATCTCGATTGCATGATATTCTGATTTACCATCACGGATATCTTCAAGAAGCTTACGAGCATTACCCAATCCATGCGCAATACCAATATTTATTGGAAGACCATCAAAATCAACAGTTGCACTACGAATACCTTCCATACCACGTAGAGCTTCAAAATCAACTTTCTCAAGAGTTTTACCAGTATACACTTCGTAAGCAGTACGAGCAGCAGCTTCGATTACACCACCTGTTGTACCGAAAATTACACCAGCACCTGTAGACTCTCCAAGAGGATTATCAAAATCTTCTTCTGGAAGAGTATTTAAATCCATATTAGCCTGCTTAATCAAGTTAGCCAACTCTCTTGTTGAGATCGAATAGTTCACATCAGGATCACCATCAACCTTAAACTCGTCACGTTGACACTCGTATTTCTTAGCCAAACAAGGCATGATAGAAACAACGATCATATCCTCACGCTTGATACCCATTTCTTTTGCCAAATAGTTTTTAGCAATAGGACCAAACATTTGCTGAGGAGAACGAGCTGTTGAAGGAATATCCTTCATTTCTGGGAAGTGGTGCTCGAAGAAATTCACCCAACCAGGACAACAAGAAGTCAAGATTGGAAGCTTTACGTCCTTATCTCCATCTAAATGCTTCTGCAAACGCTCTAACAACTCAGTACCTTCCTCCATAATGGTAAGGTCGGCAGCAAAATCAGTATCGAAAACGCTATTGAAACCTAATTGACGAAGAGCTGAAACCATTTTACCAGTTACCAATGTACCTGGCTCCATTCCAAATTCTTCACCCAAAGCAGCACGAACAGCAGGAGCTGTTTGAACAACAACAGTTTTCTTAGGATCAGCAAGATCTCTAATTAACTGGTTAGTGTGATCTTTCTCGGTTAATGCTCCTGTAGGACATACAGCAACACACTGACCGCAATAAGTACAAGTTGATTTCTCCAAATCCATTTCGAAAGCTGGAGCAACAACCGATTCAAACCCTCTGTTTACCGCTGAAAGCGCACCTACCGTTTGTACATCGTTACACATAGTCTCACAACGACGACACATGATGCACTTATCCATATCACGAATGATAGATGGAGAGTAATCTACCTTGTAAGTTGACTGCTCACCTTTGTAGTGTAATTCGCGAACACCAAACTGATGCGCCATAGTTTGTAAATCACAGTTTCCTGATTTTGCACAAACCAAACAGTCAAATGGGTGATCAGAAAGCATCAACTCCATTACAGTTTTACGAGCATTTAATACTCTCATGTTGTGAGTATGGATTACCATTCCTTCCTCACATTTAGAGTTACATGAAGGAGCTAAATTACGACGCCCTTCAACCTCTACGACACAAATTCGGCAACCACCAGGTTTGTGTTCAATTCCCATATCGCCAAGGTGCATATAACAAAGCGTAGGAATTTCTATTCCTAGTTCCTTGGCAGCTTGAAAAATAGTAGTTCCCTGAGCAACTTCTATTTGTTTATTATCAATGGTTAATTTGATCATTTTTTCCATTTTAAGATCCTCCTTATTGAATGCTTATCGCATTAAACTTACATTTCTCCATACAAGCACCACACTTGATACATGTTGCAGTATCGATAATATGAGCCTCTTTACGATCTCCTGCAATACAATCAACAGGACAATTACGAGCACAAAGCGTACATCCAACACAAAGTTCAGGATCAATAACGTACTGCATTAATGCCTTACACTGACCTGATGGACATTTGTGATCTTCAACGTGAGCCATATACTCATCATAGAAATTTTCAATTGTTGAAAGAACAGGGTTTGGTGAAGTCTGTCCTAATCCACAAAGAGAAGTATCTTTAATTACAGTACTCAAGTTTCTTAATAAATCAAGATCTTCCTTAGTACCTTTTCCTTCTGTAATTTTATCAAGCAATTCGTACAAACGCTTGTTACCAACACGACAAGGAGTACATTTACCACATGATTCTTCAACAGTAAAATCTAAATAGAATTTAGCCATAGAAACCATACAGTCATCCTCATCCATAACAATCATTCCACCTGATCCCATCATAGAACCAACAGCAAGAAGATTATCAAAATCGATTGGAGTATCCAAGTGCGCTTCAGTTAGGCAACCTCCAGAAGGTCCACCAGTTTGAACAGCTTTGAATTTTTTACCATCTTTAATTCCACCACCAATTTCGTAAATTACCTCACGAAGAGTAGTTCCCATAGGTACCTCGATCAAACCAACATTGTTGATTTTTCCAGCCAAAGCAAACACTTTTGTTCCTTTAGATTTTTCAGTACCAATTTTATTAAACCAATTTGCTCCTTTGTTAATGATAACAGGAATGTTGGCAAATGTTTCAACGTTATTTACGTTAGTAGGCTTTCCGTTGTAACCCGATTCAGCTGGGAATGGAGGCTTAACAGTTGGCTCACCACGAAGACCTTCCATTGAATGAATCAATGCAGTTTCCTCACCGCATACAAATGCTCCAGCACCATAACGCATTTCAACATCAAAGTTGAAACCAGAACCAAGGATATCATTTCCTAACAAACCATATTCTCTAGCCTGAGCGATAGCAACCTTTAAACGATCAATTGCCAATGGATACTCAGCACGGATATAGATCACGCCTTTGTCAGCTCCCATTGTGTAACCACAAATGGCCATAGCCTCTAACACGGAGTGTGGATCACCTTCCAAAATAGAACGATCCATAAATGCTCCCGGGTCTCCCTCATCGGCATTACAAACCACATATTTCTGATCAGCATCGTTCTTAGCAGCAAATTCCCACTTCAATCCTGTTGGGAAACCTCCACCTCCTCGTCCGCGTAGACCAGATTCTTTAATTTCATTAATTACTGATTGAGGAGTCATCTCAGCCAAACATTTTCCTAATGCAGCATATCCATCAGTTCCGATGAACTCATCGATATTTTCCGGATTGATAAAACCACAGTTACGAAGAGCTATACGAATTTGCTTTTTATAAAAGCCCATATGTTTTGAATCACTCACCACTTCTTTTTTATCAGGATCTGTGTAAAGTAAACGCATTACTTTACGACCTTTGATAATGTGCTCTTCGATAATTTCTTCAGCATCTTCAGGCTTCACTTCAATGTAAAAAGTGTTATCTGGCAGAATCTTAACGATAGGACCTTTTTCACAAAAACCAAAGCAACCAGTCATTACCACCTGAACTTCTTCTTCAAGCCCTTTAGCTTTTAGAGCGTCCTGTAGATTATTTTGAATAGCCTCACTTGCAGATGCACGACATCCTGTACCTCCACAAATAAGAATATGCATTTTATACTTTTCCATAATTGCAGTTTCTTTTACGTTTAGTTGTCAATAGTTTTGTAGTTAACAGGAATTATGCCATCTACCAATTCGCCTAACTTGATATATTTTTCAACAATCTCATCAGCTTTTTTAAGATCAACATCTCCAAAAACAACAGGCTCTTTGCCTGGCATTGTAACTTCAATAGTAGGTTCAGCATAACAGTACCCCATACATCCTGTCTGAGTCACAATAGTTTGAATACCTCTTTTTGAAGTTTCATCAATCAGAAACTCCATCACCTCTTTAGCTCCTGATGCAATTCCGCAAGTTGCCATAGCAACTTTAATTTGCACCTGGCTCTCTGGATCGTTGCTCTTCTCCCTAAGATCCATTTTTTTATGCAGCTCTTCTTTTATCTTCTTCAGATCTGCAAGGGATTTAACTTTTGCCATAATCTCAAATTATTAAAGGTTATAATTTATTTATATTAACGTGTTTAGGTTCTCATTAATCATTTCTTTCAGATATTTCATAATTTCAGGATCTGAAACAGAAACTCCTTCCAAAACTTCTTTTAATTCCTTCGTATCAAAAACATATTCACCTTCATCAGTAATATGTTGATACAAAAAATCCATTTCCGGGTTTGCTCCAACAAGCAAAACCATGGTACCGGCAATATCTCCCAATGAAGGTCTATCCAAATGCGAATGTGAGAAAACTGCTTTTAAGCAAGTTCCCTCTCCTTCTACCGATGATAATTCCATTTTTCCTCCTGTTTGCTCTGCATTTTGTTTTAACAAAGACAAACCTAAACCTACTTTTCGAGTAGTTCTGGTGGTAAAAAAAGGATCAGTAACTTTAGCCAATAACTCTTCAGACATACCAAACCCATCATCCTTAATCGATATTGAAAACAGATCATCCTTTAGACTCTCTTTAATTTCCAACTCAACCAAAGATGCTTCAGCTCTCACCGAATTTTGGATGATATCCATTATATGCATCGACAAATCTTTCATTCTTCTAGTTCTATTTTTCGATCATTTTCAGATCTCAATGCTTTGCTTACCTCTCCAAAACTTAATTCTTCCATATAGAAATTAGTCCAAGCATTACCAATATTATCTACATAATGAGCATCAGAACTTTGTATAAAGTTGTATTTGCTCAAATATTTATTCTTTTTTAAAAACTCACTCTTTGTGGTGTGAAGAGATATTTCCAAAGCATCAACATTTAAATCGGGCGGTAAAAAACCCAACTGACTGATAATACTATTCATTGTTTTATTGATGTGTGCTGGTATAAACAAACCATTTAAGGAATGTACTTTCTGTTCTATCTCTTCAATACCTTGATTTAAACCAGAAATCAATAAACAATCCACCTCATCAATAATCTCCTCATCTTCGTTAACCACCACCTGATATCCAAACCTATTTGAATCGTTAGGTATTTTTGGCAAATGCTGATCAAGGTATTGCTGGAAAACTGTCAATTGCTCTTCATTCTCGAAAAAACACAAACAATGGACTTCTTCCTTGGTTGTCACCTCTGCTCCCATCAAAACCATAATTCCTTCCTTTGCTGCCAAATCTTTAATTAAAGGGGCATGTAAAGTTGAATTGTGATCAGTTATTCCCAATATGTCAATACCACGTTCCTTAGCTATTCGAACAATATTTACCGGACTCATCTCCAAATCACCACAGGGAGATAAAACAGTATGCGTATGCAAATCTGCCCGGAATTTTTTCATTCTCTTACTAAGCTTTAATCAATTCGTATAACTTTCCAGTTAGTTCAAAAGCCTCTTCTTCTGATGATAGAATAGGAATTCCTTCCTCGTTGCTTTGCTCTGCAGCATCGACCTCTGGTTCATATCCTTTTACCAAAACAATAGCTGCCAACTCTTTTAATGAAGCTATCGCCATAATGTTTTTATGCGTTTGAAGCGTTACCCAAACATGGTTTTCATCAGCATTTCCCATAACATCGCTCAAAAGATCAGATGTATAACCACCTTCAATCTCACGATCTAATCCTTGTTCGCCACTGCAAACTTTCAAGCCTAACTTTTCAACTATATCTTTTACTTTCATTGTATCTTAATGATCGTTTAAATTCTTTTTTTCAAATCTTCTTTTTCCCCAGGTATTCTCTGAAATATCGAATGATTCCAGTGGTGATATTAAACCTTCTTTGGTTAACATCTTTTGTAGGAAAACGCACTGAGTCATTTTTGCTTTACCCTGAACAACATCTTCAGCCAAAGCCTGACAGCGTGGAGCTCCACATGCGCCACAATCTATTTGTGGTAATACTTTCATAATTCGATTAATCTTCTTCATCTTTTGCATCGCCACCATCATATCAGAATCTAAACTCAATATTGATCGTGGTTCAACTTTATTAATCGATATATTTTCCATTAGGTAAGGTCTAAACCTTTCTATTTCCTTTTCTTCAAGAACAACTGGTTTATTTCGGTGATACCAAGCTGCTCTTTTTCTCAAACGCTCAATAGCCAGAAATCTATTTTCAGTAGTTAAGACGCCTCCCGTGCAAGAATGATCACATGCTCTTAATTCCAAAAAATCCACATCTGTAATTTCTTCGTTCTCTAACTTTTCAAGAACTTCAATTACATTGTGAATTTCATCAATAGCCAAACATCTTCCAGAATATTGAGAAGCTTCACCATTGGTTAAGGTCCAGCCAATACTTCTTCTCGACATATGGATATTTTCGGGATATTTTTTGGTCTCTTTTTTATTTTGTTTGATGCTTAAAAGAACCTTATTGTAAATGAAATCCATATTAATCACTCCATCTATCAACGATTGTTCTTCTCCAACCGGACTTTTTACCGCAGCAATTTTTGCAGCACAAGGAGTCACATAGAAAATTCCAATTTCATTTTTGGTAAATCCTTTATCTTGTAATTTCTTACGATAAAACTGAGCAGAAATATCAATTACCGGCTTCAACTGAATAATATTATCCACCAAAGCTGGGAATTTGACCTGAATCAATCGGACAATTGCTGGGCAGAAACTTGATATAAACGGTCTTTCCTGATTGTGTTTATGCATGTATTTTTTTGTAGCATCAGAAAGTACTCCAACTGCACCGTCCACTTCATACACATGAGTAAACCCCAACTCTTTTATCTCTTCATAAACCTGAACTTCAGAAACACCATCAGGAAACTGCCCCAAAAGAACAGTAGGTAATAAAGCGACTCTTTGCTTATAATTAAAGATCTGGGTAAAGTCATCTTGCTCTACAATGATTGCATTTACCGGACAAGCCTTTAAACATTCTCCACAATCAACACAAGCATTTTTATTGATGTTAGCAGTTCCATTCTTCACACGAATCGCAGATGTTGGACATACATTCATACAGTGTGTACATCCAATACACACCTCATCCACAACCTTTAACGCATGATAAAAATGAACCTTTTCCATCACAAACTATTTCAAATAGTTAATTAATTCAACCTTGGTTCCAACATCAACCTTACTGGTAATATTCATATGATCAGAGTTTCGCTTAATATTTGGCAAGCCCATTCCTGCACCAAATCCCATCTCGCGAACCTTTGGTGTTGCAGTAGAATAACCTTCCTGCATTGCCTGATCGATATCAGGAATACCCGGACCATTATCCTCAATGCGAACAATTACTTTATCAGGTTCAATTTCCACGTACATTGTACCATCAAAAGCATGAGCAACAACATTAACTTCAGCTTCATACAAAGAAACAACTGTTCTTTTAATAATTTTTGGATTCACATTTAACTGCTTCAGGATTTTTTTCACCCCGCTAGATGCTGTACCTGCCTTGGAAAAATTTCCTCCTTCAATTTCAAATTTAAATTCCATTCCCCCTTTTTTAGTAAACCGGATTTAATCCTAAATCACAAAGAGCTGAACAAGCTCTAAACATTGAATAACCACACTCAATTAAAGTGATTTCATTCTCACAAGCCAATTCCTTCATTTCTTGCGAAACCTTTTTATCTCTAACAAACAAAATGAAAGAGATATCAGACATTTCTGAAGTTCGGATGGTTTGTAGGTTATTTAAACCTGTAATTAAAAGAAGATTTTCTGTATCTATAGTAAGTACATCACTCATTAAGTCCGACGCAAATCCAAACTGAACTTCCTTATTCAAATCACTCTCTCCACAAATAACACGTGCATTAAGTTTATCAACTACATCTGTCACTTTCACCATATCGCAGTATTAAATTATGTTTATCTAAACACTCTTTTATGTGGCACTAAGATAAGAAATTGAGGTAGATTAATAAATGATATATAAAGGAATAGAGGCAAATGCTATAAATAAATATTTAGTCTAAATAACGTTGTTTTAACTATAGATTCTAAATAAAAATAATGTTTGGACATGTTATAAGTAAGACTAGGAAATAATTCAGATTTATTGATACTTTCAAATAGTAAATCTTTTAAATCAAAACAGTATTTTTAACTATATTCGTTAAAAGTAAACCACTTTAATTAATAGCACTTTATTTCTTTATTAATGAGCAAAAAAACTCCACATATACTCGTTTTAATTCAAGATTATAAACACTTAACAGGTGCAATTAAATATGCATTTAAATTGGCACACATTTTCAAGGCTGAAATAGCTATTGCAAATATGCTTTCCACTAATAGTAAACCTATTGATTTCAATTTAGATCAGCTAATAAAACAATTTAATACGAATTCTATTGCATACAAGGAAATTGAACTTGGAAGGATAGAGAAAGAACCTAATAATACAATTAAGTTACTCGATGTAGTCTTTATTGTGAGTGAATTCCCATCAAAAAACTTATCGGGATTTTTTAGGAGAAACCCTATTTTCAAATTACTTTATAAAGCTAAAGTACCCAGTTTTATTATAGGTGAACACACCTCTTTAGATTGTGATTTAAAGAATATTATTGTACCAGTAGATTACAAAAAAGAAACCAAAGAAAAGATGATTTGGGCAAGCTATTTTGGTCGTTTTAATCAAGCTGTAATCCATTTAATAGTTCCAAAAGAGAAGAATGAATCAATTCTAAGAAAAATAAAAGCCACTTTGCTTTTTACCAAGAAAATGTACGAGCAATTTAGCTTCGATTATAAAATAGTTAAAACATCATCGAAAAGTAAGAGAATTAAAGAAGTGTCTTTTCTGTTTTCGGAGAAGTTCCAGTCTGATCTAATTTTATTGCTTTCACATGGTAATAATGATTGGTATGGTAACAATTTTGGTCCTGGAGAGATAAAAAGGTACCTGCTCAAGAAGAAAAATCCAATTTTATTTATAAATCCATTAAAAGATTACTATCTACCATGCAGCTAGTTGCATTATTATTGATGATTACATAGAAATAATAGATGTATTATAGTGATCGAAAAACATTAAAAATCGACTTGTATTGTTATCTTTAAAGGGCAGATCGAAGATTAGACAACAAACAACATCAACTTTAATTTTCTTTTAAAATCTGTTTAATTATCAATATAAAAAAAGGAATTACCATCAGGGTAATTCCTTTTTTTTATATCATATTTTTAAAGCTTATTCTTTAACAATATTCATTTCATCTAATAAATATCCTGCGCCAGCAAATTTATCTACGATAAAAAGTACGTAACGAATATCCAGAGAAACGTTACGACAGATTTCCGCATCATACATCAGGTCTGACATTACTCCTTCCCAGGCACGGTCGAAATTTAAACCAATAAGTTCACCATTCGCATTAAGTACCGGACTACCAGAGTTTCCTCCTGTGGTGTGATTTGTTGCAGCAAAACAAACTGGCATTTCACCCGCTTTGTTGGCATACATTCCAAAATCTTTTTCATGATACAAATCTCTCAACTTTTGAGGAACATCATAATCAAAAATTTCAGGATTGTCTTTCTCTATTATTCCTTCAAGAGTAGTGTAATGTTCATAATTTACAGCATTTCTAGCCTTATAACCAGATACTTTTCCATAATGAACTCTAAAAGTAGAATTCGCATCAGGGTAAAACACTTTTTCTGGTTGCATCTCCATTAAACCAGCCATATAATTACGCTGTAGTTTTACTGTCTTAGCATTTAACTTTCCATAAACAGGAGCAATTTCAGACTCATAAAAGAATCTAATACTATTAGCTAATACATAAATAGGATCCTTAGTCAGCTTCTTGCCCATTGACAACTTATAGTTTGCCAATAAATTCTCTAGCTTGTTCTGATCAGCAAAAAACGATTTATCCAAAGCTTTTGTCGCGTAAGCTTCAAAATCGCCTTTGTATTTATCTCTAATCGTAATAATCTCCTTAGGTAGATACTTGTCCTCTAAATTATCACTATACATCTTTAAAGTAGCAGCAAGTAGCTTTCTATCAGTTGGCAGATTATAATTCTTAAAGAATTTTATGCTTTCTTTTTTAAGGTCATCAACTTTTCCAGCCACCTGATCAACATCCTTCTTTGTTAGTTGAGCTAATGATTTAAATTTTTCAGCAAAATCAACTGCTTCAGCACCTCTAAATCCAGCTTCAAGGGCATAATCTCTCGCTAGACTGATAGGAGCTAACTCCTTGTATAAGCCTTCCATTTCTTTCAAAATTCCGGCATATTTCTTCTTAAGTTCCGGCTGTGAATTCGCCCATTTTTCAAACTGAGCTTCTAATTCTTGCTTTTTCTCGATGGCATTCAACCTACGAAGTCCTTTAATTTCACCTTGCCATCTTTTCCAAGAGTTTGCAACTCCAGCATATTTTGCAGAATATTGAATTCTTACCAATGGAGAAGCATCCATATCTGCTCTCATTAAATCCAATTTCTTAGTTCTAATTTTGATCTTGTGAGGATTATCCACCTCAGTCATCATTTTTAAAGCATGAGAAGTTAGATATTCTGTTGTTGTTCCTGGATATCCAAAAACCATCGTAAAATCACCTTGATCGACACCTTTTAAAGAAATTTTAAAGGATTGCTTTGGCTGCATTGGCACATTATCATTTGAATATGATGCCGGCTTATTATCCTTGTCTGCATAAATTCTAAACATTGAAAAATCACCAGTATGACGTGGCCACATCCAGTTATCGGTATCACCACCAAATTTTCCAATAGCTGATGGAGGAGCACCTACCAAACGAAC
>Ga0193955_1000431_pt1 | contig 23653 bp, 22 predicted proteins | sample BB_6_MG_FD_140343 | JGI IMG/M metagenome (GOLD analysis project Ga0193955, IMG submission 140343) | Microbial mat bacterial communities from the Broadkill River, Lewes, Delaware, United States - BB_6_MG | ecosystem: Environmental > Aquatic > Freshwater > River > Microbial mats | place: USA... | reverse complement strand
TTAAATTCAATTTTTTGTTTTTCTGTTTTCTCTTTATTGAAAGTTCCTATTACTTTTGATTTTACATATTCACCAATTACATCTGAAACAAAAATTTCTCCTTGTTTTAAATCTTTAATCTTTTCAAAATAAGTTTCAGAGTTTACATATGTATTTTCTTTACTTGAGATATTTGTAAGTTTATTATTTATTTGTGAAACTTTGTAAATCTCATTTCCACTTAAATCAAAATAATTTATCTCTTTGTAAATAGGTATTTTTTTAATTTTTAACTCTAAAGGATCATGAAAACTAAACTCTTTTTTATTTTCATCTAAATCTGCTGTATTTTTTAATCTTAATTCTTTTCTCTCTTTATTAACAATCTCCCAATTGCTAGTTTTATCATTATATTTGTAATCTCCATGAACTATAATATCTCTTTGTTTACTTTTATTAAAGTCATTTAAAATTTGATTATTTATGTTTATTTTTGATAAGAATAGAAGATCGTTATCTCTTTCATATAAAAAATTTGCTACATTATTTGCAATTTCAAAAGATATTCTTTCCATAGAATTTTGGGATTTTTTATCTAAATATCTAATACTATCTTCAATTGAGGCATTTGCTGTAGCTAAGATAATCTCTTTATTTTTATTAAATAAATATCTTGTACTATTTTGAATATAGTCTTCAAGTTTTAATGTTCCTTTATATGCAATGTATGCAATAAAAAGAAGAGGAACAATTTTTATTAAAATAAATAATAAAACTAATTTTACTTTTATTGTTATATTTTTCATATAGTTTAATCCAATTATTATTTTTAGTATTTATTCTTCTTGGAAAGAGTTATAAATTGTTTTTACCTCATCAATATTTTTTACAAATAAATCTACAATCACCGGGTCAAAATGCTTTTGTTTTTCTTGTATTAATAAATTTAAGGCATCATCAAAATTCCAAGCTCTCTTATATGGACGATTTGAAGTTAAGGCATCAAAAACATCTACTACGGCTACTATTCTTCCAAAGATATGGATATCTTCACCTTTAATTTGACTAGGATATCCATTTCCATCAAATTTTTCATGATGTGATATGGCAATCATAGCTCCTGCTTTTAAATATTCACTTTGTGAATCTTTTAAAATTTCATAACCAATTTGAGCATGAGTTTTCATAATTTCAAACTCATCTTTATCTAACCTTCCTGGTTTTAATAAGATTTTATCTTCAATTCCTACTTTACCTAAGTCATGAAAAGGAGAAGCGTAAAAAATTAAATCTTGGTCTACTTTACTTAAGCCATATTCTCTTGCTAGCATTTTTGAATAATGTGCCACACGTGATACATGAGAAGCAGTTTCAGGATCTTTATATTCTGCTGTTTTTCCTAAAATATTTAAAGTTTCTTGTTCTCTATTAATCAACTTTTGAGTTGCTTTTTGAACTTCAAACTCTAGTAGTTTAGCTCTATCTTCTAAAAGAATTCTATTTTCATAACTATCTAATAAGTTCAAAACTCTTGCTTTAAATAACAAAGAATTAACAGGTTTACTCAAAAAATCATTAACACCTGCATCAAATGCATTTTTATGTATTTGATCATTATCTCCTGATGCGGTAACCATAATAATTGGAACTTTTTTATTTTTATTTCTAAACTCTTTTATAAAATCAATACCATTTAAATTTGGCATCATATAATCAATTACAATCATATCAACATGATTTTTTAAAACATACATTAAAGCTTCTAGTGGGTCAAAAAAACTTTTTACATTTAATTCAATTTCTACACACATCGATTCTATTAAAAATAGATTATTTTTGTTATCATCTATTGATACAATTTGCATATTACGGGATTTCATTGAATACCTTTATCTAAACTTAATATTATTCTATTATTATTATTCTTAAAATATGGCAGTTAAATGAGAGATATAAGCGAGTTTTAAAAATTATTAGTATTAAAAAAGAAGAAGTTATTGATAAATTTATTATACATATAATAAATTGTTTAATTTAGAAAGAGAAAAATATATATATTTTTCTCTTATTTTATTTTATTTATAACTTACTTTAATAAAAGAACAACAATAATCAACTAATGAAGTCACTTTTAATTTATATTTAGAATTTTGTGCAATTTTAACGCTCGCTGGAGCTACGTATTCAACCCAATCTTCTGCTGGTAACATAACTTCTAAACTACCGCTGTTAATGTCAATAACTGCTTTATTCACAGTATTTAATTCATATTCACCTGGAAGCATAATTCCTAAAGTTTTTTTGCTACCATCTCCAAAAGTGATACTTCTACTTGTTATATTCCCATCATATAAAATATTTGCTTGCTTTGCAATGCTAACGTTACCAAAATCCATCTATATTCCTTTATCAAAAATAATTTTCAGTAATTTTAGCATAATTTTTATTTGAAGCAAGTATCTAATATTAATTTGTTATAATTTTTCTAAATTAACTCAATAGAAAGATATATGCAAGGTTATATAATAGACATAAAAGCAGTTAAAGATGATGACTTAATAGTTTCAATTTTAACTGAAAATCAAATTTACACTACTTATAGATTTTATGGAGCAAGACACTCTAATATTAATGTAGGATATAAAATAGACTTTGAACTTGAAAGTAATATGAGAAGTTCAATTCCTAGATTAAAAGATGTAATTCAACTTGGCTTTGAATGGATTTTTGATAATGAGAAACTTTATTGTTGGCAAAGATTTATAAAACTCTTTTATCCTCATTTAAAAGATATTGAAGATATTGATAGCTTTTATTTTAAACTTTTAGATAAACTATCACATAAAATGATAAAACAAAATGCAAAAAGAGCTATTTGTAAAAGTTATTTAAAACTTTTACAACATGAAGGACGTTTACATACAGACTTCACTTGCTTTTTATGTGAAAATGAAATATTAGAAGATATTTCTTTAGTAAGAAGTTTTATGCCAGTTCATTCAACTTGTACTTATAGTAAAGCCTTTAAAATAAAAAAAGTAGAAGAACTTTTCTTTGAAAAATCTCTTATTTTATTTGAAGATGAAGAAGTAGATTACTTGTGGAATATCTTACTTCAAGGATTATAAGTTACAAAGTTATATAATATATAAGTTCAGTACTAGGGGAAAAAATGTATATATTTGAAAATAGTAATGTATCGAATTATCTAGATATAAAAACTGAAGATTTAGCAGTTACAAAACTTTTAGAAAAATTAAATATAAACGTGGAAACATCCTTCTTATATAATCAAAATGATGACTACAAAGCCTTAGTAGAGTATATTAGTGATTTATATAATAATAAAAAAGAAATCTCTAAAGAACTTATTTATGAGATAAATAACAACCTAAACTTTAAAACATATTTAATAATTTTAATAAAAGAAAAAATGCAAAATATTCTTTCAAATAATACAACTATCATATTTAAAGAAATAGTTACAATTGTAAATTTATTGTCATTTGGTAAGAAATTTGAAATATTTGAAAATTACAATTCTTATAATTTAGAAAATCTTCGAGCTTTATTTAGAGAATTTGAAGATAATCTTAAAGAAGCTAAACAATTAGATGAAGAAAAATTTCTACTTATTTTTAATCAATATATAGCTTTGATTGAATTGCTTAATGGCTTATGTATAATTAATTCAACTGATGTTTTAAGGAAAAAAACAATCAACCCATTAATTAATGTTATTAGCGAAACAATAAACACACTAAAATTCAATATAAAACTAGATAATTCACAAATTGATTCTTTAAATAATATCCAAGGGAAAATGCTATTTTACTATTCTCATATTCCATATATAAATGAAGCAAATAAAGATTCACAATATTTAATTGATGAATTTAAATTCATCTTTGAGAAACTTTGTGATGGTTATAATTTATCAAAAAATACAAGATTATCTTCTGAAGCTAAACAAAAAGATTATTATAAAACTTTTCTTAACTCATCAAGCACTTTGCTTTCTGCACTTTTTTATAAATTAGAAAATACTTATCAAAAAGAAGACTATACTGATATAAGTAAATACAGAAATATCATAGAATTATATGAATTAGAAATAAATCATATAAAAAATGAAAAGTTTGAAACAATTGATGATTTTAAAAATGCTCTTTTGGTTAATTATCTTTATATATATAATGAATCAACTAATGATGATTTCTTACTTATTATTGAAGATTTTATTAAAAATCCCATCTTAAATAGTTTGAATATGAATATGATTCATTCAATTATTCTTTTTTCTAAAGAAATAGAAGAAGAGACACTTTTAAAAATTTTGAAAAATTTAATATCAACTGAAAAATATAAAAATGATTATCATGAATTTTACAAGCTAAATATTTGTGATTTAATTATTAATAAACTTATTAATAATAAGAATAAAGCTATTGATGAAAAAACAGCAAAAGATCTTGTAAATTATATTGAAACAAATAAAATAGCTTCTCATCTAATGTCCATTTATACAAAATTATATCTCTCTTTATCTCTTTATTATTCATATTATGAAAATTATGAAGAAATTGAAAAATCTAAGTTTTATTATTACAATTATTTAATAATTAATGGAAAAGAATTATTAGATAACGAGTATATAAATTTTAATAAAAATATCTTATACAATCATGGAAAAAAACTAATAAGTGATTTAGATTTAGAAAATGTAATGGTATCAGACCAAAAATGTATTAAGATTGGAACAAATCTTTTACAAAATTTTTCAGAGCAACAAGAAATAAATTTAAAATATACTATTAATCAGAAACTATCAAATATAATTACAGAAATTTTTACTAATGAAAGCTTAAATAACGAACTTCTTGACAAAAAAATTGAGAGTTTTATATCAAGAGATATTTTTCATGGACTTACTTTTTCATCTGTTCAAGGTCTTTGTGAGAAAGAGTGTAGTTTAATTGACTTAGGTTATGAGAAAATTGAGCTTCCACTTATTGATGAATATAAATTAAAAATGGCATATTCTATTGTCTATAAAGATATTTTTGAAAATATTTTTGAAAAAAACAAAGAGTATATAAAACAAAACCTTATTAATCTAATTGTTAGTTATAAAAAAAGTATTCCTATTTATAATGATCCAATTACAACACTTTATAATTTTGAAAAACTAAAAACTGAACTTTTGCAAAAAGATGATGAAGATGAACTTATTTTTCTAAGAGTTTATATTGAAGATTTGCAAAAATTAAATAAAAAATATGGCTATTTAAAAACAAATACTTTATTTAAAGAGTATGTTTTGAAAATTAATAATATTGTAAATTCATTTAGATTAAATGGTCCAGAAGTAGGATTTTTTATTGATAAAAATGATAACTATGAAGAGATTATTGAAAAAATAAAATCTGTTGAAATTACTTATAAAGAGGATCAAATAAAGTTAAATCTTGTTTTTGCAATTTCTTGGGGAAATAAAAATAATTTAATAGAGAAATCATCACATGCAATGAGTTTAGCTCAAAATTCAAAGAATAAATATTATGAATTTAAGTAATTAAGATTAAAATCTTAATTACTCATCAAGTAGTCTATCTTGTAATTTTTCTATTGCTTTTTCTAAATTTTTAACATCTAAATTATACTTTTTAGCTTTTGCAATTCCTTTTTCAATACTTTCATCACTCATAGCATTAGTAACACAACAAATTGTTTTAATAACGTCCAAAATTTGAGTTTCTTCTATATGTTCGTCTGGACAATTTTCAATATCATCTACATGTTCAATAACATTAATAAGATTATCACTTAATTTCCAATATTTGAAAATTGCAGCTGTTATTTGTGAAGTTGTTATTCCTACTATCTCTTTTTCTGATTGGGCAATAGAGTTGCTATTTTCTAAAGATAGCTTAAACTCTTCACTTTTACCTTCACTATCAATAATATCAGCCAAAATAAATTTTCCTGCTTCTTGTAAAAGTGCAGGTAAAACTAACTCTTCTTTTAAATCAAAAGAGACTTTTGAAAGCCATAAAGCTGTCAAAGTAGTAGCTAAATTTGAAGCTCTCATAAAATCATCGCTGTTAATACCATATGCGGATAAATTAGTTTTTAATAAATTTTGTACAGTTCCACCAATAGCAATTGAAATTGTAAAATTAATTCCTAATAAATTAATAGCTTTACTCGCTGTTTCTACTTTACTTCTAAAGCCAAACATTGCGGAGTTTGAGACCTTTAATAATGTTGATACAATAAGAGCATCTTTTTCTATTATTTTCAATAATTCAAATGCTTCTTTTTCACTATCTTGTCTAAACTCTTCAATTTGCATTATTGTTTTTGGTAAAGGGGGTAAAGATTCTATTCTTTCTACAATATTACTATTCATCAAAACTCCTATTTAAATCTATCAACTTGCCTATATAAAGATTATTATATCAAAATATACTTATTATTAAACATTAAATCTAAAATGCATCACATCGCCATCTTGAACAATATAATCTTTCCCTTCTAATTTTAATTTACCAGCTTCTTTACATTTAGCTTCACCACCAAGTTCAACAAAATCATTATACTCAATAACTTCAGCTTTAATAAAACCTTTTTCAAAATCATTATGTATAACAGCTGCTGCTTGAGGAGCTTTTGTATTTTTCTTAATAGTCCAAGCTCTAACTTCTATTTTTCCGGCAGTGAAATATGATTGAAGACCAAGTTTATCAAATGCACAATGAATGATTTTTTCTAAGCCTGATTCTTCAACACCTAAATCATTTAGCATCTCTTTTGCTTCATCATCTTCCATACCAATTAGTTCTTCTTCAATTTTTGCACAAAGCATAACTAAATCAGCACCTACACTAGCTGCATGTTCTTTTAAAATTTCAACAAAATTATTACCATCAACTAATGAGTCTTCGTCAACATTTGCACCATATATAACATCTTTATTTGATAAAAATCTTAATTCTTTATCTAAAGCTATAAAATCTTCATCATCTTTATTTTCAAATGTTTTTACAGGTTGTAATTCTTCTAAATGCTTCATTACTTCTTGTGCAATTTCTAGACTAGCAGCAGCTTCTTTTGAAAATTTTGATTGTTTTTTAAGTCTGTCAATTTTCTTTTCAAGTTGAGAGATATCTGCATAAACTAGTTCTGTTTCAATAATTTCTATATCTCTTAAAGGGTTAACATCACCTTCTACATGAGTAATATTTCCATCTTCAAAACATCTAACCATATGTAAAATAACTTCTACTTCTCTAATATTAGATAAGAATTGATTTCCTAATCCTTCACCTTTACTTGCACCTCTAACTAAACCAGCAATATCTACAAAATCAATTGTTGAGTACTGAATTTTATCAGGAATTACAATTTTTGCTAATTCATCTAATCTTTTATCAGGAACTGGTACTACTGCTTTATTTGGTTCTATTGTACAAAACGGATAGTTTTGTGCCTCTGCATTTTGTGCTTTTGTTAAAGCATTAAAAGTTGTTGATTTACCTACGTTTGGAAGTCCAACTATTCCTACACCTAATCCCATTTATATCCTTTAGTATTTATTTATAAATATTCTACAATAACCATTAAATCGACATTACAAAGGATTTTTTATAATTTTCATTGTATAATTAAACATCATTATTTAGCAATATTTTACAAATCACAAGGACTATTCAAGGACTAAAATAATGACAATTTTCAAAATACAATCAAAAAGAACCCCTACAAATGAAGAAGGTATTTTTTACAAACGCATTATAAATGATAATGGCAAAGAAATAGATAAAATTTATCTTATTAGATCTAGAAATAATGATAAAGACAGATTAAAGACAATAGGAAAATATTTCCAAGGAATTAGAATAAATTATTGTAAACAAATAAGAAATGAAATACTTATGAAATTAAGATTAGGAGAAGATCCTCCAGTAATTGTAAAAATTAGTGCAATTTATATTAATATGACGCTTAGAAAAATACATAGATATATTTTGTGTTTATTCTTTTCAATAGAAAAAAGAAGAAATTATAATTTTAAGAGTAGAAAAATTGAGTAAAGTGGATTTTAAAACCAAGTCTTAATAATTAAATATATACAATAAAAATAAATAAAGAGGTGAACAATATGTTTGGTAGCAAAAAAGTTAATTGGAGTACGAAATGTTAGATTTTTTTTTAACTAATTTAAACAATTTAAACGAGATTATAAAAGCCAATTTTGTCATTATAATTATGGTGACACCACTTGTAATAGTAATAGGATTTTTTATTCTTTATCTTGAAAATAAAGAAAAGAAAATCAAAAAAGCTTTCAATGAAAATAAAATAATTTACTTTAAAAATAAGAATGAAATTATTGAACTTTCAAAATCAAATGGATGGCTTTTGAGTGATGGATACTTTAAGAAAAATGATAGGTTCATTGAAATAGAAAATAATAGTGATAATTTGTCACTATAATCTGACTGCCACAGATAGGACATAATATTATCTCCTATTTTCTGTTGACATATCAATTTAACCACCCTATCCGATAGTTATGTTTTCAAAGTCAATTATATTCATGATTTTTCTTTTTTTAATCTATATTCAATAATCTCTTCAATGGTAATAATCGGCATAGAATGTTTTTTTGAAAATATCTCTATTTGCTCACCTTTTACCTATGTCCAGGAGAAACAATCTTTGATATACCATCTTTGGAAATAGCAGATTTTATTGTAGTAACTCTATCTTGTGCTGATACACCTGTAGTAACATTATTTTCTCTTCCATCTAGACTTTAACTGTTGGTTTTGGATTTACACCAAATCTGATTGACCCTTACAAAAGTAAGGTGCTCGTGGACTTCTATTTATAATAAATAGTTACCACCAGTAAGGAATTTCACCTTGCCCTGAGAAATAAATTTGAAAAGTGGTATCTAATTAGGACTTAATTTTTTCTAAATGAAACTGTAAAATATGCTTCTGATTTTACAGGTTGTTGAACTTGTTTTATAACTTATCTTTGTAGCAATTTTCTATCCACATTACTCCTCATAATATATTTAACATTTTGCAGTTTTATCACGATATCACCTTAATATACATACATTATGTACCATTATCGTCTAAATATCCACATTAAACATACATAAAAAGAATATCATAAACTTAATATTTATTTAAAAATCATCTCAATTTCCAATATTTTTTCTACTAACATCTACAAAAATAGCTTAATTAAGGTGTTTGTAGGCATTTTGATATGCGACATTTTTTGTGCATGTTATTTGTTCATTTTTAGGGTGTTTTATATATAATGTATATTCAATAAATAGTTATGCCCAAGGAATAAGTATGAAAGATACGAAAAGATTTTGTGAAATATTGAGAAACCGATCTTGCGAACATACTGAGGCAATGAAACGGGTAAATGATCTTCCTGCTATGATGGTATCAATTCTCAGGCAGGAGTTAGATTCTATGATCAGGGCGGTTTACTTACTTTCAATCTCGGATTTTGATGAGCGTAAACGTTTGATTAAACAAACTCTTGATGGATGCAAATGGACTGAATTAACGAAAAACGGGAAGTCTAAACCTATTACGGATAGAGATATGGTCGAACTTTCAAATAAGCTTCAAGGATGGACTTTGTCTGTGTACAAATTCGGTTGCTCCTTTATTCATTTTTCAAATTTCCATGGGTACACATCAGTTAATCCATTTACTCAGATTGATTCGGATGAACAGAATAATATTTTAGACCATCTTCGATACTATCACGGTGGGCCTATGAACGACACACCATCCTTCGAAGAACTGGCTCGCTATTTTCCACGAGTGTTCGATAAGATTGCAGGAAACTTAGAGAACTATATAAAAGATTTGGAAAACAATGAGGTCATTCAAAAAGCATAACAAATCACTGCACTGGATTTTTATTCCGCTGCGCTCCGTAAAAACCAGTGAGTTCAAACGTTAGATAAAGGTAAAGTATGACTAGACATATTGATGAAAATTATCCTATCCCGTCAACTCAAGATAAATTTAATGAGGCTGATTATTTTTTAATGAAAATGATGGAACATTACCAAAATCCATGGGAATTTCAATTTAATCTAAATGCTTTTATTCAAGCATTTAGAAATATTACATTTATGCTTCAAGCAGAACCAAATAAGCCAAAAGAATTTGAAGAATGGTATTTGAAAAAACAAGAAGATATGAAATCTAATAAGCTTCTAAAAAACTTCGTTCAAGCACGAAATATAGTTGTCAAAAGAAGTTCACTATCTTCAAAAAGTAAAGCACAACTTGGACTTTTTAGAGATCGTTCATTAAAACTAAGCATAGGTACTGAAGTTCATCCATCTTCTGACAGTAAACAACTATTACAAAAAGCCCAAGAAATAATGATTGGTTCTTTTCTTGATGAAGGACATATGGCAATAGGAGAACAACTTGGTGTCGAAAGAAGTTGGATTGTAGAAGAGATTGGAGAAGATGAAGTTGTTTCACTTTGCTTAGTGGCATTAAACTATATGGGAAATTTAATTTCTGAAGCAAAAGAACTATTTGGATTAAATGAAGAGTTTCAAAATATAAAAATTAATTTACCATTAGTGCAAGTTTTATTAGAGTCAGATGTTGACCCAACATTAATTAAAAAATGGGGTTGGTGATTATCTAACAAAACATTGGAGAGAAATATTTGACCCTGCGGTTCAAATATTTCTCAACTCAAACGTTATGTTAAAGGAGTAATTTTGAGTATAAGTAGAAATGACCCTTGCCATTGTGGTAGTGGTAAAAAATATAAACATTGTCATTTAAGAAAAGATGATGATGAAAAAATAAAACCATATGAAATACAAAATGATTTTAAAAAATATTTAACATTTAAAAAATGTCATGCTCCAGACTATATGAAAAGTAAATGTAGTTCAAAAATCATTAAATCACATACGGTATCAAAAAGTAGTAATTTAAAACAAATTGCACAAGATGGTCATGTATATGAATTTAGAAAAGATTTTATAACTTGGCATACAAATAAAAATGACATGGTTAAACCTATTGGAATTGCTAATGCATCTACATTTTTTGGATTTTGTTCTATTCATGATAAAGAACTATTTGCACCATTTGAAGATAAAGAATTTAATTTTGATTATGAACAAATTTTCCTCTTATCTTATAGAGCATTGGCAAGAGAATTTTATATAAAGAAATCCGTACTAAAATTGTATTCTATAAAAGTAATAAAAGAATATGACAAAGGTATTAAAAATCCCATAGAAAAAAAGTTATTTTTAGAAAAAGCTAATGCTTTTGTAAAAGGTACAGAATTAGGAATAAGAGATTTAACTAAAATAAAAACTAAATTTGATAATGATATGTATACTAAGAATTTTTTAGATATTAAATATTATGCAATAGTAATTAATAAAATTCCTGAAATAATGTGTTCTGGAGCATGGATTCCAGAATATGATTTCCAAAATAATAAATTAATTGATTTAGAAGATAGTAGCAAAATATTTACTGGATTATATATAAATACATTATCATATTTAAGTAATAAAGGTATTATTATATTTTCATGGAATGAAAAAGAAATAATACAAGAGAACAATGACTTTATAATTAGTTTAGACAACATTTTAGATAAGGACAAACCAAAAGCAATAATAAAATGGTTATTTAGTAATAATGAAAATATTTATTTTTCACCTATATGGTGGGATAATTTAAATGCAAAAAACCAACAACTCTTAAAAAATAGGTTTAGTGATGTTTATGATATGAATTATAAACTAAGTGATTATAAAGATTTTGATTTTGTTGATTGGGATATTCAAGAAATTAAAACAAATCTAGAATTAAAAAAGTAAACATAACAAATCGTTGGAAAGAAAAACAAGGTAATAGTGCGAAAATTATGAGCTTTTATGTGTCGCATTAAAACATATTAAATATCAAATAGTAAAGACGTATAAATACCTTGTTTTTAACTCAAACGTTCAACAACCTTTTATATTTGGAACACAAAGCACTCATATTAATCTTCCGTCTTCCACAAAGTGTTCAAAAAATAAAAAATGTAAAATTCCATAAACTTTATAGAATTATGGAATAAAAAAGTGAGTTTTGCAATTAACTCATAATTTATTATTTTAACAAGGACTATACAAGGCCTTTTATATTTTATTTAAAACTTAAATTAATTTAGAAGATTGATTTTATAGAAGTTTTAAAAGGAGAATTCCTCTCCTTTTATTTTTAATTAGCTATTTAGCTACTTACTTATTTAACTTGGCAGCTTAAATGAGTTTCAATTATTTTTCTATCCAAATAAACTTGGTCAGATTGAATTTCTTCCATTGATACAGTTGCCGTTCCAGCTTTTCTTAAAACAACACCAGTTGCTAAGTTTGCAAATTCTACTGAACTTACAATATCATTATTCAAAGCAACAGCAAATCCAAGTGCAGCTAAAAGTGTATCACCAGAACCTGTTACATCAAACACTTCTAAAGGAACTGTAGGAAGGACAGAAAGTTTTTCATCTTTTAGCACTGCAACTCCATCTTCTGATAATGTTACAATAGATTCTTGTGTTTTATATTTATTTTTAATCTCTTTTAGAGCATCTAAAAGTCTATCACTATTATCTATATCAATTTCTGTAGCAATAGCAGCTTCATCTTTATTTGGAATAATAAGATAAGCACCTTCATATTTAGAATAGTCATCACCAAAAGGGTCAACTATAACTTTTACATTATTCTTATTTGCATATGAAATTATTTTTTCTGTAAAGTCTTTCGTTAAAACACCCTTTCCATAATCTGCAAGTAAAATTACATCATAAGCATTAATTTTTTCTTGAAGTTTTGAATATAATTTTTTTACACTATCAAAAGAGATGTTATTTCTACTTTCATGATCAAATCTAAAAATTTGCTGATTCCCAGACATAACTCTAGTTTTTTTAGAAGTTTTTCGCCCCTTTTGTTCTATTAAAAAAGATTTAGTTTCAACTTCATCTAACATATGTTTTAAAAGTTTTGCATTATCATCATTCCCAACTACTGACATTACAGAAACTTTTGCTCCAAGAGAAGATAGGTTTCTAATTACATTCCCAGCTCCTCCTAAAACATCTTTTTCTTCTTTTACATCTACCACAGCTACAGGAGCATCTAAAGCTATTCTATTACAACTTCCAGTTAAATAGGCATCTATCATTAAATCACCTATTACTAAAACTTTTGGTTTTTTATCTGTTTTAATCATCTTCCATCCTAATCATAAATTTATAACTATTTTAAATTTTTTAGAAATTCTAGAGTCATTCTAACTCCAGCTCCACTTCCACCACAAGGATTATATCCCCATGCTTTTTCAACATAGGCAGGACCTGCTATATCAAAATGAATCCATTTTTCTTTATTTTCATCATATATGAAATTATCTAAAAACATTCCAGCTGTAATTGCTCCACCATATCTTGTGCTTGCAATGTTACTTATATCTGCAATTTCTGATTTTATTGTTTTCTTAAGGTATCTATTAAAAGGAAGAGAAGCTGCATATTCTCCAGAAGCTATAGCTTTTGAAACTACTTCTTCTTTTAGTTTTTCATTATTCCCCATAATTCCAGTTGTATATTCCCCAACGCCAACAACACAAGCTCCTGTTAAAGTAGCATAATCAAAAATATAATCAATATCTTTTATCTCATCTTGTGCATAACATAAACAATCTGCTAAAACTAATCTTCCCTCAGCATCTGTATTTCTTACTTCAATAGTTTTACCATTCTTAGCTATTAATACATCATCAGGTTTAAAGGCATCTCCGCCTATCATATTTTCAACCGCACCTACTATTCCATGAACTTCAATATCAAGTCCTAATTTTGAGATTACACTCATAATTCCTAAAACAGCACAACCACCACTTTTATCACTTTTCATTGTTACCATAAAATCAGCTGGTTTCAAAGATAAACCACCTGAATCATAAGTTAAACCTTTTCCAATTAATACAATCTTTTTCTTTGCATTTTTTGGTTTGTATGTTAAATGTATAAGCTTTGATTCATGAATTGAAGCACGACCAACGCTATTCATAGAGTTCATTCCTTGTTCTTCTAAATAATCTTCTCCATAAACTACATATTCAAGATTTGATTTCTTTGCAATCTTTTTTGCTTCTTTAGCCATAACTTTTGGATAAAAATCAGCTGGAATTGTATTTACCATATCTCTAGTTTTATTAACTGCTTTTGCTATTTCAATTGATTCTTTGAAAGTTTTTTCTAAATCTTTATCTATTTCTTCTAAACAAATATTTAATTTTTGTTTTATTTTTTTAGCTTTTTTTGACTTATATTTATCAAAAGTATATGAACCTAAACTAGCTCCTTCAACTAAAGCTTTTAGATTTTGTTTTAAAATTATTTCGTCTGCTTTAATCATTGCACTTTTAAATTTTGTAGAATTAAATTTTTTAATTGCAGTGGCAATTGCAATTGCAATTCCATCATAATCATTACTTTCACATCCTACAAATATTTTTTTTGATTCAGATAAAAAAATAACTGATTCATCTTTTGCATTAAAATTTAAATTCTCTAATATCTCTTTTTCATTTAAACCTTCAATTGAATTTATGATTAAAATTTCAATGTCTGAGTTTACTTCACTTATCTTTTTTTCTAATAAATTAATTTTCAATTATTTCTCCTTTTTTTTCGTAACTTTATAAAAATAATAAATTACACTACCTAATATTGTCAAAGCAAATGGTGCGGCATAATACCAATGCTCTTTTATCCATGTTAAAACAACTAAAATCTCTTCACCAAAATACCAAGCAGGAACAATAGTAATTGCAGCCCAGCACCAAGCAGAAATAAGATTTATAATTGCAAACATTTTAGCATTATATCTAGTAAGCCCAATAGAGATTGGAATAATTGTTCTCATTCCATACATATATCTTTGTGCAAAAATTATAGGCCATCCATATTTTACAAGTAATAAATGTGCTAGGGCAAACTTTCTTCTTTGTCCTTTGAAATTTTTATGCACATAAGATTTATTAAATCTTCCTATATAAAAATAAATTTGATCACCTGTAAAACCACCTAATCCAGCAATAAAAATAGCAATATATAAATTCATATTTCCAGTATGAGATAATAATCCAGCCATTATTAAACCAGCTTCACCTTCTAGAATACTCCAAGCAAATAAAATTATATATCCATAAGTTTTTAAAAGATATACAAATTTATTTTCTATTCCTTCTACAGGAGAGATATAAAGATTATAACTCAGAAAAATAATAAATGTGATAACAACAATAAAAAGAATTTTTCCTGAGTTATTTTGTAGTTTTTTTATCATAAAAACTCCTAATCAAAATGCAAAAGGTCTTTTGCCTGCACCATATCTTTATCACCTCGGCCTGAAAGGTTAATAATTATTGTTTTACCTTTAAACATATCTTTTGCCTTTTTTAAATAAGCCACCGCGTGGGCGCTTTCAAAAGCAGGAATAATTCCCTCTTTTTGAGATAACCATACAAAAGAATCCATAGCTTCATCATCTGTTATAGAATCATATTGAACACTTTTATTATCTTTATGAAAAGAGTGTTCAGGCCCAATTCCAGGATAATCAAGCCCTGCACTAATTGAATGTGCTTCTAAAACTTGTCCATCTTCATCTTGCAGTAAATAAGAACATTGTCCATGCAATATTCCAGGACTTCCTTTTTCCAAAGAACAACCATGTTTATCTGTATCAAGCCCTAAACCACCAGCTTCAATTCCAATACAAGTAACTTCTTCATCTTCTAAAAAATGTGAAAACATTCCAATTGCATTTGAACCGCCACCAATACAAGCAATAACATAATCAGGTAATCTATTCTCTTTTTCTAATATTTGTCTTCTTGATTCCCATCCTATTACTGATTGAAAATCTCTAACCATCATTGGATAAGGATGAGGACCCGCTACTGTTCCAATTATATAAAAAGTGTCACGTGCATTTGTAACCCAATATCTAATAGCATCATTCATAGCATCTTTTAGTGTTTTACTTCCACTTTCAACAGATATTACTTTAGCACCTAGCAATCTCATTCTAAATACATTCAATTCTTGTCGTGCAACATCTTTTGCACCCATAAAAACTGTACATTCTAATCCCATAAGTGCGGCAATAGTTGCAGTTGCAACACCATGTTGTCCTGCTCCTGTTTCAGCAATTACTTTTGTTTTTCCAAGTTTTTTTGCAAGTAAGCCTTGAGCTATTACATTATTTACTTTATGAGCTCCCGTATGATTTAAATCTTCTCGTTTTAAATATACTTTTGCTCCAATTTCTGCACTTATATTTTTGGCTAAATAAAGTGGTTGTTCTCGTCCTACATAATCTTTTAATAAATAATTAACCTCAGTCCAAAACTCTTCATCAAATCTATATTTTTTATATTCTAATTCTAATTCTTTTAAAATTGGCATTAAAGTTTCAGGAACATATCGTCCTCCAAACTCTCCAAAATGTCCATTCTCATCTGGGTCAAATTTTGACGCTTTTGGTATATAAATATTATCTTTTATTGTTTTCATTATCTACTTCTTTTTTTATATTTCTAGTATTGAATAAATGCTTGCGTGTTCTTTTAGTTTTTTATCACCTTCTAAAAATGTAAGATTTATTAAAAAACAAACTTCAACTAAATCTGCTCCAATATGTTTTATTAACTTTGCAGAGGCATTAGCTGTGCCACCCGTTGCAATTAAATCATCTATTAATAAAACTCTTGCATTCTTCTTTGGAAATGCATCTAGGTGAATTTCAACTTCATCAAATCCATATTCTAATTCGTACTTCTCACATACTGTGGTACTAGGAAGTTTACCTTTTTTTCTAACTGGGACAAAACCTATTTTAAGCCTATCCGCAAGTGCTGCTCCAAAAATAAATCCTCTTGAATCAATTCCAGCAATATAGTCTAAATCATAAGATTCATATCTTTGTTCTAAATGATTCATTAGTACTTGAAAAGCTTCTTTATTGTTTAGTAAAGTAGTAATATCTTTAAAAACAACGCCTTCTTTAGGGAAGTCTTCTATATCTCTAATTGAATCGTAAATAATCTTTTTATCTTCTTGGCTTAAATTCATTTGCATTCCTATAAATATTTTAATATTTTTTGTAAAGGACAATTATTCTATCTAAAAAACTATTATGATTATCTAATACAAACTAGCATCTTAAAAAGTTTAATTTTAACTACTCTTTTATTATCTCTTCTATATTTTTTATGCTATTACAAATATAATCTGCCTCTGATTTATTTGTATCAAAGATATGTCCAGATTTTACTTGAATTGTATTTTTTATATTTGCATTTTTTGCACACAAAATATCAGAAGATTTATCCCCAATAAGCCATGACTTTTCTAAATCAATTAAATGCTTTTGTAAAATATTATTTATCATTCCAATTTTTGGTTTCCGGCAAGTACAATTATCATTTGGGCCATGAGGACAAAGTTCAACTTGAGAGATTTTTATACTGTTTTTTTCAAACTCATGTATCATCCAAGAAGTTAATTTATTAAAGTCTTCTATTGTGTAGTAATTTCTAGCAATGCCTGATTGATTAGTAATTATAAAAAGTTTGTAACCTAAATTTTGTAAATATTTTAAAGAAGAAAAAAGACCATCCACAAATTCAAAATCCTCTATTTTATATAAATAGTCTTTTTCAATATTTATAACACCATCTCTATCCAAAAAAATTGCTTTTTGCATTTATAAAACCTTTTTAATTTTATAAAGACATTTTAGCTAAATGAAGTAAAATTAAATTAAATCAATAGTTTGGGAACTTCCTATTAATTCGTATAATGCTTTACAAACACTTTTTGTATTATCAGAATCAACACTTATTAGAATAGTATCTTCATCAGTAATTTCCAAAGTAAGGCAAGTTTCTCCACCATCTTTAAAAGTCATTATTTTTGTATCCATACCTTCCCAATTTATTTTATTTAAAGTAACTGCATCAGAAATTTTTTCTATTTCTCTATTTATTAAATAATAACTTTGTATTGAAGTTGTAGTAGTTACAATATCTCTTTGAATTGTACTAGTCATTGCAGAGTTTCTAGTGTCCATATATTTGGGTACAGCAAAAGATGCAATAATGCCAATTACAACAATTGCAAAAATAAGTTCTAGGAGAGAAAAGGCTTTTTTCATAATATAATCCTTTAAGAATAACTTAAAGGATTATAACTATTCTATCGTTAAGTATAACTAAAAATATTATCTATTAATGTTTTTAGTTATTATTTTATAAAATATTAGGAACATCTATTTGAGTCTCTTTTGTATTATCTGAAACAGATTCAAATACAACTTCAATTGGAGCATCATTAGAATTTTCTTTATCAACAAATCTAGTAAGTTGTTTTTGAAAGTCTAATTTCACAGTTCCTATTGGTCCATTTCTTTGTTTTCCAATTATTATTTCTGCTTCTTCAACTGATTTATTAACGAAAGTTGATTTATACTCTTCGCCTTTGTCTTTTGCTTCTTTTTCTTTTCGGGCTTCATCTCTTTCTTTATAAACATCATCTCTATAAACAAACATAATAATATCCGCATCTTGCTCAATTGCCCCAGACTCTCTTAAGTCACTTAACATTGGACGCTTATCAGGTCTACTTTCGACTCCCCTATTTAGCTGAGAAAGTGCAATAATTGGTATTTTCATCTCCCTAGCTAACATTTTAAGACCCCTTGAAATATCTGAAACTTCTTGATGTCTATCTTTGTTTCCAGTTCCTTGCATAAGTTGAAGGTAATCAATAATTACCATAGAAATTTTATTATCTTCATTTTGAGCAATTTTTCTAACTCTTGCTCTTAATTGATTAATATTTACAGAACCACCATCATCAACAAAAAGTTTTTTTGTATTTAAATCATCAAAAGCAGAAGTTAGATTTGACCATTGGTTATCGTCCATATCACCTTTTCTAAGGTTTTGTAAAGGAATAGAGGTTTTAGCACTAAGCATTCTTAACATAAGCTGTTCAGCTGGCATTTCAAGAGAAAATAGAATAACACCTTTCCCTGCTTCAACATTTTTTAAAGCCATATTAAGTACAAGTGCCGTTTTCCCCATTGCAGGACGTGCAGCAATTATAATTAAATCCCCTGCATTAAAACCTGTTGTTCTTTTATCTAAATCATAGAAACCTGTTGTTTCACCAATTAAGTGTTTATTCCCTAGTTTTTTCATTTTTTCAATATATAAAAGAGTTTCATTTGTAACTTCTTCCATATCTTTTAACTCAGAAGTTGCACTATCTGTTGAGATTTTATATAATTCACCTTGCACAACATCTAAAGCATCATTAGCACTTACATTTTCTTCTAAAGAGACTTTTTTTATTGTAGTTGCAAGTGTAGTAAGCTCCCTTTTTACCGAGCCATCTTTAATCTCTCTTACATAAGCTAAAGTATTTGTAATGGGATTTGCTGATAAAATTTCAAGTAAAATTGAGTCATCAACATCTTTTGAATTAATTCTTCTTTTTATAAACTCTTCATCAATAGGCATATTGTCATTATGAAGTTTAATCATAACATCAAATATTTTTTGATGAGCAGGAAGATAAAAGTCTTTTGATTTTAAAACACCTAAAATATCTTCTAATTCTTCAGGGTTAAATAAAATCGAGCTAAGCACTGCTCTTTCTATATTTATACTATATACACTATCCATTGATTCTCCAGTTAATTAAGGTTTTGATTGTAGCTAAATTTATTTTATAAATAAGACAAATTGAGATAAGTTAAGATAAATAAGAGCTAATAAAAAGGTGTAGAAAAGGGGCTAACTTTGTTTTTTAGCCTCTATTTCTACTTCTTCTAAAAATCTTTCTAGAAGTTCTTCTGTTGGAAGTTTTGCTATTGTCTCACCTTTTTTTATAATAAGTCCAACGCCTTTTCCATAAGCAATTGCAACATCAGCTGCTTTTGCTTCACCTAAAGCATTTACAACACAGCCCATAACTGAGACATTTAAAGGTGTTTTTATATGTTTTGTTCTTGCTTCAACTTCTGCAACAGCAGATACTAAATCAGCTTCAATTCTTCCACAAGTTGGGCAAGAAATTATATTTAGCCCCTCTTTAGTAAGTCCAGCATCTTTTAAAATAGCGCGCCCTACTTCTATCTCTTTTTCTAATTCTCCTGTAATAGAGATTCTCATAGTATCGCCGATTCCATCAAGAAGTAAACTTCCTAAAGCAATTGATGATTTAATTGTTGAATGAAAAAGTGTTCCAGCTTCAGTAACTCCTAAATGAAAAGGATAATTATTCATAGGTCTTAGCATTTTATATGCTTCAACTGTTCTTTGAACATCACTAGCTTTTAAAGAAACTTTTATATCTTCAAATCCTAAATCTTCTAAAAACTTTATATTATAATCAGCACTTTCAACCATTCCTCTTGCAGTTTGTCCATATTTATCTTCAAACTGAGACTCTAAAGAACCACAATTTACTCCAATACGAATAGGAAGATTTCTTTCTTTACAAGCTTTTACTACTTCTGCAACTCTTTCTTTATTTCCTATATTTCCAGGATTTATTCTAATACAATCAACAGATTCGGCAGCAATTAAAGCTAATCTATGATTAAAATGAATATCTGCAACTAAAGGTAAAGATGTTCGTTCTTTTATTGCTTTTAAAGCATTCGCGGCAGCCATATCAGGAACTGCAACTCTTACAATATCTGCACCTGCAAAATGTAATAATTTTATTTGCTCTACAGTTGCTTCAATATCTGATGTTTTTGAAAATGTCATAGATTGTACTGAAATTGGGGCATCTCCACCAATTGCAACATCACCTACGAAAATTTTTTTTGTTGGGTATCTTTTAATATTATTCATAATCTGCGAATTTTAGCTAAAAAAGTTTAATTATTAGTAAAAGAATAAATTTATACTTCTCTTTCAATCTTCAAAAATTTCATTAAACTTTATTTTTGAAAAACTAAGATATAATTGCGCCATATTATATATAAGGATTTATATGCAAAATTTTACTATTTTTGATATGGTAATAGTAAGTATCACTGTCCTACTTGGATTAAAGGGACTTTTCAGAGGTTTTATAAAAGAGGTTTTTGGACTTGTAGGTATTATTGGAGGTATTTTTGTTGCTTCAAGAATGGCTGAAGAAATTGGCAAAGCTATAGCTCCACTTTTGGCTTTAGAAAATCAAGCTACAATAAAACTTATTGGATTTATCCTTGGAATTATTGGATTTTGGGCAATTGTTTACATTGCAGGTATTATTTTAAGTAAAATTTTCCAAGTAAGCGGTCTTGGAATTTTTGATAGAATTTTAGGATTTGTATTTGGAGCGGCAAAAATATTTTTAATATTCTCTGTTATTATTTATGCTTTACATCAAGTACAGTCATTTAAAGACTTAATGAATAAAAAAGCGGCTGGATCTATTACTTACCCTTTCTTAATTGAAACAGGTGGATATATTGTAAAACTAGATGCTTCTGATTTTATGAAAAAAGTTGAAAAGCATATGCCAAAAGATGATGTAGTAGAAGATGAAAATATGATAAAAGAAAAGACTTTTGCACAAGAAGTTAAAGAATCTGTAAATGAGATTAAAAAAACAACTGTTGAATCAGGAACAATTGTTGTTGATACTGTTAAAAAATCAGTAAATGACAATGTAGATAAAATTACTAATCAGATTAAAGAAAGTGTAAATGAAGCATCTGAAGAAAATATAAATACAGAAGATTTAAAAAAACAAGCTAGTCAAATGGCTAAAGAAATAGAAGAAGGAAAATAATATTGTTTGAGAATAAATATATACAACAAAGAATAGAAAAAGCTAACATTTTAAGAGAAAAAGGAATTAATCCTTATGCAAATAATAGTAAAAGAAATACTAGTGTTTCAAAATTTCTAAATGTAAATAGTGATCTTTTCCAAACAGAAGAGAAAAGAGATGAAAATAGAAACTATACAGTAGCAGGAAGAATTAAATTTTTCAGACTAATGGGTAAAGCTTCTTTTCTAAAAGTAGAAGATGAAAGTGGCGTTTTACAAATTTATGTATCACGTGATAATTTACCTGAAGGTTTTTACAATGAAACTTTCAAAAAAACTATTGAAGTTGGTGATATTATTGAAGTTTCTGGTTATCCATTTATTACAGGAAAAGGTGAATTATCACTTCATGTAAATGGTTTACAAATATTAACAAAAGCTATTTCTCCTCTTCCTGAAAAATTCCATGGAATTACAGATAAAGAGCTTAGATATAGACAAAGATATTTAGATTTAATTATGAATTCAGAAGTTAGAAAAACTTTTCATATTAGATCAAAAGTAATTTCATTAACAAGAAGATTTTTTGAAAATAAAGGTTTCTTAGAAGTTGAAACTCCTATGATGCACCCAATAGCAGGAGGAGCAAATGCAAAACCATTTACTACTCATCATAATGCTTTAGGTGTAGATAGATTCTTGAGAATTGCGCCTGAATTATATTTAAAAAGATGTATTGTTGGTGGTTTTGAAGCAGTATTTGAAATAAATAGATGCTTTAGAAATGAAGGAATGGACGCAACTCATAATCCTGAGTTTACTTCTATAGAATTTTACTGGGCATATAAAACATACAAAGATTTAATTATTCTTACAAAAGAGTATTTTGAATATCTTTTCCAAAATTTAGATTTACCTACAGTTTTACCATATGGCGAATTAGAGATTGATTTTGAAAAGTTTACAGAAATACCATTAATTCAATCTTTAACAGATATTGGTGGAGTACCTGCTGATATCACTGAAGATAAAGATAAAATTATTGCACATTTAAAAGCTGCAAATGTTGAAGTAAATGAAAAAATGAATCTAGGTCAACTTCAAGGTGAACTATTTGATGAATATGTTGAAGAGAAACTTATTAATCCAACATTTATTACTGAATATCCAGTTGAAATTTCACCATTAGCTAGAAGAAATGACGAAAAACCTCATTTAACAGATAGATTTGAATTATTTATAGCAGGAAAAGAAATTGCAAATGCATTCTCAGAGCTTAATGACCCAATAGACCAATTAGCAAGATTTGAAGGTCAAATGGAAGCAAAAGAATCAGGTGGAGATGATGAAGCACATGAAATGGACGAAGATTTTGTAAATGCATTATCTTATGGAATGGCTCCAACAGCAGGACAAGGTATTGGTATTGATAGATTAGTAATGATGCTTACAAACCAACACTCAATTAGAGATGTTCTACTTTTCCCAGCAATGAAACCAGTTAAAAATGAAATTAATCTTCATGAAGATGAAGAAGCATAATAAAAAGTGAAAAACATTCACTTTTTTAAGACAATATAAAATAAAAAGAATACTCCAAGGAGAGCATAATGAGTTATATAACAAATCAAAGATTAGAAGAAGCAGATAAAGAGATATTTGATCTGTGTGAAAAAGAGAAAGAGAGACAAACGAATCATTTAGAGATGATAGCAAGTGAAAACTTTACC
>Ga0193955_1000426_pt1 | contig 23706 bp, 17 predicted proteins | sample BB_6_MG_FD_140343 | JGI IMG/M metagenome (GOLD analysis project Ga0193955, IMG submission 140343) | Microbial mat bacterial communities from the Broadkill River, Lewes, Delaware, United States - BB_6_MG | ecosystem: Environmental > Aquatic > Freshwater > River > Microbial mats | place: USA... | reverse complement strand
TTTAGCCTTTAGCCTTTAGCCTTTAGCCTTTAGCCTTTAGCCTTTAGCCTCTTTCAACTTCTTCATTGTCTTGCCGATGAAATCGAGGACCAGGGCGGTGTCTCCAGCGCGGAGCCCTGCCCGGGAGAGCAGGTTTCGAAAACGGGCGGGCCAGTGATCGGGGTTTTCAGGGTTGTGCAGGTCAATGGCGAGGAGGAGTTCTTCCACCGCTTCGTACGCCTTGCCGATCTCCTGTTTGTTGGCCAGTCGCAACGGGTTCTTCTTTTCCGAAGGTGGCGTACGGGAGAGTTCGTAGCAGAGGAGCATCACCGCCTGGGCCAGGTTGATGGAGGAAAAATCCATGGTGGGCACGTTGACCAGGGCGTCTGCAAAACGAAGCTCGTCATTGGTCAGGCCCTTGTCCTCGGAACCGAAGAGAATGGCCACCTTGTCATCCGGGGAGAGGGCGCCCACGCGCTCCACCAGGGTAAGCGGGGTGATGAGGCCGTGTCGTTTTTTCCCTTTGCGCGTGGTGGTGGCGGCCACGAAGGTATATGGCTTGAGAACTTCTTCCAGGCTGTCGTGGATGGTGAGGGTGTCAATGATGCTGGCCGCATGGTGCGTGGCGGTTTTGCGCATGCGTTCCTGGTCCGGCTCTTCGGGGTTGATGAGAATCAGTTCGGAAAACCCCATGTTCTTCATGGCCCGCGCTGCGGAACCGATGTTTTCAGGGTAGCGGGGTCGGACAAGGATGATGGATATCTGTTTTGTTGGGATCGGGGTTTGCTTCATAGTACCTGTTCATTCATCGGTTCGCCAAAACAAACCGAGAGCACTGTGCTTCCAGTGCTCTCGGTGGTGAAAAATCAATCAAGACCTGTTTATCAAACGTATCAAAAGTTTGGCCCCAGGCAGGGGCGCCGGAGGCAACATCGAGCTGAATCGTTGTTTTTAAGAATTGATGATATGATGGAATCAGGCCATGATGTCAAGGGCTGAGAAGAAGTAAGCGATTTCCCATGCGGCAGTTTCCGGTGCATCGGAGCCATGGACGATGTTGCTTTCAACCGATGTGGCATAATCGCGTCGAATGGTCCCTTCGTCTGCCTCCTTAAAGTTGGTGGCACCCATAATGGTTCGGTTCAAGGAGATGGCTTTTTCCCCTTGAAGGACCATGACCACCACAGGGCTGGAGCACATGAAGTCTGTGAGGCTGTCAAAGAAAGGGCGCTCTTTGTGGACTGCGTAAAAACCCCGGGCTTCCTCTTTGGACATGTGCAGCATGCGCATGGCTTTTACGGTGAGGCCGTTTGTTTCAAATCGGCGAATCACTTCGCCGATGATATTTTTTTTTACGCCGTCAGGTTTGATGATGGAAAGGGTCTGCTCCATGGTCTCTGAACTCCTGATTGAGGGTTAGGGTGACGGATAGTGCACATGGCGATTTCGATGTTTTTCCATGCCGTGGGTTGCCCGTGGCCCCTCCTGGTGCTGGGTGTCTCTCATGCATAACGGTTGTGAAATGCAGAGATATTTTGGCGCTCACCTCAACAAAAGAGGGGCGGGATGCCGGCACTGCATGTTGTGGTTGAAAATGAGCATCAATCTATATGGTGTTTCTTGATGCGTGATCTGCCGGTGCTTTTACGGCAGCTCTGTTAAGGTCCGCCGGGTGAACTCGATATTGAGGAAACCTTATGGAAAGCGGGTTTCCCATAGCTTTTCTTTATTGACAAGGGGAAATCGAATGTTTACATGGTGCCAAGCCTGACAGACGAAACGAAAGTTTCATTTTTCCCATATATTTACAGCTTCTATGGAGGTCCCATGTTAGAGGTGACTGCAGCTGCAACACAACAAATTGCAGAGTATTTCAAGGGCAGAGACATCATGCCTATTCGTATTTTTCTTAACTCCGGTGGCTGAGGGGGTCCCTCCCTTGCTATGGCTCTGGATGAGTCTAAAGACAACGACGAAAAATTCGAGATCGACGGTTACACTTACGTTGTAGAAAAAGATTTCCTGGCACAGGCCCAGCCCATTAAGGTGGACTTCCTTGAAATCGGTTTTAAAGTGACATCAAGCATCAAGCTTGAGTCCGCGTGCGGTAGCTGCAGCACCACAGGGTCCTGCTGCTCCTAATCGCTTCATCCCGCTTGCGTGGATGATACGAGTGATATTAAAGAGGCGACCTCTTCATAAGAAGGGGTCGCCTTTTTTTATTCCAGGTTCGCCAACTTCAGGGCAATCTCTTTGAGAGCTTCCGGGACGGTTTCTATGTCGTCGTAGGGGCGCTCTCCAGTGCGGTCTGATTCCGCCACTTCACTGAGTTCAGGCACAAATCCCAGGATTTCAAAATCGCTTAAGCTTTCCTTGATCATCTGCCGGTCTTCCTCGCTGCGGACACGGTTCCCGATGACCAGGACCCGTTTGATTCCCATGTCTTCAGCAAGCTTTCTGATTTGAAGGGCAGCCACCCGGCTTCGCTTTCCGGGGTTGACCACGGTAACAAGGGCATTCACCGAAGAGGTGGTTGCACGGCCCAGGTGTTCTACGCCCGCCTCCATGTCCATCACCACCACTTCATCGCGCTGAAGCACAAGGTGCAGCATGAGGGCTTTTAGTATGGTGCTCTCCGGGCAGATGCATCCGGAGCCGCCTTTCTGTACGGTGCCCATCACAAGCAGCTTGACCCCGTCCCGTTCGTGTGAAAATCGGTCGGGGATGTCATCCACTTTGGGGTTCAGTGTAAAAAATCCCCCCATGGTTCCGGGCTTGGCACCGGTTCGTTCAGCGATAAGGTCGGAAAGTTGGGCAATGGGGGTGATTTCAACGTCTTCGGATATGCCCAGGGCCGATGCAAGGTTGGAGACAGGGTCGGCATCAATGGCGATGACCTTTTTCTCCTCCTGGGCGATGATGCGTGCAATAAGAGCAGAAAGGGTCGTCTTTCCTACTCCACCTTTGCCTCCAAAAGCCAGTTTCAAACTCACAGATCATTCTCCCGTCAAGGGGGTATGCACCCAAGGGGTGTTGCCCCGGATATCTCATGAAACATGTCGAAGGGCAGTTCATGTCATGCCCCGATGACTCTTTTCTTTTATCAACTATGGTCTATATACGGAGCTTACGCAAGCATTCACATCATTCATGAGGCATTTTTCGGAGCCATCTTTTCTAGGATTGCACCGGTCTTGTCCAGCATAAAGATGAGAAAGCGGTTTTCTGCTGCATAGCGATCCAGGTCGTCCTTATGGATGGCCTGAACTTCATAGGCTGCGTTGCGGTCCATAAAACGGCCTGAGCACATCAGGGCACTCTCTTTGTCGTAAAAAGCGGGAATGAAGCGGATTTCCAGCTCATCGTCGACGAAGCCTGCAAAGGATTCATTATTTCCGGGGTTGTTGACAAAGAGGTAGATCCAGCTGCCGTCATTTGTGGGTTTATCCATGGTTACCGCCTGTTTTACGAATAGTCATGTCGAGAAGATACGAAAAGCCCCGCAGAGTCTGCGGGGCTTTCAGTTCATTGGAACATGGGGAGTCCGTCATGGGGCGAAGTGATAAAGGGGTCACCCCGGAACGTATTCATCCCTGAGGTTTCAATGAGCCTCAGGGACTTCCCCGCCGGCTCTATACTTCAAGCCAGGAATCGGAGAAGAGGGTGGTGCCGAGAATGACATTACACGTCTTGACATAGCCGCGAAGTTCATCGTTCAGGGCGCCCATGTCGGGCACATTGCCGTCCATGGTGTTCTGGATCACTTCATAAATGTCCGGGCGTTTGCCTTGGGCCAAACTCATGGTGGCGTCGTCAGCAGCGTCGGCAATGAAGGATTCCATGCCTTTGATGTTGAGCATGGTGGTGAAGGTGGTGTTGATGATGTGCCTGAGCTCATCGGGAACACCGTTGGAGATGTTTGAGACGCCACAGGTGCTGCGGGCACCGGGGGCAATGTCCTGAAGCATGTCCATGAAGTTGAGAAGACTTACAGCCTGGGGCTGCTGAATGTTGACAGGGGTGACGATGCCGTCGACCCAGATCTTCTCGTTGGGGATGCCGGCTTCGTTCGCTGCGTAAAGAAGCTCCACGCAGAGGGCGGCGCGTTCGTTTTCATCCCGGGGAAGGCCATCCGGTCCCCACATGAGAGCGCAGAAGTGGGCCCCGCTTTCGGCAGCCAGGGGAATCATGCGCTCATAGCGCTCGGGAACGGCCATGATGGAGTTAATCATGGGCGGAAGCTTGCATTTGGGAAGGGCTGCAGCAATGGCATCGATGTTGGAGGTGTCGAGGACAAGAGGAATATCGTCCACAACTTCCTGTACCGTCTCGACAACCCAGGGCATCAGCTCTACGCCATCTTTTTTGGCTGGCCCGAGGTTGATGTCGATCCAGTCCACACCCTTGGACTTCTGAAAGAGGGCCTCTTCCTGAATCGGCTTGGGATCTCTCTCTCTGAATCCGCGACCAATCTCTTTGCCGATAACGTTTAAGCTTTCTCCGATGACTTGAAAACTCATAAAATTCCCTCCGGATCTTGGTTGATGTTGCAGGAATTGGAAGTGTCCGTGTTGGGGGACGCCCGCCCCGGCGCAGGCCGGGGCGGGAGTTTCATGCTTGTTGGGTTTTAAGCTGCGCCGACTTTGGACTTCAGGAAGGCCGGCAGATGAGCTGCTTCACGCGGGCCGACCGTGATGCTCCAGTCAGGGAGTTCCTCTTCCACGTCCCCTGCGATGGCAGCGGCGTAGCCGGGAATAATCAGCTCGTTGTGCTTGATCTTGTCAGCGATACCACTCTTCTTCACAAAGACACCCACATCATCGCCGCTGAACTTGCCGGCGGCCCAGGCCGTCAGAACAGAAAGGCCTTCAGCTTCCTTGATCAGGAGCCAGCAGGGGACACGGCTGCCTTCGGCTTCACCAGAGACAATAAAGTAGGTGAGGGCGAAGTTGGTGGTGACCATGACCGGGGAGTTCTCATCGGGGTTGCCGATTTCGTAGATCCCTTCGGTGACCGTCATGGGACGCTGCGGGTCGGTGAAGATGTTAAGTCGCTCTAAAAGCAGCGGGAAGAGGGTCTCTGTGTTGAATTCGGAGAGAACCACGATGCCGCCGTATTTGGCGATAAACATTCCGGCAATAAGGGCTTCCATATCGGGGTTTCCAGCCATTTCGCAAGGGAAGCTGATGGTGGGAAATCCCAGGGAGCGGTTGCCGCCTTTGAGGGCTGCGCGGCGAATCGCGACCTGATCTTCGAAGGAGCTTTTGAGGTCACGGCTGCCGGTGTCGATGACGATGTCCTTGATTCCCATGGCGACGAGCTTGTCGGTTAAGGGGATCAGGGCTTCAACGCTGTCAGCTTTGACGGCGATGGGAAGATCGGCGGCCTTGGCAATGTCACCAAAGGCGTCGACGTTGCTTTCCGTGGCAGCATAGATGAGCGGGCGCTTGAAGCCCGTTGCATCGACGGCAGCCTTCATGGCATCGGCATTGTCACTCATGAGGATGAGGTTGAATTCCGAGGTCTCGGCAATGGTTTTCGCAACCTTGGCAAAGGTGTCGGCACCTGCGCCGTCGTCTTTGACTGCAATGAGTTCGGGGCGAAGGTTCAGGCCCACGCGCTCATACTGAAAGGCGTTCCAGACCTTCAGGCGGTCCGTCAAGTCCCCATCGCTGATGGATGAGGGAATAGTGGCTGCCAGAAGGGTGGGATTGTAGAAGGTTTTTTCGTGGCGGTACATCACTGTTTCGCCGCCGGCGGTGGTTTGGCGGACACCCTTGCCCAGTTTCACAGGACGAATGGGGGGAGCCGAGGCTTCGGCCAGTTTATCCCGGGCTTCGTCTGAGACGTAAGGGCAGTTGTCCAGCTCCGCCTTGCCGGAGGCAAGGTTCATGGCAAAGGCGAGGCAGGTGGGCACCCCGCACTCTTTGCAGTTTGTTTTGGGCAGAAGTTTGAATATCTGAATACCGGTAAGAGCCATGTGTATCTCCTTGTCTGAGTCCTTTATAGGATGCAGCTCGATAGCAACGGATAAAAGAGGGGCATCCGGGGGCAGGGCAGCCACCCGGATGCCGCGGTATTATCCGATGAGCGGGTCCATGGACATGGCGGGATGACCTTTTTCCTCGAGGAAGGGCAGAATCTCCTCTTCGGTGGTTCCCACCGTTTCGTCGGCAATCATGTTGTAGAAATCAGGATAGCCATTCTCTTCGCCGTACTTGTCAATGCGATCCTTGATCTCTTCCTTCAGCATCTTGGGCATCCAGACCATGCGGAGCAGGCCGCCGTCGCCCTTGATAAACTTGCGCTGGGTGATGTTGTACTTGGAGTGTCCCACAAAACCCGGGGAAGAGGCTCCACCGCCCATGACGCCAGCCAGGGTGGTGAACTTCATTCCTGAGGGGGTTTCGCCGGCGAATTCCCTGTTGACGGTCATGACACCGTTGCAACTGGGAAGCATGGCAGCGATGCACTCACAACAACCGCAGGTGGTCATGGGATCGATGACCATGGAGTAGAAGTTGTAGTGGGTGACGGCACCGCGGGATGCCTTCTCCACAAACTCGTTGACTCCTTTCCACTGGCCGAGGACCGTATCGAGGCATTCGCCTTTTTCGATGGGCTGGTTGGGGCCGGTGGGGTTGATCTCAAAGGCTGCCCGACAGTCCATCCAGTTGTATGCGCCGCAAAGGCCGGTACGCTCGGGGCTGACCGTACAGACGTGGTTGGGGGCAAAGGACTGACAGAGGGAGCAGGAGTAGAAGAGCTCCACGTCCTCGTCGGTCATTTTGTCCACACGCTCGTCACGGGTCTTGTACTCGGCGCGGGCCTGCTGGGTGAGCTTGGCCACGTCCTCTTTGTTGGTGTAGAGGGTGATCTGGACCTTGTCCACGATCTTCTGGAACTCCTGATGGTACTTGGCATGGAGGACCACGCCGATGTCCTTCAGGGTAAAGCCCTTGTCCACGGCGCCTTTGCCCACACGGACCCAGGAGATGTCACGCTGGCCGATGTGCATGATGCCCTGGATGTAGTTGACCAGGTGGTGGATCTGACGCTCCATGATGGGCTCAAAATCCTCCTGGAACTCACGGCCGGCGATCTGGATGAAGATGCCCAGATCCAGGGTGTCGCCTTCGGAGAGATCCGGGATGTCTTTGCCGACAACGATGACTTTTCCGTCTTCGATCTCGCTCATCTCAGCGCGTTTGACAAGCTCGGTACATTGGGTCTTGCCGCCGCCCATCTGGCTGTGCAGATCGGCACCACGCACACGCTCGCCTTCATAGGCAGGACCGAAGGCGCAAGGGATGTCGATGTCGGAGACGCTGACCTTGAGGCCTCGGACTTCAACGGACTTCTGGCAGATATCCTCGTGGGATACGTTGGCCACCACGTGCTCGTAGGTACAGATACCGGTGGGCAGGATCTCGGGGATGTCGGTGTCTGCCAGGGTGGGGAAGCCCCAGTTGACGCAACCGGCTGCGGCCACGCCCCACTCGGTGCCGATGTCACCAAGGGCGTTAACAAAGGCGAAGATACGCTCTTTGTTGTACATGAGCATCTTGCGGTGATCGCCGGGCTGAACGCCGCCGAATGCCATGGCGGCACGGTTGGCGAAGCCCAGGGCGAAGACGGCAGATGAAATGTCCGGGCCGAAGGGAACGATACGGGTGTTCCAGCCTACCTGGATATCTTTTTCCACGAGCTGCTGGATCACGCTGGTGTTGTTGTGGTTGGCTGCGCAGAAGATATAAAGACTCTTCTTCTGGTAGTCTTCCACGATGTCTTTGGCTATGTCGGCTGTGGGGGCTGCGCCCACGATGGCTGCAAAGCCGGGAGCACTGCCGTCCACGAACTCCACGCCGCGTTTACGCAGGATGGTGTCGTCGGCGGGGCCAAGCCAGATTTTGCCGGACTCCACATCCGGGTCTTCCTGGAAGGTGTAGAAGTCAGGCTCGTTCAGGATGCGCAGAGCTTCTTTGATTTCGTAAGCAAAAATCGCAGCCATACCGGCGTCAAGGAGGGGGCCCAGGTAGGGCAGGTGGTTTCGTCCCTTGACATGGGGAGGCAAGAGGCCACGTGCAAAATCAAGGGGCTTTTTCAGGTCCTCGAGGGTCTCCACCTTGATACCCAGAAGTGAGTAGATAACCGGCAGGTAATAGGCGGTGTTGCCAAAGCTGACCTTGGTGCTGGCGTCATAGGTTGCGAGGGCTTTATTATATTCCCCTTCCACCTGGGAAACCACTTTATAGCCACCCTGAATGGCGGCAAATGCGACTAATTTAGACATGCTTTTCCTCCTTCGTTGAGGATATTCTTATGGTGTGATGATTAAGCATGTGAACGGTGGCCGAACTCAATGAAGCGGCCACCGACGCACTATCTATCCCTCGATGGCCTGACGGGCTGCCATGTCCATGAGGACACGCTCCCTGGCCTTGTCGATACCCAGTTCCTGGCGCTTCTTGTCGATATGGGCGATCATCTTATGGGCGTGGGCGATGGGGTCTGCTTCGCAGTCCCACATGCCGCCGTAGATGCCTTCCAGGTCCTTGTACAGGTAGTCTTTAAAGACGGGCGCACCTTCCACCGGCATATGGCAACCGAAGACGGTGTAGACGCCGGAGGTGACGAAGTAGTGTCCGATGGAGATGGCCTTTTCACTCATCCACTCCGGGGCGCTGCCGGCAACGGGCAGGTCTTTGATGTCTTTGCCGAGACCGCCTGCCTTGGCAACCTCAGTGGCCGCCAGGAGGATGCGTGAGTTGTCAACGCAGGAACCCATGTGGAGCACCGGGGGAATACCCACGGTTTCACACACCTCGGCAAGGCCGGGCCCGCAGAGGACTGCCGCAGACTCCGGGGTGAGCAGGCCGTGCATGCCCGCTGCGATGGCGCTGCAGCCGGTGGTGAGAACGATGACATCGTTTTTAATCAGCTCTTTGATGATCTCGATGTGATCGTTGTTGTGCTTGGTTCGGGCGTTGTTGCAACCAACCACCCCGGCGATGCCTCGGATTCGGCCGTTGATGATGTTGTCGTTTAAGGTGTAGTAGGTGCCGCGGAAACTGCCCCCTAAGTGGTATTCAATGGACTCCACACTGAAGCCGGCCACCTGATTTTCCTTGATGGGCGGAATCATGACCTCGACTTCACGGTTTTCGAAGTTGTCGATGGCCATCTTCACGATGCGTTTGGCGTCATCCATGGCATGGTGCTCGTCAAACTCGATGTGAATGACGTTGTTCTGCTCCATGCGGGCGATGGGGTGCGTGGTGATGAGCTTGGTGTGGAAGCACTTGGCAACGTTGGCCAGGTTCTGGAAGATACACTGAACATCCACGACCATGGCGTCACAGGCGCCGGTGACGATGGCGAGCTCCTGCTGCAGGAAGGTGCCTGCAGGGGGGATGCCGTGGCGCTGGAGAAGTTCGTTTGCCGTACAGCAGATACCGCCCAATTGGATGCCCTTGGCTCCTTTTTCGGCGGCGTAGTCCATCATCTCCTTGGACTGAGTGGCGGCAACGATCATCTCTGAGAGAATAGGCTCATGACCATGGACGATGATGTTGACATGGTCTTTTTTCATGACCCCCAGGTTGACCTCGGACTGGATGGGGTTGGGGGTTCCGAACATCACGTCCTGAAGATCGGTGCCGATCATGGAGCCGACCCAGCCGTCAGCCAGGGCTGCGCGGGTGCACTGCTTGACGATGTTCTTGTAGTCCTGATCCACGCCCATGTGGGTGCGGTGCATGATCTCAACGATTTCGCGGTCCACGTTTCTGGGAAGAACACCCAGCTCTTTCCAGCGGTTGTAGAGCTGCTCGGGAGCCCGCTTCATATAATAAGGCTCGCCATCGGTGCGGCCCCACTCGTCCATGGCCTTTTCAGCCACTTCCAGGGCTATTTCGTCCAGGTCGCGGTCCAGGGTCTCGCCGTCCACCTCAACGGTGGTGGCCACGTCAAAGTGGGGGGCGATGCTGACCAGCTTGTGGAAGTCCTTGATCACGTAATCTTCCGTCTCTTTGCGAGCCACTGACAGGAACACTTCAGCGACGCCGCGTCCGTGGTCGGAGTGGGCGGCAGCTCCACCTGCAACCATGCGTGCGAAGTTACGGGCGGCAATGGTGTTGGGGGTGGCGCCGCAGAGGCCTTTGCGATCGTCTTCGCCTTCAATCCCTCCCTTGGGAAGGGGCAGGCGGCAAGGGCCCATGGCGCAGTTTTTACAGCAGGTGCCCTGAAGACCGATGTTGCAGGGCTTCATGTTTTCAGCTCTGTCGAACACAGTCTCGACGGAAAGCTCTTGAGCTCTCTTGATCATCTGTTGGGTTGCAGGGTCAATAGAGGCTGTAAGCGGATTTGCAAGCTTCACGGCCTTTGTTTTTTTCTCGTCTGCCATCAGAGGTTCCTCCTCTTATTGTATGGTATCCTCAGCCGATTTTCCGAAGTGCTTCGATGCGGTTTCGGAAATGAGTGCAGGCCTATGCTACGCGACGATGGATCATGTTGAGACGATCAAGGATCTTGTCAAGCTGCCCTTTCTGCTCTGATGCAGCGCTCAGGCTTGCACTTTCGGCGGGCTTGGTTGAACGATTCTTTGCCATCTCATCGCGGGCCTTGATCCGCTCGGCGCGAATGGCCTCTTCCTCTGCCTCACGCTTGGCGCTGGCATCGGCTGCGGCCTGCTTGCTGGCTTCTTCCTCGGCTTTTGCCTTGGCTTCTGCATCGGCCTTGGCTTTGGCCTCTGCATCGGCTTTGGCCTTTGCCTCGGCTTCCGCTTTGGCTTTGGCCTCCGCTTCAGCCTTTGCTTTGGCTTCCGCTTCCGCCTTTGCCTGGGCTTCCGGGTCTACCTTGGCGGGCTCGGGCGCAGCTTCGACAGGAGCGGCCGGTGCAGCAGGAGCGGCTGCGGGCTTGGCTTCAGCCTTGGGTGCGGCCGGTGCGGCGGCTTTGGGGGCTTCTTTTTTGGCTGCCGGCTGAGGTGCTGCCTTTTTCTCCTCGGCGATGGTGGTGTCAGGCGTCGGAGCAAGGGCAGCGAAGTCCACGTCCACTTCGGCGAGTTGCTTGGCGATGGCGGCCACGTCGGTGGCCATGCCGCCGTCAACCATCAGGTCGATGAAGGCGCGAACGAGTCGGATGGCTTCCGGGTGACGCATAACGAGAATGTCACCACCGGAGATGAGGTAGGAAACGGCGCAGACAGCTTCCATGAGAATGCCGCGCTTTTCAGGGTCGCCGAGGAGAGGCGCTTCTTCTACGCTCTGCTTGGCTTCCTTGCACTTCCAGATCTCGTTGCCGAGGTTGTTGATGATGGGGAACTGGAGTTTGTCGTCACCCTGCTGCATGGCCGCCATGCGGAGGCGCTCCATAACAGAGTAGGAGTACTCCATACCGTAACCGAGGCCACCGGTGGTGGGGTCAACAATAACTCTGTCCATGGGCATGCCCAGGTTTTCCAGGAGAATGTTGACCTGCTTGGCGAGGTTGACGTCAATGGGAGAGGAGGAGATCAGAGCGTGGCCGTATCCCATGGCCGATGCGCCGATTCCTTTGTGGTTGGCATCTTCGACAGGGCCGAGGGTAAGTTGGAACTCCTGGCACTCTTCGGATACAACCTTCAGGACCTCTTCGTCCTTGGCAGGGTTTGAACAGCCCCAGACGACAAGGGGAACATCGATGGCGGCTGCCACCTTTTTGACCAGTGCGGCTGCTTCGGCCGGGGTGGCGTCTTTGTCGTTGGGGTCGGTGCTTTTGAGTTGGAGCACGATTATCTCTGCGCCGTACTTTTCCACACAGAGCTTTGCCCAGGCTGCGGGGTCGTTTATGACCTCCTTAAACGGCTCAAGGCATGCTTCGGGCCAATCTTCAGGTGCCATGTCCCAAACTTCCATGGCGATCTTCGGTTTGTGTGGCATCTCCCCTTCAAATTGATAAAAGGGGTAGCATGAGGCACCACCGATAGAGACGGCTTTGTCGCCTGTCCCGATGGAAATTTCCCTTATGCTTCCTGCATAGGACTCTTTAATGATTTCGAAACCCAATGTTACCTCCTTGTCGTTGACTTATGGATATGGATGAAGGCGTCCATTTGTTATGCTGCCGAATAACGTTAATCGGACTGTGACGATCCGATGGTCGTTCGAAGTGAAACCTTAGAGTTTGAAAGAGCAGATTGGAAAGGTAACGCAAGAAAGTGTCGTGTACGCTGTTTACTCTTAAATGAAAAATAAACACGAGACCGAGATGATGATTGTTGCTTCTTAATAGAGAAATCAAGAAATTTCTAACAACTGCCTTTAAGACTGTCAATATTAAATATCATATGATTCGAAATAATTTTCTCGAAAGTATCTTTGAGAAGTAATGTGTGGATTTTGACAATGCGTGATAGTTAAAAATCTCGAGTCTCTGATACTGTTAATTATTTAATAAAATATGAAATTACATCAACGCTCTCAAGGCTTTTCCAGGGGGCTTGTCAGGGGTATGGCGTGGTAGTGACAACTGGTGCTCATGAGTAACATCAAAAATACTAATGATGGTAAAAAAGAGCTTGACTGACTTTGGGGATTGAGGGATAGTTTCGAACGATAAGAGTATGGATGAGAGGCAATCCATTTTGTTGGCGTAACAAGTGGAACACCGTTTACGATCAATACTGGAGTTATGCGACATAATGGTGGTTTCTTTTGCGGATTAAGAAGAAGAGCTGCCATCAAGTAGTGAAAACAAGAAAAAGGATCCAGCCCCGGCGCTATCTGACCGTGAAGGGGATCTGGGGAGCGCGCAACAAGAGAGGCTCGACGTGTTTTGGGCCGTGCGTGCGTTGTGCGAACCTATCCAATCGGACAATCCCTTCTTTTTGCACCACAGAAAGAGGGTGATAAAGGGACGTATAGAACTAGGGAGTTTGTTTTCATCAATTATGCTACCGGCTCTTTCTGTGGGCCAATTCTAAAAAAGGAGTAATGAATGGCTTTAGATCCAAAGAAGCACGCTGATTGGGAAATTGCTCAGGACGCCGAAAAATCCATGAAGACTATCTATGAGGTCGCAGAAAACTTTGGTTTGACCAAAGAGGAGCTGCTTCCCCAGGGCCACTACATCGGCAAAATTGATTACCGCAGGGTGCTTGAAAGGTTGAAAGATAAGCCTAACGGTAAGTACGTTGATGTAACCGCCATTACTCCGACCCCCCTTGGCGAGGGCAAGTCCACGTCCACCATGGGTCTGGTTCAGGGGTTGGGTAAGCGCGGGAAAATTGTCTCCGCGGCCATCCGTCAGCCCTCCGGTGGGCCCACCATGAACATCAAAGGTTCCGCCGCAGGCGGTGGCCTGGCTCAATGCATTCCGCTGACTCCCTTCTCCCTCGGCTTTACCGGTGACATCAACGCCATCATGAACGCCCACAACCTGGCAATGGTGGCCCTTACTTCCCGTATGCAGCACGAGCGGAACTACAGCGACGAGCAGCTTGATCGACTCACCAAGATGCGTCGCCTCGACGTGGATCCCACCAACGTGGAAATGGGCTGGGTCATCGATTACTGCTGCCAGTCTCTTCGTAACATCATCATCGGCATGGACGGTGTGAACGGCAAGCGTGACGGCTTTATGATGCGCTCCAAGTTCGGTATTGCCGTCTCCTCCGAAGTCATGGCGATTCTCTCTGTGGCCACCAACCTCAAAGACATGCGAGCGCGCATGGGCAAGATCGTTGTGGCGTATGACAAAAAGGGCAACCCCATCACCACCGAAGACCTCGAGGTCGCCGGTGCCATGACCGCCTGGATGGTAGAGGCGCTGAACCCCAACCTGATGCAGACCCTGGAAGGTCAGCCCGTCATCGTGCACGCCGGTCCCTTTGCCAACATCGCCATTGGGCAGAGTTCCATTATTGCCGACCAGGTGGGCCTTAAGCTTGCCGAGTATCATGTGACCGAATCCGGATTCGGCGCCGACATCGGCTTTGAAAAATTCTGGAACTTGAAGTGTCGCTTCAGCGGTCTTGTTCCCGACGCGGCTGTTGTTGTTGCAACCATCCGTGCCCTGAAATGCCATGGCGGTGCCCCTGTTCCCGTTCCCGGAAAGGCCATGCCCAAGGAGTACAGTGAAGAGAGCGTTGAGTGGGTTGAGAAGGGGTGTGCCAACCTCATCCACCATATCCGTAACGTGCGCAAGGCGGGGATCAGCCCCGTGGTCTGTCTCAACGCCTTTGTTACCGACACCCCGGCAGAACTTGCCAAGGTGCAGGAACTGGTTGAGGCCGAGGGCGCGAAATTCGCCGTCTCCGAGCACTGGGAAAAGGGCGGTGATGGTGCCGTTGCCCTTGCTGATGCCGTTATCGAAGCGTGCGAAGAGAAAACCGATTTTAAATTTCTCTACGACCTTGAGATGCCGGTTAAAGAGCGTATCGAGCTTATCGCCACAGAAGTGTATGGTGCCGATGGCGTTGATTTCTCAGCCGATGCCATGGTTGCCCTGGAGCGCATTCAGGCCGATCCCGAGCTCGCCAAGCTGGGGCTCTGTATGGTGAAGACTCACCTTTCCCTGTCTGATAACCCCGCCCTTAAAGGGGTGCCCACGGGATGGCGTCTTCAGATCCGTGAGGTGCTTACCTATGGCGGCGCCGGGTTTATCGTTCCTGTTGCCGGGACCATCAGCCTGATGCCGGGCACGGCGTCCAACCCCTCGTTCCGCAGGGTGGATGTGGACGTGGATACCGGTAAGGTACAGGGTATCTTCTAACGCAAGTGTTGCGATTCTTTGACATGTAATAGAAAAGGCCGGCTTGCCGGCCTTTTTCTATCTTATAAGAGCAAATGCTGGATTGCTTACGAATTGTAAGGTAAGATACCCACCGCACAAGATGTTACTGCCCTGCTTCTTGCGGTTCTCACCGACTTGTTTAAATCGGATTTGACGGTAACCCATTCGGGAGAGAGTATGGAAAAATTCACGGTGCAGTTCATTCCCTATGACACCTCCATTGAGGTCAGGGCTGGAGAGTCTCTTATTGAGGCGGCCATGGATGCCGGCGTACATATCAATGCCTCCTGCGGCGGCGGCGGTGTGTGCGGTAAGTGTCGCGTGGTGGTGGAAGAGGGTGAGTCGGCTTGTGAGCAAACCGATAAATTGACCCAGGAAGAGTATGACGGCGGCTGGCGTCTTGCCTGCAAAACAGAAGTCCGGGACAACCTGACGGTGCGTGTTCCCATGGAATCGTCTGCACTGAAGGGTGGCGAGCTGCCCCTGGCAACGCCAAGGACCACGGCTCACATTCGTAAGATGGACTTTGAGGCCCTGAAAGAAGAGGGCCTTTTCATTCCCCCCATGGAAAAGGTCTATGTGGAACTGCCCCCCCCTGATGCATCGGACCACAGCGCCGATGTGACCCGCCTGTTTCAGCACCTGAAAAATGTGGAGGGCGAAGATGGCCTGGATATCGATTTTTCCGTTATCCGGAAGATGCCCAAGGTGCTTCGAGACGGTGAGTTCAAGGCGACGGTGACCCTGGAGCGGCCGGTGAAGGACGGCAACAAGTCCCGAATCATCAACATTCAGTCGGGGGATCGTACCGATTTTAACTATGCCATCGCTCTGGATATCGGGACCACGACCATTTACGGCCAGCTCTTTGACTTGAAGGATGCCTCGGTTCTGGGGCAGTACGGTAAAGTCAACGGCCAGGTGAGTTATGGCGAAGACGTGATTTCCCGGATTATTTACGCGGAAAGAGAGGGGGGGCTGGAGCGTCTGCGCCAGGTCGTTGTGGAGAGCATCAACGATGTGGTGAGTCGCCTGTTGAGTAAAAGCGGGGTGGACATGGAGGAGGTCTCCACTGTGGCCATTGCCGGAAACACCACCATGACTCAGCTCTTGCTGGGAGTGGATCCCCGAAATATCAGGCGGGCACCTTACGTGCCAGCTGCCAACGTCTATCCTCCCTTGCCGGCCCGAAGCCTCGGTATCTATCTTGCAGAGCACACCACGGCCCTTATTTACCCTCTTATCTCCAGTTATGTCGGTGGTGACATCGTGGCAGGGGTCATGGGAAGTGGCCTCTACCGGAGCGAGAAGCTGACCCTTTTCATCGATATCGGCACCAATGCGGAGATTGTGGTGGGCAACAAGGAGTGGCTTGCCTGCACCGCCTGTTCCGCCGGGCCCGCCTTCGAAGGAGGGGGGATTAAATTCGGCATGCGTGCGGCCCCAGGGGCCATCGAGGACTTCTCCGTTGACCCGGTTACCTGGGAGCCGATGTTGCGTACGGTGAGCGGTGTCCGTCCACGGGGAATCTGTGGGTCGGGCCTTATCACCGCCGTGGCCGTTCTTTTTGAAAACAAGCTCATCGACAGCCGGGGGAAATTCAACACCGACGTACATACCCCAAGGCTCCGGGAGAGCGAAGGCATTGTCGAGTATGTCGTGGTCTGGGCTGACGATACCGATATCGGCAGGGACATCACCCTGACGGAGCCCGATATTGACAACCTTATCCGGGCCAAGGGGGCCGTCTACAGCGGGTGCGAAACCCTGTTGAACGAAGTGGGGCTCTCCATCGGTGAGATCGAGCAGATTATTCTGGCGGGTGGCTTCGGCAGCTATATTGACCTCGATCGTGCCTTTACCATCGGTTTTCTACCGGAGATTGATTCTGATAAGGTGACGTTTATCGGTAACGGCTCCCTGATGGGGGCGAAGATGAGCGCCCTGACCAACACGCTGCGTCAGGATGTGGTGCAAGTGGTGCGCATGATGACCAACTTTGAGCTTTCCGAGACGCCGTCATACATGGATCACTACATCGCGGCACTTTTTCTGCCCCACACCGATCTCAACCTGTTCCCGCGTCTCAAAGCACGGCTCAATGGCAACTGACACCTTCGGGTTATGTCGGGGTAGCGTTTTGAAACGTTGGACAAATCTGTGTTTAAATGCGACACCGGTTGTATTGTCTCTGTCGGTACATGTTTAATGGAATAATGGTGGCATTCATTTCCGGGCTCAGCCCGTCAGCGAATGTGGCAACCCGGGGAACGAGGGATAGAGCATTCGTCAACCTTGGGTGCAGGGGATCATGCCCCGACCGCAGAGGCCATTTCACTTTGGACCCTTATTGAGGAATACCATGGGAAAAGTCATTGCAGTAGCAGGTAAAGGCGGTACCGGAAAAACCACCACAGCATCTCAGGTGGTGCGGTACCTTGCGGCCAACGGTGTTTCACCGGTGCTGGCTGTGGACGCAGACCCGAACAGCAACCTTGGGGAGACCCTTGGCATTGAGGTTGAAAAGACCGTCGGTGACATCCGTGAAGGCTTTATGAAGGACCCGCAAGGGGTGCCGTCGGGTATGGACAAGGTGAACTACCTTGAGCTTCTCATGAACCAGGTGATCATCGAGAGGAAGAACTTCGACCTGCTTGTGATGGGTCGCCAGGAGGGCCAGGGCTGCTACTGCATGGTCAACAATATCCTCAACAAGTTTACCGAGGAGTTGGCCTCGACCTACAAGTACATGGTGGTGGACAACGAAGCGGGGATGGAGCATTTGAGCCGGCGTACAAGCGGCCGGGTGGATTACCTTCTTCTGATCACCGATTATTCGTTGAGGGGGCTCCGTGCGGTCAAACGGATCCACGACATGCTGGATGATCTCAAGCTTGATGTTCATCATAAAGGCCTGGTGGTGACTCGGGCACCGGAAACCCTGAACGGCACCTTCCTTGCTGAAGTAAAAGAGATCGGGGTGGAGATCGTGGGCACCGTTCCTGATGATCCCGAGCTTGGTGTTCTGGATATGGAGAAACGATCCATGATGGAACTTCCCGCAGACGCTCCGTCGGCCATGGCCTTGAACGGTGTCATGGAAAAGGTTCTGGCCACTGTGGCCTGATAACCTCTGTGCACCTGAATGGGCACGTTGCCTGTGCCGGAACGCTGCCCCGGGGAAAGTAAGGTGAGCAGGGAAGATGATTTTTTGAGGTAATCCATGAAAACGGGATGTTGACAGCATCCCGTTTTTTACCTCTTGCCCTTGCTTCCCTCTTTATTATATGTGATGAATGACGTGTTCCTGAGAAAAATTGTCGTTCAAAGCATTTTGCACCAAATCAGTGTTTTTCAGTTGAGGAAAAGCGCAATAAGTAGGGTGACCACGGAGGCCGAGAGACTGCCTTGTGGGCAATGGTCAAAATCATCCTTGCCGGATTGTGGGATTAAACTTGACCAAAATGGTTCTGTTTACAGGGGGCTCCCTTAATCTACTTCAATATCAGCGATCGAGGAACAGAATAGATATGGAAAAAGCGAGAGCCGTCATTCTTGCCTGCACACCGGAACCCGAGCGCATGTGCGCTTCTGCAGCACGCATTTCGTCCACCAAAGGGGCCGCTACGGAAATCTATGAAAACACGGATCGCACAAACATCGGTTCGCTGATTCAAAAAGTCGTGGATCTGGGCCATGTGACCATCACCGAACATGTCGTCTTCAACCTCGCCTTTGAAAATGTCTCTGCATTTTTCGAACAGTTTCTCATCGAATTTCGTCTGGCGGCTTACACCATCAAGTCTCGCCGGTATGTGGACTACTCCGAGATGGGCGGGTTGCTTCCCGGGTTTCGAAAGAAAGACGGCTCGGCTGTCGATGCCTCCGTTGCACGCCGATTCGAAGAGATGTCCAAGGACCTGTTCAGGGATTACCACACCCTTCTCGAAATCGGAATTCCCAAGGAAGACGCGCGGTTCGTGCTTCCCTACAGTTTGAGAAGCCACATCTATTGTACGGTAAACGCCCGTGAGCTGCTCCACATTCTCTACTCCTTTCTCTACGGTCGCGGCGCGGCCTACCCTGAAATCAAGCAGATTGGTGAAAGCCTGCTGGCCCAGGCCAAAGAGATCCTTCCGGATGTGTTCGGTGAGCTGGAGAAGGTTGAAAAGGGAACCGAGGACAAAGAGGGTCAGCTTCGGTCACTGGTTGCAGGCAAGGGGCTTGAACGAAGATCCGATGAGGACAGCGCCCTTGTGGAGCTTCTCACACACTCCGGAGAGCCGGATTTCATGGTGGCCGTATCCGCCCTGGCTGCTAACACCGGATGTTCGTCTCCCGATGCCCTGGAGCTCCTTCGTGACAGCAACGAGTTGGTCTCCCAGGTTATCGATATCGTCACCAACGACCGTCGCAAGCGTGAGCTGGAGCAGGTGAACGTCACCTTTCGCCTCAATGACATGAGCCTCTCGTGTCTGACCCACCTGGCGCGTCACCGCATGCAGTCCCTGGTGGTGCCCTCTTTTACCGAGTTCGGCAAGAGCCGAACCTGTGTACTCCCTGAAACGGTTACCGAGAATGAGGCCGCCAAAGAGATTTACATGCGTTGCTTTGAAAAGAGCATGGAATTTTATAAGGAGCTCTGCGATGACGGCGTCATGGAAGAGGATCTGGTCTATCTCACCCTCAGTGGCAACGTCATGGATGTGGTGACCACCATGAATGGCCGTGAGCTTTACCATTTTCTGAAGCTGCGGTGCTGTGATCGCGCCCAGTGGGAAATCAGGAACTATGCCGTGGGCATGCTCGCCGCTGTGCGGGGTATATCGCCGGTTCTCTTTGGCAAGGTGGGGCCGGGATGCTTTATGGACGGCGCGTGTCCTGAAGGCAAGATGAGTTGCGGTAAACAAGTTGAAATGAAACAACTTTTTTCCAATATGTAACAAAACAAGGAAAGGTGTCATGAAAAAAGTTACCGTCACAACGCTTTACAACAAGAAGAAGGAAGGTGAGAAGATCACGGCCATGACCGCCTATGACTTCCCCTTTGCCACCCTGATGGACGAGACCGGTGTGGACATGATTCTCGTGGGGGATTCCCTTGGCATGGTGATTCAAGGGGGCAACAGCACCCTTCATGTGACCATGGACGAGATGATCTACCACACCCGCATTGTCGCTCGTGCATGCAAACGCACCATGGTGGTTGGTGATATGCCCTTTATGGCCTATCAGACCAGTGTGGAAGATGCCGTGAGAAATGCCGGACGCTTTCTCAAGGAGACCGACGCTACGGCTGTAAAGCTTGAGGGCGGTGCTTCGGTATGTGATGTCATCAAGGCCATCTCCACTGCAGGTATTCCCGTGCAGGCCCACATCGGCCTCACCCCCCAGTCTGTTCATCAGATGGGTGGATTCAAGGTGCAGCGTGACGAAGACCGCCTCATGGCAGACGCCTTGGCTGTTCAGGAAGCCGGAGCCTTCTCCGTGGTTCTCGAGGGAATTCCCAACCACATCGCCAAGGCCATCACCGAAAAGCTGACCATTCCCACCATCGGCATCGGTGCCGGCCCCGACTGCGACGGCCAGATCCTCGTCATGCACGACATGCTGGGCATCAACTCCGGTCACATTCCCAAGTTCGTCAAGAAGTACTGCAACTTGGGGGACGAGGCCAGAAAAGGCATCCAGGGGTTCATCGATGAGGTCAAGGGCGGTGATTTCCCCGCTCCGGAGCACTGCTACAACAAGTAGCAAGGGTGCCGCGTTCCCTTGAGATGAGGGGATGAAACTTTGCTGAGTCATTAAAAAAGCCTGTGCATTCGTGCACAGGCTTTTTTTGTGCCCAGTTATAGAGAAGGCCTCCGGCGGCCCTGCCGGGGGCCAAACTTTTGAAAAGTTTGACAAACAGGTCTTAGGTCCAGATCACCTGCTTAACCCGTCTCGGAAAATCAGATGATTCTGGCACAACGAGCTTCCCTCAGCCCCGCAGAGGTTGAGGGAAATAGAGACGGCAACAGGAAAGTTTTTGCGGAGCTTTTGTAACTATTCAGCTTGTGCCTCCGGCGGCCCTACCGGGGGTTAAACTTTTGCCTGGTCTGAAAGAGGGGGTTTAACAAACAGGTCTTAAAAAGTATCCTTGAACGAATTTCGTTTTAAAGGCGGATGTGATTTGCCCCGAGGAACGAGGGGCAAAACGCATCCGCTACCTGCTTTCAAGGTGGCACACCTTGCCGCCGGAGGCAGTGTTTTGCAGCTGAATAGTTACATGGATTTACGCTTGGCGCCTCAGCCGTGACTGATCCGAGATATTTTATCGTGATAGGTCTCAAGCATATCCGTTTCAAATTGCTCATTCGAATCGTAGCTTCGCCCAAAAACAGGCTGCCACAAATCGATATGTTCCATGCACATATAAAAGAAGACAGACTCTTTCCAGGAGTCCGGGAAAGCCTTGTAAACAGTGGAGAAAAGATCCTTTTTAATGTCAAAGGGGTAGCTCAGTTTGCCGGCGCAATCTTCCATGGGCATCTGCAGAATGGAACTCTCCGGCATCCGCTCCCGGATCTTTTTTAACACCGGTTTGATAAAGGTGAGTGTTCCCAAAGAGACCATGACAACGTCTTCCGGCTGAAAGGTGTCTGCCAGACGGGAGACCAGGGCGAGGTAGTCGCTTTCCCACCCCTCGTACCAGACGATGGGGTGAAAGTGAAATCCCACAGGAATCCCTTGATCTGCAAGCTTACGTGCACTCTCAAGCCGTTTGTCCAGGGAGGCCGACCCCTTCTCCTCATGCTGAATGACCGTCGGGGTGTTCAGGGACCAGGTAAACACCATGTTGGCCGGTGGCCGGTTTTCCAGGAAGTAATCGATGCGGCTGCTTTTGGATTTCATTTCGAGAATCACATTGGGATTGGCCGAGGCAAACCGGCAAAGGGCGTCCAGGAGGCCGAACCGGTTCCCCCACATCAGGGAATCGGAAGACTGGCCGGTTCCGATGTGATATTTTTTTTCGGTGTCCAGCTCCAGGCCATCCAGGTGGGACACAAGGTTCCGGAGAAAGCGAACCTGGTTTCCATGGTAAAAGGACTGGATGGAACAATAACTGCAATCAAACCCGCACTGCTGCACCGCATCCAGGGTTGCCAGGTTACAGCACCGGGTTTTCTCCGAGGCAACCGGGCACCGCCCCATGATATTGCCCTGAAGATCCACCTCAACCATCTGCTCTTCCGGGAATTTCTGCTCTGTGGCAGAAAAGCGGTCTTCGCCCGCATAACGCTTCTGCCCGTTTTTCAGCCCTTCATACCCATCGCGAAATTGTTGAAATATTTTTGCTGTTGCCTGCTTGCCCTTAGCCTGGCCAACCACCACCTCCGGGTTGTGAAATTGCGCGAGGGATTCGGCATTCCAGCAGATCAGGTCCGCGCTGTATTCGGTGAGCATCTTCAGCTGCTGAAAGGAGAAAGCGTAAGTCTCGGACATGGAGAGCAGCCACTGCTGCTGAGCCGCAGGAAGCTTATGGTAAAGTGCAATTTGTAAAAGCTTATGTGTTGTCATGGCGCCTTTATATCGAAAAAAACAGAATCAGGCCAGTGCCTATAGACAACGTGTCCGCAACCCGTCTCCCACGGCATAATCCCATGCTCTATGATTGGGGCATGTCACTTGTGAGTATTGCTAAGGAACGACTATTAAATAAGATGACCCAAATTGCCTCCGGCGGCCCTGCCGGGGGCCAAACTTTTGAAAAGTTTGACAAACAGGTTTTAAAATGATTCAGGCAACGTTGGTTGTCTTGGGAAAGCTATATATTTTCGGCTTTTGCGGAGCTTTTTTCAAAAAGCGACCCGCCGGAGGCAGGGTTTTAGTTCAATTAATATTGTATCCGTTTCTAACTCATGTGGGGGCCATCGAGAAGAGAGGGAAGGGCTTTTTTGACGAGACACATGAAGGAAGGGGGCTTGCCCCGTCCTCCATGTGGCATGCATTTTTTGATCGATGGGGTTAATTGGGGAACGTCGGGTCTGTGCGAAGGTTTACCGTCAGCTCCTGCAGCTCGGCCTCTTCCAGGGTCTCTTTCTCCAGGAGTATCCGGGCGCAGTTTTCCAGGATATCGCGGTTTTTTTCGAGCAGGGCACATGTGGCACCGAAGATGGTGTCCACGATGGCCTTCATGGACGCATCGATCTGCTGAGCCGTGCTGTCACTTACCTGTGAACTCCCGGGGCCTCCCTGCGGCCCGAGGAAGCCGGGCTGGCTGCTTTCATAAACGATGTGCCCGAGGGTTTCATCCATGCCGTATTGAACCACCATGCTCCGTGCGATGTCAGTTACCCGGGAGAGGTCGTTGGACGCTCCGGTGGAGAGGTGGTCGTAGACAAGCTTTTCGGCCACGCGGCCACCGAGGAGAACGGCGATTTTTCGTTCCAGCTCCTCTTTGGTCATGAGGAAGCGGTCTTCCGTCGGCCGTTGCAGGGTGTAACCGAGGGCACCGATTCCCCGGGGAATGATGGAGACCTTGTGCACCGGGTCGGAACCGGGCAGGGCCAGGGCCACAAGGGCATGGCCCATTTCATGGTACGCGACGATTTCCCGTTCCCGGGGGTTGAGGAGACGGTTTTTCTTCTCCAGGCCGGCGACGATGCGCTCGATGGCTTGGGTAAAGTCCGACGTATTGATACTTGTTGCCTTTCGGCGGGTTGCCAGAAGAGCCGCCTCGTTTACCAGGTTGGCAAGGTCTGCACCGGAAAACCCGGTGGTCAGATCGGCAACCTTGTCCAGCTCGACCCCGTCACTTATCTCGACCTTTTTCACGTGAACGTTAAGGATCTGTTCGCGCCCCGCCTTGTCCGGGCGGTCCACCAGCACCTGACGGTCAAAGCGCCCGGCCCGCAGCAACGCAGGGTCGAGGATCTCCGGGCGGTTTGTGGCGGCCAGCAGGATCAGGCCGTT
>Ga0193955_1000418_pt1 | contig 24180 bp, 24 predicted proteins | sample BB_6_MG_FD_140343 | JGI IMG/M metagenome (GOLD analysis project Ga0193955, IMG submission 140343) | Microbial mat bacterial communities from the Broadkill River, Lewes, Delaware, United States - BB_6_MG | ecosystem: Environmental > Aquatic > Freshwater > River > Microbial mats | place: USA... | reverse complement strand
CTACTTTGACAAAACTCCCTCTATTAATTTTACTCAACAGGAGAGAACCATCTTGGCTGATGCCATTGCTAATACCTCACACACTAAAGGGATTATTGGAGTTTAGTTGTCGAACTGGGGTTCTTAGGCTACGATGCCTCACTCAAACGATTGCGTTCCAAAGGAGTAGAGTGGGATGACTTTATCGAAACCATCTCAAGTATCAAATCAAAAATTATAATGATCGTTGATACCTGTCACAGTGGCTCTATTGCAGGAGATCAGGACTTCTCCAAAGCCATTGATGCCATCAAAGCAAAACATAGAGATATTGCTATCATAACCGCTTCTACAGGAGATGAGGTCTCCCAAGAGAGTAATGACTGGGGTCATGGGGCACTTACTAAAGCGATCATTGAAGCGATCAAAGATAAGAAGCTTAAAACCATAGAGGAGTTTGGCAAATATATCAAGCAGAGAGTCAAGAGCCTAACCAACGGTAAACAAAATCCTCAGATTCATATCCCTCAAAGTATCGGAAAACTCAAAATCAACCCCTGATACTTTTAGAGGTTCTGTTCAATGGTAATCGTAGCCAATACACCATCTTCATGATTTTGAAGTGATATCTTACCATGCATGGAGTCTTCGATAATCATTTTGGACATATAAAGACCCAAGCCCGTTCCATCATCTTGAAACTTGGTACTAAAGTAAGGTTCAAATACTCTATCTATTGTGCTAGGGTCTATACCTCCACCATTATCGACTACAGTAATGATGGAGCAATTACCCTCAAGCGTGCTGCTAATCTCTACATACCCTGCATCAATTCGATTGACGTTTATAGCATCTATCGCATTATTAAGGAGATTCACCAAGACCTGAATCAGTTCATTTTTATAGGTCTCCATTATATAGTCCTCATTTTTGTAATACCTTACCTCAATATCACTGTTTTCAAAACTATCTTGGGTTAATGCGATTGATTCATGAATCACTGAGGAGACAAGAAATTTTGTTTTGGCTTTATTGGGTTTAAAAAAGTTCTTGAAATCATTAATAGTATCACTCATTTTTTGTATTAGCTGGCTAGAGTCAGCAATAAAAGACTCCATAGCTTTATCATTAATCTCTTTAAGTTGATACTTAATATAGACATCAGAGACTTTGTTACTTAAAGCCGTGAGTGGTTGATTCCACTGATGAGCAATATTACCAATCATCTCTCCCATACTTGCCATTTTAGAGTGTTGAAAGAGTATTCGATCTTTACGAATCAGTTCTGTTGTATCTACAAAACTGATCACTACCCCCTCTTGCAACTCTTTGTCTCTATCTATCGATAGATTAATTGGCTTGATTGTTAAATAGTAGTTGTCTCCATGATACTCTATATCATAACCTACAGACCTATTATGTAAGAGAGCCTCTTCAATATCTTGGGATATATTGGGAAGCTCAATAGCAAGCCTGTCCATATCTATATCAGAGAAATTTTTATACTTGGAGATTTCAAAAAAATCATCCAAAGTACCATCAGTATGTTTAATGATATTTAGCTTGCTATCAAGTAAGATAACATCTGCATCCAAACTTCCCAATACATCATAAAAAGCTTGATTGGCAAACTCCAGATTTTGATTGGATAGTGCTGCTTCTTGCTTTGATTGCAGATAATTTATATAATTGATATAAAACTTTTGAGCAATCTCTATCAACATAAAGAGATATAAAAGAACCAACAAACCTAAATAGTGATAAATATTCTCTTCTAGTGTTACAAGCTTGGCAACATAGGGAATCAAAGTAAGTATAATAAATAGCTTAAGTGCAATATGATAGGCAGAGAGTGAGGCTATTGATCCTGCTGTAATACCAGCAATCACAAACATCAACATAGCATGTTCTAAGACATTTTTACTCTCAAAAACAAAAAATGGTAACACCGCCCATATCAACGAGCCCAATACCACACCAATAAGAAAGGTTTTTTCCCAAACCTCAATGCTCCAAAGCTCTTTATTCTTTTCATAGTAGTAGGCTGTATAAAATCGAGCCAAAGTAATCAATACACTGCTGATAAACCATAGATTCAAAACCATCGAATCGATACTATTGAACAGTACAATATAGAGAATAATGATACTAACCACAACAGCAGTCGTTGAGAGTTTTAAATTCTTATAGACAATATCAATAATTTCAGGTAAAAAATGATTTGGTTGAGATCGATTATTCAACATACAACGAGACTTTAAATTTTTTTTTCATCATATTATATCAACTAATCTCTAAATATCTCATAGAGTGCCAAGTGATCGCCGTTGCCATTAGTGATCAAAAGAGAATAACCATCTTTTAAAATATCCATATCAATTCTAAAAAAAGTAATCTTTCCATTTTTAGAGATCAACTCTTCTATCACCTCACCGTTTTCATTTCGTATGATTAAGCTAATGGGTGCAGGGCTAAAGTGATCGTTTAAAATAGCCAGATCTTTTTGAGAACTGATATGAATGACTCGCTCAATCTTAGGCAGTTTTCCTTTAAATGCCACACCATCACGAGAAGTAGGCTTGGTTTTATCAAAGAGTGCTAAAAAAGAGCTCTTTTTCTCTTTGAGAAACCCTTTAATTGTAAAACCATTTGATAGCGGCAGTTGGTAGTGATCCCCTTTTTTAAAGAGTTGCACCATACCTATCACTACCCTGCCCTTACCAGATACAAAGCGTATACTATCTCCCTCTTGCAGTATCTTTTTCGCTCCTTTGGTAAGTGTAAGCTTTTTTGCATTGAGGCTAATCACTACATTAGCATCTTTTACTTCCATTTTTTGAGCCAATAAAAAAGTAGCTAAAGATAATAAAACAATTAAAACTCTCATAATCTATCCTTTTATACTATTTTAGTCAAAAGTTATGGAAAAAGCAAGTTGTCGCAGTAGAAGTTAAAGATACTCCTATATATTTAAAGAATTTTTTATCTATCCCTTACTCAACTTGTGTTACCATTAATCAATAATTTTATGAGGTAAACCTATGAGTCTTAGTGCAATTGGAGTGACACTTTTTTCGATTGTTTTAGCGTTGCTTTTAGCTCTTTTGATGATACCTGTATTGGTATGGCTAGAGCGTCGTATAGCAGGACTCATCCAAGACCGTAAAGGTCCTAACCGTACCAATCTTTTTGGCTTTCGTTTGGGTGGGGTGATTCAATCTTTTGCCGATGTTATTAAGCTGGTTTTCAAAGAGGAGTACTATCCTGCTCATATCCAAAAAGGACAGTGGCTCTTTATTATCGCTCCTGCTATACTCTTTGTCTCTGCACTGCTTGGTTTTATGGTCATTCCCTTTGCCGATAATCTTAATATTGGAGGGGAGAGTTTTAAAATTCAAGCACTTCCAGTTGAGTGGGGAGTCGTGTGGTATCTAGCCATTGGCTCTATTGGTGTAATGGGTGTGCTTTTGGGTGGTTGGATCAGTCACAACAAATACGCTCTGCTTGGAAGTCAGCGAGCCACTTCTTTGATGCTTGGTTATGAGCTTCCTTTGGGACTGAGTGTCATTGCGATGATTATCACCTATCAAAGTATCGATTTTAATGCCATGGTAGCGTGGCAAAGCGATACCCTTTGGGGCTTTTTACCTGCATGGGGTATTATCGTTCAACCCCTAGCTGCTATGATATTTATCATCACCATCTTTGTAGAGACCAATCGAGCCCCTTTTAATGTAGCAGAAGGCGAAAGTGAGATTGTCGCAGGGCATATGACCGAGTTTTCAGCCATGAAGTTTGCCATGTATTTTATGGGGGAGTATATTGCGATGAACGCTGCAAGTGCTGTAGTTATTACCATGTTTTTTGGTGGGTACCAGTTGCCCTATCTCTCTACAAGCGAACTCTTTACGCACTTTAATGTTATTGTGATTGTCTTTATGTCCATTTTGCCTTTTTTGATCTACTTTTTTATACGTTGGATGCATAAAAACAATGCCATACGCTCTACGCTTATCAGTGATGGCGGAAGAGCCTTTGAGACCAAGGTTCTTACCATTACCCTTATTCTTATGGTATTGATTGTTGAGGCAATTGGCTTCTATCTACTCAAACAACCTGCCGACTCATTGGTTGTGGGTGTCAGCGTGATGCTGTTGCAAATTGCTGTATTTATAGTGAAATTAATGATTTTTAATATCTTCTTTATTGTCGTACGTTGGACACTGCCACGCTTTCGATACGATCAGGTACAAAAGCTAGGGTGGAACTACCTCTTGCCACTCTCGCTTGCCAATATCTTTATTACAGCTCTTGTGGTTGTGGGATTAGGAGTATAGTATGAAAAAGAGATTTGTAGGGGCAATTCCTTGTGGTTGCCTTTTTTTGGACACCCACAAGGGGTATCCCTACCTAGAGAGGTTGTAATGGAAAAAAAGATCAAAGTCGTTGAGCGACACAACACAAAATTCAAACATCGTCTCTTTATCCCTGCCATTATAGAGGGGCTTAAGATCACTACCAAGCACCTCTTTAGCAACGTCAATAACATCAACGATATGGATGTCCTTGAATACCCCGAAGAGCAACCCACCGACATTAGCGGACGCTACCGAGGATTGCATCGACTCACCCAGCGAAACGATGGTTCTATTGCCTGTGTGGCGTGTTTTATGTGTGCTACGGCATGTCCTTCTAATTGTATCTTTATCCAAGCTACGCAAAGAGAAGATGGAGTCGATGAGAAGATGCCCCAAAGCTTTGCCATTGATACTTTAGAGTGCATCTTTTGTGGCTACTGCGTAGAAGCCTGCCCCTGTGATGCTATACGGATGGATACAGGAATTTTTAGCGTCATTGGTGATAGACGAGAAGATTTTATGATTGATAAAGAACAACTCCTAAGCCACCAAGGAGCTTTTGGAAATGAGAACTCTATAGCCAAGTAGAGGTATGATAACGTATCATTATATGCCGTATAAAATTATGGGAGTAAATCAACGCCTATAATTAACCCTTTTAAATCTTAAGAGCTTAGTACCTTTTCCCCTCCACACGTATGAGATCTTTTTTGCTTAGATTCTCAATCAAAGGCGAGAGGCTTTTGGGGGTGAGGAGTCTTACCCCGTTGCTTTTCTCTTTTTTAAGCTCAGATGAAAATTTACTTTTGGAAAAAATGACAAACTCATCGATCTCTAGTTTGGCTTCATCGGCTTTTTGTTGCAGTTTACTTAGCTCTTTTTTATTGGCTTTTGATTTGGCAAAGTGGCAAGCCCCTGCCATACGTCTGCCCGATTGGTACTTGGCAAGGATATCGATCTCTACACGCTTATCCCAATAAGATCCGATACGTTCTATCTTATCCTCACCACTTTGAAGCTTAAGCAGTTCTATCAAAAGCTGTTGGTAGATAGGGTTGGAAAATCTCTCTTTATTGTTACTCCAAATAGTCTCAAACTCACGGTAATCCCCCTCTTTGATCCCTTTGTAGTAGGGGGAGATAAAGGTAAACCAAAAACGCATAAAGGGGCGGTTGAAGTAGAGCTTGTCGCTGACTATCTCCTCTTTGTCAAAGGGAGGCTCGATGGAGTTTTGCAAAGTCAGTATCTTTTTATCAATCAAAAAATCAACCGCCTCTTCACCTCTTTCGCGTGTGATTCCCACTTTGCGAAAGGCAGAGTGCTCTTGTTGGTTGCCTAGAGCAAGGGCGGAGAGGAGTTTGTGGTGTTGGTTATGGGTAATGGCAGTAATATCGGCATGAATATAGCGGTAGTTATCCAACACTTTAGTTTGTATCAGACTCTCAATGGCAGTTGTACTATCGACTCGCCACCCCATCCCTCCAAAGAGTGCAAAGTACTCAATAGCGACCTCGATATCATTTATAGAGTTTTCAAAACAAAAAGAGCGGAACTGTTGAAGCATGGTAGAGTGGTATGACATAATAAGCCTTGGTTGATTTAATATATAAGTGTGACTAGCTATCAGACTCAGATGTAAAGATTATAGCCAAACTTTGAAGATGAGGCAAGGAGAGTGTGATACTCCCACAAAATTGTAGGAGTATTTTAAGATTGATTGTTAAATCCCTTTGACTCTAAGCAGTTTGGTATTACCCACCATCAGCTCAACGGTCATTTTGATACGCTTAAAGACGCTCTCTTGGCGATATTCAAGATTGTGCTTGGCACAGATCTCTTTGACGATGGGTTGCATCTTTTGGTATTGACTCAGTGGTAAGTTTGGGAAGAGGTGATGCTCGATTTGATAATTGAGCCACCCATGACCAAAATCAATCAAGTCTGAACCCGTATTGTAATTAACACTCCCCATAATCTGTCGAAGATAGAACTCCCCTTGAGATTTATGCGGCTCTTCAAAGCGGTAGATATCCTCTGCGGAGTGATTGGGAACAATAACTAAAAAGGAGTGCAGATTGGCTACATACTCACCCAATAGTATGACAATAAGTGCATTGATTACTCCATCCATTCCAAAAAATGGATAAAAGGCTAGAGGAATTAAAACCAACTTAACGATCCCATAGGGCAAGATGTAGTTTTTCCACAGCTCAAATCCATTGGGTTTGAGTGGACTAATCTGATAGTGGTCAATCTCTGGTTGTGATTTTTTCCGTCGCTCTTTGTTTTCTAAAATTTTAAGTGTGTTGGGTGCATAGTAGGTAAGCTTCCATGTCCCTGCAAAGATATAGACAAAGAGGTATCGTAGCCATAAAGGTGCTTTAGAGTTGGTAAGCCACTTCATGTTGTTTTCTACATTATCAGGGTCTTCATCCTCCCCAAGATGATAGTGGTGCATGGTATTGTGCTCATAGACCCAAGCACTAGGCTTGATCCAATCAAGCCAATCAAAATAGCGTCTCCACCCTTTGGCAAAGCCTGCTTTGGTGTATCGATAAGGAACATTGGGAACTTTATCGTACGCTCCATGAAGCACAGGGTGTGCCACATTTGCCCACCTTGATACATTTCCAACGCCTATCAAAATAGCCGCTACGATCATCATCGCCCAAAAGGCAAAACTTCCAAGTGCATATCCACTCATCTCCAAATAGCTTCCACCAATCAAAAGTGCAAAACCCAAAAGTGTTGATGCCCTGCCCCATCGCTCTAATTTAATCAGATGTTTAAAATCCTCCTGTGTTGGCGTACCAATGGTCTCTTTGATTTGATCAATGTCTTTTTGCAATTGATCTTTATCAATATCTTCATAACGTGTGTAGTTTTTACTCATTACAACCCTTAAAAAATTAATGAATGTATTATAGTCTATTCTATGTAAATTTAAGGAATAAAATTACCCAAAGTAAACAATATATTACACTCTTAAAGTTCAAATAAATAGATAAGCCCTATCCCTATAAATCATGTTATAATTGCACTTAAAAAGGCAAAATTGTTATGAAGTTTATTACAGATTATTGGCAGAGGTGGACAACGGCTATAGTGTTGCTTATAGTTGTTGGTTTTGTAGGGTGGTTAAATAACTATACCGTTATGTGGCTCTTTTTGGGTGTGGTCTACCTCTTGGCGTTTCATGAAGCGATGCAGCTTTTTAAACTCAACTCAAGTACAAGCTATTTTTGGGCAGCTGCGTTGTGGCTTATCGCCTACTTCTACCCCAACCCCGATGATCTCTTTTTTATGATAGCCATTATCTATGCTTCTACTTTAGCCTTTACACAAAACTTTCAATATAAACTGCTACGACCCTTTCTCTATCCTGTAAGTGGTATGCTCTTTATCTTTGTACTCTACAAAGATTACGGCATTATGGCAATGGTCTGGTTGCTTGTGGTTGTGGCACTCACCGATGTAGGAGCGTTCTTTACAGGTAAAGCCATTGGAAAGCATCAATTTTGTCCTACCTCACCCAACAAAACATGGGAAGGAGTCGTGGGTGGTGTAGTACTCTCTACCGCAGCGGCCACAAGCATGGTAAGTATCTACGAAGAGATGTTTATAGCCAATTGGGAGATTGTACTTTTTGTCAGTCTACTCACCTCTATCGCTTCAGTCTTTGGGGATCTTTTTGAGAGCTTTTTAAAGCGTCGTGCTGGGATCAAAGATAGCGGTACTATTCTACCTGGTCACGGTGGTGTACTAGACCGTATTGATGGCTATCTCTTTGGAGGTATCATTATGGTTATCTCTCTAAGAGCTATTCTTTAATGTCCTCCATCGTTCTATTAGGTTCTACTGGCTCCATTGGAGTCAACACCCTGCTCATTGCACAAAAGTATAATATTGCCATCGAAGCTCTAGTAGCAGGCAACAACATTGACCTGCTAAATCAGCAAATCGCAATCCATAAACCCAAATATGTTGCTATCAAAGATGCTAAGCAAAAACATCTTGTTAATCACAACAATATCTATATTGGTAATGAGGGAATTGAAAATATTATCGAACAATCCCAAAGCGATACCGTTGTTAATGCCCTTGTAGGCTATGCAGGGATGCTTCCTACCCTCAAAGCCATTGCAATGAACAAAAAGGTTGCCCTAGCCAATAAGGAGTCACTTGTTGTTGCAGGGGAGTTTATCGATACTACCAACATTACCCCTATTGATAGTGAACACTTTGGGCTTTGGTATCTTCTTAATGATAAACAAGTTAAAAATCTAGTGATTACTGCTAGTGGTGGAGCTTTTAGAGATTGGGATATTGATGCCATCAAAGATGCAACCTTTTCCCAAGCACTTAAACACCCCAACTGGTCGATGGGAAGTAAGATCACCATCGACAGTGCCACCATGACCAATAAACTCTTTGAGCTTCTTGAGGCACGTTGGCTCTTTAATACCACTCAAATAGATGCATTGATTGAACGTAAATCGATTATTCATGCCTTGATAGAGTTTGTGGATGGCTCAACAACAGCACACTTTGCAGGGGTCGATATGAAACTCCCTATCGCCTACTCTATACTAGAAAGCGTAGAAGATGAGATTTTGCCCACGCTTAATCTGCTTGATATTGGTGCTTTGGAGTTTGAAAAAATCGAAGAGACCAAATACCCTATATGGCAGATCAAAGAGGATATTTTAAACAATCCCCAAAAAGGTGTGGTGATCAATGCCGCTAATGAAGAGGCGATTACTCGCTTTGAAAAGAATCAAGTGAGTTTTTTTGGAATGAGCGATACGGTATTGGATGCCTATCAAAAATTTGAAAACATCCAACCCACATCTATAGAAGATATTATTAGCATTGACCAAGAAGTAAGGAGTTACATCAATGGAAAGTAGAGTATTGATACTGCACGGATGGGGTGCAAGTAATTATCCCCACTGGCAATCTCAACTGGCAGCTCACATCGCCCAAAACTACGGTACGGTATGCTTTCCAAAGCTCAAAAACTTTGATACACCAACCAAAGAGGAGTGGATGGCTGAGGTAAAAAATATTTTAGAGGAGTTTAAACCCACTATTGTTGTGACACACTCTGTTGCCTCTACCTTGTGGTTTTGGCTGAGCCAAGAGGATATTGCCCCTATCGAAAAGCTCTACCTTGTAACCCCTCCTTCGCAAACCTTTGATATACCAGAGCTTAGTACCTTTTTCCCCTGCCCTACTCCAAAAACACTCAAAAGCAAAGAGGCTACAATGATCGTCTCAGATAATGACCCCTATCTCACCATGGAGGAAGCACAAAGTTTGGCCGATGCACTTGATATTGAGATGATTACACTGCAAAATGCAGGGCATATCAACAGTGAGAGTGGCTATGGTAAATGGGAGTGGATGGAGCAAAAATTTAGCTAAGAGTAGGTGCATAGAAACAAAAAAATAGATAAGAGATCAAATAACAAAAAAATATACAAACTCCTCTTAATTAGATTGATTGTATAATCTTAAAATTTTTTATTTAAGGGTATAAATAAAATGTTAGCAAAAAGAATGCAAACACTCTCTCCATCACTAACAATGGAGATTACGTCATTAGCTAGAGAGCTAAAGGAACAAGGCAAAAATGTACTGAGTTTCTCAGCAGGAGAACCAGACTTTGATACACCACAACGTATCAAAGATGAAGCAAAACTAGCACTCGATAGAGGATTTACAAAATATACTGCTGTTGGTGGTATTCCCGCTCTATTGGATGCTATTGCAGAGAAACTCGAAAGAGAAAACGGTATTGAGTATAAGCCCAGTGATATTGTAGTCAGTAACGGGGCAAAGCACTCACTCTTTAACCTCTTTCAAGCACTTATTGATGAGGGAGATGAAGTTATTATCCCTGCACCCTATTGGGTAACCTACCCTGAGCTTGTCAAATACAGTGGCGGTGTGCCTGTTATTATTGAGACCAACGATATCTCCAAATTTAAAATTACACCCGAGCAACTCCAAGGGGCTATTACACCCAAAACAAAGATGTTAATACTCACAACACCTTCCAATCCAACGGGTTCTGTCTACTCCAAAGAGGAGCTAGAGGATTTAGCACGTGTGCTTAAAGATACCAATGTATTTGTAGCATCTGATGAGATGTACGAAAAGCTTGTTTATGAGACCAAATTTACCTCAGCAGCAAGCATCAATCGTGATATGTATCTGCGTACTATTACCATCAATGGTCTTAGTAAATCCGTTGCGATGACAGGATGGAGATTTGGCTACATTGCTACGCCTAATAAAGAACTTGTAGCAGCAATGAACAAACTACAAGGACAGAGTACCTCAAATATCAACTCCATCACTCAAATGGCTGCAATTCCTGCACTCAATGGTGAAGTAGACAAAGAGATAGAGAGTATGCGTAGAGCATTTGAAGCTAGAGCACTAGAAGCGGTTGAACTCTTTAACCAAATTCCAGGGGTGAGTGTAATTGCACCGCAAGGAGCATTTTATCTCTTTGTCAATATCAAAGATATTACCAATGACTCTATGCAGTTTGCAAAACAACTCCTCGAAGAGACAGGCGTAGCTGTTGTTCCTGGTGTTGGCTTTGGGTCTGAAGGATACTTTAGATTCTCTTTTGCAACCGATATTTCTATGATTCGTGATGGTATCCGACGTATTGAAAAGTTTATCCGTTACAGCGGTGATACGCTACCTGTAGATGAGAGTGTACCTATCGTATAATAGACTTATCTATAAGATCACTTTCAGGTCTAAATTCTCTTGCCTAAAGTGATCAAAAACCACCCCACCAAAAAATGAGTGATAATCCAAAAGATTTCACTCATGTACAATAGTTAAATTTTTAAGGTCTATATCGAATACTGGGGCATCGAAGAGGATCCTAAATACCTCAAACGTAAAAATGCCAAAAAAGCCATCTATGAGAAGTATAATTTTAATTTGATTGAGCTAAGTGATGAGGATGTACTCAATTTGGATGATGTGTTGCCACGGTTGTTGTTGAAGTTTGATATACAGACCTATTAATCAAAATGGGTATAATTACATAAGAAAAACAAAAGTAGGAAATGATGGAGTATAAACTTAGAAATATTGGATCAATTACTTCAAGTGATCTCTCTATTAAACCACTAACCGTAATAGCAGGTAAAAATGGAAGTGGAAAAACATTTGCTACAAAATCGCTCTATGCTATTTTAAGTTCTGTACATGAGAATAGTTTTCATCATATTCTATTTGATAAATTTTATTCTAAAATTTTTGATGAATTAAAACAACTTCTTATAACAGAGAATGAACTTGCAAAAAATCATGGAAATTTTTTAATATATGAATTTAACAAGTTAATTAATGAAGTAGACAAATTAATAAATGGTATTACTGTAAAGTTAGAAAAAAATATTGAAAACTATAGAAATTATCTTTTAATACTTATCAAAAAATATAAAAGCCTCACAGTATCTAAATCTTTAAACAATACTCTAACAATTTTAAGTGACTTAAAACAATTTATGCAAGAACCTACTCAACTTACAGATACTGAGTTAGAAACAAAAATATCCAAAAAACTCAAAGAGACCTTTCAAATATCTGATTTAGAAATACTCAAAAATAGTGATGAAAATATTAAAATAGAATTGGATATTGGTACTGTAGAGATAGCTTCTAATAGTCAAATTGATTTTGAATTTAGTAAAAGTGGAATAGAGTCAATTCAAAAACTTTCTAATATTATATTTTTAGATTCTCCTATCTTTTTAAAGCTTCGTAAGGCACTCGATAAAAAAAGAGAACCATCTTTACCTTTATTTGATGAAGATAGCAGTAAATATCTTACAGGTATTCCAAAATATATAGAGACACTTTATAAAAATATAGATAGAGAATATATTGAAGAGCTTGATTTTGAAGCAACCAAAACCAAAATAGGACAAATTATCAATGGTGATGTCTCTATTGATAATGGTCAAATTATCTATAAAAGTAGTGGTCGCAATATTCCTATCTCACTAACGGCTATGGGAGTAAGCAGTTTTGCTATTATCTATCTGCTTATCAAAAGTAATACGCTTCGTAAGGGTTCTTATCTAATCATCGATGAGCCTGAAGTGCATCTACATCCTGATTGGCAGGTGTTATTGATGGAGATACTCTATGAACTCGCCCAACAAGGTGTGCATGTGGTTATCGCTTCACACAGTATTGAAATAGTCAAATACCTTGAAGTTTTTCTCAAAGAGAAAGAGGATGCTAATGAGATTATTGCAGTAAACTATATGAGTAAGGATGAAGAGTTTATTAATAAATTTCATGCACAAGAGCTAAAAGGGCAAATCAATATGGTTTTGGATGATTTGGGTAAACCCTTTTTTAATCTCTTTTCACGAGCTTAAAAGTATGAATATTGCTAATTGTTATGAAAAAATCGATAGTGAATTTGGATTTGTTTTAGATATTTATGGACTTAAACTTGATACGCAAGAGTGTAAAAGTAATGGTTTAAACTCTGTTGATTATTTGGTGACTTCGGAGTATAATCAAAACAGTATCGATGCTATTGGAAATACTCTACTCTTTGTTGAATTTAGTGACCTTAAGGCTCAGATAGATAACTTTAACAGTAATCCTTTTCATGCGTTTCATGGTAAAAAAATTAATAAACTCAAACACTATATTGATAACTCTGAGGATCTGTGTCAAAAGTTAGAAGAACTGCTCAATAGTACAAAAAATCAAGCAAAAGATAGCTATACGGTTTATGCGATAACCAATGAACTCAAAGACAAGATACTCTCAACTATTTTTTCATTGAAACAATCCATTAACTTTTGTTCAACATCAAGCAAATATTTTATCTTTTATAAAATAGAAAATCCAAGTGATGTCTTTGCCTTGCAATCTATTATGTCAAATGAAAATGGTGTTTATCACAGCATTCAATCGACTTTTCAAAAAAGCATTGATATTGAATTGGTAGCAGTTCAAGAGGCTAAAGATATTTCTCAAAAAATAGAAGCGTATTTTGTAAATTAAATGCTCCACCTCCAAAACTACTCCAACTATATCCTCCAAGATATTAACCTTTCAATTGATAAAAGCCTTATTATTCTTGGTCATAATGGAGCAGGAAAGTCCACTTTGGCAAAGGTGTTGTGTGGGGTTATCAAAAGTGAGGTGGTATCCATCAATGGAGAAAACCTTAATAGCATAGCCTTTCATCAACGAGCCCAAATGCTAAACTATATCCCTACCAAGCTTGATATTTTTGATCAATACATCACCATGCAAGAGTATCTGGAGCTTTCAAATATTCAAAGCAGAGATATTACACCTATTATAGAGCAGCTAGGCATTAGTCATCTACTAAACAAAACTCAAATTAGCTCGGGTGAAGAGTCATTGATATTAATGGCTTCGGCGTTGATCCATGGGGCAAAATATACTATTTTTGATGAACCTACGGCAAACCTTGACCCCAAACGCACCATTAAGCTCTATCAATTGCTTAAAAACGATAGCACCATAGCCAATAAGATCATCATTACTCATGATATTAATTTAGCCAATAAGTTGGGATATGAAATTGTCTATTTGCGTGATGGCAGGGTGGTCTTTCACGGTAGCAACCAAGCCTTTTTTGAGGAGCAAAATTTACAATCTATCTTTGGAGATGCTATTGTAAAGCAAAATGATTTTTATAGGGTGAATTTATGAGTGTTCTTAATATCCGTAGGGTGGTGCTTCCTAGCCCACCATTTAAATATTGCTATTGGTGGGCTGGGAAGCCCACCCTACAGGCATCATGAAATATCTCTATTTTATATTCTCTATCCTATTAGTTTTTGCCTCACTCTTTGTAGGACAAATTGATATTGATATTGCCAATCTATTCAATACCCAAAGCATAGATTATAAGGTTTTGATGGAGTTACGTCTCCCTCGTACCATCGGGGCATTTTTGGCTGGGGGGATATTGGCTCTTGGGGGGATGCTTTTTCAATCTATCTTTCGCAATGCTTTAGCCTCTCCCTATACGCTAGGGGTAGCAAGTGGAGCATCCTTTGGGGTGGGAATTGCGGTGCTTTTGGGGCTAACATCTATGAGCTATCTTTTTGGCTTTGTGGGGGCGATTTCGACGGTATTGATTCATCTAGCCTTTTCGATGCGAGTGAAGTATTATGACAAAGATTCGATGCTGCTTATTGGTATTGCCATGAGCTTTTTTTATTCGGCGATGCTGATGGTACTGCTCTATTTGGGTAATCTCAAAGAGAGTTATGAGATTGTGCGTTTTACTATGGGGAGTTTGGATATTGTAAGCAGTGATTTATGGGCGATGGGGTTCAGTGCAGTGGTGATAGTGGCTATTACGAGGCTATATAAACGAGATATTCAACTGATGCTCATCTCCTATGACTATGCACTGCTAAAGGGTGTGAATATTGCCAAGAGCAGTTATATCTTACTTACTATTGTCTCTGTTGCTATTGGGGTAGTTGTTACCATCGTAGGGCCTATTGGCTTTGTGGGGCTGATAATACCGCATATTATCAAGCAAATCTATAAACAGAGCAGTGATAAATTGGTGTTTGAGATATTTTTTTATGGGGGCATCTTTTTGGTGCTGTGTGATATGCTCTCACGCATCTTGCACAGTGGGGCTAACATTCCTATTGGGGTGGTGACTTCTATTATAGGCGTGCCGATATTTATCTATTTGATTATAAAGCGGTCGTAGGTGCGACCATGTCGCACAAATCTGTGTGACATGGTCACACCTACAGCTCTAAAATTTTTTTAAATAGTCGATGATACGCTTCTCTAGCCAATACTCAGGCTTTAAAAGTGAGCCTGTAATAAATCCAACATGCCCTCCTTTGGGGTAGAGTTCAACTTGAATAGTATTGGATATATTTTTGGGTACAAAGTCGATATGCGTCACGGGGTCATCTTGTGCCATGATGAGCAAAGTGGGAGTTTGAATATTGCCCAAATAGTGCAAAGCACTTGATTCATCATAATAGTGTGAAGCTGAATGAAAGCCATGAATGGGGGCAGTATAGAGCTCATCAAACTCCCAAAAGGTTTTGATTTGATGCACTTTTTCTTTTTTTAGATTAATCAATTTTTCATAGTCATGTTTTTTATATTTTTTGAGTAAAAAACGATTGAGACTTTGAATCATCTTATATTGATAGAGTTTTGAAAAACCTTGGTCGATTCTATTGGCTGATAGTGCCAAATCAATGGGTGGTGAGATAGCAATAGCCGATGCAAATGATTGGTCTGTCGTACCCAAAAGTTTAAGTAACATATTAGCCCCTAATGAGAAGCCTATGAGGTGGATATTAGCCTTGGGATAACGCTTTTGTAGCTCTTTGATCCACTCTGTGGCATCACCTGTATCACCACTATGGTAGGCTCGTGCAAGTGTGTTCATCCGTCCACTGCATCCCCGAAAGTGCATCAATACGCAGCTAAAGCCATTTTGAGATAGGGCTTTCATGCTGTTTTGAATATAGCTGGAACGATAAGAACCACTTAAACCATGAAAGAGAATCACAATATTATTGGATTTATCACGATCTAGCCAATAGCAATCGACAAAATCCCCATCGCTTAATCTAAACTCTTCGATTTCAAAATTTAGATTGTGGTTGGGTTTAACAAAGCTAGAGTGTAGCGTTTGAATATGTCGATTAGATAGAAGTTTGGGAGGGTTAAAGATCATCTTCAAACATCATTGAATAGGGGCGATCTACTTGGGTAACGAGTTGATCGATTGAGATATTACGTGAAGCTTTGACAAATTCACGCCCATCTAAAAAAACAATCATCGTTGGAATCGAAAAAACACCAAAGTGTGCAGAGATTTCAGCATTGCTTTTGGCATTAAGATAGAGCTGTTCTATTTTTGGAAAGTTCTCATCAAATGCCTCTTTGATTTTTGGACGCAGGGCTTCACAAACATTGCAATTATCTCCCCAAAAGTAGAGTAAAACAGCGTCTGTTGTTGCAATTTTTTCTTGCATCTCTTGAAGTGTCATTTTTATACCCTTATAGTTTTTTAATGCTATTATACTCAAAAAGTATGATTTTAGCTATTTTTATGATAAAATTTTAATAAAACATGGAGTGTGTATGGTTACTAAGTTTGGTCGAATAGTGATTAACCCAATTATTGGACCTATTATTATCTTCTCCACAGTTATTTTAGCCTTGGCAATGATCTATATGCCACAACTCTCGATTAATAACCAAAAAGAGGATATAGAAAAAGATGCCTCATCGCTCATAGCTCAACTCAAAGCCTTTCGTAGCTACTACACCAACAGTGTCATCAAAAAGGTCTCACATCTCCAAGACCTTGATATTAACTTTGATCATAAAGAGCGAAACAAAACCATTCCACTGCCTGCAACCACGATTCATAATTTAAGTGAAATTTTTACCAAAGATAGTGATATGGCATTCAAGTTTTACAGTGAGTACCCCTTTCCCAATCGTGCTGACCGTAAGCTTGATAGTTTTCAAAAAGAGGCAATTGCTTATCTTAAAACCAATCCCAAACAACTCTATGCACGAGAAGATGAAGTCAATGGACAAAGAGTCTACCGTGTTGCAGTAGCCGATCTCTTTACCGCACAAGGATGCGTCGACTGTCACAACCATCGTCCCGATACACCCAAAAATGATTGGAGACTTGGTGATGTGCGAGGTGTTTTTGAAGTAGATAGAGAGCTTCACAATACCTTTATCCTCTCTTCTGCTCAGGTAAGCTCACTGTTGGCAATGATTGTAGCCATCATAGGTTTTGCATTAATTCACTACAGTGTAATGTATCTAAGAAGAGGAAAAGAGCTAGAAGAGCAAGCTAGCAAGCTTGAAAAAGAGGTTCAAACCCGTACAAAAGATCTTGTTAAGACCAATAAGATGCTCTTAGAGTATAAAAAGGCTGTTGATGCAAGTGCCATTGTCTCCAAAACTGATCAACAAGGACGCATTACCTACGCCAATGATGCTTTTTGTAAAATTTCAGGATATGCTATCGAAGAGCTTATTGGTAAATCTCACAATATTGTACGTTGCGAAGAGGTTTCTAATCGCTTTTATAAAAAAATGTGGCAGACAATCAATGACAAAAAAATCTTCAAAGGCACTATTCGAAATCGCTCCAAAAATGGAGACCCCTACTATGTTGCCTCAACGATTGTCCCCATACTTGATAATAACAATGATATATCAGAATTTCTCTCACTCAGATATAATGTAACTGATTTGGAGGTTGCCAAAAAAGAGCTTGAGTCTGTTAATAAAAACTTCAAAGACTCTATAGAGTACGCTTCATTGATTCAAAGTACCATTATCCCAGAAGATCAATCTCTGGAGAGATATTTTGATGACTATTTTGCAATATGGGAACCCAAAGATATTGTAGGGGGAGATATCTATCTCTTTGAAGAGTTGCGTGATGGAGATGAAGCACTGCTCTTTATCATTGACTGTACAGGGCATGGCGTTCACGGTGCTTTTGTCACCATGATTGTCAAAGCCATTCAACGCCATATTGTCTCAAGAATCAACCATGACCCCAATGAAGTGGTAAGCCCTGCTCATCTATTGGGTGTTTTCAATCGCAGTATGAAGCACCTACTCAAACAAGATAGAGACAACAGCCTTTCCAATGCAGGGTTTGATGGAGCTATTATGTATTATAATAAAAAGGAGCAGATTATTAAATGTGCAGGATCAAGAACTGAGATTCTCTATACCCAAGGGAGTGAGCTTCACCATATTAAAGGAGATCGCCACTCAGTAGGGTACCGTGACAGTGATGCAAACTATCAATTTAGTGACCATATTATTAAAGTATCCAAAACAACCACACTCTATCTCTCGACCGATGGATACGTTGATCAAATTGGCGGGGAGAAAAACCGCTCGTTTGGAAAACGACGCTTTAGAGAGTTTATCCAACGCATCAAAGACCAACCGCTCAAAGATCAAAAAGAGGAGCTTTTACATAAACTCAAAACCTATCAAAACTACAATGAACGTTTGGATGATATTACCATCGTTGCGGTAAAGGTGGGCTTATGATGGTCACTTCAAAACTACGCAAAATCATAACACAAGAGAGTGTGCTTTTTTCATTTTATGGGGCACTCTCTCAACCTTTTGTTGACTTTTTTCTCAGTACAATTAGTAAACAATCTGCCAATAGTGATAATAAAAGCACAATAAAAGCATTGATCATTATTGCTATTGAACAGGTGCAAAATATGATGAACTACTCTCAAGAGCTCTCTTTGACCTCTACAAATGAGTGTACAGCTTTAGGAATGATTGTATTGGGGTATGATAAGAGCAAAGAGTGCTACTATGTCAATGGCTCTAATCAAATCAATCCCAACGATAGAGAAAAAATAGCGGAAAAAATAGAGCAGATCAATGCTCTTGATGCACAAGCCCAACGTAAGCTTCTACGTCAAAAACTTAAAAGCGGTGAAGATGCTCACCTTAAAGGTGCTGGAGTTGGATTTGTAGAGATGGCAAAACGTTCATCTTCAAAACTAGAGTACAGTTTTGAAGAGATTGATGGGAAAGTTTATTTTAATATCATGGTATTTGTATAGGAGCAAAAATGTTAGCAAATTTAAAAATAGAGGCAACGAGTCATACACCAAGTGTAAATTTTAATGTAGAAGAAGCAAGCTTAAAACTATCAGGAATGTCTTACCCTGAAAATACATTTGAGTTTTATCATCCGATACATAGATGGCTAGAGAACTACTTTGAACAAACAGAGCATGAGACAACTACTATTCATTTGGAACTTGTCTATCTCAATTCCAGTAGTCTCAAAGCCTATTTTGATATCTTTAATATTATCGAAGATGCTCATGCAAACGGTAAAAAATCAATTATTAACTGGATCTATGAATCTGATGATGACATTATGGAAGAGACAGGTGAAGATTTCCAAGAGGATTTTGAAGAACTTACAATTCATTTGATCAAAAAATAATATCAATCAAGGTTTTCAAATAAAAATGCTTCAAGACGTTTGAGAGCTTCTTGCATTACAGAGTGTGGCACAGCACAGTTCATACGCATAAATCCTCGTCCACCTTTGCCAAAGCTACGCCCTAGTGATAAGCCCAATCCATGCTCAATCAATCCTCGTTCGAGAGCCTTGTCAGAGATTCCAAGCCCTCTAAAGTCAATCCACGCCAGATAGGTACCATCGGGTTGCTTAAATTGCATCTGATTGGGGTACTTTTGTGCCAATGCTTCTAGGAGTTTAAAGTTCTTTGGAATGTATTTAAGTAGCTCTTCTAACCACTCTTTTCCCTCTTGGTAAGCTACTTCAAAAGCCAATTGTGAGAGACAATTGCCTTCACCTAGATGAAACTGTTGGTATACTTTCTCAAACTGCTCTTTGAGCGTTTGGTTTTGGATGATAACGGTAGAGATTGCCATCCCTGATAGATTAAAGCTCTTGCCCACACCTTGTAAGGCAACAACATTTTGGCTCAGCTTATAGAGTGGCGTATGGGGTTTATAGACCAAATCACTGTGTACTTCATCGGAGACAATCACAATATTGTGTTTTTGAGTGATTGCAAGTAAAGTCTCTAATTCATTTTGACTCCATACTCTGCCAGTAGGATTGTGCGGTGAACAGAGCAACAAGATCTTGGTTTTGGGTGTAATTTTTGATTCTAAATCCTCTAAGTCCATCTGATATTGCCCCTCAACGTTTTTGAGTGGATTAAGGACTAACACCCTGTTATGATGCTTAACAGAGTGCATAAAAGGAGGATATATAGGGGGCTGTACAATGATCTCATCCCCCATCTCACTAAAGGCTTCTATGGCTATATTCATCGACGTGACAACCGAAGGAGAGACAAAAATATCTTTTGACTCTACGGTAATATCATAATGCTCTTGAATCCAAGCTATCTGAGCGGATAGGGCAGAAGATGGCATCTCTTCGTAACCCAAAATAGGATGTTTTAATCGATTGTGCAGTGCATCAATCACACAGGCAGGAGAGGGCAGATCCATATCTGCCACCCACATGGGTAAAACATCATCTGTACCAAAGAGCTTTTGGCGTTTGGTATACTTTTCGGCGTTGGTGGTGCTTCGGTCAATTATTGTATCAAAATTTTGCATTTGATATAGTAGCATATCTATATTCAATTATAACTTTTTAACAATATGTATGATAATATATGTATAAAAAGGAGTCAAAATGTCTGTACGAAAAAACTTTATATTTGATGATGAGATAGCCTCTCACCTAGAGCAGATTGCTGCTCGTCGTGAAAAAACCCAAACGCAAATTATTAAAGAGCTGATTGAAAAAGAGTACCAAGAGGTCTCCAAAGAGCAAAAACTTGAAGCGATTTATAAGTTTGCAGGGAGTGGTACGGGGCTTTTTGGCGATTTAACCATTCAAGAGATTAAGGCAAATAGGGATGTATAGTCGAGTCTTTTTGGATGCCAATATCTTAATAGATGCCAATGACATCAACCGTCCACGCTATCAAGAGGGGTTGGATATTTTGATTTTTCTAGCCAATCAAGAGATAGGCATCTATACCAGCTGTGACCTTATCACCACCATCTACTATATCCTTGCCAAAGAGGACAAATCCAAAGCCCTTGATAGTATCGAGCAAATCAATCAATTTTGCACGGTGATTGATTTTGAGAACAAAGAGGTACAACTCTGCTGTGATTTGATGCGAAGTGATAGCAACTTTAGCGACCTAGAAGATACCCTCCAATATATCCTAGCCCAAAAAGCCAAATGTGATTTGATTATCTCCAATGATGCAAGGTTTTATAGCAAAGAGATAGAGTTGATGAGCAGTGAGGAGTTTGTGAGGGAGTATCTGTAAAGGATTACAATTTGAGATGTTTTCTACTTTCTTACAATAGAGTATGATATACTCAAAAAGATGCTGTGGTTTATAAAAATGGTTACGACGGGTAGGGTGGATGCAATCCACCGTCTAAACAAAACCCAAACCACCAAACACTTTAAAACTTTTTCTAAATTTTTGTTATAATACTTGAACTTTAAAAAGGTAGAAGATGGCTATAATTGAACGACTCAATCAACTCTTGCAAGATCCCCTCATTGATACTATTGCTAGTGTGATTAAGAAGTTTAAATCCTCCAAGAGCTTTTATGGTATCTTTTATCTCCTCGCACTCTTTACCACTCAACAAGCTATCTCTTGGAAGTACGGCACGGCAATATCAAGTGCGATTAATAATCTTGGTGAAGCGTGGTATTATGGATTTATTGCCTCTATACTAGAAAATGGCTCGATTGAACTGGTGGTTTTGGGTGTGGTACTTATTGTCATCCTTTCATGGGTAGAAGTGAGCAAAAACCAAAACAATCAAGAGGGTAACACGACTCAAGGAAATCCAATGCAAGTCAATGGCGATAATAACGGCATTATCAATAGTGGTAACAACAATAAAATCACCCAAACCACAAACAATACCACCATCAACAGCGATAAAAACAGTGCTAAAGCTATTGTTGGGTTGGTAATCATTGTAGTTGTCATTGTATTGTTTATACCCAAGGGAAATTCAACTGTCATTAATGAGAGCATGAATAATGCTACCAATAGTACTTTTAATGTCATAACGGGTGATAATAATACTATCAATAATGGTATCAACGATAAAACATTGCAAATGATATATAAGAGCCATGAGAGAGAGGTTAATGACCTCAAAGCACGACTTGAAAAAGCTCTTTCATCCCAAGAACAACAAAAACTATCCGTTGCATTGCAAAAAGCCCAACAAGAACTTGCAACCAAAACCCAAGAGTTGCAAAATACTCAAAAGACATTGAACTCTATTAAAGATAAAGAGATTGTTTTAAAAGAAGCCCAAAGGATACTAAGCACCCAAGGCACAACCCAAGCGATTGACTATCTACGAAGCATAAAAGCAAAAAATAGACAAAAACGCATCGATGAGGATATGAAATCTCTAGCCAAAGAGTTTCAACTCCAAGCCCAACTCCTCATAGTTGAAAACCGCTACGATGAAGCCAAAAAAGCCTATCAAGAGATGATAAAATATGATAGGAGTGTGGAGTCCTTAGGAAATTACGCACTCTTTTTGCAAAACCAAAACCAATTTAAAGAGGCTATAGAAGGATATGAAGCGTTACTCAAAGTAGAAATGAGCCAAGCACATCGTGCTACAATCCTCAATAACCTAGCCATTCTCTACAGAGCCCAAAACCAAAACAAACAAGCCCTCCAAGCCTACCAAGAGGCAGAAGCCCTATATAGAGACCTAGCCAAAGCCAACCCCTCGGTCTATAATCCCTATGTTGCAGGAACACTCAATAACCTAGCCAATCTCTACAGCGACCAAAACCAAAACAAACAAGCCCTCCAAGCCTACCAAGAGGCATTAAACCTCTATAGAGACCTAGCCAAAGCCAACCCCTCGGTCTATAATCCCTATGTTGCAGGAACACTCAATAACCTAGCCGTTCTCTACAAAGCCCAAAACCAAAACAAACAAGCCCTCCAAGCCTACCAAGAGGCAGAAGCCCTATATAGAGAGTTAGCCAAAGCCAACCCCTCGGTCTATAATCCCTATGTTGCAGGAACACTCAATAACCTAGCCGTTCTCTACAAAGCCCAAAACCAAAACAAACAAGCCCTCCAAGCCTACCAAGAGGCACTAAGCCTAAGAAGAAAGCTAGCCAAAGCCAACCCATCGGTCTATAATCCCGATGTGGCAATGACCCTCAATAACCTAGCCGTTCTCTACAGCGACCAAAACCAAAACAAACAAGCCCTCCAAGCCTACCAAGAGGCACTAAGCCTAAGAAGAGACCTAGCCAAAGCCAACCCCTCGGTCTATAATCCCGATGTAGCCACGACCCTCAATAACCTAGCCGTTCTCTACAGAGCCCAAAACCAAAACAAACAAGCCCTCCAAGCCTACCAAGAGGCACTAAGCATAAGAAGAGAGTTAGCCAAAGCCAACCCCTCGGTCTATAATCCCTATGTTGCTACAACCCTCAACAACCTAGCCGTTCTCTACAAAGCCCAAAACCAAAACAAACAAGCCCTCCAAGCCTACCAAGAGGCAGAAGCCCTATATAGAGAGTTAGCCAAAGCCAATCCCTCGGTCTATAATCCCTATGTTGCTACAACCCTCAACAACCTAGCCGTTCTCTACAACGACCAAAACCAAAACAAACAAGCCCTCCAAGCCTACCAAGAGGCAGAAGCCCTATATAGAGAGTTAGCCAAAGCCAACCCCTCGGTCTATAATCCCGATGTGGCAATGACCCTCAATAACCTAGCCATTCTCTACAGCGACCAAAACCAAAACCAACAAGCCCTCCAAGCTTACCAAGAGGCATTAAGTCTAAGAAGAGAGTTAGCTAAAGCCAACCCAAAAGTATATGAACTTTATTATGCAAAAATGCTGATTTTAGGCGTAGATGATTATCAACAAGATAAAAAAGATTTGCAAATAGCCAAAAAGATAATTACGCAAGAGCGATACCAAGATGTCTATTTTGCCAAGAGTCTTTTGAAGTGGATAGAGAAGATTGAAAAGCAATAGAGAGGTGCGTTAAACGCACTCCATAGCTTATGTTGGCGTTTGTGCTTGGCGTAGATTCCGTGTTAAACCAAGCTTAAATCTAAAGAGAAAAACCCTAAAAAATAGATTTAAGTTTGGAAACATGAAATCACCTTCCTTTTTCTTTTAATTAGCATATTCTACCTCTAAAGCT
>Ga0193955_1000400_pt1 | contig 24916 bp, 18 predicted proteins | sample BB_6_MG_FD_140343 | JGI IMG/M metagenome (GOLD analysis project Ga0193955, IMG submission 140343) | Microbial mat bacterial communities from the Broadkill River, Lewes, Delaware, United States - BB_6_MG | ecosystem: Environmental > Aquatic > Freshwater > River > Microbial mats | place: USA... | reverse complement strand
TTAACAAATTGAAATACCAGTAAAAATTATTTTGATATATCTCTAGCTTGATAGTTTTTCTTAATTCAAGGCAAATTTCGCGTCAATAGCTGGCCTATTGCAAGTAAATTTAACGCACAAGTAAGGAAAAATAGCTGCTAGAGAAGCATTTGTTAAGCCGAGTTCAGGTTAAATAGTTAATGAGAGAATTTATAATGTTATTACCGCAGTATCAGAATTTAGCTATTAAATTAGCTCAGCTTCTACCTAAAGAACGTATTATTACTAGTTACGCCAAACGATTAGCCTTTGGTGTTGATGCCAGTTTTTATCGGTTAGTACCACAAATTGTTTTGATGTTAGATACCGAAGAAGAGGTTGTCACAGTTTTAAAAGAATCTGCTATGGCAAACCTCGCGGTCACTTTTAGAGCAGCGGGCACAAGCCTATCAGGGCAAGCACAATCAGAATCCATTTTGATTATGTTAACCACTCGCTGGCGAGACTATGAAATATTAGATTTAGGACTTAAAATAAAATTAGGTCCTGGTGTTATTGGCGCTGATGCGAATAAATATTTACTGCCTTATGGGCGTAAAATTGGGCCTGATCCAGCGTCGATAAATACATGCAAAGTAGCAGGTATTGCAGCCAATAATGCCAGTGGTATGTGCTGTGGTGTAGCGCAAAATAGTTACCATACCTTAGACAGCATAAAAATTGTTTTACATGATGGTTCTGTTTTAGATACAGCAGATCAAACTAGCATTGATAACTTTAAAATAACACATGCCAACCTGCTAAATGATTTAAATACATTAGCGTTGAAAACGCGTGCTAATTCAGAATTACATCAGCTAATTAGCCACAAATATCGACTTAAAAACACTACGGGGTATGCTATTAATTCGTTAATAGATTTTGATGATCCTATTGATATTCTTGCCCATTTAATGATTGGATCTGAGGGCACGTTAGGGTTTATTTCCTCAATCACTTATAACACGGTGATTGAGCACAAATACCGTGCCTCGTCATTGGTGTTTTTTCCTGATATACAAACCACTTGTCTTGCTGTTTCAGCACTCGCAAATGCTAACGTTGCTGCTGTTGAACTAATGGACAGACGCGCTTTAGCTTCTGTTAGTGATATGGATGGTTTACCTGACTTTATCAAAACACTAGATGAAAATGTTGGTGCTTTATTAATTGAAACACGCGCAGCTAATGCTGACCAGTTAGAACAACAAGTAACTGAGCTCGAATCATTACTTTCAACCTTTCAGCAAACTAATGCGATAAAATTTACTGATATTGCTAGTGAGTATTCCCAATTATGGGCGATAAGAAAAGGTACGTTTCCTGCGGTTGGTGCTGTTCGTGAAACAGGAACTACGGTTATCATTGAAGATGTTGCTTTTCCTGTCGAAAAACTCGCTGATGGTGTTGCCGACCTTCAAACACTTTTTACAAAATACCATTACGATGAGGCTATAATTTTTGGTCATGCCCTAGAGGGAAATTTGCATTTTGTTTTCACACAAAACTTTTCAACACAAGCAGAAATTAACCGTTACCAAGCCTTTATGGATGATGTATGTCAACTCGTTGCGGTTGACTATCAAGGCTCATTAAAAGCAGAACATGGTACTGGACGAAATATGGCTCCTTTTGTTGAGTTAGAATGGGGCAAGCAAGGAATGGAGTTAATGCGACAAATAAAGCATTTGTTCGATCCAAAACAATTACTTAACCCGGGTGTTATTATTAATGATGATGCTCATGCCCACATTAAACATTTAAAAGCACTACCAGCAGCAGATGAAATTATTGATAAATGTATAGAATGTGGTTTTTGTGAACCTGTTTGCCCTTCAAATGGTTTAAGCTTTACCCCTCGACAACGCATTACCAGCTTTAGAGAAATCAGTCGCCTTAAAGCGAGTAATGAAAATCCTAAATTATTAGCCGATCTTCAAAAAGAGTTTACTTATTCAGGTATAGATACTTGTGCAGCCACAGGTTTATGTGCAGAACGTTGCCCTGTTGGTATAAATACTGGCGATCTCATTAGGGACTTACGTCATGATAATAATCAAGGTTATCAAGGTGTGGCTAAGATGTTATCCAATAACTTTGCTACCGTTGAGAAAATAACACGCGGCTCTTTAGCTATTGCTGGTTTTAGTCATCGTGTCTTAGGTAGTACGGTAATGGCCGGTTTAACAGGTACAATCAGAAAACTATCTGCAAATAAAATCCCGCTGTGGAGTAAATATTTACCCCAAAAAGCAATTTATCATCCCAAAAAAACGGCTTCATATAGCTCACCTTTGCGCCCAAAAGTCGTTTATATACCCAGCTGTGCAAGCCGAAGTATGGGGCAGTCAATTACAGCAACGGATCAACGTTCATTAACAGAAGTTACCTTTTCATTAATTGAAAAAGCTGGCTTTGATGTTATCAGCCCTGATCTTACAGGTGAATGTTGCGGTATGCCGTTTAATAGTAAGGGCATGTTCACTCAAGCAAATCAAAAAAGCAGCGCTTTGTTAACCAAATTAAGAGACTTAAGTGATGAAGGAAAATATCCTATTCTTATTGATACAAGTCCATGCAAAGCTATGCTGCTAGAAAACAAAGAAAAAGTGTTAGGCTTATCACTATTTGAGCCAGTTGGTTTTGTTGAAGATGTATTAATCAATTATTTGAACTTTACCCCAATAAATGAACCCGTTATGTTGCATGTTACTTGTACTAGCCAAAAAATGGGCTTAGCCGATAAAATGCAACAACTCGCTGAGCGTTGTAGTACACAAGTAATAAAACCAGAGCATATACAATGCTGTGGTTTTGCAGGCGATAAGGGCTTTACCACGCCTGAGTTAAATAAAAATGCACTTGCACCATTAAAAGCACAAGTACCTAAGAATTGTAAAACTGGCTATAGTAATAGTAGAACCTGTGAAATAGGTTTATCCCATCATGCTGGAATTGATTACCAATCAATTCTTTATTTGGTTGATAAAGCAACAACAGAAAAAGAGTCTGCTTAATTCGGCTTATCGTTAAACAAGGGGCATAAGTGAATATAAACTTAAAATTACAATTAGTTACTATAGTCCCATTATTATTGGCACTCTCCGCAGTATTATTTGTTACTCAAGTACAATACAAGTCACTTTCTCAACAAACTGTAGCTGAATATCGCCATAGCGTTATTAAACACCGTAAAGAAGAGTTACGCAATTATGTATCACTTGCTGAAGGAGCAACTGAATATATATATCAAAACAAAAACTTAGATAAACAACAAGCACAAACCTTAGTTAAAGAAATATTGTCTAATATGCGTTTTGGTAAAGATGGCTATTTTTTCGCTTACAATTTTGACGGTACCGCACTCGTTTTACCCGAGCAACAATCACGCATTGGTAAAAATTGGATAGATCTTGAAGATAGAAACGGCGTAAAACTTATTAAAGGCCTCGTTAAAACAGCTAAAGAAGGCGGAGGCTATCTCAATTATGTATTCTACCAACCGTCAAAAGGGGATGGCGTGGGTAAAAAAATAGGCTATTCACGCGCGTTAAATGATTGGCAATGGATGATAGGTACGGGTGTGTATATTGACGATATTGATGAAGAAATAGCACAATTAAATGCCTCCATTAGTAAGCATATTCAAAATACCTCAATTTTGACACTCATTATTGGTTTAGTGGCGGTTATCGCTATTTTCTTTTCGGGGCAATTTATTCGCTTTAGTGAAAAAAAAATGGCAAATCGAAAATTACGTGAGTTGAATGAACGTATATTTCAAACCCAAGAAGAAGAGTGTAAACGCGTTTCAAGAGAACTACATGATGGTATAAGCCAAACCATTGCTGCTGCAAGGTTTTCTTTAGAAACAGCACAACTAAAACAACAGAACAATGATGATTCCAGTAATGAAATGAATCGCAGCATGGAGCTTATTTGTAAAATAATGGGGGATATTCGTGCTATTTCACACCAACTGCATCCTGGATTATTAGAAGACTATGGCTTAGGCGCCGCCATAGAAGAACTCGGCAGAGATTTCTCTAGACGAACAGGCATTAAAGTGAAAGTAGAGCGCTTATCTATTCGCAATGTATTATCAACAGAAGTTAAAGCAGCATTATATCGCATTGCCCAAGAATCATTAACCAACATTGAACGCCATGCCAATGCATCAAAAGTAAATATCACTTTAAAGTTATTGCCAGGGTGGTTAGTATTAGAAATTATTGATAATGGCCAAGGTTTTGATTATCAAGACTACGATAAAATTTCTGATAAAAAGATGGATAAACAAACAAAAGTTCATCAAGGCATTGGCTTACGCAATATGAAAGAAAGACTAAAATTTTATCATGGTAATTTGATTGTTAATTCAGAAAAAAGTGGCACCACAGTGATTGCTAGAATACCGCAAGCACAATTACGTTATATAGCCAATAACGCCAGTGAAAAACCAATTAAAGGTGATGAGCATGATTAAGATACTACTGGTTGACGATCATCCTCTCTTTCGCGAAGGATTAAAGCATAGATTAAGCCTAGATGAAGAGATTGATGTAGCTGCTGAAGCAGAAAATGGTAAACAAGCGCTAACACTGATAAAAAGCAACGCCTTTGATATTGTATTAATGGATATCAATATGCCAGAAATGGATGGTATGTACGTGCTTGAACTAATTAAAGAACAAAACCTTGACTGCAAAGTACTCATGCTCAGTATGCATGATAACAAAGAATATATTTTAGGAGCCATGCGTTATGGAGCAGATGGATATATTTTAAAAGATGTTCCAGGTAATGAATTAATAGACGCAATTAAAATAATTATTTCAGGTAAGCATTATTTTAGTGCTGAAGTAACAGAAATTCTAACAAAAGAAATTGCTGGTGAACAACGAGGCATTGTCACTAGACGCGAGCAACTCGTATTAAGGCTTATTTCCCGTGGCCTCAATAATAAACGTATCGCTCAAGAGCTTAATGTCAGCGTACGTACTGTTGAAACCCATAAGCGTAATATCAAACAAAAACTGGGCATTGACTCAACCCTAGGGTTAATGCGTTATGCTATTGACTACGGATTAGATAGGTAGAAAAGACATAAGATCCCTTCCTAAAAATCATATTTAATATTATCAGCAAATAATTAATAAGCGATGCCATATCGTCAAACTGATATGGCTCACTCCTATAAAACTAACTAAACAATAAACTTATCCGATACCTTATGTAACTCAATAGATAGTATTTCAAGCTCTTCAAATTTTTCACGCGAGATAGAAGAGCCTACACCAATATCCTCTGCAAGATCAGCAATACCACTGATACTTTGCGCTATTTGACTCGCCACCATTGATTGTTCAGTAGCTGCAGTAGACACTTGGATATTCATTTCAGTTAATTGCTTTATGGAGTCTGACGTTGAGTCAATAAGACCACGAATGGTTGACATAGCATCAGAAACAGCTGTTCGTTTATTAGCAGACTCACCCATATCAGCAATAGTACGATGTGAACTCGTTTTCAAACTTTCTAAAATATCTGAAATTTCAATGGTACTTTGTTGAGATCTTTGCGCTAAAGTACGAACCTCATCTGCAACCACGGCAAAACCACGCCCTTGTTCACCAGCACGCGCGGCTTCAATTGCGGCATTTAATGCTAACAAATTAGTTTGCTCTGAAATCCCTTGAATAACACCAAGTACAGAGTTAATTGACTCAACATTACCACCCAACTCTTGCACTGACTGCTCAACATTTTCAAGTAACGCATTCAGCTCATCCATTCGCTGGTTTGAAGATTCCACTTGCAACAACACATCTTGCATTTCTTTTTCAGCATTTTCTGCCGATGCACGAGTCACTTCAGCTATATTAGCTATTTCTGCTGAAGTTGAGGCCATTTCTTCAACCGCTGTAGCGACTTGCGTTGTTTCTTGTTTTTGTTGCTCAGAAGAATGCTCAAGGTTACGTTGTCGCTCAGTTGACTGCACCGCCATTTCAGACAATTCTTCACTGGTGTGTTTAATATTACGAACATCACTGCCTAATGATCTTAAAAAATGATTAAAGTCATTCGCAATATTATTCAATATATCAATTGGGCTATTAACAATAGTTTGTGTTAAATCGCCTTCACCATTAGCTAATGCCTCAACAGAAGACGACAAATTTTTAAGACCTCTATAAATGAGTTTAATTGCAAAAGTTACAATAAAGGCAACAATAATCGCAACAATTACCGTAGTAACCATACTATTAGTCAAATTATTTCCTTGCGAATTGGCAATAGACTCATCAATAGTCGCCATGACTTTATCTACTGAGTCAATATAAAATCCCGTACCTAACATCAAATTCCACTTACTGATATAAATAGCATAGCTGTACTTGGGCGACGCTTCGCTTTCGTTTGGCTTAGGGTACCAATAAGTATAAAATCCCCCTCCTTGTTTACCTACATTTACTAGATCACGAATAATAAACTGGCCTTGTTTATCTTGCAGATCCCAATAATTTTCACCAACATTTGCTGGATTACTTCCCATCAGCACCCTTTCACCATCATCTTTATACGCAAATATATAACCAGTGCCTTCATCAAATTTTAAATTTGATAACAACTTTAATGCTTCATCATAACCTTCAGTACCAGGCTTATCTATATAAGGTTGGATAAGTGATTCTGCAGAATCTACTATAGATTTCAAACGTGATTTTTCAACAGTTAATATTGAATCTTCGGTTAATTTACTCACATCATTACCAAAGCTATGAAGGGCATTAAATTCTAAAAAAATCCCTAAAATAGCGACAATAAAAAAAGGAATAAAAGCAAGAGAATAAATTTGAGCTCTAAGTGATTTGAACATGGCGATACCTGAATAAAAGGATTTAACTACTATTATTAAACATAGTACAGAATTAGTAATATGTAAGTAAATGTTTAAATATTTTAATATTTTTATTTAAATAAAAACAGCGCCTTAAAGTAATAATGAACTTACAATAAGGCCCTTTTATGTTAAATTTTATACAAACGAAAATCGTTATTATTTACCATAAACCGCTGACGGTAGCCAAAGTGCAACTTCAGGAAACAGAATCAAAGCCCCTAGCCCTAATAGCTGTAATATAATAAAAGGAACAACCCCTTTATAAATATCGGTCAGTTTGATTTCTGGCGGACATACTCCCTTCAAATAAAACAGCGCAAAACCAACAGGCGGTGTTAAAAAGGATGTTTGTAACGTAACTGCAATCAACATAACAAACCAGACCAAAACAGGTTGATCTAAGCCATTAACAGCACCAATACCAAAATCTAAACCCGCAATAACAGGTGCTAGTAATGGTAAAACAATTAAGGTTATTTCAATCCAATCAAGTAAAAAACCCAGTAAAAACACAACACCGAGAATCACTAACAAAATGCCAAATGAACCGAAAGGTAACCCAGTTAACATGTCCGAGATAAATTCATCACCGCCAAGTTCGCGTAATACTAGAGAAAAAACCGTTGCCCCAATAAAAATAGCAAAGATATAAGCGGTAGTTTTGTATGATGACATTAAAACACCATGAAACACCTTAAAACTCAGCTTTTTATTATAAAGTGCTAACAATGTAGCGCCTAACGCACCAACACCACTGGCTTCTGTAGGTGTAGCAACCCCTGCAAAAATAGACCCTAATACCGCAATAATAAGCACAATAGGAGGAAAAATTGCATGAAAAACTTCTTTTAGAACATTAAATGTGAGCGGCCTACGATCTTCTGGGGCTGGTGCTACTTCTGGCTTAAAATATGACAAGCCCAAAATATAAGCTAGATATACCACACCTAACATTAAGCCTGGAAATACTGCAGCGGTAAATAAATCCCCTACTGATAACGCAAGTTGATCAGCCATAATAACAAGCATAATACTAGGCGGAATTAAAATACCTAAACAACCAGCACTACAAACAATACCCGTAGCAAATGTTTTAGAATAATTTTGCTTCATCATGGCGGGAATTGATAATAAACCAAGCAATACAACAGACGCACCAATAATGCCCGTTGAAGCCGCTAAAATAATACCAATCAATGTAACAGTTATGCCTAAACCACCACGCACTCGACCAAATAATTCTTGCATCGCCATCATCATTCGTTGAGCAACACCTGATTTATCTAACATTAATCCCATAAAAATAAACATAGGTAATGCAACTAACACCCAGTTTTCCATTAAGGAAAAGATGCGTGATACCACTAACCCTAATACATTGAGATCTAACCCGGTGAAGGTATCCATATGAATATCTGAAAGATAACCAATACCACCAAAAAGAATACCTACTCCCGCTAATACATAGGCAATAGGAATACCTGTAAATAAAAAGACGATAAAGGTCAAAAACATGCTGATAACGAGAATTTCATTAAAATCCATGATTATGTCTCCTTCTGAGTTAAGGTTATGATATTTCGGAACATACGGGCAAGTACGGCCATGCCAAGTAAAATGAAACTTGCAGGTATTGCAGACTTAATTACCCAACGAAACGGCATTCCTAAAGGAGACGATGAACTTTCGCCTAGCATGTATGAATTAGCAACATAATCAACACTATTGAATAAAATAACAAAGATGGTTGGAAAAACAAAAATGATAGCGCCAAATATTTCCCACTTCAGCACTGTTCTAGTCTTTAACATGGAAGCAACCACATCGACCCTCACCTGAGAGTTTGTTATTTCGGCATAAGACAACCCAAACATAATGCCTATGGCATACAAGTGCCATTGAATTTCTTCAAATATAATTAGTCCATTTTGAAAACCGTAACGCAATATGACATTACAAATAATTACAGCAATTAATAGCGCCGATGACCAACAACAAACAGCCGACACTTTTAAAATGATTGACTCAAAAACATCCGCTGTTTTGTGAAAAAAACTAGAAATTACACCAAGGGATTGAGAAGATGAATCAGTCATACGATTCTCCTAATTCAGTAAAAAACCTAGAGCCAAAAGCCCTAGGTTGGGTAGATACAGGAATATGAACACCAATAAAGCAAGTGTTAAATACTTGGTTTAGGACGCGGTAAAAAAGCGTTTGCTTCCCATAAGTCATAGGTCTTACGGAACTGAGCTAAATCGTTATAAATTTTCTTAAAAGCAGGATCAGCAGCTGATTGCTCATTAATCACCTCATCCCATTTAGATTGAAAAGTTGTTAGCATTTCAGGAGTCCAGTACTTATTCACAACACCATCTTCTAGGTTCTGTTTCATCACAGGCGCTTGTATCGCCTCGCCCAGCGCAATTGCCTCTAAAGTGGCTGATTTACATAAATGTTCAATAGTAGACTGTTGGCGTGCGCTCATACTTTTCCATGTATCTTTATTAATTATCAGCTCCATAATCGTCGCTTGTTGATGCCAGCCAGGAAAATAGTTATATTTTAATAACTTTTTCAAGCCAATACGTTGATCAACAATGGGCATGGAAAACTCGGTTGCATCAATAACCCCTTTTTCTATAGCAGGAAAAATTTCGCCTCCTGGTAAGCCTACAGTACTAACGCCCAACTTTTCCATAACTAAGGCACCTAACCCAAAGAAGCGCATTTTTAATCCTTTTAAATCTTCTGGTTTATTGATTTCATCTTTAAACCAACCAGAGGTTTCTGGCGCAAGAATACCGCACACTTGAACTTTTACATTCAAATTATTATCGTCATACAACGCTTGATGAAGCTTATTGCCATTACCATGATAAAACCAAGCCAAATACTCTGGCGCTTCAGGACCAAACGGTATAGATGAAAATAATCTCGCAGCTGGAATTTTGCCTCCCCAATTTGCTGCAGTTGCATAACCCGCTTGCACTTTACCTGTTGATACCGCATCAAGTATTTCTTTTGGATTGACTAACTTATTAGGCTCATAAACTTTCATTTTCAAACTATTACCGCTTAATGTTTGAATATTGTCAGAGACATATTTTATTGTTGAACCTAAGCTTGGTAATACTGAGTTATAATAAATAGGCGTTTTAAGAAGCATCTTTTTTTCTGCCATCGCTACACCAGAAAAACTACTCACGACTAATACGCTAGTGATTAATAATGATAATTTTTTCATTGCTTTCTCCTAGTGATTAATGGCAAGTTATAAAACGTATTTTGCTGATAACTGTAGATAATTTGAACTTTTATCCACTTCATTCATTTCAAATTTGCCAGCTTCAATACCAAAAGAAAGTTGTTTGGTTATATCTTTAAAAAGGTTCACCGCGACATGATTATGCTTAGTACCTGCGATGTCAGCATCAGTACTACCGTAATATACTGTTGAGCGCATATCGTTTGTCCAAAAATGACGGTAAGCAGCCATAATTGAGGTTGATTCTTCTATTTCTTCACCCACTAAATCCCGAGCAACAAGCACACTAACATAGCGACCGGTATTGCCACCATGTACTTGGAATCGAAAATCATCCTTGCCAAATGTTTTAATCCGACCTGCAACACCATAACCAAGGGCTGATTCAGTATCGCCACCAAGCGTGTTTATTTGTCGTGCTACACCAGCGACAGAAACATTCCCCCAATCACCTTTAAACGTATATTTTGCAATAAAATCAGGTATTGAATCTTGGCTACTATCACCTAAATCAGAGTGAGGATTTTCTACAGATATTTGTAAACCGCCATTGGTGTAACGAATTTGACCCTGTCTAATAAATGAAGAAGCAACTAATGGTCCACCAAAATCGGCAGCTTCAGCTAAAGCACTGGTATTCATAAAAGTGGTCCAAGTTTGACCCACGGTTATATTTTTGTATTTAATAAACGCATGACGTAATCTTGGATTAGATGAGTTAGAAATAATTTGATTACCTCCACCACCGTAGAAATCTAATTCAATAAACCCTGTAACTTCGCCATGAACATATTTAGCATTAAAACGAGTTTCATTGACTGTAAATTTAGTTGTTGAAATATCATCAGTGACAGCAGCAACACCAATCCAGTAATCATTATTTGTTGCGGGCGAACTAACATCTCCACTTATGCTACGCACGTCGGCTTTAATAAAGCCCCCGAAAGTAATTTTATCTTCATTGGTTAAATCAAATGTATACCCTGCAAAAGAAGGAGCTGATACCAATGCTGTCAACATCAAACCGGACTTAATTATATTTTTCATTATTGTTACCTTTTTTGTTGAAACTTAGATGGGTTTAATTATTTTTAGAAACCATCAAACTTAGTGCAAGGCATACAATATTGAATTAGTCGTCTAGTTAAAATCGGCGAACACACGTATTTTCTCTACGTGTTTTCCCTTAGTTCTTTATTAAAAACAGTGCGTATTTTGCTATAAAAGAACGTAACTTAGGAAGAGTTTTAGCGGCTTAAACTAAATTAAAAAACGAGATAATGCAAAAAAAAACGCTGAGACAAGCTCAGCGTTTGGGATAAATCAAACAATCTAAAAAATTGCTAGCGAACTACCCACCTACCAACGCAAGTAAAATACCCGCCGCAACAGCTGAACCAAGTACACCAGCAACATTAGGCCCCATTGCATGCATAAGTAAAAAGTTATGAGGATTAGCCTCTAAGCCTACTTTATTAGCAACACGTGCTGCCATTGGTACTGCAGATACACCTGCAGCGCCAATTAATGGGTTTACTTTATCCTTTGAAAATTTATTCATTAGCTTCGCCATTAATACACCTGAAGCAGTACCAATTGAGAAGGCAACAGCACCCAGTGCTAAAATACCTAATGTTTGAACATTAAGAAACGCATGTGCACTTAACTTTGAGCCAACACCTAGACCTAAGAAGATAGTCGTAATATTAATTAACTCATTTTGAGCTGTGGTACTTAACCGATCAACCACACCCGATTCGCGCATTAAATTACCCAAACAGAACATACCAACTAATGGTGTTGCTGACGGTAAAAAGAAAATAGTCATTAACAAAACGCCAAGTGGAAAAATAATTTTTTCTACTTTTGTAACAGGACGAAGTTGAGCCATTTCAATTTTTCGTTCATCTTCTGTTGTTAATGCTTTCATAATGGGTGGCTGTATAATTGGTACCAACGCCATATATGAATAGGCCGCAACGGCAATCGCTCCAAGTAGTTCAGGTGCCAATTTAGACGCTAAAAATATAGCGGTTGGACCATCGGCACCACCAATAATAGCAATGGCAGAAGCATCTTTTAAAGTAAACTCTATTCCTGGCACTGCATTGAGAGCAATAGCGCCAAATAACGTGGCAAAGATCCCAAACTGCGCAGACGCACCTAAAAGCAAAGTTTTGGGGTTGGCGATCAAAGCGCCAAAGTCAGTCATAGCACCAACCCCCATAAAGATAATCAGGGGAAATATTCCCGTGTCTATACCCGCATAATAAATATAATGAAGTAAGCCACCCACTTCAGAAAAACCAGCTACAGGAATATTCGTTAATATTGCACCAAACCCCATTGGCAATAACAATAATGGCTCAAAGTTTTTTGCTATCGCTAGATAGAGTAAAAGACAACCAACTAACATCATGATAACCTGCCCTAACTCAAAGTTAGCTAAAGCAGTTGATTCCCATAGTTTAATTAATGAATCCATAAGATCCTCTACGAAAAGCTAAGTAATGCATCACCAACAGCAACAGAGTCACCTTCTTTGGTATGCAAACTAGTAATAACTCCCGCATTTACTGCGCGAATCTCGGTTTCCATTTTCATTGCTTCCATGATAATAACAACATCACCTGCTTCAACAGCATCACCTTCACTAACAAGTACTTTAAAAATATTACCTGAGAGTGGCGCATTCAATGTTTCTTCTGCCGAAATAGAAGCCGATTGTTTGATAGCATCATCTCCAGCAGGAAGCGTGATTGCATCAATAGCCCCCCCTGGTGCAACAACTACTTCATAAATTTTTCCATCAACACTCACTGCATAGTTTTCAGGCCCCGTTGTTACACCAGACTCAACTGAGGTGGTTGCTTTTTGGGTACTTGCTTTTGTTGGAATAGGTTCAAAAGCAGCAGGGTTATTACGATTTTCTAAAAACTTCAAGCCAATTTGAGGAAATAAAGCATACGTTAATACATCATCAATAACTTCTGTCGACAACGTAATATTTTTCTCTTTTGCTAACGCTTCTAATTCTGTCGATAGTTTGTCTATTTCTGGTGTCAGTAAATCAGCAGGACGACAAGTAATAACCTCTTTACCGTCTAACACTCGTGTTTGTAATTGTGCATCAACTGGTGCTGCAGTTGCGCCATATTCGCCTTTTAGCACACCCGAAGTTTCTTTTGTGATTGATTTATAACGTTCACCTGTAAGTACATTCAATACAGCCTGTGTACCCACTATTTGCGATGTAGGTGTTACTAAAGGAATATAACCCAAATCTTTACGTACTTTTGGAATTTCAGTTAATACTTCATCAAATTTATCAGCTGCACCTTGCTCTTTTAACTGATTTTCCATGTTTGTTAACATGCCACCAGGAACTTGCGCAGTTAATATACGTGCATCAACACCTTTTAAACTACCTTCGAACTCTTCATATTTCTCTCTTACATCACGGAAATAAGCAGCAACTTCAGCCATTTTTTCAATGTTTAAACCCGTATCACGCGGTGTTCCATCAACAATAGAAGCAATAGTTTCTGTTGGTGAATGTCCGTAAGTCATACTCATTGACGAAATTGAGGTATCAATCACATCAACGCCACTATCGATAGCTTTCATTTGAGTTGCAACACTTAACCCTGTTGTTGCATGACAATGTAAGGCAATTGGCAAAGAGACTGTTTCTTTTAATCGACTAATTAACTCAGCCGCATTATAAGGCTTTAATAACCCAGACATATCTTTAATACATAATGAATGTGCGCCCATATCTTCCAGTTTTTTAGCCATAGTAAGCCAACCTTCAAGCGTATGAACTGGGCTTTCAGTATAACTTAATGTTCCTTGTGCATGAGCACCAACTTTAACAGCTGCTTTAATTGACGTTTGTAAATTGCGAACGTCATTCATTGCATCAAAGATGCGGAAAACATCAACACCATTAACATGAGCACGCTCAACAAATTTCTCTACCACATCATCAGCATAATGACGATAGCCTAAGATATTTTGACCACGAAACAACATTTGTTGTTTCGTTTTAGGCATGGCTTTTTTCAACGCTCGGATACGCTCCCAAGGATCTTCACCTAAATAACGAATACAAGAATCAAATGTTGCACCACCCCATGATTCAATTGACCAATAACCAACATCATCTAAGGTTGACGCTATTGGCAGCATATCTTCTAAACGAAGACGTGTTGCAAGAATGGATTGATGTCCATCTCTTAAAACAACTTCAGTAATACCTAGTGGTTTGTTCATGATTGTGCCCTTATTTCTTTTCTTTCTGTGAGATGGAAGGTTGTTGTATTGAATGTTGTTGACGGTAACGAGTTACCGCACCGCTAATTGCCGCAACAATAGCTGGCGATACTTCACCACTCGTTACTTTATTTTTTTTATTATTCGAATGAGTGCTAGTTGGCGCAATAGGATCAGGAAACTTCACCGCCAATTTAGCTAATACCGTATTAATAAAGATAATTAATAAACTTAAAAAAGCAAAAACAAATACCATTCCTGCTAGCATAAGCGTACCAGCTTCTAAGAATTGTTGTTCCATTGTGTTCATTTTTCGTTCTCATTCGTTAATTTATGAAATTAGAATAATCACTCCAATTATTAAAAACAAACATTATTTTGCAGTTTCATAAAAATAATTTTTCGTCAATAGCAAAAACCATCAATATTCAATTTTTTTTACTAAATATTCAATTAATTTTGTATAACTAGATATTGTATACAATATCATTCCAATGAATACCTAACATACAAGAGATTTTTTCATTATTTTATACAATATACTTTAATGTGTATACTATTCACTACCATGCATAATATTCACTAATAAAATAAAAAACAATCTTCCTTCTGAACTCATCAAGTTATGCTCAATTGTTTTCCGTACAATAGAAGCAAATAAAAATATAATTTTTCTTATCTAATCATTTAATGGTTAGTCAAAAACGATGATTATTTAGCATACAAGTTTGAGCTATTGTATTATATTGATGCTGATCGTAAGCAAGAATCAATAAACCGAACAGCCTAATGACAAAACTTAACAAACAGAGAATTATTCGTCTATTTTGGTGGTGGCTGGTTATCATACCAGGAGTACCTTTTATCCTGACGTCGCTAGGACTGTTTGTTTATGCTTATTGGCCTCGTGACTTCTCATCAGTTAGTCAATTTTCTGTAGAAAGCAACACAAAATACATAACACTATCTGCACACGGGGTTAACGACACTCCTACTAGTTGGAGTGATGAATTACAAAAAATAATGAAGCAGGCTCCCTACTCTCAACTCAACAAAATCAATATGCAAAACCATAGTATCGATTGGCAAAACTATGCTAATAATGTGTTTCTGTGCTCGGTTGCAGGTAAAAAAATTGGAAATGAAATTGGCAAGCACCTAGCAAAACAACCAAACCTTAAAGCAATTCATGCTATTGGTCACAGTTGTGGTGCCTTTGTAACTTTCGGCATTTGTGAAGGTGCAAGAGCAATTAACCCACAACTTATTATACAAACAACCTATTTAGATCCTGTTGCTGTTTATTCAGGCATTTTTTGGCATTACGGTATTGATAACTTTGGATCTTGTGCTGACTTTAGTGACACCTATATTGATACACGTGACACAGTACCTGGTAGCAATCAGGCACTACCTAATAGTTATACATTTGATGTAACCTACAAACAAACTACGAAAGACGCACAATATCCCCCTCACGCATGGCCTACTCGCTTTTATATCAACGCTTATAAAGCTAAGCGCGTACCATTATTTTATAAAGCGAATATTGGCAAAATAAAAAAATTCAAAAAAGGTGAGTTATACCAGTTTTATTAATTAGGTGATCTACTTTATACACAGGAAAAACAGCCAAATACAAGGCATTTATTTTAATGACTAGTTGTTCTAATTATTAAATAATACCATGTTGATTAAGTTCTTTCCCACTCAGCGAGAATTAAAAGGCTTAGAGGCAAGGCATTGATTGAAGAGAATGGTCATTCCCTTGTCAAAATCAATAACGCCGTAGTTGGTTGTTTTAACCAATATAAATGATCACATAGTTAGTGAGATTGGTATTAATCATTTTACAATAAAGCGGTTAATAAAATGTGGCAGACGCGCAGGAGTCGAATCCTGCGGTTTTTGTTGAGGTTAATATATGCATATACGATCGCCTGAATATCAACACTCAAATTTTAGGCGAAAAAAAACCAATCATGCGATTGGTTTTTAATCTTCTCTCAAGAGAAATGTGGCGGACGCGGCAGGAGTCGAACCTGCGACCGCCTGGTTCGTAGCCAGGTACTCTATCCAGCTGAGCTACGCGTCCGCGGTCATATTTATTTTTTCAGCTTTAATATTAGCTTATCTTTATTATTTTACCACTTAAAGAAAAGTGGCGGACGCGGCAGGAGTCGAACCTGCGACCGCCTGGTTCGTAGCCAGGTACTCTATCCAGCTGAGCTACGCGTCCGCAATTTAAGATGTTTTTAATATCGTTACTTAACCGATAAACGAACTCTGTTCGTAGCCGTTAACACTAAATAATCTATCCAGCTGAGCTACGCGTCCGCAATCTAAGATGTTTTTAATATCGTTACTTAACCGATAAACGAACCCTGTTCGTAGCCATTAACACTAAATAATCTATCCAGCTGAGCTACGCGTCCGCAATCTAAGATGTTTTTTATATCGTTACTTAACCGATATACGAACTTTATTCGTAACCATCAACACAGATAATCTATCCAGCTGAGCTACGCGTTCGCAATTAAGATGTATTTAGTATCGTTACTTATCCGATAAGCTTTATTTTAAATCTCAGTTTAAAGATTTTGCCATTAACTATCTTAAGTAACATTAACTGCCTTAAGTAAATAATGGCGGAGAGGGAGGGATTCGAACCCTCGATCCGGGATAAACCAGATACTCCCTTAGCAGGGGAGCGCCTTCGGCCACTCGGCCACCTCTCCAATGGGTGCGAATATTAATGGATCTCAAAAATAAGTCAAACATTTTTACCAATTAATTTATCTTTTCGTACTGTTTGCTGACAATTTACCCAATATTGATGATTTTCAATCATTATTAAAAATCATAAAGTTTAAAACATAAAAAAGCACCGTCAATTGAGGTGCTTTTTTAGAACGCTAATTATGTAGTTCATACTATGTTACAGTAATTATACGTTTCCAGATGATTCTGTATCATCTTTCTCTGCTTGTATACGCATGTAAATTTCTTCACGATGTACTGAGACTTCTTTAGGTGCATTTACACCAATGCGTACTTGATTTCCTTTAACACCTAACACAGTCACGGTGACTTCATCACCAATCATCAACGTCTCACCTACGCGTCTTGTTAATATTAACATTACACATTCCTTTTTTAAAATTGAGAATCACTAAATAAATATATATAAGCTAGTAATATATGAAGTTAGCCTGTTTTTCCCTAATACACTATAAGTTATAGTTAATATTATGAAAAAATCCACTTTTTAATCTGTTTTAAGCTCCTATGCTTAAAACAGATTAAAATACCACCTCATTCTATCAAGCTTATGTTCCTTTTGAATAGTGCTAAAGGCTCTTTTTTTGATGCAGAATATTTTTTATTGAAAAGATTAACATCTAAATAACATTTAAAAATAAGAAAACCAATTAAATAACTAATTGGCTTTTTACTTTTGTCGAGTACATTCAGTTAATAAAGTGTCAATTAACTTAATTTTTCAGTTAACCAAGGTTGAACTGAAGCAAGCGCTGTTGTGATATTCTCAGGTTGACTCCCTCCAGCTTGAGCCATATCAGGGCGTCCACCACCCTTTCCACCCACTTGTTGAGCGACCATATTAACTAATTCACCCGCTTTTACTTTGCCAACAAGATCTTTAGTCACTCCAGCAATTAAACCAACTTTACCGTCATTGGCGGTAGCCAGCATAATAATACCTGACTGCATTTTATTTTTAAGTTCATCAACCATGCCACGCAGGGCTTTACTTTCAACGCCATTTAAATCAGCAATTAAAGCCTTTACCCCATTAATGTCAATAGCACTGCTCATTAAGTCTGAACCTGCTTGTGCGGCTAACTCTTGTTTTAACTGATTAACTTCTTTTTCTAATGCTTTAGAACGCGTAATCAACTGTTCTACTTTTGTATCAACACCTGCAATATCAGTTTTCACTAAACCTGCAACTTTAGCTAAACAAGCACTTTGCTCATTAACATAGTCTAACGCACCTGTTGCGGTTACCGCTTCAATACGGCGAACACCTGCAGCAATACCTGATTCAGAAACTATTTTTAATAAACCAATGTCGCCTGTTCGTTCAACGTGCACACCGCCACAAAGTTCTGTGGAAAAATCGCCTAAGGTAACAACTCGTACTTCATCATCATATTTTTCGCCAAAGAGCGCCATAGCACCTTTCTCTTTAGCGTCTTCAATATCCATTAACTCGGTTTCTCTTGCATGATTACGTCGTATTTCTTCATTTACCATTTGTTCAACAGCATGTATTTCTTGTGCTGTCATACCTTCAAAATGGGAGAAATCAAAACGAAGTTTATCACTGTCACACAATGAGCCTTTTTGGGTAACATGTTCGCCTAGAACTTTACGTAAAGCCGCATGTAAAAGGTGAGTTGCCGTATGATTTTTTACAATGGCAGCACGGCGTTCGCTGTTAATTTCTGCCTTAACTCGACGGTTTAAACCTATATCGGTACGAGCAACACCTTTATGCGCAAAAGCATTTCCTAGTTTAATCGTGTCTTCAACCTCAAAAACGCCGCTATCAAGGTGTAATAAGCCAGTATCACCAACTTGACCACCCGATTCCGCATAAAACGGGGTATGATCCAAAATAACAATGCCTTGCTCACCAGCATTTAATTGGTTAACTGCTTCATGTTCATGGGTGTTAAATAATTCTACAACCGTTGCTGATGATGCATGGTTTGTATAACCTTTAAAATCGGTTTTGTGATCAGATTTAAGCTGTTGATTATAATCCGTACCAAATTGACTTGCTTGTTGAGCACGCTCACGTTGCAAGCCCATTGCAATATCAAAACCATTATGATCTATATTTAAATGTCGCTCACGGGCAATATCAGCCGTTAGATCGGCAGGGAAACCATAAGTGTCATAAAGTTTAAAAACATCATCTCCGCTAATCGTGTCGCCTTCAAGATTGTCGAGAATATCTTCAAGCAATACCATGCCACGGTCTAAAGTACGACCAAATTGCTCTTCTTCAATGCGCAATAATTTTTCAATAATGGCTTGTTGTTGAACCAATTCAGGATAAGCTTCCCCCATTTGTTCAATCAATGATTTAACTAACTTATGGAAGAAATGTTCTTTTGCTTCAAGCTTATGACCATGGCGGATTGCACGGCGTATAATTCTGCGCAATACATAACCACGTCCTTCGTTTGATGGAACAACGCCATCAACAATTAAAAAGCAACACGAGCGAATATGATCGCTAATTACACGTAATGATTTATTGTCTAAATCATTACAGTCTAATAGATTAGCCGTATCTTTAATCAATGCTTGGAAAAGATCGATCTCGTAATTACTGTGCACATTTTGCATAATAGCCGAAATACGCTCTAACCCCATACCAGTATCAATTGAAGGGTTAGGTAAAGGTTCCATATCACCATTAGCTTGGCGATTGAACTGCATGAAAACGATATTCCAAATTTCAATAAAACGATCACCATCTTCTTCTGGTGATCCTGGAGGCCCTCCCCAAATATCGTCGCCATGATCATAAAAAATCTCTGAGCAAGGACCACACGGACCAGTGTCACCCATTGACCAGAAGTTATCAGATTCAAACTTTTTGCTTGCTGTCTTATCACCAATACGAATGATCTTTTCAGCAGGAATGCCAATTTCGTCTTTCCAATATAAAAAGGCTTCTTCATCACTTTCATAGATAGTGACTAATAACTTCTCTTTTGGTAAACCTAAAACACTCGTTAAGAATTCCCAAGCGTAGCTAATGGCATTTTCTTTAAAATAATCACCAAAGCTAAAATTACCTAACATTTCAAAAAATGTATGATGACGAGCGGTATATCCTACGTTTTCTAAATCGTTATGCTTGCCGCCTGCACGTACGCAGCGCTGTGCTGATGTTGCGCGAGTATAACTGCGTGCCTCAGCTCCTAAAAATACATCTTTAAAAGGCACCATGCCTGCATTGGTAAAAAGCAAAGTTGCATCGTTACCTGGAACGAGTGAGCTACTTTTAACTATTTGATGTTGTTTAGTGGCAAAAAAATCTAAAAATGCCTGACGTACTTCGGCGGTGGTTTTAATCATGGGAACCTTAATCAGTCTGTTTATTCAATTATCATTAACTACCGCAAAAATTTCATCAGTTGAAAATCCGCGATATTGTAAAAATCGTATTTTTTTGGCTTGCTCTTTTTTACTTATGGGGAGATCTTCGCTCCTAGTTTCACCAAAGCGTTTATTATACGCAAGCTCGGCTTGAAGATACCAATCAATTTCGCAATTTTTATGCAAATGTTGAATAATTGTTGAACATACTCCCTTTTGCTTCAATTCATTAGCAATATATCGCCAACCATATCCTCGGTTAACACGATACCTACAGGTACTTTGCGCAAAGCGTTTATCAGACAAATAATCTTTTTCAAGCAAGCGCTCTATAGCATGTTCTATTTCTTCTTCAGGAAATTCTCGTTGAACTAATTTTTGTCTGAGTTCGTACTCTGAATGCTCTCTACGCGCTAACAAACCAACACCACAATGCAAGGCTGTTCGTTTTTGATAGTTATTCTTTATAGGTTGGTGCTCTTCTTTTTCGCTCATACAATTATCTTTTATTAATTTATCCGTCGTTTTGATTTCAACTCTAAAGTTTCTGGGCTTTTGTGTCTCAGCTTATTTTTATAAAAGCGATAGTTGCTTGCTGTTTATTGACTCTGCCATAGTGGATTCGGCAAAACCTAAGGTTAATCCCACAAGCCGAATACCTCGCCCTTTCGCTCGTTTATAAGCTTTTGGCAATAAGCTATTAAAAACTGTCTCATTAGCATCTAAGCTTTGTTGTTCGACTGTTGTTTGGTTAAAATCATTAAATTTTAGTTTAATGCCCTGACGTACAATTTTTCGGTTTTGTACTTTTTCTAACCTTTGCAGCAATTTTGGGTATAGCTGACCAATAACACTTAAGCAATCTGTTTCAGTATACACATCCATCGCCAATGTTATTTCTATCGCTAATGATTTTCGCTGCCTACTTACTTCAAGTTCTCTGTGATCAATACCATGGGCTTTTTGAAACAAACTAGTAGCAAACTTACCCACAACCATCGTTAAATTAGCAATTGAAGAAGCTCTAATATCTGCACAGGTGGAAAAGCCAAAAGATTGTAGTTTTTGAAACGTTTTAGGGCCAATACCTGGTATTTTTTTCAGCGATAAATGCTCAACAAATGCAGCAACTTGATCAGGAGTAACCACACATTGGCCATTAGGCTTATTTTCATCGCTTGCTATTTTAGCAATGAACTTGTTTGGCGCAACACCTGCAGAAGCGGTTAGATTAAGCTCATTGTATATATCTTGACGGATTTTTTCTGCAATAAGCGTAGCACTACCTTGACATTGGGTTGAATGAGTAACATCGAGAAAGGCTTCATCAAGAGACAAGGGTTCAATAAGGTGAGTATAACGAGAAAAAATTTCTCTTATATGGGCTGACACTTCTTTATAAACTGACATACGCCCATGTACTATCGTTAATTCTGGGCAAAGCTGCTTCGCTTTAATCGCTGACATGGCCGAACGTACACCAAATTTTCTTGCTTGATAGTTGCAGGTACAAAGAACACTGCGAGGACCATCACCACCAACCGCTAAAGGTATATTACGATATTGTGGAAAATCTCGCATTTCAACGGCTGCATAGAAACAGTCCATATCTATATGAATAATTTTTTTCATACCGACATCTTTTGCTTTTATATGAACATCATTATTACTGTTTTTTTATACAGCGTCAATTGGTATAAAATAATTCCATCTAGACGTTTAGTCATGTAACATCATAAAATATTGATATTAAACAGCCCTTTTTAGAAGCAACCATAAAAATATGAAAGTATTACTTGCCGATGATCATATCCTATTTATAGAAGGCATGAGATCAATTCTTCACAGCATGTTTTCGGATGTTGAATGCGAATCTGTCAATAATGGTCAACAGGCATACGAAAAATTAACTGTTGAATCATATGATATTGCCTTGGTAGATCTTCGTTTGCCTGGTATTGACGGCTTTCACTTACTTGAAAAACTATCTGAATCACTATGTTTAACTCCCATTATTATGGTTACCGCATCTGAAGATCCATGGGATATGGAAAAAGCCCTCCAATTGGGAGCAATGGGCTTTGTCCCTAAATCCTCTAACGGTAATCAAATAAAAAATGCTGTTGAATCAGTATTACGGGGGGAAATAGTAAAGCCAAGCAATGATATACCAGTAAGTGACCGTCATTTAATACCTGTCGACTGGGCAAGTCAACATAATCTTACTTCACGACAATTAGAAGTACTTCGCCTTATTCGCCACGGTCTAACTAATCAGGCTATTGCTGATCAACTTTTTCTTAGTTTGGCCACGGTAAAAACGCATATTATGGCTATATTTCAAGCTTTAAATACTCAAAGCAGAACAGAAACAATCAAAAAAGCACAACAACTTGGTTTAGACTAATCCCCGACTCTCTTATTTATAGATAAGGATTCAGTCACATAACATTAACAGTTTAGGAGTAATCATCATAAAGGCTGAAACTTCCAACGCAGATAAAATTGTCGCAGATAAAATATTAATTCTCCACGATAATTTACCAGCCACCCTGATTGGTACTTTGCTTGGCTGTTTACCATTAGCCATTTTATTGTGGGACTCTGAATCACACACCACCATATTATCTTGGGTTGGGACAACCTATTTATTAACTTTTATAAGATGGTACCACCAGCGTTCATTAGATAGTGAAAACGCATCGACAGAACAAATTTTTAGACAAGGTAAAGTTTATACCATTAGTGTACTAGCCTCAGGAATTATATGGGGAAGTGTCGCTTTTTTGTTTTTCCATCCCGAGATGTTAGACACCTTTACTGCAATTATAATCACCTTAATTGTTGTTATTGGTGCAAGCATGATTGCACTATCCTCCAGACCTTTAACCTACGCAGTTTTTGCGTTTCCCACCATTATGCCTATTGTTGTTATGATGTTTTTACAAGACAACTTGCTTTACAAATGGTCAGCCAGTGGTGTACTTGTTTATATGGCTATCAGCTTAGTTTTCAGTCGTAACATGCATCGACTTATAAATAATTCTCTAACACTAAAGTATCAAAATATTGATCTCGTTGCTGACTTAAAAAAACAAACAAAGACAGCAAACAAAGCAAATAGTGATAAGTCACGATTTCTTGCAGCTGCGAGTCATGACCTTCGCCAACCCTTACATGCGGTTAACCTATTTGTAGAAACCTTAAATAAAAAATTAACAACCAATACTCAAAAAAGTGACTTGCTACATATTCAACAAGGCTTAAATTCTTTAGATGAGTTATTTAATGCCTTACTTGATATTAGCCGAATAGATTCAGAGACATTACAGATCAACAAACAACACTTTTTATTAAGTGAATTGGTAAATAAATGTACCGACCAATATTCAATACAAGCAACAACAAAACATTTGAAGCTGAATGTAAAAAATTGCAACTACTATGTTTACACCGATCCTGTCTTTCTCGAACAAATAATAAGTAACCTTTTATCAAATGCCATTCGTTATACAAACGAAGGACAGATTGATATTTACTGTAGTCATAAAGATGATAACTGTTTAAAACTGCACATAGATGATACTGGTATTGGTATTTCCGAAAAAAATAGAACAGAAATATTTAACGAATTTTATCAATTAAACAATCCTGAACGTGATAGAAATAAAGGGCTTGGCTTAGGTCTTTCTATTGTAAAAAGAATAACAACTCTACTAAATTATCAGCTCAACTTCACATCTAAAGTAGGTCATGGTACTAAATTTACTCTAGTGCTTCCTGAAGGAGTTAAAAAGGAAAAAATATCTAATACTAAGCAGCAACCAAAAGTAGAGAATAAACTGAATAATTTAAAAGTAATGCTCATAGACAATGAAATAGAAATTCTACACGCAATGGATAACATTCTTAATGATTGGGGATGCGATCTAACCAGCACAGACTCCGTTGCAAAAGCATTAGAGCTAATTAAAAATGGTTACCAACCTGAAATTATACTCACTGACTATAGAATGCCTGGTGAAATAAATGGCTGCGAATTAATACAACTGGTGCAACAACAAATAGGTAATATCCCAGGAATAGTCATCACTGGTGATACGGATAACGATGTTATAGCTGAAATCACTGCAGCAAAACAAGTAAGATTACCCAAACCAATTAAACCCGCTCAATTACGCATCGCGATAAATCACCTTATTCAGTAAGAAACAGACCTATAAAGTCACTATTGAGGCTTATGAAACCATTACCGTCACCAATAATTGAAGTGGTGGTAGCACTAACTCGCTGCTGTTATTGATTTCTTT
>Ga0193955_1000397_pt1 | contig 25133 bp, 20 predicted proteins | sample BB_6_MG_FD_140343 | JGI IMG/M metagenome (GOLD analysis project Ga0193955, IMG submission 140343) | Microbial mat bacterial communities from the Broadkill River, Lewes, Delaware, United States - BB_6_MG | ecosystem: Environmental > Aquatic > Freshwater > River > Microbial mats | place: USA... | reverse complement strand
CAATGTAGGAAAAACTAATAGATCAATTTGCTCATACATATCATGGAGTTTATGCTGAGGCACCTCGCCTAAATAGGTTAATTTAACCTGTGGGTTAATATTGTTTTTGACTAATGAAATATCCCCACTGCCTGCAACAAGTAACACAACATTGTTCAATTTTGACAATGCTGCCGTTAGCACATTAATGCCCTTAGACTCGATTAACCTACCTACATAACCAATTTTTATAACGCCGGTTTGTTGGCTATCATCATTTTTTTTTATTTGGTTATGCGGGATAAAAACACCACCTGAGGGATAAATAAACATTTTTCTATTTAACACAGCAAAATGTTTATTCACAACCGATTGCAAGAATACAGAAGGAACTATTATTTTATCAGCACAGCTAAATAAGTAATTATTTAATTTAAACTTAAACTTATTGCTATGAATTGAATTCATCACATCAGATCCATGACAATTAAGTACCAATTTACACCCTAATAGGGTTTTAGCCAAAACACCTAATAAACCAGTATGAGAAACAAAATGACAATAAACAATTTTTGGCCTAAAAATTAATAACTTAAAAATAAAACCTAAATAAAAAAGACAATAAGCAATCAATTTATTCGACACCTTGGGTATAACCCATAGCGCAACAGAAAAGTCTATATTCTCTTGTAATTGCTGAGTCATTTTTCTAACAAAAACACCCGCCGCAGGAGCTTTTTTATTAGGGTACATATTAGTTACTACAAGCACTTTTTTAGTCATTACATGCACCTATGTTAAATACTGCTTCCATTTATACCAAATGCTTGACCAATAATAAGGCTTAACACTAGCCTTAACTAATGCTTGGTCAAAATGTTCACCATTAATAATTTTTGCAAAGCCACACGCAAGTGACTGCACATCATGAGTTTTGCATAGCACGCCTGACTTATCATCCATAACCTGTGAAAACGTTAGATTATTCCAAGCAATAACAGGTTTACCCATGGCCAGCGCTTCTAAAAGTGAGTTGCTAACCCCGCTACCACCAGAAACATTAATAACCGCATCAGCTAACGTTATGTAGTCAAGCGGGTTGCTTTTTTCACCTAGAAAATAAACGTTAATGCCTAAGTTTTTTGCAATATTTTTATAAAATGCTTCTTGTCCCTTGCCCACAAAAATAAGTAATGATTTATTTTTTGCTTCATCATTTAAGGCAGCGTAGGCATTCAAAATGTAATCAATGCCTTTAATGGGGCGTAATGTACCAACGTGTAATAACACTTTCTTTTTAGAAATTTCCTCTACTAATGCAGAAGGAAGATTTTCAGGAACTTTTACCGTATTCAGTTTTTCATCATCAAAACCATTGGCAATAACGGTACTATTAAGCTGATAAAAACGCTTTAAATAAGCTTTAGTATCTTCACCATTAACAAATACTTTATCGACCCTTTTCAGTAAAAAACCTTCTAAGGTTTTTAAAGCCCAACAAAGAAATTTAGGTTTTTTCAAGTCTATGCCGTCTTGCGCTATTTGACCCCGTACTGAACAATACACATCGCCTTTTAATAAGCTAAATTTTTTCATAATAAATAAGGGCAACAACACAGGAACAGTGCCTAACGCTAAACTTAAATCGGCATTTTCTCCGCTTTTTTTAGCCATAAAACTAAACAAGTATTTTATTGACCATAAGGGCATTAAACCAAACCCTGGATAAGTAGATAAGTAGATAATATTAACATGCTTAAAATGTGTGATATCAAATGCAGCTTCTTTCTCAGGCTGTACTTCTCCAGTACAATATAGCGTAACATTATAAGTATGTTCTTTTTCATTAATTGTTAAAAAGCTATATAACCAAGTATCTATTCCTCCCGTGTAATAAGGAAAAGGAGATATGTGAAATATATTAATGTTTTTCAAAGAAACCTCGTTTATACGTGCAATTTAGAAAATAGATAGAACCTAGTAAAGTACCTACTTGGGCACTTGTTATGCCATGACCTGATAGATTACCAATAATAAAAACAAGCCCTAAAGAAATACATAAGGTTAAAGAGAATAAACACCTATTTTTTATAAATAAGACAATGGAAAATAATAAAAAGAACCAATGCGCAAATAGAATAACACCACCTAACCCTTTACCATACAAAGCATGAATATCATAAATATCGTGTTCAAACGAAGCTCTGTAGGTATGAAAATCTAACGTGCCTTGCACTGTGCTCATAAGCCCTTTAGCTAATTCAAGTTGGTAATAGGTTCCCGACCCCAACAAGCCTTCAATTAAAGGTCTTTGATTTATATATTTCATGCCTTGCTCTATTAATATGGCTCTAGGGTTATTGCCTTCTGCAACATCACCAAAGCGTTCTAATTGAATAGAAAACATGTCTAAATTTTCTAATACAAAACTGATAATAAAAAATAAAATGACAGACAAAAACACACTAATAATGAGCTTTTGAAATAACATACTTTTATGAAAATAACGATTGGGGTATTTTCTAAAAAGAAAAATGCTTACATAAATAGTGTCAACAATAGCAGCACCCAGTATTCCTGTTCTAGTACCCAGTAAAACCAAAGCTAAACTGGTGAAAAGAATAGCAAAAAAGTAATATTTATTAGGTGTTGTAAGAAATAAAAACCAAGAAAAACACAATGATAGCACCAACGCTATGCCTATATCGTTACCCGCAAAGAAAAAAGAGCTAATACCGAAAAGATCAGCACTATAATTTTGAAAGCCAATGCCCGTTAAAATGGAAAATAAAAAAAGTATACCTGCAACAAAACCAAAAAGAGATAAACCTTTGCAGATCATCAAACAATAATCTTTATGCTTGAACTGATGATACAAAATAAAAAAAACAGCAAAAGGAAAAAGCACTTTTACAAAAATTTGAATATCTAAAAAAAGTTCTGTAATACGCCCTGTTGTAACTAAGTTGAACAAACTGCCAACCCACAGCAGTAAAATCAATTTTATGTAATTTGAAAAAAAATTATGGGTTTTAAAAATTAACACCACAAACGTAATCAGAATAACCAAGCGATACACTAAACTTAACTTGATAAAACCATAATTTGCTAACGTTAATGCACCAAAAATTGCGTCAACAAAAACAGCAAAGTAAACCACATATAAAAGAATGGCTCTATCTTGAGAATAACTAATTTTCATTACACGCTTCAATAAAGGTTAAATAATCATGCTTTTCATTTTCCCAAGCTATTTCAGTGTATTTTTGAAAAGCCACTTTCGCTTTGTCTCGTCTAAGCTGTTCATTACTCAGAGCAAGTTCAATAACACTTTGCAAATCACTATCATCATTAAAATAAAAAACCGAATCTTCGGTAAAATATTCTTGAATAACAGGTAATTTAGGGCAGATAACCGCAACATTGTTCGCTATGTATTCAAGCATTTTAACGGGCAATGCAAAATCATTCGATCGGTTAGGGTAATTCATAATAACGCCTAACGCAGCCCCTTGTAGAATATTGGGTACTTCATGGGGAACAAACTCACCGTGAAACTTAATATAGTTATGGCCCTGAATTAAATGATTTAACTCATTTACATAAGGGCCTTTACCATGAATATGAAAAACAAATGAACACCCATTCGCCGCTAAGTTATTAAGCGGCTCAAGTATTCGTTGAATGCCGTAACGTTCATGTATATTTCCATGAAAAACTATTTTTGGCGCACCTTCAAGTTCATTATTATTTTCTGAAAAATTAGAAGGTGAATTATGTGTAATATGAAATTTCTTTTTACAGCGTGTACTCAAAAGACGAACAACAGGTTTACTTACGGTCATTAAATGGGTAGCAAAGTTAAAACTCAGTCGCTCTTCTAACAGCAATACTTTTTTTAAAAAACTCTCTTTACCTGAAAAAACAATTTCGCACAATTCAGGCATTAAATCATGCACATCAAGTAAAACTGGCACCCCAAAAACTCTTGGAATTAACGCAGTAAATACAAGCGCATTAGGCATGTTATTAATAATATATAAATCGGGTTTATCTACAATTAACGCTTTGGTTGATTGATAAAAACTAAAAAAGAAAAATAAAAAATATTCAACAAGATAAGACAACTTAGTTTTGGACTTTGAGCGCGAAACAGGAGCACGCTTAATAACAACCCCATTAACAACGTCTTCTTTACTCTCTCCACCCTTATTTAAACAAAAAACCGTTACTGTTTTACCATTTTTGCTAAGCCATTCACAATGCCTGATCACACGAGTATCGTCTAAATAATACGCGTGTAAAATAACAGAAATATTCATTTTTTATCTACTTATCTTTTTATTAACTAGTTTAGTGATTTATTGAGCTTTGGCTGTGTTTAATAACCTTGGCAGGATTACCTGCAATAACAACATTTCCATCTGGAAAACTTTTGGTTACTACAGCGCCTGCACCTACAACAACATTATCGCCCAAAACCACGTTAGGCAAAATAACAACATTAGCGCCTATCCAACAGTGCTTACCTATTTTAATGGGTGTAGCACTTTGCCACTGCTTGGTTTCATTTTCCATATTATGATTAGCACTTACCATAACAACATTCGGTGCCCATATAGTACCTTCATCAATTTCAATGCCATTGCCTGCTTGCAAGTAACAGCCACTACTAACAATTAAGCTTGATAAAGTGCCATTTTTATCACCTTTTAAACGTAATTTTTCCCCCGCCACTACGGTTGTTCTATAATTTACAGGGTAACTAGAAGACGTATTTTGCCTGAGTAAAAAGTTAATTATATAATTTACAATGACCTTTGATAACGGCACACGAATGCCTAAACCTTGAACATAAACCAGCCTATTTAACCTAGGAGAGCTTTTAATTATTTTTTTTATAATGCTTTTCATTTAGTAAAATCACTCCTAAACACCAAAATGCAATAACTTCGGTTAACGATAGTATAAAAGACAAATGTTCATTAATATTTGTTACCTTTATATTCCACACCCCAAAAGTAATAACACCAGTCAACATTAGCAGCTTAAAAGGATAAATCTGCCACAACCATAGATTATACCCAGAGACCCTTGCGGTTACCAAAGATATCAAAATTGCATAAATTATTGTATTAATAACAACCCATATTGCAGCACCATGCATACCAAAATATTTAGTAAAAAAATAAGCACCAATACCACTAGAAACTAAATAAAACAAGGTACAATAAAACTCAATATTGGTTTTTCCCATTGCCCTTAAGCCCAAACCAAATGCCATAACTCTTATTACCGCTAACGAGCTAAACAAGGCAAAAATGGGTGACGCTGCGCGATATTTTTCACTAAAGAGTAAAGTCACTATATATTCTGCTTCAACTATAAATAATATTGCGATGGGAAAACTCAATAAAGCAGATTTATAACTAACCGTTTTCCATAATGTTTGCGCTTGTATATAGTCTTTATTTTTTATGTCACGGGTTATTTGAGGAATTAATACTGCACTAATACTACTTTGAATTAAGCTAAAAATAGGTATTTCAAATGCGCCCACTGTATAGAGTGCATAAATAGTGGTACCTAACAAAGAAGAAACAATTAAATGGTCAATCTTTAAGCCTAAAATACTGGCACTACTCGCGAGAAGTAACGGAAAAGAATACAAGCACAGCCTAGGTATAAACAGCCGAAAAACTGTGGGTTTAAATGGATAACATTTTCCTAAATACCTAATCAGTAAAGCAGAAAAAAGCCCAACCACAATATGTGTTAATACCGTAGACCATAAAATAGCTTGGAAATTGTTATAAACAAAAGCAACAACAATTACCGGAACAACTTTTACTATGGCGATGAAACCCGCTACTTTAATTTGAATGGCTGTTTTGTCAATTACAATAAATACAGAGGCTAACATACTCACAAACATTGTCGCTAAAGGCACAAAAGCAAACACTTTCAACGACTCGGCTAGTTTTATGTTTGAAAACGCCAAGGCAATAGTTTCACGCGCAAAGAAAATAACCATCGCGATAACTAAGCCAAGTAGCAATACTAAAATGCAAATACTTTTAATATAATTCCATTTTACCCGCATCGATTTTGACGCATTACAAAAATAAAGTAAGGCAGTAGGAATAGCAGAGAATGACATTGCAGAAACAATGGCTTGAATCAAAAATAATTGCCGATAAGTAGCAAACGCTTCGGTTGGCATTAACCGAGCTAATACCATATATAAAATAATATTAGCACCTTGAATTAACGCGGCACCAAAAAAAACATGGACTATTTTATTTAAAAGTTTGTTATCCATTCATCAACTTATTTAACTTTTTTGGCTTAACTAATTTTGGTTCAACTAAAAATAGTATTAATTAACAGCATTAATTTATTGTTTTTCTAGCGCTAACAATACAAAACGGAAAACACTTTAAAGATAAGGATGCATTGGCAAACTAAACACTTGGGTACACAGCTTTTCAGCCACAGGAAAATCACCTTTTTGATGACCTAAGTCAGCATAAACGGTTTGTTGATGCATACACGTTGCATAGTATATCGCCGTTGGAATGCCTTTCGCTTTATACGCGGCCATTGCTTGCTCACGATTTTCACTGAGCACCGTATATTGCGCCCAAGCGCTTTCATATCCGGCGGGTACCTGCGGTGTTCTATATAAACTTGCAAGTTCATTATTATAGCGTGCTGCTGCTTTATTTCGATTAATAAGCTCTTGCGGAAACGCTGCCAGTTTTTCTAACAAAATAGCCGCTTGAATCGTGTCTAACCGGCTATTCATACCAATGCGAATATTATCATATTTATCACTCCCTTTACCGTGTACACGGTATGAACGGAGCAAGTCAGCGTAATCATCGTTATTAGTAAAAACGGCGCCACCATCACCATAACACCCTAAAGGTTTAGCAGGAAAAAAACTGGTTGTGGCAATATCGCCAAAACTACCTGCTTTTTTAGTATTACCTTTGTTATCCGTAATTGATCCACCAAAGCCTTGTGCTGCGTCTTCAATTAACTTTAAATTATATTTTTTCGCAATGGCTTCAATTTCAGGGTAATTAGCGGGTAAGCCAAACAAATCAACGGCAATAATTGCCTTGGGTTTAAGTTTACCTTCTTGAATAACCTGTTGAATTTGCTTTTCAAGATCGCTAGGGCAAATATTAAAAGTTTGTTCGTTAGAATCAACAAAAATAGGCGTAGCATGCGCAAAAGAAATTACTTCAGCCGTTGCAAAAAAAGTAAAGGTTGGGCAAAAAACTGCATCTCCTGCTTTAATATCAAGCACCATTAATGCCAATGAAAGTGCATCAGTACCATTAGCACAAGTCACCACATGCTTTACCCCAACATAGTCAGCAAGGGCTTGTTCTAACGCTTGCACCTCTGGCCCCATAATATAATGACCATGGTTGAGTACATCGGCAATGCGTTGGTCTATTTTAGTTTTTAAATGTTGATACTGTGTTTTAAGATCAATAAATTGCATTACTTTCTTTCCTGAATTACTTTCCTGAATTACTTTCCTGAATTACTTTCCTGAATTACTTTTCTGAAACTTTCACTAATTGGTCATTTTTCAACTGATACTGGTCACCCGTATGCTCACAAATAATACTTCCTTCACCTTTTATAGGTAAATCGAGTTGCTCGCCATATTCACTCATCCAACCTATTTGTTTAGCGGGTACGCCAACCATTAATGCATAAGGTTTTACGTCTTTATTAATAACAGCACCAGCACCAACAAAGGCATACTCACCTAATGTAACACCACACACAATGGTGCAATTAGCACCTAACGTAACACCTTTTTTAACCAAGGTATCGCGGTATTCGTCTTTACGTGTTACCCCTGAACGAGGATTATACACATTAGTAAATACCATACTTGGGCCGCAAAACACTTCGGCTTCTAAATGTACATTGTCGTACACTGAAACATTATTTTGTATTTTACATTTGTCACCAATAGTTACTTTATTGCCCACAAATACATTTTGCCCAAGTGAAACGCCTTTCCCTATTACCGCCTCAGCACAAACATGAGTAAAATGCCACACGCGCGAATCTGCGCCTATGGTTGCACCGTCGTCAACAATAGCCGTTTCATGTTGGTAATAATCAGTCATCTGTTTTTCCTATCAATAAACTTGCCACTAAATTAATCCATATATAACAAACTAGCTTAGCCAGTCACTTTACTCACAAAAGGATGAACATCAGACGCATTAGTTACAATGGCTTGGTTGCGAATATTACTCACAATTTCAATACTCTTACGGGCTTCTTCTAAACCAAAACCACCGCCTGTTAAAATATGCTCATAACTTTTGGTATGAAGATCAGTAAAACCGCCTGAAAATTCTATTTCGTTACCGTCTACCGTAATTGAGCGATAAGTTCTTTGTCCTACAGCTTTTACGTCATCAGGAATATAGTCATAATTAACCGATAAAAACCAACGTACTCTTGCGTGTTTAAATTCTAAATAGCCCGCATTGGCACTGGCCTCTTTTAAATGTGCTTCATTTTTAACTAAATCACCAAAAACCCAACCCAACATATCATAAAAATGTACGCCAATATTGGTGGCTATACCGCCTGATTTATTGTCATCGCCCTTCCATGAAGTAAAATACCAATGACCACGACTGGTTAAATAAGTTAAATCAACGTCGAATACTTTGTTAGGATTTTTCGCCACTTCAGCGGCAACAAAGGCTTTTAAATCAATAATGCTTTGATGTAAACGTAATTGTAGAATGTTATACACCTGCTTGCCTGTTTCTTCTTGCACTACTTGTAATGCATCAATATTATGTGGGTTAAGCACTAATGGCTTTTCACAAATTGCATGGGCATTATTGCGCAAAGCAAAACGAATATGAGAATCATGCAAATAGTTAGGCGTAGCAATACTCACATAATCAATTTGCGTGCCTTTACGTTTCAATAGATCAATATGGCGGTCAAAGCGCTCATACTCAGTAAAAAAATCTGCTTCAGGAAAGTAACTATCAATAATACCAACAGAGTCATTTTTGTCTAATGCTGCAACAAGACTATTATTGGTTTCTTTAATAGCTTTCATATGACGAGGTGCTATATAACCAGCCGCACCAATTAAAGCAAAGTTTTTCATTGTTTATTCCCTAAATAAATAGATGCATTACTAACGATAATTTTTGCGGCATTATACGGGAGTTCAAATACAGATTCAGTATAAATATCAAGGCTAACCATGCTTGGTTACAAAAAACTACAAATAGCCTGTTTTGGGGGTGTTTCAATAATACACATGCTATGAATAAACCTAATGAAAAGTGAGCTATTTTATTCAAATTAATTGATATTGTGTTTAGTAAATGTATACTTACAAAAAAAATGCTTTGTGACTAAAAAAACCTCAAAACAAAGTGACTAACCACATCAAAAACACATAAATAGGATTCTTATGCGTAATATTTACTACCTTTTGTTCATTCTGCTTTTAACTGCCTGTAATTCAGACGATAATAAAAATTCAGAAACAACACCTGATCAACCAGTTAACACCCTAGACACCACACTTAATACCCTGATTAAAGCAAACAAATTAACGGGAAATCACTTTACTGACCGAGATATTCCTGATGTGAATAGTGATGTTGTTCAGCTAGGTAAACATTTATTTTATTCAAAATCGTTAGGTGGTGACCGAGACTCTGCCTGTGTTTCTTGTCATCACCCTATGCTGGGCGGTGGTGATAATTTATGTTTACCTGTTGGTGTTGGCGCAGAACTGCCCGATTTATTAGGTGCTGGCAGGTTTCATGACAGTAACTCATTTGCCTATGATGGCGGCCCCAATGTACCACGAAATGCCCCCACAACTTTTAATATTGCAGGCTGGGATAATGTTTTATTTCATGATGGTCGTGTAGAAAGCATGGGAAAAACACCAGGTAAAAATGGCAATGATGGCTTAGGTATTCGTACACCTGATTCAAGTTATGGTATAGCAGACCCTAAAGCCGGTGGCACATTAACACAAGCTCAAGCACGTTTTCCTATAACGTCTAACGAAGAAATGAAAGGCTTTAACCACCTAACAAAAGACAATCAAACAATAAGAGAATATTTAGCACAACGACTTGGCGGTTATGGTGAAGCTCAAGGCGAATTAAACGATCATTCTTTTTGGTTAGACAAATTTAAAGAAGCCTTTCGTCAGCCCGAAGCAAATGCTGAACAACTTATCACTGAGCAAAATATTTCGTTTGCTCTTGCACAGTATGAATTATCACAAGTGTTTACCAATAACCCATGGTTGAGCTATATAAAAGGCGATACAACAGCACTAAATGACTCAGCTAAACGCGGTGCTATTTTATTTTATCAAAGTAAAGATGAAGGCGGCGCTGGCTGTGTTTCTTGTCATTCAGGCGATTTTTTTACCGACGAGCAATTTCATAACATAGCAGCTCCTCAATTGGGACATGGTAAAGGTGATGGTGCATCTGGCCATGAAGACTATGGCCGTTATAGAGAAACAAAACAAGAAAGTGATAAATTCGCCTTTAGAACCCCCAGCTTATTAAACGTTGCTCATACAGGCCCATGGATGCATTCAGGCGCATACGAAAACCTAACAGATTCAGTAAAACATTCGGTTAATGCCAAACAATCAATTGAACAGTTTAACAATATAGTGATCAGCCAGCCAGGTATGCAAAACCGAGACATGGTTGTAGAGTATGCACAAAAAGCCATAGCCAGTGACAACTTTGAAGGCTCAGAGCTAGATTTAACTGAACAAGACATTGAAGATTTAGTGTCGTTTCTCAATGCGCTTACAGACCCATGTATAACAGACAGAGAATGTATGATGCCTTGGATATTAGAAGATGGTGAAAACCAAGACCCTAATGGCGACCAAGTTATTGCGATTGACCAACATGGTGAAGTGCTTTAGATAAATAAAAGAAATACAGAGAAAATAGAAAAGAAAAAAAGGGGTCGGTGACAAATGAGTTTGTTTTTATTTGTCACCGACCCCTTTTTTCTTCAGTATTCGTTTAATTAAGGCGTCTCGGGCGCGCAGGGCATCTCGTACCACGTCACTTGCGGAGTCAAAACGACACCGCTGGAAACTTCATTTTTGATGAACACCTCCCAGTGCTCACCAAGGCTTAAGCTGGTAGTCGCCATAATTGCGCCAAATCTAACTTTTTAATTGCGACAAAGGTACTATGTCATCAACCATTAAATTATTGAACAGCATTAATACAGCCATCAACGGGGTGTCGATGGCAGAGCTCATGACCATGCATCCCGATATAGCCAGACGTTCAGCGCAGCGACAAGTTGCTAAGTTGGTTGAAGATGGGTTGGTAATTGCAAGAGGAGATGGCAGAGGCGCTTGATGTTTTGCTTAACGAAGCTAGCCAGATTAGCGATGCTTTTGAGCAATCTTTTTTTATGATGGTGCACTTACCTTATTTGCAGCCGTTTGCTGATATTAATAAACGCACATCTCGCTTGACTGCGAACCTGCCACTATTTCGCGCTAACCTATGTTCGTTAACTTTTTTCGACGTACCAGAGCAAGCATATAGTAGGGCTACTTTGGGCATTTATGAAATGACTCGAGTCGAATTATTGCGCGATCTTTATGTTTGGGCTTATGAGCGATCAACGCAAGAGTACTTGGCGATAAAGCAAGATTTGGTAGAGCCAGATCTATTACGCCTTACTTGGCGAGACTTTATCAAGCAAACTATTCATCTGGTTGTGACTAGCCCTGAACAAGATCCGTTTACTCTTATTCAGCAAGTAATAAAAACAGAAATCTCTGCTGCTGAGCAAAATGATCTACAAGCTTTAATTGTAGAAGAGTTGAGACGATTGCATGAAGGCGTGTTAGCTCGTTATGGTTTGCGCCCCTCTGAATTTTCTGCATGGAAGGCTGTGCAACAGCCTAATAAGAGCTGATTTCATATCAATGCTCCCTAATGACATTGAACAATTAGCCATTAAATACTGCGCCATCTACTCTCGCTCGTCTGTAGAAAAAGATAATCGTAATCCATTTGATTCAGTCAGTGCACAGTTTATGGCCTGTGCAGAATTTATTGGCTCCCAACGCCAATGAAGAGTCAGTTACTGAAATGCTGAATAATTAACTTCTTTTGAATCAAAATCTGCAGCAGCGATAAACACAGCCCTATAAATTATCCAAAAGTTCTTTTTTTTGAGGCACACAAGGCACTAATTTAACGATAGGTTTTCTTGCTTTTGCAATAAAAGCTTCTTATCCCAATACCGCTAATTCTACAAGTTGGAATAATTTCCTTTTTACCTCATGCATATTGGTTTGCATATAACACCCCTTTAGCTAAGCTATACTCTAAAAAGAAGGAAAATGAAAGAATAAATAAAACAGGGTGGTACTAATGGCAACCAAGTTATTGCCATTGACCAACATGGTGAAGTGCTTTAATTGCTTTAGAAAGTAAAGCAGTAAAACGCTCTCTTTTTCTACTTTCTACTTTCTACTGATTAAGGTAGTATGATAAATAGTTTAACAACAATAAAACGGTTACCTCATCAACACTAATGACATAATATTGGGTAACAATTTAATCAACAATAATTTTCTAAGAAAAAGGTTTAATGGAATATGAATAATAAAATTATTAAAGGGCTTACTCAAAGCGCTTTAACTGTATCGCTAGCTTTTTTGTCATTCACCTCAACGACTGCAATAGCAGCATCAGCACCAACTGATATTTCTCTTGGTTTACCCATTACTATTGAAGCAGGTAATGACCTAGTTGAAGTAGGAGGGCCAGGTAATTTTGGCGTTTTGGCTCCAGCTGGCGCGTCGCAAGCTGATGACGGTGTTGCAACTATTGATGTGTCATCAGTTATGGACTCAGGCTTTAATTTTTACGGTACTACCTATAATGCAGCAACGCAATTTCATGTGAGTTCTAATGGCCATGTAAACTTTGGTATTGGGTTGAGTAATATAAGCCCATTAATAGCAGGTTGGGCTCAACCAACACAACCATTTTTTATATTGCATCGAGGTGATATGTCAACGAGCTCCCAAGGAGCTGGTGCAGCGTCAGCGGGTGGTACTTCAACGGGAACCAATGATGTATTTTATCACCTAGATGGTATCAATGATATTGTTACCATTACCTTTGATGATGTAGGTAGGTGTTGTGGACCTGTTGCAACTGATGCTTTGACCGCCGCTCAGTTACGCTTTCATGATATTGGCTCTGGTAACTTTGTTGTTGAATACCGTTATGAAAACGTTGGTTGGGCTAGCGGAGAACTTTTAGGTTGGAGTGCAGGCGATTTGATTAATTTTAATCAAGATTTTAATACCACTGATATTGCAACCAAGTCTAACATTAATCACCCTGGTGTTTTTGCTTGGGCATTTATAAACGGGCAAGTAGTTGAAAGTTATGACAGTGTGCTAGAGGGTGCGGCTAATGGCACTGCAGTGGGAACATTGAATACAACTGACCCTGATGTGGGTGATACCTTTACCTATGAACTATTAGACGATGCCGATGGCCGTTTTATTTTATCAGACATAAATAATGACGGTATTATATATGTAGTAGTGGCCGACGGTGGTAACCGTTTGAATGCTAATAACAATGAAACACATGATATTACCGTTAGAGTAACTGACTCATTTACGAACACCTTCGACAAAACACTAACCATTAACGTAATTAAAGTACCTGTATTTTTAACTACGTCAAATATAGTGGTTCCTGTAAATGAGTCGTTAAATTTAACTATTAAAACACAAGTTGAGCAAGGTACTGGCACCCCTACTATTACAGCAGCGGGATTACCAGCTTGGATGAGCTTTGCTGATAATGGTGATGGTACCGTTACTTTATCTGGCTTTCCTTCATTTGAATTAACAAACAGAGTTACCTTAACTGTTACTGATAGCCTTGGTAATGTTACTAGCCGTACTTTTAATATTACGGTTGAAGAACCTCAAGAAAAAACTGAAACAGGTAGTGGTTCAACAACAACTGTCACCATTACTGAAGAAGGTAGTGATGGTGGTTCTTTTGGTTGGTTATCACTAGTATTACTAGGCGGTTTATTAGCACGCCGTAAATTGAACTAAGTAAGGTTTTTACTGATTACAAGAGCAACAGTTGCTTAATCTTGAACGGTTAAGCAACTTTTAGTTTGATTAATTGGTTGGTACAATATTGGTACGATAAAATCCAGTGATTGATTTCACTGGATTTTTTATGTAACTTTTTAGGGGGGCTCTTTAGTCAATTCAAATACTGCCGTAGACACTAAATTTAACAAGCATTTTATCCCCTTAACTAATATACTGAGCTAATACTTAACGAATATTAGTGCAGAACTAAAAGAATAAAGAACACGAAAAACCTATCATTGCAGAGTATAAACTATCAATAGGAAATAAGATTTGAACTGTTATTAAAAAGGGATAGTGTCATAAATCCCAAGGAGTCAGATCATTAAGATCAAAAAAGGGCGATGACAAACAAGTAGATTGATTCTTATTTGTCATCGCCCCCTTTTTATTTTACATCAAGGGTTAATCTAGTTTTGTTTAATAATTTTTGTTCTATAGGCTTTCAAATAATGTGCTGCATTTTTATTACCCCTTTCATAAGCAAGCTGTAATAATTTTAAACTTTTTTCTGAGTTTTGCTCCGTTGCTAAGCCTTGTTCAAACATCATTGCTAGCATAATCATAGCATTAGTATTCCCACCTTCAACAGCTAAATCAAAATACTCAAATGCCTTATCGTATTCTTTGTTAATAAGGTGATTTTTACCTAATTCATAGCGTGCTAAAACACTGCCTTTATGTGCAGCTTCACCAAACCAATATAATGATTTTTCTTTATTATTCAATGCTTTATCTTTTGAGCTATATAATAATGCTAAGTTTATTTGAGCATTAACAAAGCCATTTTTTGCTGCTTTTTCTGCCCACTTGATGCCTTCTTTAATATCCTTATTTACTCCTTTACCTTCTAAATACATTACTGACAAATTAACAATGCCATATGGATCACCTTTTTGCGCTGACTGTAAATAGTATTCAAAAGCTTTTTTATTGTCTTGAGAGTAAATTTCACCCGTTTCATATAAACGGCCTATTTTATAATGTACCGCAGCACTGTCACCTTCTGCTGCTTTATTTAACCAGTACAAGCCTTTTTCTTTATCTTGTGCAACACCTTGTCCATGAAAATAGCTATAACCTAAATTATACTGTTGTGTGGCAATTCCTTTTTCAGCTAAGGGAATAATTTTCTCTAAATCGAGCGTCTGTGAAACAGTTTTACTTGAAATTATGACACTAATAAGAAAAGAAAAAATAATAATTAAACGCATTGTATTTGTACCGTAAATTTAAATAGTAATTATGCTTTAAGCGGAAATAAATACCCGCCTACAAATTTCAAACTGCAGGCGGAATAACTTAAAAGAAGTTTTGCACAGTTAGGGTGACTAGTTAACTTTTTTCACCCAGGTTTTAAAGTCAAATATTGGTGTTGTACAGTTTATATTTTCTAATTGCCATTGCTGATGTTGATCATCAACTTTATCAATAATATTCCATTTTACCTGACAGGTAGGAAAACTTACTAGATCCTTACTGTTTGTAATATCAATAATAATCGCATCACCCTCTTCAGAATAATATCCATTGGCCAAGTTATTTACTTGTACACTCGACAATTGAGCACTGTAACATTGTGTTGTACAGTTTTGTGTTATTAACGGGCTTGTAACTTTACCTACCGTAATATTTTCATTTTCAAACTGCCATAAAAACGTATCGTACAGATTACAGTTTTCAACCACATTTTCTGTTGTTAACGTTTTGTCATGACAAAAAGACCATGATCCTTCTAGCCCTTCTCCTGCTTTTTGTAACGCTGCTGTGGTTTCTATCATCTCACCTTTACTGTTGCCTGCTGTTGCTACTACTTCATCATTTTTACTACAAGCACTCAATAAAATGGCACTGGCTATTAATGTTAGGGCTAATGTTACGTTTAATTTTTTCATTATCTATTTTTACCTTTATTGAAGATATTGATTGTCTATTCAGTTAGTGCCTTTGTTTAGTATAAAGGTTGCAATTTTTTGAATTAAATTTTCTATTTATACAGGTTATTACTAAACCCTAAATCTAAACATTCTTTATTTAAAAATAAGTGTAATAAAAAAGGAGCCCTAAGGCTCCTTTTTATTTACAGTATTTGTAACTTTTTAATACTTAGTTTTCACTAATATTAGTTTGAGTTAACTACTGTGTATGCTTCAGCTGATAATACTTCATCTGTAATTGCACTATCTACATCTAAAGCAACATCATTAGTAATCGTTTCCCAGAAGAAAATACGTGAAGTACTAGCAATAATAGAATCAGCAGCTTCATGCATTGTTACAGAGATAACTTTGTAATCTGAACTAAATGATGCAGTAAATGACGCACCGTTAGCAAAGTTTCCTCTGTTAGCTTCAACACCATCTGCAGCGTACTGGAAGATGTTGTTTGCTTGAGCAGCAGTCAATGTTAATGAACCATTATAATCACCCACTTGTGCATCATCTAATGCAACACGTAAGTCTGAACGTTGGTCACCAGGAGTAACTGAATCATTATCATCTAACACATCGATTGGGTGGCTAAAGCTAAAGCGTACCGTTACGATACCATCATCATCACCATCAACGCCAGCATCAGAATAGCCGATAGTTTGTTTAGTGATTGTGAAGATACCAACATCGTTGTATACCATGAAACGAGGTGCATCAACTAAGTAACGGCCAATACGGTCATTAACTGTATCATTATCTGAATCTACAGTTAGTGCACTGTTATCATCACGGTCAAATGTAGCCCAGCTATTGCCACGTACATCTTCGATATCATCAAAGTTTAATGCTAAATGGTTTTCAGTAAGCGTATCGCCATCTGAGTCAAATACAAACTCGTCATTTGGTCCATTTTGGAACAATGCAGCAATGTTGCTCGCATCAATTGCAACTGTTAACTCATCACCAGCAACGTTTAGGCTATAAGCACCTTCAGTTGGGAAGGTAGAAGCAGTTGCCAAAGTTAATGTGTATTCATTGGTTGTTGTAGCTAGGTCAGTTAAGATTAAGTCATCACCATTTTCTGGAACGATAGTTTCGTTAAAGTTAATGATTAAGTTAGAACCATCCCAACGAGCAGCAGTTACGAATGCTGGCATTGCATCACGAATAACTACACGAGCTTGTGAGTTAGCATTAGCCGCGTTGCTACGTGTATCAGCAATTGAACCATTAGTGAAGTCAATCGCTTCATTGTGGTCATTGTTAGCAAAAGCAATCATGTCACTAACAGTGAAACGAGCTAAATCTTGACCTGATTTAGGTATAACGTTGTTGCCAGCAGTATCAGCTGTACCCACAATTAAGTTACCATCGATATCAGTAGTTAAACCATTTAATACACCTGTAAGTGCAACATCTACTGAAGCAGAATGAGATGGAGCAACAGCTGTTGTAGCGATGGTTTCAGAGAAAGCAACACCTAAACTATTACCACGTTCATCCCAAGCAGCAAAAGCTGGACCAGAGTATAATGGGTTATCGTTAGCGCCTTCGTTATCTAACTTAGTAGCAAAGTCAAACGCGTCAAACTCATCAAAACGTTCAGCACGGTTTGCTGAAGTTGTTGGAGATAAATGACGTGGTTGGATGTAAATGATTGGGTCACCCTCATCACCACTAACACTACCTTCTGTTACTTCACCACCAGAACCTGCAGCACCAGTACCAGCAGAAGCAGTTGTTGAGCTATAATCAGCTTCAATTGCCCATAACTCATAGTTTTCTTGCAAGATAGTTGTTGGAGCAACTTTATCTTCAAGAGTTACGGTTACAGGAGTACCTGAAACACCGAAAGCGCCTGTTGGAGTAACACGTACTGTTGTACCATGTGTTGTATCTGTTACAGGGAAACTATAGTCATCACCATTTCTAGTAATAGTACCAACTGTACCTGTACCAGTAACTACTGTACCAGTAATAGTTGCTGCATTTTTTACTGAACCAACAACAACCGCTGTGTCGTTAACGATCGATGTAATACTTGCAGAACCGAAACGATTAAGTAAACGTTCACCAGTATCTCGACCAGCTACAACATTCTCTTGACCATTTAAGTTAGAAACTACAGTAGTACCTGCATCACCGTTGTTGTCCCAAAGTGGGCTAACAGCTAATAATGAAGCGTCTAATGTTTTAACTAATTGTTCGCCAACAAGACCTTCTGGTGTTTGAGGAGGAGCAATGTAAGTACAAAGACGAGTACGAATATAACCAACTTTGGTTGTTTGTTGTGATAATACGTCACTGATAATACCGTATTCATCTGAACCTGCACCATCACCAGCACCAGTATCGATCAATAAGTCATCTGCACCATTACCTGGAACTGCGTTATCAGCTAGATCATCACCAGTTACAATTTTATTACCTTTATTATCAAGATATTGCCATTGTGGGAACCAAATTGAGAAACGTTGTTCATCAGCTAAAGCTTCAGCAAGAACAACCACCATAGACATGCCGTCTTCTGCTAAAGTTGCCGAAGTTACTTCTACTACGTTTTGAGATGAATCAACATTATTTGCTGCAATTGTAACGACAACATCGTCAGCGTTGAATCCATCAGCGTCTATTGCTTCACTAAAGTTAAGCGTAATACCCGCTGTTCCGTCAACACCTTTAGTTAACACAACGTGCTCATAACCATCATCGGCTGTAGTATTACCAATTGAATCAGCAACGGTTGAGATGTAAGGAGCACCTGGAGTTAAATCTCTGTCATCAAAGTTAACAGGACAAACTTCAATTGTTTGTAACCATTGTGAAGAACCTTCAGAATCAGTAGTAAAGGTGTCACCATCTGCATCAATCAGATCACCTTGAGCTAAAATTTCCCAACCTTCTTTTGCTGAAATGCTATAAGTAGAGTTAGCCGCTAAAGTAGTAAGAGAGAATTTACCTTCAGCATCAGTGCTGATAGTGTGTGTATCTTCAGCATTAGTTAGTTGAACACCTTCAGTAGCATCAACATCGCCATTAGTGTTACTCATTGTAACAAAATCTAATGATAAAACATCAGCTGTATTAGCAAGCGCTTGACCAGTTTTACAGCTACGTACATAACCATAAGCACCAGCATTTAACGTAGGAAGGATTGCAGTACCTGCTTGAGCAGTAAATCCATCAACAAAAGTTTGGATAGTAACGTCTGAATTACCACCGTTTTGATCTTCACCTTGACCACCAGTGTTATTTACTTGCGCTTCAGGTGTAACAGTTACTAAAGCACCTAAGTATTCAGCCGTACCACCAATAGTAATAACTAAAGTTTGAGTGATATCATCATCTGACTCATTACCTTCATTGTTAACGCCGTTTACGTTAGTAACACCAACGTTAGTGAATACGTATTGACCACCCGCATTCGTTACTGTTTCTTGAGCGCCTAAGTATACAGCAACACCAGCAAGAGGGTTCGCGTTGCTATCTACAACAACACCTTGAACTGTACCTGTTAATTCATCTTGATTACCGACAGTATTTTGCGTTGCATCAGACTGAGTAGTAGAGTTAGATACACTACCTTCATCGCCATCTGAGTCACCACATGCAGCTAAGCCTAAGCTTAGTACTACTGCTAGTGCTACTTTTGTTTTATAAAATTTAGTTTTATTAACCATTATAGTGTTCCTATTCACTTAAATATTATTTGAATACTGCATATGCCGACATATGAGTAAATTTTAATCCTGTTTTTCGGTTTACAACATTATCATGTTTTACGGATAAACAATACCTGTCAATATGACCTATGTCATGTTTTTTCGACAAATAACATTAACCGTTGAAACACTCTATTCATAGTTAAAACCTGAAACAATACCTGTTGAAAATCTGCTTCAAACTGAACTTTACGCAACATATAACCATACAACGTAAAACAAAACATCACCTGCAACCAAATTGTTTCAAAAAGATATTAACGTTATATTTTTTATTAATCAACATAAAAGTTAATTATTTCTTACATATACCTGAGCAAAACGTTTAAAAATTAACCTTTCAACTTATATCAAGTTCAAATCAAGACATAGTAATGCCCTTGATTAAAAAAATTAATGTTCATTTTCTACTAATCTTGCCGTATTTCTATGAATACAGCGGTATTGCAAGCGGTTATACAAAATTCAGTTAAAAATTGTAATATTATTTTGTTATTGCCTTAATAATTAAATTATAAAGCATAAATAGTGTTATAAAGCTTATTAACATAATTGATTCAGCAATAGCAAAATATTCTCCTAACAGGCCTATCCCTGAAAATACTACAGCGATGGTGGAAATAAGCACTAGTGTTTGCTTTGCGCTTAAACCAGTACGTTGTAGTATGTGGTGTAGGTGATCTCTGTCAGGCTTAAAAGGTGATTTACCTTTTTTATAGCGCCTAAAAACAACGGCTAGCATATCCATTAAGGGGATAGCACATATCCATAGTGCGGTTACTGGCCTAAATGAAGCTTGTTCACCTTGTGTTCCCATGGTTAACAGCCAAATAACGCTTAACCCCACAAACATGCTGCCCGCGTCACCCATAAATATTTTTTTGGTTTCTTCACCAAAGAATTTGTCAAACACACCTAAGTTAAACATTAAATACGGCATTATGGCCGTTGCTATAATAAGTGGATAACTTAAATAGGTTGTTTGCCCGCTCATAATAAATAAAATAGCAATGGCGGTGAATGTGTTAATACTAAGGCTGCCAATTAGGCCGTCTATACCGTCCATCATGTTATATGCATTAATAACTACTATTATTGATACGTAGGTAAATAGTATACCCATTGACCCCAAGGTTACGTTACCCAAGTTAAATAAATTACCTAAGTTAGAAACATAACCACCCACACCGTATATCATTAAGCTGGCAACAATAATTTGCCCAACAATACGTATACGTACGCGTAAATCAAATCTGTCGTCTAATGCACCAATAAATACCATCATAGATGAGGCAATTAAATACATGCGTAATTCAAGGGTGTCTGGCAACCAAAGCAAGCTAGCGGCAAGTACCGCCATAAATATTGAAATACCGCCAATAAGCGGAATATGGCCTGAGTGTTGTTTTCTTTCGTTGGGCTTGTCAACCAAGCCCATTTCAACCGCGACGGGTTTAAAAAATTTTATTGTTAAGAAGGCAATGAAAAAAGTGGTAAATGCAATAGCAAATATATACATGTTAAGGTCCGTAACGTTCCTGTTAACTGTTATTGCTCGTACAAACTTAAATACTAATTATTACTTTTGGGATAAACTGCATCCCTATACTTATATTTATATTTAGTCGGTGTGAGCTGTTTCTGTTTTATTTTATTCTACTCAACATAAGTGGTTATGATCCAACACAAGCTTGTTGCCATTTGTAATCGAACTTGTATCAAATTGTAATCAAGTATCTAAGCGAACATTTAGCCAAATATTCAGGCAAACAAAATGTTAGATTTTAGTGTTTCAATGCTGATTCAATCTTTGTAGTTTTAATTACAATATACTACCCATATATACAGCGCCGCCGATTATACTAGAGATTTCACTTTATTACAGTTTTATTGCAGGTTTAAAGTAAGTAATTTTATGAAAACAAATAACCGTAAGTTATTAGTGAGACTATATACAGCTAAATTTTCGTGCTAAAATTTGTATGTTATAACTAATTATTACGGTGATTTATGAATATTAAAGACGCTATTGAGTCTACAAAAAGGTTAAATGCGACAGATAGGGCTTTGCTCGCACATTGCTTGATTTCTTCATTAGAAACAATTCAAGATTCTAATGTAGATAACGCATGGGCTGACTTATCTGAAAAGCGATATTCAAATTTAGTTTCTGGGGCTGTGGAGGCTGTATCTTGGGAGCATGTAAAAAAATCAGTAAGGAATTAAATTGTTAAAAATAAGGTTTCACCCTGATGTGGTTTCTGAAATCAGGTCTTCATATAATTGGTATCAAGCCCAAGCAAATGGGTTAGGTGAAGATTTTTTATGTGAGCTTGAATCAGCTTATAAAGCAATTTTAGAACTTCCTGACACTTGGCCTTTATTTCAAAAAGACTTCAAAAGATATTAACTTGCACAATTTCCTTTTTCTGTAATTTATCGTAGAAATAAAAATGTCATTTATGTTGTCGCAGTTATGCATAATAGCCGAAAACCATATTATTGGGATAACCGCACTTAACAAATGATTTTTATGGAATTTCTATTTTAGCGTTAGGTAATAATTGTTGATACTTTTCAGCTAATGCTTGTTTAGCATCATTATCGCCATGCACTATTTTTATGTGCGATGGTTTATGGCGCATACGTTTTACAAAATTGATGAGTCCGTTTTGGTCGGCATGGGCTGAGTAACCGCTAATGCTGTGAATATTTGCTTTTATCTTTACCTTTTTACCGTCAATAAAAACATAGCCGTGTTTACCTGATACGGTTGATGGCGCTCCGTAATGTTGAATATCTCGCCCTAACGTTCCTTGTGCTTGATACCCCACAAATAATACGTCTGCAGTGCTGTCGCTTAAAAACTGTTTTAAATAATTTACTATTCTACCGCCGCTGCACATACCACTGGCTGCTATCACTATGGCTGGATTGGGGTTTGAAAAATGCCTTGCTTTAGCTAAATACTCTATTGTGTTTAGGTGTTCTTGATGACTATTAACCGTATAAAGCTGCTCAAAGTTTAATGGGTGCCTTCCCGCGCTTAACACGCGTTTTGCTTCGTTGTCCCATAGGGTTTTAAAGTGCTTGTATTGTTCTGTAAATTTTGCAGCCATGGGTGAGTCAACAATAATGTCGATATTTTGCCACATGCTGGCTTTGTTGTGCGCCTGTTTATGTAGGTATTTTTGTTGTTGGTGAATTATTTTTTCAAGCTCATATAATAGCTCTTGTGTTCTGCCAATACTAAACGCGGGAATGAGCACAACGCCATTGTCGGCAACTGCCTTTTCAATAATGGATTGTAATTGTTTTGTACGGTTTTTACGGTGTTGATGATTTTTATCGCCATAGGTTGACTCTATTATTAAGGTGTCGGCACGGTATGGGCTTTTAGGTGCAGGTAAAAGCGGTGCATAAGGGGCACCTAGATCACCTGAGAAAACAATTCGATGTTTACGGTTTTGACTTTCTGGCGTATTTAACTCTATTTCAACATAAGCAGAGCCAAGAATATGCCCTGCTATTTGAAATTTTATTTTGGTTTCTATGCCGTTATTTTCTAAATTTATTTTATGCCACTGCTTATAAGGTAAAGACACTATTTGCCTTTTCAATAATTTTAAACAGGCATCTATAATGGATTTATTTCGGGTTACTCCTACCTTTAACGCATCTTCAATAACTAAAGGTAATAAAGCTGCGGTAGCTTCTGTGGCGTAAATTGCCCCTCTAAATCCTGCGGCAAGTAAGTAAGGAATGCGCCCAACATGGTCAATATGGCAATGTGTTACAATTAAGGCTTGTACCGTGCTAATGTCAAAATCAATAGACAAGTTTTCGTCATTGTTGTCATCATTATTGTTTTTGCCCTGCTCTGCCCCTTGAAACAGCCCACAGTCAATCAACAAAGAATGCTTGTTGTCTATATGTAATTGATGGCATGAACCTGTTACGCCATTCACCGCGCCGTGGTGTTGAATATTCATAAATAATCCTTTATTTTGTGTTGAATAGCAATCATAGCAAATTCAGTAAACTATTGCCCATTTATGCTGGTTTATATGTAGGTACGCTTTACGAACAACCCTTAATTCAGGGTGTTAACTTTAAATTTTATTTAATCAAGCAGCTAGTTAATCAATTCAATAACCTAGAGCTTAAATGACGTTAATGCGACCATAACAAACTCCATACGGTTAATATACGTACATTATCATATAGGCAAAATAAACATCAATAACACGGTCAATAACACGGTCAATAACCGTATAACACCAGAATATTCAGCATGTACTGCTATTTTTGCAAAAAAATTACGTGGTAGGTCTATTACAGTGAATGCGGTTGCACCAAGCCCAACCGCAACTGATTTATTTTTTGTAGGAAAATCAAACAAGCAAATTGAACAATTAGCTAAAATGAGCCCATTAGAACGTTTAGCTGAACCAGAAGATATTGCCAATACGGTTGCTTTTCTTACCAGCACAGAAGGTGGATGGATCAATGGGCAAACATTAAGAGCAAATGGTGGTTTGGTTTAAGATAATAAAGATTGGGTGGCAACCCTGATAGCCACACCTCGGCACATGAGTCGTCTGCTGCGGTTGCTTCCTTCCGGACCTGGCCGAGTTCACAGAGTATCATTGCGAGGGGACCAAAAGGGTCACCATAATGAATTGAACAACGAGGCAATATGTTTGCTGCTCAATTGGCGCGAATTATCGCTAATCAACGCTAGGTATGCAAGTACTAGTTGGCAATTTTACACAAGCGCTCTACTGTATGGGTGTTTTTCATACAAAAGCAAAATATTTTAAAGCCTTTTTTGTCGGACTGAAGTCCAAGCTACATTTTACTTTCACCCCCAACGGTAAGGTGTAGAGGGGATTTTTGTCGGACTAAAGTCCAACCTACATTTTGCTTTCACACACAACGGTAAGGTGTAGAGAGGATTTTTGTCGGACTGAAGTCCAAGCTACATTGACTCTCACCCCAATGTAGGGGGTAATTTATTGCCCGACTGAAGTCCAACCTACATTTTACTTTCACACACAACGGTAAGGTGTAGGGGGATTTTTTGTCGGACTGAAGTCCAAGCTACATTTTACTTTGCCCCCAATGTAGAGGGTGTTTATTGCCCGACTGAAGTCCAAGCTACATTTTGCTTTCACACACAACGGTAAGGTGTAGAGGGGATTTTTGTCGGACTGAAGTCCAACCTACATTTTACTTTCACACACAACGGTAAGGTGTAGGGGGATTTTT
>Ga0193955_1000395_pt1 | contig 25282 bp, 19 predicted proteins | sample BB_6_MG_FD_140343 | JGI IMG/M metagenome (GOLD analysis project Ga0193955, IMG submission 140343) | Microbial mat bacterial communities from the Broadkill River, Lewes, Delaware, United States - BB_6_MG | ecosystem: Environmental > Aquatic > Freshwater > River > Microbial mats | place: USA... | reverse complement strand
TTGTAAAAGAACCATATATCTATCTTGCTAAAGCGAGTAAATATTTTGCTCCTAAAATTGTAGAAGAGATAGGGGATGATACAAAACTAGGATTTAACTGTACAATTATGCCAAATGCTAATATCGGTTTTAATGTTGTTATTGGTGATAATTGTATTATTATGGATGGTGCATATATTGGTGATAATGTAACAATTGGAAACAATACTGTTGTTCATCCAAATGTTACTATTTACAGAGACTGTATCGTTGGAGATGATTGTATTATTCATTCAGGAACTGTAATTGGGAGTGATGGATTTGGGTTTGCTACTACTAAAATGGGTGAACATATAAAAATTTATCAAAATGGTAATGTAATCATTGGAAAAAATGTGGAAATAGGGGCAAATTGTACAATTGACCGAGCTGTATTTTCTAGTACTATTATAAAAGATATGGTACGTATAGATAATTTAGTACATATTGCACATAATTGTATTATTGGGAAAGGGAGTATCTTAGTTACTCAAACTGGATTATCTGGATCTACTACATTGGGTGAATATGTTGTAATGGCAGGACAGAGTGGAACTACTGGGCATCTAGAGATTGCATCTCATACAACTATCTCTGCACGAGGAGTTGTTTCAAAATCTATTACAGAACCTAAAAAACAATGGGCAGGATTTCCATTGATGGAACATCGAACTTGGCTTAAGTTACAAGGTCGAATTACAAAACTTTTAAAAGGATAAGTCATATTTTTTAAAATAGCCTCAATAATAACGGCGTTTATTTTAATCTTTTTATCTATCTCTATTTTTATTTCAGATGTAAATGAGGTAGGTAAAATTGGTTCGGTGGTATCTTTTTATTCTAAAGAATATTTAGGATATCTTGCTTATATTTATCTTATTTTTTTCTTATATGTTTTATATCAATTTAACTTTACTAAAGTTCATGATATTGTTATAAAAATATGTTCTACTGTTTTATTATTTATCTCTTTAGTATTGTTTCAGTCACTAATTATCAGTGGTAAATTATCAGGAAAAATTGGAAATACCTTAGTTGATTCATTATCACCTTTTGTTGGACTTGTGGGTTTATGGATATTTGTTATTATCGGCTTTGTAATATCTTTTATATTACTTGTTGATACTGACGATTTATTTCATATAAATACGAGTAAATTCAAAGAAAAAATACGATTATTTTTTCAATTCACTTATCCTAAAAATAAAATAAAAAACTTACCTCCTAAATTAAATAGAAGCCATGAACAAAAAGTTACAGTAAAAGAAGTAGGGGATACTGCTGAAATTTTAATAGAAGAGGAGACTGAAGTTTCTCAACCAATTTTTGAGAATCCACCCATTTCTCAAATTGAAGAAAAAATTACAAAACAAGAAGAATTTATCGAAGAAGAAGTGTTTGAAAAAGATATGATTGTTGAACCTGTATTTGAGAAAGAGATTATCTCTGAACCAGAAGTAGAAGAGGTAATTATACCAAAAGCAATTAATAAAACAACAGAAGAGAAAAAACATTCAGTAATTGTTGATGTGTTAGAAGAAAATAAAAAACTTTTAGCCGATATAGAAGTGGGAAAAATAGAAAAACCAAAAGATTTTCAACTTCCATCTACGTATATTTTTCAAGAAGCACCAAAAGAATCAAAGCAAAAAATTAATGAAGCTGTAATCGATCAAAAAATAAAGGATCTTTTAGAAAAGTTAAAGATGTTTAAAATTGATGGTGATGTTGTACGAACATATACAGGACCAATTGTTACTACCTTTGAATTTAAGCCAGCACCAAATGTAAAAGTTTCAAAAATTCTAAATCTTCAAGATGATTTAGCGATGGCTTTAAAAGCACAAACAATAAGAATACAAGCTCCAATTCCAGGGAAAGATGTCGTAGGAATAGAAGTCCCAAATGAAGAATCTCAAACTATCTATATGAGAGAAGTACTTGAGAGTGAATTGTTTCAAAAAGCATCTTCTCCATTAACAATGATTTTAGGGAAAGATATAGTAGGAAATCCATTTATTACAGACTTGAAAAAATTACCTCATTTATTAATTGCAGGGACAACTGGAAGTGGTAAATCTGTAGGTTTAAATTCTATGATTTTATCGTTATTGTATAAAAATTCACCAGATACTTTAAAATTAATTATGATTGACCCTAAAATGATTGAATTTTCTATTTACAACGATATTCCACACCTTTTAACTCCCGTAATTACAAAACCAATGGAAGCTATTAATGCTTTAGCAAATATGGTTATGGAGATGGAGAGAAGATATGTTCTTATGGCTGAAACAAAAACAAAAAATATTGAAAGTTATAATGAAAAATCAAAAAGTATAGGATATGAAGCGTTTCCATATATAGTAATAATCATCGATGAGTTAGCTGATTTAATGATGACAAGTGGAAAAGAGGTTGAAATTTCTATTGCAAGAATTGCTCAAAAGGCTAGAGCTTGCGGTATTCATCTTATAGTTGCTACGCAACGTCCTTCAGTTGATGTTGTTACAGGATTAATTAAAGCAAATTTACCAAGTAGAATTTCTTATAAAGTGGGACAAAAAGTAGATAGTAAAATTATTTTAGACTCAATGGGTGCTGAATCATTATTGGGTAGGGGAGATATGTTATTTACTCCTCCAGGTATGAGTGGTTTAGTAAGACTTCATGCTCCTTGGAGTGATGAAAAAGAGATTGAAGAGGTTGCAGATTTTCTGAAAGAACAAAGAGAAGCTTCTTATGATATTAGTATATTAAAAGAAAAAGTTGAAGAAGGTTTTGCTGGGACAAATAACTCTAATGAAGTTGGGGAATTAGATGAACTGTATGAGCAAGCAAAACTTGTAGTTATTCAAGATAAGAAAAGTTCAATTAGTTATTTACAAAGAAGATTAAAAATCGGATATAACAGATCTGCTACAATTATTGAGCAATTAGAGATGTCTGGTGTTTTATCATCTCCTAATGCTAAAGGAAACAGAGAAATACTAGTTTAAGAAGTATATGAAAATATACTTCTTATTAGTAATATTATTTACTGTATTGGAAACTATAATTTCCAAACTATTATATAAGTTATGGTATACTTCTATTTCTATATAAATATAAAGGAAAAATACTATGCGATACCCCTTAGATTGTGAAAAGTCTTTTCATAAAACATTTTTATTTTGGTTAAGTAGATTTGTTAGAAATAAGATTACAAGTTTATCAAATAGACAAGTTACAGACAAAGATAGACTTGCGCAAATTATACAAGAACTAATTCACGGTTTTGATTCTATCGATCAATTAAAAATTCTGATGAAAGAAGTTCGAAATATTGGAATCACAAGTATTCATGTATATTATTTACCTTTAGAAAAACTGTATCGTTTTATGATAAATTTTGGTGCCTCATCTATGAAAGAGATAGATGAAGAGATATTAAGTGATTTTTTAGCGAGCGAAACTGCAAATTTGTCAGATGCTACAAAAAAGAATTATCGTATTGCCCTACTTGGTTTTTTTGGATTTATTGATAAGCAAAATGAAGAAAAAAATGGAACAGCTTATAGATATGGAATTGAATTAAAAAACTGGGGAGGCTTAGCAGGAAAAAGTGGAAGTAAACTTCCATCATTTCTGAATAAAGAAGAAGTAAATAAATTTATTAATGCTATTAATAATTATCCTTATAAAAATCATAACATAGCTGCTAGAAATCGTTTAATAATTAAAACCATTTTATACACAGGTATTCGTGTAGGTGAAGCTATCTCTATAAATCAAAAAGATTTTATGAAAGATGGTGATTCTTATATTATTCAAGTAAGAGGAAAAGGAAATAAACCAAGAGTTGTAATGATAAGAGAAAAAATTATTAAAAAAGATTTAGCTATGTGGTTAGATTTTAGAGTGTGTGATGAAAATCTCTTTTTTTGTAACCAAAAAGGGAAAAAACTGACACAATCATATATTAGTCGACTTGTAGAACAAATTTTATTAAGTGTTGGTTTACGTAAAGAGAAAAATGGGGCACATATGTTACGACATACTTTTGCTACCCTACTTTATCAAAATAGCCATGATCTTATTTTAGTACAAGAATCTTTAGGACACGCAGATATAAATACTTCTAGAATATATACACATTTTGATAAAAGTCAACTACAAAGAACTACAGATATTTTTTAATTGCTGTAACTCTTACCAAAATGATTCTGTAGTATAATCATTCTCTTTTTCGAGAAGTTCTAAAAAGAGAGTGTCTGAATAATCTAAATATAATGAGTACTGATCTAGATAAATAGTTTTTTGTATATTTGTTTTGTTTATATATGCTGGTTCATTAATAGACAACGATAAATCATTTAAATAATACTCTACCATTGAAGGAGCAAGGTTTTGAATCTCTTGCTCTAATTCATCAAAAGAAGAAACTTTAAATGTTTGAAATAATGAATTTGTATCTAACTGTATTATCAATTAGTTACTAAATCCATTTAATAATGATTGCATACGACCTAAATCAATCTCTTTATTCTCTTCTTGTTTTTCAGAAGAAGAAGGATTATTATTAATCTCTATAGCTTCATCTATTGTAACTGATTCTGTTAGAGACTCAATCTCCTCATCTATAATAGAGTTAATATTATCAGAGTCATTAGTATTAATAAATTCTTCTGTACTAATCACTTTTTCTTCATCAGTTTCTTTAGCTCCTAGTATAGTTTCTATTCTACCAAGCATTGTATCCATTTCACTAGAGTTATGTTCGGTTGTATCGTTTAATATATTTAATCTATTTTCTAATTCATTATTTTTTATTTCGAGATTCTCAACTTCTTCTTTTAGAAGAGAATTATCTTCTTTTAAACTTTTAGACTCTTCTTGTAAACTTTCATAAGCATCTAAAAGTTGATTAAGTGCTTTACTTAATTGCTGTACTGTACCGTTATCTTGCATTTTAAATCCTTGCTTTCATAATTATTAGAATATTATCAAAATTTAACTGATAATTCCATCAATCTTAAGTAAAGATTTTATATCTGGTTCTTTATCTGCAAACTTCATATATAATGTATTCATATCTAAACTACCACCCTGCCCTAAAATAATCTCTTTATATCTAGTAGCAAGTTCTTTATTATCAATTCCTTTTTCAATAAATAAATAAAAAGCATCAGCACTTAACACTTCTGCCCATTTGTAGCTATAATATCCAGCAGCATAACCCCCTGCAAAAATATGGCTAAATCCATTTTGAAACTTATTATACACTGGCGGTTTAATCACTGAAATTTCATCTCGTATTGTATTTAAGATATTTTGAACTTCTTCTTCATTATATAGCTTTTGGTGTATTTTAAAATCAAATAGTGCAAACTCTAGCTGTCTAATTGTAGATAATGAAGATTGAAAATTTTTCGCTTTGATAAGTTTATCTATCGCATCATCATCTAAAATAGCTCCTGTCTCATAGTGTTTTGCAAATAGTTTTAAGATATCTTTATCGTAAGCAAAATATTCTAAAAATTGTGATGGAAATTCTACTGTGTCCCAAGCAACACCATTTATACCACTAACCAAAGGTTCTTTTACGGTACTTAACATATGATGCAACGCATGACCCATCTCATGAAACAAAGTTACTACATCACTATGTCGTAAAAGCGATGGTGTATTATCTGTGGAGATTGGAAAGTTACATACTATATATGCCGTTGCTAAAGTTTCTTTATCATTTACAACACCATGAGTATGCCAGTTATTCATCCAAGCACCACCCCTTTTATCGTCTCTAGCTTCTAAATCAATATAGAGTCTTGATATAATTTTGTTTGTGTTCGAGTCACTTAGTTCGTAAACGACTGCTTTATCATCCCATACAGGTGTATCTACTTTTGTAAATGTGATGTTAAATATTGTATTTAAAAAATCAAATAAACCATTTAATACACTGTTTTTTTCAAAATATGGTCTATAATACTCTTCATCTATATCATATTTTTCCTCTTTGAGTTTTTGGCTGTAGTAACCTAAATCATAACTTTGGATATCTTCACAACCATCTTTTAAACTAAATTCTTTAAGTTCTTCAACCTCTTGCTTTGCTTTGTCTTGAGAGTATTTTCCAAGTTCTGATAAAAAACTTAAAACATCATCTTCTGATTTTGCCATTTTTGTAGCAAGTGAAAGCTGTGCATAGTTTTCAAAACCTAAAAGTTTCGCTTCTTTTTGTTTGAGTTCTAAAATTTGTTCGATAAGTTTTCCATTTTGTGGAGCTCTTGTGCAGTATGCTTTATATATCTCTTCTCTTTTTTCTCTATTTGTTCCATACGTAATATAAGCAATATAAGATGGCATTTGAAGAGTAAATTTATATTTTGTTTTTCCATCTTTTTCATCCGTAAATGTAGCTATCTCTAAATCACTTTTTGGTATCTCTTTTACGTCCTCATAATTATCTAAAATCATCTCCCAATTATTTGTAGCATCTAAAAGGTTTTGAGAGAACTCTTTTCCTAGTTCACTTAACTTTAAATTTAACTCTTCGAGTGTTTGTTTATCTTCCTTACTAAGTCCACAACCACCAAGTTTGAAGTCTCTTATCTCATTTTCTAAAACTTTTTGTTGTTCTAGTGTTAAGGAGCTATTATACTTAGACTGTATATCTTTTATAGCACTATAAACATCTTCATTTGATGCTAATTGTGAACTATAAATAGAGATTAAAGGTAAACACTCATTATATACTTTTTGTGTAGTTTCACTATTTTTTACACTATCTATATGAAAAATAGGAGTACAAAACTGTTCTAAATCTTCACCCATTTGAGTTAATGGATGAACAAAATTGCCATACGTTTTCTCTTCTATTTTTAGTAATTCTTCTAATTGTTTTTTATTTTTTTCTATTAATTGTTCTAATGTTTTTGCACTATTTTCAAAATCTTTTAAATCAAATTCTTTAAACATTTTTTGCCTTTGGAAATATTTTTTGTTAGTATACTCAAAGTATCTTTTATCTTAATGAATAGGAAAAATTATCATATATTACTCTTTGTAAATTTAGGATGAATCCCTTCAAATATTTATTATAATAAATAAAGATATATGGTAAATAGAGTTGATAGTGGAGTTTTTAGGGGGGATAGTTTTTACACATGATGATTTACTATATCATGTGTAAAAGATTGTGATAATAAGGTTTATTCTTTGTAATTATTAAGTAGAAGTTGTCTTCGAATTAAAGAAATACGATTGTTTAATATGTCAATAAGTTCAAGGTATGTTATTTTATCATTATCTATATATAAGTTTTTATAATTTGTTGTATCAGCTGTATCTTTAAAATTATTATAACTTTTATTTTCTTTTGTAACTAGTCGTTTTTTATTTTTTTCCTGTTTTAGTTTGTGTAACCAATTTTTGTATAGCTTTAACATCTCTTTATCAAAAATATATGGCTTATGTAAATCGAGTTTTTTTTCTTTAAAAGTATCAATATAAACCTCATATTTTAATGGAGCAATTAAAGTTAGTAATTTTGTTTTATAAAATAACTCTACTCCTATCTTGCTGTGTAGTTGTATCAAATTTTTATTCATCAATTCTAATACCAAATCTCTATCTTTATTTTTTACAGTAGATTCACTTTTTTCTTTGTTTTGTTGATTTGTAGTAGCATTGTTATTTGATAACTTACTTGCAATAGTTTTTTGAATCTCATTATTTGATTGAGATAGTAGCTCTTGTAATGCATTTAGATTTTTTTCATTTACTGTAGTAATACTTGTGTAGCTTAAAAAAAGAGTTATTAATATCGAGATAACCACAATAATTAAAGTAATAATAGTAGATTTAACTAGGGCGTTTTTTGATTGAATTAAAATGTTCTTTTCAAGTTCTTTTTGTGAACTTTCAAATTTTTCTCTTATGAGTAAATTGTAATTTTCTTCTTTACGTTTTATCTCTAGTTTTACATCTTCTTTGATTGTATTTAACTCTTTTTTTATAGTGTCATTTTCTACTACTAAGTCTTTATTCTTTTTGACAGATTCTTCTAGTTCTTTTTGAATGTCATTATTTGTTTGCAATAAGTGCTTATTTTTTTCTTTTACTTTCTCTAGTTTTTTAAAATACCGCTTCTCATTTTTTGTGTTTTGGTTGTTCATATTTTACCTTTATATTTTAATTTTTTTGCAGAGAATTATGAAATATATTTTACATACGAATAATATTTCCCGCCCTATAATTGTTTTTCTAAATAATATCCAGTATAACTTTTTGTTTCTTCATGTGTTTTAGCTACTTGTTCTGGTGTACCTTGGGCGATAATTTGTCCACCCTTAGCTCCACCTTCATATCCCATATCTATAACATAATCAGCATTTCGTACAACATCAAGATTATGCTCAATTACGATAACACTATTTCCTAAATCTACAAGATGGTGTAATACTTGCGTAAGTCTATCTACATCTGCAAAATGAAGACCAGTTGTAGGCTCATCTAAAACATACAAAGTATTTCCAGTATCTCTTTTAGATAACTCTTTACTTAGTTTGATTCTTTGAGCTTCTCCACCACTTAGAGTGACAGCATTTTGCCCTAGAGTTATGTACCCTAGCCCCACATCAAGTAATGTTTTTAGTTTCGCATGGAGTTTTGGAACTTTTACAAAAAACTCAAAGGCTTCATCAACAGCCATATTTAAGATATCTGCTATAGATTTACCCTTATAGAGTATCTCTAAAGTTTGAGGATTATATCTTGCACCATTACAATCTTCACACTTTACCATGATATCTGGTAAAAAGTGCATCTCTATTTTGATTTCACCTTCACCTTGACATTTTTCACATCGACCACCTTTTACATTAAAACTGTATCGACCTATTGCATATCCTCTTAACTTACTCTCTTTTGTTTCTGCAAATAATTTACGTAAGTCATCCATAAGTCCAGTATATGTTGCAGGATTTGATCTAGGAGTTCTTCCTATTGGGCTTTGATCAAGATAAATTACTTTATCAAGTTTATCCAATCCATCGATACTCACACCATCTATTTTTGTCACTTTTCTAGCATGATTTAAAAGCTCTTTTGCTACTGGTAAAAGAGTATGTAAAATAAGAGAAGATTTTCCACTTCCACTTACTCCAGTAATTGCACAAAGATTTTTTAAAGGGATTTTTACATCAAGATTTTTGATGTTATTTAAGTTCACATTTTGAATCTCAATAAACTCTTCTTGTGGTCTTCTTTTATAATACTTAATCTGTTTTTTCCCATTTAGATATTGCGCTGTTAGTGTATCGCTCTTAAGGAGCTTTTTCATATCTCCATGAAAAACTACTTCTCCACCATATTTTCCAGCATTTGGTCCTATATCTACTATGTAATCTGCTGCTTCCATAGTCTCTTGGTCGTGTTCTACAACAATTACAGTATTCCCTTTTTGTTGTAAAGCTTTAAGGGTCTTTATTAGTTTTGCAGTATCTCGCTCATGTAGTCCAATACTTGGTTCATCTAGTACATACATAACCCCTGTTAAACCACTACCAATTTGTGAAGCAACTCGTATTCTTTGAGCTTCTCCACCAGAGATAGTTCGGGCATCTCGACCTAAAGTTATATACCCTAATCCCACATCAAAAAGAAAAAATATTCTTTCTCTTACCTCTTTTAAAATAGGTGCAGCTATCATTTTTTCTTGTTCGTTAAAGTACTCGAAATTTTTCTCATCTTGGAAAAAAGCATGAGATTTTTCTATAGGCATATCTAATATATTTGCTATTCCTGAATCTGCAACCTTTACAGCTAAAGATGGTGCTTTTAATCTATGACCTCCACAAATGTCACAGACTTTTTCAGTCATATAAGCATCCATCTCTTTTTCATCTTTCACCATATCGTAGGCAATTTTGATTACACCTTCCCATTTCCTAGTTAATTTATGACGTTTCCATGTGAAAACTGCTTCTTCAACTCCACCATTTAAGACTTTTCCTCTCTCATGAGCTTCTAATTCTCCAAATGGAACATTAATATCAATTCCTGCTGCTTCACAGTATGCTTGAAGCATTTTAAAATAATATCCTTTGTTAAATCCATAGATAACTTTTACGGCACCTTCTGCAATACTAATATCATTGTTAATAACTTTTTTCATATCAAGAGTAAATCTGATACCTAAACCATCACAACTAGTACAGGCACCTTTTGGGCTGTTAAATGAAAAACTTAATGGCTCTAATGGTTCAAAAGATATTTTACAATCAAAACATGCCATATGTTCAGAATAATGTATATGCTGTTGTGTTCCAACATCTTCATGGTTTAAGATATCAACTTCAAGTTCACCAAAAGCTTCTTTTAAACCTTTCTCAACATCTTGGGCAATTCTTTCTTTATTTTCTTCTTTGACTACAACTCTATCAATAACTACTTTAATCGTATGCATTTGAGACTTACCAAGTTCTATTTCATCATCTAAACGAACCATAACTCCATCAACCATAGCACGTACATATCCTTTTGCTCGTAAAGATTCAAAAAGATCAGTAAAGGTACCTTTTTTTCTATTTACTAAAGGAGCCATAATAACTATTTTTGAATTTTCTGGTAGTTTTAGAACTTGATCAATTACATCACTACTACTCATTTGTGAGATTGGTTTACCGCATTGATGACAATGTTGTTTCCCTACTCTTGAATAAAGAAGTCTCAAATAATCATAAATCTCGGTAATTGTTCCTACTGTTGATCGAGGATTCTTAGAAGTAGTTTTTTGATCTATTGCAATAGCAGGAGTTAATCCTTCTATTCTTTCAACATCAGGTTTTCCAATTTTTCCTAAAAATTGTCTTGCATAGGCACTTAAAGATTCAATATATCTTCGTTGTCCCTCTGCATAAAGTGTATCAAATGCTAGTGTTGATTTACCACTCCCACTGAGCCCTGTAAATACTATGAGCTTATTTTTTGGTATCTCTAAGTCTATATTTTTTAAATTGTTTTGATTTGCTTTAAATATCTTTATAGTATCGGTCATTATAATATTGCCTTTTTGTAGTTAAGGAAATATTATACTATAAAATTATTTTGTCTTTGATAAGTTAGCATCTTTACTAATAGTAGTTTTGGTATATTTAATATATTCTGTTGGTTGAATTGATAATATCATTCCATATATTAAAAACAGAATTCCAATTACAATACCAAATTGTGTTAGTATCTTTTTTTCAAATTTTATTTTTCCCAATACTAGGATTAGAACTAAACCTAGTATTAAAAAAGCAATACCTATTTTCATTTATTTATCATTAATATGTTAATAAAGAGATATTTCGACCTTGTATAGCATTGGCCTGACTTTGCATAATAAGTCCAATTTGACTTAATAAGTTACCCTTACTGAAGCTACTTACCTCTTTACTATAATCAATATCCATAATAGTAGACTTTGCAGATGCCATTTCTGTTTCCATACTTATGGCATTTCTTGCACTTGATTCTAGTGCATTTGCAGCACTTCCAAAGTCACTTTGAAAGGATGCATTTTGTTTGATACTTTCATCTAGTGTCGTTAATAATGTTTCTCGAGAATTTGGATTTGTTGAAAAATCTGTCATAAGCGATTTTAATGTATCTGAGATACTTAACGTATCTGATTTTTCTATATCAATAGTTGATTCCATGTCTACTATTGATAAGTCGTCAGCATTTGTACCATCAGTTTTAAGAAGTGCATTACCATTGTATGTTGTGCTATTTGCAATATTTTCATACTGCTCAATATATTTATTAATTTGTTTGCCAATAATATCTCTATCAGATTCATTCATAGTTCCATTCATGGCTTTTAATGTTTCTGTTTTAATATTTTCTAATAGCTCTTTTTGATTTGAAAGACCAGCTTGAGCAATATTACTTAATGCGATACCACTATTTATGTTTTCAACAGATTGTGAAAGTGAATTTTTTTCAACACCTAACTCTGTCCCTATAGCTAAACCAGAGGCATCATCACTAGCTTTATTTATAGCTGATGCACTACCTATTTTTTCTAGTGAATTTTGTTGTATACTACCTATATCATAGGCACTTACATAAGATGAGTTAATATTCATAGTATCCCCTTTTGCTTTTGTATACTAATTATAGGTGGATTAAGATTAAATTTAACTAAAGTAATTAGATTAATAAATATATATTTACTCTGCATTTTTTTCTCTAAATGGCTCCAATGGTAAGGTAAATATTCTATTTAATATTCCTGTTATTCCATTTGTTGCCTCACTTATAGTATTTGTTTCTAAGATTGGATCATCTGTAGTTCCGTGTATAAGGACATTTGTATGAAATTCTCCATCTTCACCCATTATTATATAACCAACTACAGGAATATATCGTATAGCTTTTGTAAAGTCTTTTAAAAATGATATTTCAACATTTGCATCAATCTTTTTCGTTTTAAGATTATTATGTGAATTTACGATAAAATTTGACATCTTTCCATTTGTATATAAGTCGTATAAGTCTAATTCTTGTTTTGGAATATTAAATCGAAAACTTCCATCACCATATTTTAAATAATAACCATTTGTATCAAAACCTGTTTGGGCAAGTCGAAATAATGTAGGTAATGCTAACAATGGATTAATAATAGCTGGTGTAGTATTTACAAAAGTGAGTAAACTATTTATTACTGTAACATTTTTAATAGTAGTTTTATGAAAGTTTACATCTCCTGATAATAAGTTAATATCCTCACCATAAATATTTAAATTCATATACCCATCTTTCAAAATCTCTTTATTTAAAAAAGTATTAATATATTTATCACTTAATTTTGTTGCATTAAAAATAACACTGTTATCTTTTGTTTTTAGATTTATAATAGAATTGTCTTTTTTGATATTTAGTGTAGCGATGTTATTATTTGTTGTAAGTTGTAATGTATCAAAAGGTAAGGTGAAATTATCATATTTGATTTTACTTTTATTATAAATTAAATCTATGATTGGAAAAGTTGGTATTTGTATACTTTTTGTTGTATTATTGTCTTTATTTTTCAAATAACTACTATCGATATTGATATTAAGATTGTCTATTTCTACAAATGTATTTTTAAAATAATTATCTGTTTGAATGTATAGAGAACCTTTTTCTTTATTTTCAACATTTATAAAAGGGAATATTTTCAATAACTTACCAGGGTGACTTACTTTAATCTTCTGTGTTTTTGTTTTATATTCATAAAAATAATGAAGTCCTAAACCATAAGAGTCAAGTGTAAGATTATCTTTATAACTTCCAAAATAAGGGATATTTTTATTTTCAAGATGAAGAATATTTTTATAATGAATATTTTTAACATCTATTGTACCATACGATTTTTTGTTATTTATATCTGTGGTATTAAATATATTTAAAGAGTGTGTCTTTTGAATATCTTCTAATAAGAAATTTGTATTGATTTTTTTATCTTCTATCCTTATAGAAAGGTTTTTTATATTACTTTGTAATGGTTTTGTTATATTGATATCATCACTATCAATTTGCATAGTAAGATTATTTTTAAAATCACCTGTATATAATAATGCATCACTTTTCAATGAAATATTTTGATCTAAATTGTCATATTTTAATACAAATTTACCAGATATTTTTTTTGTATTTAAATCTGTTTGATTTTGTAAATCAATTTTTAAAGTATTGTTGCTATCATTTATTTTTGAAGAAAAATTTATAATATTTAGATTTTTTTGTAATAATGCATCTTTTAAAGAATAATGATTACCATCTTTAGAAAAATGCAAGGTATCAGAATTTGCAGTAAAGTTAAAACCATTATTGAAATTTATATTATAATTAGCAACTGAATTATTTACATTAAAGCCTTGATATGTAAGATGATTTAAATCAATTGTACCTGTTATAATTTTATTTTTATAATGAAGTTTTGAGCTATTTACTTTATATTTTATTCCAAAATCTTCTATATTTGCATCTTGAATAAATATGTCTGATTCAACAAATAGTTTTCCGTGGTTAAAAGGGATAAAGATATTAATAGAAATTTCATTTTTTCCATCATATTGAATTGTATTTACTTTTACTCCATATCTAAAAAGTGCTTTTTTTAATGTATCGTTAAATAAACTTTTTGTTTTAAGATAAAGTTTTAAAGTATCTGTATTTGCTACATAAGAGACCTTAGAGTTTTCAATAAGAATATCGCCATAATAAGGCTTTTCAAAAGTAAAATCAAGTACATTATTGCTATACGTCATAAATACTTTTTCTGCTGTTACTTTTTCCATTTTTGTATCAAATTGATGCGTAAAATTGTGAATTTCAGCTACTATACTTGAATCATTATTGAGGCTTATTTGATTTTTATTAATATAAATCAATCCACTAAATTGAACATTTGTATTGTTTATAAGAAGTTCTTGTGTATCAAGTTCAAAAAAACCATTTTGATACTTTGCATTAAAAGAAGCACTAAGGCTGACTATCTCTTGTGAATTTTGATCTGTTATTGACAGATTTGAAAGATTGATATTTAACTTTTTATCATACTTTAGATATAATTTTTTTATATTTACATTTTTATATGAGATGTGATTTATTTCAATACCGTTAAAAAAAGAGGCAATAATTATTAAACTAATTCCAATAAATAAAATAAAAATAAACCCTAAAGTTTTTAACATATTCGAAGTTTTCCTTGTAATTATCATAGTTTTAAGTTTTTATTTTACACAAGAGGTTAATACTTCAAGAGTAATTTTTATACCAAAAGGTAGTTCTAACGCGATTGTATCATACTTAGATAAAAATAAATATGAAGTAAATGTATTAGATAAGATACTTTTACGCTTTATAGGAAAACCACAAAGCGGATGGATTGATTTAAAAACTACCAAAATGGCAAAATTAGAGTTTTTATATAGAATCACTACCTCAAAAGCAGCTTTAAAAAAAGTGACTTTGATTCCTGGTGAAACATACTACTTTTTTCTTCAAAATCTTGCAAAAACACTCAATATATCTACTATTAAACTATTTGAAACGTATGCAACTTTAGCATATAAAAAAGATGGAAATATTATTGCTGATACTTATTATCTTCCTTTGGGGATGAATGAAGAGCAGCTAATAAAACATTTGTTAAGAATTACAGAAAATAGATATCAAAAACTAAGTAAAAAAATATTTGGTGAGTATAATCAAAAGAATTGGTATAAATACATTACTATAGCTTCTATTATTCAAAAAGAATCAGCATCAAAAAATGAGATGGCATTAATCTCTAGTGTTATTTACAATAGATTAAAAAAGAATATGAAACTACAAATGGATGGAACACTAAATTACAGTAAATATTCCCATACTAAAATAACACCAAGTATGATAAAAAATGATCAAACGACATACAATACCTATAAATATAGAGGTTTACCTTCTGATCCTGTGTGTGCTATAGAAATCGAAGCTATAAAAGCTGCTATTTTTCCTGTTAAAACAAATTATTTGTATTTTATGAAATCAGTAGATGGAACAAAACATAATTTTGCATCATCATACAAAAAACATATAAAAAATATAAGAAAAGTACAAAGAGATAAACGAAAGCTAAGAAAAGCAAAAAAAGTTCAAAAAAGAAAAACAAAAATTGTTAAAAAGATACAAAGAAAAAGAGTTAAAAAGCCAAAGTCAACTAAAATTGTAAAGAAAGTTCAAAAGAAGATTTCAAAAGATGACAAACTCAAAAATTTGTGGAAATAATTATGTGTATAAATGATACAAATAAATAAAAATCGTAAAAACTATTATAATATAAAATAATACTATAATTAAAACTTTGATAGTATCCTAGGTAACAATATAAATTAATTTAAGGAATAAATATGTCAAAAATTATATGGACAAAAACAGATGAAGCTCCGGCTTTAGCAACGTATTCGCTTTTACCAATCGTAAATGCTTTCACTAAATCAGCAGGTGTAGATGTTGTTACTAGTGATATTTCGCTAGCTGGTAGAGTTATATCTAAGTTTCCTGAAAGATTAACAGCAGATCAAAGAATTGATGATGAATTAGCTAAACTAGGAAAAGTAGTTTTACAAGAAGATGGAAATATTATTAAATTACCAAATATCTCTGCTTCTATTTCACAACTTATTGATTGTGTTTCAGAATTACAAGCACAAGGTTACGATATCCCTAACTATCCAGAAGAGCCACAAAATGATGAAGAGAAAGAATTACAAGCATTATTTTCTACTTGTTTAGGTTCTGCTGTTAACCCAGTATTAAGAGAAGGTAACTCAGATAGAAGAGCTGCAGCTGCAGTTAAAAACTTCGCTAAGAAAAACCCACATAAATTAAAGCCATTCGCTGAAAATTCTAAAGCGTATGTTGCTCATATGACAGATGGTGATTTCTATGGAAATGAGCAATCAGTAATTAAATCTGGTGCTGGTTCTGTTAGAATCGAATTAAACGGTAACTTATTAAAAGAGTTAACAGATATTCAAGATAAAGAGATTTTAGATGCTACATTTATGTCAGCTAAAGCTTTAAGAGCATTTTTAGCACAAACAATTGTTGATGCTAAAGAAAAAGATGTTTTATGGTCTTTACACTTAAAAGCAACAATGATGAAAGTTTCTGATCCTATTATGTTTGGTCATGCTGTTGAAGTATTCTTTGCAGATGTATTCGCTAAACATGGTGAAACATTAGAATCTGTTGGATACAACGCAAACATTGGTTTAGGTGATTTATACAAAAAAATCGATTCTTTACCTGCTGATAAAAAAGCTGAAATTGAAGCTGATATCATGGCTGTTTATGATGTACAACCAAGAATTGCTATGGTTAATTCTGATAAAGGTATCACTAACTTACATGCTTCAAATGACATTATTATTGATGCTTCATTACCAGTTGTTGTAAGAGATGGTGGTGCTATGTGGAATGCTTCTAACGAATTAGAAGAGTGTGTTTCTGTTATTCCTGATAGATGTTATGCTACTATGTATAAAGTGTGTGTTGAAGATTGTGTTAAAAATGGTCAATATGATGTTACAACAATGGGTAACGTACCAAATATCGGTCTTATGGCACAAAAAGCAGAAGAGTATGGTTCTCACCCTACTACATTTGAAATCGCTGAAGCTGGAACTGTTAAAGTTTTAGATACTGATGGTTCTGTTTTAATGGAGATGGAAGTTGAAGTTGGTGATATTTGGAGAATGTCTAGAGCAAAAGATATTCCAATTAAAGACTGGGTAAGACTTGCAGTTGAAAGAGCTAGATTAACAGGAAACCCTGCAGTATTCTGGTTAGATGAAGAAAGAGCACATGATAGAAATATGATTGCTAAAGTAACTGAGTACTTAAAAGATCACGATACTTCTGGTTTAGAGTTACCAATTATGGCACCTGCAGCTGCTATGCAATATACACTTGATAGAGTAAGAGCTGGTAAAGATACTAACTCTGTAACAGGAAATGTTTTAAGAGATTACTTAACAGATTTATTCCCAATCTTAGAGCTTGGAACATCTGCTAAAATGTTATCAATCGTTCCATTAATTGCTGGTGGTGGATTATTTGAAACAGGTGCTGGTGGATCTGCTCCTAAGCATGTTGAACAAATGTTAAATGAAGGACACTTAAGATGGGATTCTTTAGGTGAATTTTTAGCACTTGCAGAATCGTTAAGATTTATTGCACAAAAGAACAATTCTAAAGATTTAGAGATTGTAACTGCTGCACTTGACTGGGCAAATAATGCATACCTTGATAATAATAAAGAGCCAAGTAGAAAATGTGGAGAGCAAGATAACAAAGCTTCTCATTATTTCGTAGCACAATACTGGGCACAAGCACTTGCAGAACAAACTGAAAATGCAGAATTAGCTGCTAAATTTGCTCCTGTAGCAAAAGCACTAATTGATGGTGAAGCTACAATTATGGCTGAGTTATTAGGTTCTGAAGGAAGTTCAAAAGATATTGGTGGATACTTTAATCCAGATATCGTTAAAGCTGAAGCTGCAATGAGACCATCTGCAACTTTAAATGCTGTTATCGATAATATCTAATTGAGATAAACACCTAATTCGGTTTAGGTGTTCGATAAAAAAAGGGTTCGCAAATTTGCGAACCCTTTTTTATATCTACATAAAAGTTAATGAGTACTAAAAAGTAAAATCTTTTCCTAGATAATGTTCTCTTACGGTATCATTATTTTTAATTTCTGCAGCTGTTCCACCTGCTATAATAGCCCCTGCTTTCATAACATACGCTCGATCACAAATTTGTAAAGTTTCTCTTACATTATGATCTGTAATAAGTACCCCTATTCCTCTTTTTGTAAGTTGTTTTATAATACCTTGGATATCTTTAACAGCAATTGGATCGACTCCTGCAAAAGGTTCATCAAGAAGTAAAAACTTAGGATTGGAAACTAAAGCCCGTGCTATTTCTGTTCTTCGTCTCTCTCCACCACTTAAACTTATCCCTTTTCTTTGACGAATTGGTTCTATATTAAAGACCTCTAAAAGTTCTTCAATTCTTTCATGTCTAAGTTGTTTATCATCTATAGATACTTCAGCTGCTAACATAAGATTGTCTTCTACTGTGAGGTCTTTGAAGATAGAAGACTCTTGTGGTAAATACCCTATTCCTCTTAATGCTCTTTTATGTAATGGTAAATGTGTAATCTCGTGATCATCAAAATAAATATTACCAGTAGTAGGCTGTACCAATCCGCATATTATATAAAAACTTGTCGTTTTTCCTGCACCATTGGGTCCTAATAAACCTACTGTTTCACCACTTTTTATATTTAAAGTAATATCATGTAGAATTTGTGTTTTTTTAATAGCTTTGGTAAGACTAGTAACTTCTATTTTATGATCCAATTATATATTCTCTACTTTCTTCTTTTTTTTCTATATTTATTATAAGTACATCAAACCCATATTCACGAAGTATATTCTCAAGTTTTTCATCACCCCACTCTACAAAATGTATTCCACTTTTTTCGAACTCCTCTAAAAGTCCTAAAGAGACAAATTCACTTAATGTTTTATTGTAGACATCATAATGATAAATATTTTCTCCATATATACTTTGTAATGAAAAGGTGGGACTAGTGACAACTTCTTTGATTCCTAAACTGTCAATATAGTTCTTAACTAAAGTAGTTTTACCACTTGCCAAATCTCCTCTAAGTAAAACAACTATGTCTCTATTATTTATTTCTGATTTTAATACTTGAATAAATTGTTTTATTTCTGTAATATTTAAAATCATCTTTTAATGTTGTAAATGTATAAGCTGATTACTTATTTTTACTATCTCTTCAAGTTTTTTTATAGCAGTACCATTTTCAATAACTTTTTTAGCAAGAACTATACCCTCTTCTGTTGAGTTTACTTTGCCATCTACAAGTAATGCTACAGCTGTATTTAAAAGTACAATATCTCTTTTTGCACCCATAATAGTACCATCTATGATACCTTTAGTAATAAGTGCATTTTCTTTTGCCGTTCCACCTTCTATTTCAGATTTTGGCGAAAGATCAAATCCGTATTCTCTAGGGTCTAAAATAAACTCATTAAAACTACCACGTTCTACAAAAGCACAATGGGTTACATCACTTATACTAATTTCATCCATTCCATCTTCACTGCTTACTACCATAGCTCTTTTTGTATTTAATTGCGTTAATGCATCTGCAATTTTTGGTACATAGGTTTTATCAAAAACACCAATAAGTTGTTTATGCACAGATGCTGGATTTGAAAGTGGTCCTAAAATATTAAAAATAGTACGGTGTTCTATAGATTTACGTACAGGCATAATATGTTTCATAGCAGGATGATGATTGATAGCAAACATGAAAACAAATCCTGTTTGTTGTAACATCTCCAGTTGTTTTTGAATCGTTAAAGTAAGATTTACCCCTAACTCTTCAAGCATATCCGCACTTCCGCTATTACTTGTGATACTTCTATTTCCATGTTTTGCCACTTTACAACCACATGCAGATAATAAAATAGAGACAGTAGTTGAGATATTAAAACTATTACTTTTATCTCCTCCTGTTCCACAATTATCCAAAAGTTGCTCTTGAAGAGATTGTTCTACATTCAAATGAAGCATATGTTCTCGCATAGCTATTGCTGCTGCTGCTATTTCATCTGCTGTTTCACCTCTATTGTAAAGTTTTACAAGATATTCTTTCATCTCATCATCACTTAATCGATTCTCAAATATATCATCAAATTTTAATCTAGCTTTACTAAACATCTTTGCACCTTTTATAATTTTGTGACATAGTCACTCTGATTTGATTTTGGAGTGGATTTTGTTTTAGGTATCTGAAGCACTTTAAATCGATCTGAATACTCAAGGTATTTTATTTCGATAATATCATCAATCTTCACTTCTTTTGCTTTTTTTACAGATAAGCCGTTTATAAAAACGACTTTATGTGCTAACATATCTTCTGCAACTGCTCTTCTTTTTGTAATATTTACTGCATTTAAAAATTTATCTATTCTCATACGTATAATTATATCTGATTTTGTTTAAGAGATTATTCTTTTAGTAGATTTCTATACAATTCTCTATATTCTGTATCGTTTTCATCTCTTGCTTTCATAGCTGTTCTTGGATGTTCGTTTAATTGACCTGTTAACATATATGGAATTGAGTATCCCCAATCAAGCTCTTTTTCTAATGGAACTATAAACTCTTCGATGAATTTTAATACTGGCATCATTTTATATTTTGGATTTTTTAAGAATCCAATTAAAAGTTCCATAGGACAGTTTCCAGCACCACGTCCTAGTCCAGAGATAGTAACATCTAAGTAACTTGTACCATACGTCATAGCTTCGATTGTATTTGCGTATGCTAATTGCATATTGTTATGGGCATGAATACCAATCTTTTTACCTGACGATTCTGCGACTTTTAAATACTTTTCAGTTAGTCTATTGATTTGTTCTGGGTAAAAAGATCCAAAACTATCTGCTATATAAATAACATCAACAGGAGTTTTACTTAAAGCATTTAATACTTCATCTAACTCATCATCAAATGATTTTGAAATAGCCATAATATTTACCGTTGTTTCATATCCTTTTGCATGAGCCTCATTGATAAGTTCAATAGCTGCTGGGATTTGGTGTATATATGTAGCAATTCTTACCATATCTACAACTGATTCACTTTTAGGAAGAAGTTCAGAAGCCACAGTTCTACCGATATCAGACATAACTGCGATTTTAAGATTTGTATCATTATCTCCAACAATACTTCTAATATCTTCCTCTTTACAAAAGTTCCATTTACCAAAATCTTCTGGGCTTTGAAGTGTTGGGGAATTGTTTTTTCCTATCTCCATATAATCCACACCAGCTTCTACACATGTATCATAATGTGCTTTTACAAACTCATCTGTAAAATGAAAATCGTTTACTAATCCACCATCTCTTATAGTACAGTCAAAAACTTTTATATCTTCTCTTACTGTTAATATTGAACCTTTTTTCTCAATCATAGTTATCTCTCATCTTTGTATTTAAATAATTTTTAATATAATATCTTAATGAAACTCAATAAATCTTTAATAATTGGATAGAATTTAAAAATTATGTTTATTTAATAGGATTATGATATATTTTTGTTTTATAATCTCTACTTGAATTTCACTTTGTATTAGAGTATGACAAAAACATCATCTACGTGTATATTTGTCTTAATACAACAATTTTATCCATTTTTATATGGTTATTAAATATAGGTTCATAAAATATAAAGGAATAATTAAAATGAATTTTACAAATGGTAGTCTATATCCAGTAACGTTAAACGGTAGTGATGTTTTTTTAAAACGAAAGGAGATAAAAAAATATTTTCACGATACTTATGATACTTTTGAAAAGATATTTGAAGTCTTAAAAGATGATGCTGTTTTTTATCAACAATCAGAGATCACACGACACCCTATGATTTTTTATTTTGGACACACTGCTACATTTTTTATAAATAAATTAATAAATATGAGAATTATCGAAAACAGAATCAATCAAGATTTTGAATCAATATTTGCAATTGGTGTAGATGAGATGACATGGGATGATACAGACTCCCAAAACTACTCATGGCCAAAAGTAAGTGAAGTACGAGAGTATAGAGATAAAGTTCGTAAACTAGTAGATGAACTTATCGATACATTACCATTAACACTTCCTATTACTAAAGACAGCGCTATGTGGATTATATTGATGGGCTGTGAGCATGAAAGAATACATATAGAAACATCTTTAGTACTTCATAGACAAATGCCTTTAGAGTTTATTACAGATGACCAGTATTTTAATGTACTTGAAAGTAAAAATAATGAGATTCAAAATGAGATGATAGAAGTACCAGCAACTCATATAAAACTAGGTGTAGATGATACACACCATTTTTACTCATGGGACAATGAATATGGACACTATGAAGAAAATGTAAAATCATTTCAAGCATCAAAATATCTTGTATCAAATAAAGAGTTTTTGGAGTTTGTACAAGCTGATGGATACAATATGGAAAAATACTGGAATGATGAAGGTAAAAAGTTTTTAGAACTTACAAATGCAAAACACCCTCCATTTTGGGTAAAAGATGGTGAGAGTTATAAATATAGAACCTTAACAAAAGTTATCGATATGCCATTAAATTTTCCAGCAGATGTAAATGCCTTAGAAGCTCAAGCTTTCTGTAACTATAAAAGCCAAAAAGATGGTGTAACATACTCTTTACCTAGTGAAGTAGAATACAAAGCACTATGTAAACATGTAAATCTAGATGATTTATTAAACTTCTCCACACAAAATGCAAATCAAAATCTTATTAACTTTAGTGCTTGTGATGTAGATACACACGAGTTTAGTGGTTTTTACGATGTAGTTGGAAACGTTTGGCAGTGGAGTCGTACACCAATATTTGGGTTTGAAGGGTTTGAACCGCATGTTGCGTATGATGATTTTTCTACACCTACTTTTGATGATAAACACGCATTGATTTTAGGTTCATCGTGGGCAAGTAGTGGAAACCTAATCATGAATGATTCAAGATATGCATTTAGAAGACACTTTTTTCAAAATGCAGGATTTAGATATGTAATAACAAATAATGAGGATAAAAAAGAGATGGATATATATGAAAGCGATGCGTTAGTATCTCAGTACTGTGAGTTTCAATATGGAGATACACATTTTGGTGTAAATAACTTTGCAATTGAGTGTGCAAAAATAGCAGAAAAGTTTACTGTAAACACAACAAAAGCTTTAGATTTAGGGTGTGCGACAGGTCGTGCTACTTATGAATTAGCGAAAACATTTGATGAAGTAGAAGGGATAGATTTCTCTGTACGATTTGTACAAGTTGGTACAAAATTAAAAGAGGATGGAAATGTATCATTTCAAAGCCCAGATGAAGCAGAACTATTTGTCAGCAAAAAAGTAACGATAGAAGAGCTAGGATATGCAAATCTTAAAGATAAAGTTGCTTTTTGGCAAGGTGATGCGTGTAATTTAAAACCAAATTTCAACTCATACGATATGATTCTTGCAACAAATCTTATAGATAGACTTTATCAACCAAGACTATTTTTAGATACTATTGATGAAAGACTAAACGATGATGGTATTTTGATACTGACTTCTCCATATACTTGGCAAGAAAGCTCTACTAAAAAAGAGTTTTGGTTAGGTGGATATAAAGATGAAAATGGAAATGATGTAAAAACGTTAGATACTTTACAAGAGATTTTAAAAGACAAGTTTGAATTGATTCATACTCAAGATTTAGATTTTGTTATCAAAGAAACAAAAAGAAAATATCAGCATACTGTATCTGAAGTGAGTGTATGGAAGAAGAGATAATGTACGACTTTACGACATCATCACCACGAGAAAAAACAAATGCAGAGAAATATACTCTTCGTAAAAAACTATTTGGTACTGAGGATATCTTGCCTGTGTGGGTTGCTGATATGGATATCGATACCCCCTCTTTTGTACTAGATGATATTCAAAAAAGACTTACGCATCCTATCTTAGGATATGAAGAGGTTCCCTCTTCTGCTTTCCAGTCTCAAATAGATTGGATGAAAAATAATCATAATGTAGAGTTCGAACTCGATGATATGATATATTCTCATTCAGTGGTAGCTAGTATAAATGTAGCAATAGAAGCATTTACAAATGAAGGTGATAATATCATTGTAAATACTCCTGTGTATCCTCCATTTTTTCAAAGTATTAAAAGACACAATAGAGAAGTATTAGAGAATAAGTTAGTAATACAAGAGAATAGTAAATATGGTTTTGATTTTGAAGATTTAAAATCCAAAATCAATGAACGTACAAAAATGATACTTTTATGCTCTCCTCATAATCCAGTAGGACGTGTATGGAATAAGACAGAATTAACGGAACTTTTAGATATTTGTGTAAAAAATAATATTGTTGTTTTTTCGGACGAGATACATTCTGACTTAGTTTTTTCTCCAAATAAACATATCTCATTTTCTTCTTTAAACGAAAAAGCAAAAGATATTTGTATCACTGCTATTGGTGTAGGAAAAACATTTAATTTAGCTGGTGTGGCTATGAGTAGTGTAGCTATTTCAAATAAAAATTTAAAAGAGAAGTTTTTGCAAACATACGAAAAACATCATTTTGGCCAAGGTTCAATTTTATCTCATGTAGCATTTCAAAGTGCCTACACAAATGGAAAAGAATGGCTAGAAAAGTTAAAAGTTCATCTTTATAAAAACTACGAGATGTTAGAAAAACTGTGTGAAAAATACCCAGATAAATTAAAACTTACTCCAACAGAAGCTACCTATTTAGCATGGATAGATTGTAGGAGTATGAATCTTAGTGATAAAAAATTAAGAGATTTTTTTGTAAAAGAGGCAAAATTAGGACTCAATCCTGGACTAGGATTTGGTTCTAATGGCTCTGGATTTATGAGACTTAATTTTGCAGTTTCAACTGAAAAAATGGTAGAAGTTATACATAGAATAGATACTGCATTTAAGATACAAGGAGAAAAGGATGTTAAGTAAAATTATAGATAATGATACATTAGATAAGCTATACGAAAATGAAGAGTTTTGTACGCAACTTGGAAAAGTTGTTTTGTCTTTTAGTAAACTATCAGAACAGTTATTAGTACTTAT
>Ga0193955_1000390_pt1 | contig 25428 bp, 22 predicted proteins | sample BB_6_MG_FD_140343 | JGI IMG/M metagenome (GOLD analysis project Ga0193955, IMG submission 140343) | Microbial mat bacterial communities from the Broadkill River, Lewes, Delaware, United States - BB_6_MG | ecosystem: Environmental > Aquatic > Freshwater > River > Microbial mats | place: USA... | reverse complement strand
TACAAATGATATAAATGATAAACTAAAAAGTCGTCAGTGTTATAAAATTCAAACTTGTGACTGAACTTGATGACACCCAAACCAATACTTGCTCTTCCTTATTACCTAAGAAAGAAAAAGTCGTCAGTGTTATAAAATTCAAACTTGTGACTGAACTTGATGACACCCAAACCAATACTTGCTCTTCCTTATTACCTAAGAAAGAAAAAGTGGTCGGTGATGCAAGATTCGAACTTGCGACCCCTTGGACCCAAACCAAGTGCGCTACCAAGCTGCGCTAATCACCGATATATGTTAAAAACAAACCAATTAAATTAGCTGTCTTCAACGGGTGCGGATATTACCGAGTTGAACGAGTTCAGTCAAACTTTTTTTATAAAAAAAAACGTGTTCGTTTACTTTTAATGCAACTTGCTTAATTAGTGGCATCAAGAGTAACAAAAAGCAGTATATTTATATGACATAATAATAACTGCTCGTAATATAGTTGTATAAGCTATACATTCAAATTTATTCTAACTCTTCGCTATTACTAACGTAGGGTTTATGGCAAAATAGCGCTACTTCATTAGCGTATTAACTCCATTAATATATTCAAGGTTACAATATAAGTATTATGACGGCATCATTAATTGACGGCAAGGCTATTGCCAAACAACTCCGCGACTCTATTAAAGAAAAAGTTAGCTTACGTATAGGTAACGGCCAAAGAGCGCCAGGCCTAGCTGTTATTTTAGTTGGTTGCGATGCAGCCTCTCAAGTTTATGTAGGTAGCAAACGTAAAGCATGTGAAGAAGTTGGCTTTGTATCTCGTTCTTATGATTTACCAGAAACCACGACTCAAAATGAGTTATGTACTTTAATTGATGAACTAAATAATGATGATGTCATTGATGGTATTTTAGTACAACTTCCCTTACCTGCTGGTTTAGATGCTAATTTAATTATTGAGCAAATAATTCCAGAAAAAGATGTGGATGGTTTCCACCCATCAAACGTTGGTAAACTTGCCTTACGCCTTCCTGGCTTAAGACCTTGTACACCAAAAGGTATAATGACACTGATAGAGTCTACAGGTGTTAAACCTCATGGTTTAGATGCCTTAGTGGTAGGGGCATCAAATATTGTTGGTCGGCCAATGACACTTGAACTGTTGCTAGCGGGCTGCACAGTAACAACAACGCATCGATTTACAAAAGATCTCGAAAGTAAAGTTAGAAATGCCGACTTAATTGTAGTTGCTGTAGGTAAGCCAGCTTTCATTCCTGGAGAATGGATTAAAGATGGTGCAATTGTGATAGATGTGGGAATTAATCGCTTAGAATCAGGCAAGCTTATTGGTGATGTCGATTTTGATGCAGCTAAAGAAAAGGCGGCTTTTATTACACCAGTTCCTGGTGGTGTAGGGCCGATGACTGTAGCGAGTTTAATTGAAAACACCTTCATTGCGTGCGAACAATTTGGAAAATAAAAATCACCTTTATGAAAAGTGTACAAACAGGTTTGTACACTTTAAATAGATAACCTAGCTATTTAGCTATTTTTCCGCCAGGTAGTTTTTCCTGCGCTGTCTTCTAATACAATATTCATTTCAATTAACTTATCACGTGCTTGATCAGCAAGAGCCCAATTTTTATCTATTCGTGCTTGGTTACGTTGCGCAATTAGTGCTTCGATAACAGCAACTTCGCCATCATCATTCTGCCCTTGTAAGAAGCTTTCAGGATCCAGTTGAAGTAAACCAAGCACACCCCCTAATGTTTTTAAGGTACCTGCAAGTTTACTTGCTTGTTGGTGATTTTTTTCTTTTACTACATTGAGTTCTTTTGCAATTTCGAATAACACGGCAATCGCTTGTGGTGTATTAAAATCATCATCCATTGCCTGACAAAACTGTTGTACATAAGTGTTTGATTTATCCAAAACAAAGTCATTATCTATCTCAATACTTCTTAACGCAGTATAAATACGCTCTAAGGATGCTCTAGCTTGGTTTAAATTATCGGTTGAGTAATTTAATTGGCTTCGATAATGCCCTGTAGTTAAAAAGAAACGCACTGTTTCAGCATCGTATTGAGCGAGGACATCACGAATAGTGAAAAAATTACCAAGCGATTTGGACATTTTCTCTTGATCTACTTGCACCATACCCGTGTGCATCCAATAATTAACGTATGGAGTATCCAGAGCACAGCAACTTTGGGCTACTTCATTTTCATGATGAGGAAATTGTAAATCTGAGCCGCCCCCATGAATATCAAAATGATGACCAAGTTCCTTAGCATTCATGGCAGAACATTCAATATGCCAACCAGGTCTTCCCTCCCCCCAAGGTGATGACCAACTTGGTTCGCCAGGCTTTGCTGATTTCCATAAAACAAAATCAAGAGGATTATTTTTATTATTATCCACTTCAACACGAGAGCCTACTTGTAGCTGCTCAAGGTTTTGTCCGCTCAGCTTACCATAATCAGCATAGCTAGAAACATTGAATAACACATCCCCTTGCCCAGTTAATTCGGCATTTTCACCCGCAACATAGGCATGTTTTTTTGCAACTAACTTTTCAATCATCGCAATAATTTCATTCATGTGTGTGGTTACTCGTGGTTCAAGGTTTGGACGCTCTATATTTAAAGCGTCAAAATCTTCATGCATGTAACCTATGGTACGTTCGGTTAATTGCTCTGGTGTCTCTTTATTTACAGCAGCACGATTAATAATTTTATCTTCAACATCGGTAATATTTCGCACATAATTAACCTCATATCCCGAAAAACGTAGGTACCTAGCAATATTATCAAAGCTAATATAAGTACGTGCATGCCCAATATGGCATAAATCATAAACGGTACAACCACAAACATACAATCCTATTTTACCTGGGTTGATAGGGGTAAAAACTTCCTTTTTACGGGTTAAAGTATTGTATATCTGCAACATGAGGGTTTACGACTCCAATGAAAAATAATGATTACCAACAATAAAAATTGATTGTAACCCATGCTTCGTTTTGAATCACCATAGCAGATGCACTTTATCTCAACTTAGCGTACAATTTGGCTACTTTTTTTGTAGATGAGAACCCCTATGATTATTTTTAAAACAACCCTTGGTGATATTAAGATTGAATTAGACTTTGATAAAGCACCAATTACAGCGAAAAATTTCCAACAGTATGTAGAAGAAGGTCATTATAATGGCACCATTTTTCATCGTGTAATTAAAGGATTTATGGCGCAAGGTGGTGGTTTTGCTCCTGGTTTAGAAGAAAAAGAAACCCGTGCTAGTATTCAAAACGAAGCAAACAATGGTTTAGGTAACAAACGTGGCACATTGGCAATGGCGCGTACCCAAGAACCACATTCAGCTTCTGCTCAATTCTTTATTAACTTAACAGACAATGACTTTTTAGATTTTAAAAATGAATCTGTGCAAGGTTGGGGCTACTGTGTGTTTGGTGAAGTAGTTGAAGGCATGGATGTCGTTGACAAAATGACACTTGTTGAAACAGGCAATATGTTTGGTCATGGTGATGTACCAAAAGACGATATTGTGATTGAATCAGCTACCGTTGAATAACTATTTCCCTCTTAAATTAAGCAATATAGATTATTAATAATGCCAAACTCCCAAAAATCCGTTACTTACTTTATTGCCGATTTACATTTAGCGCAAAACAGACCTGATATTACCGCCTGTTTTTTACGTTTTTTGAAAAATGAGGCGATACAAGCACAAACACTTTATATTCTGGGTGATTTGTTTGAGGTTTGGGTTGGTGATGATGATGATAGTGCTTATTTAGCAACTATCGCCAAAGCATTGAGAACTCTCTCAAGCTTTGGCACTACAATTTATTATATTCACGGTAATCGAGATTTTTTATTAGGTAAGCGTTTTGCAAAGAAGTCTTCCATGATTTTATTACCTGAAATTGATTTAATTGATTTATACGGGCAAAACGTTGTTATTATGCATGGCGATACCCTATGCACACGCGACATTGCCTATCAAAATTTTCGAAAAAAATCGCGCTCATGGTGGTGGCAAGCTATGGTAAAAAGTCTACCACTATGGGTACGAAAAAAAATGGCGGCTAATTACCGTAAAAAAAGTGCAGCTGCTACATCGATCAAACCGCAAGACATTATGGATGTTACTGAATCTGAAGTTGTTGACTGTTTAGAAGGTTACCAAAGTCAACTATTAATACATGGCCATACTCATAGACCTGCTATTCATCATTTAACCGCTAACGGTAAAACAGCGCAACGCATAGTTTTGGGGGACTGGTATGAGCAAGGTGCCTGGTTAAAAGTAACTCCCACAAGCATGAAGTTATTAAACCAACCATTAGCTCAAACTAACGGATAATAATTTAAGTTAAGGTTTATGCTATATATGGTGTTATACAGGTACGCCTGAATGAAACTTGAAGTCTTTATCTTCTGATAAAATCAATTCGGCTTCTACTTTTCCAAAATGCTGAACTCTTTCTGAAATATCTCCATTAGCTACTTTTTGAGCAAGTGATAAATAATCTTCATAATGTCTCGCTTCTGAACGAAGTAAAGATATGTAGAACTTATTTAATTCATCATCAAGGTATGGTGCTAATTTAGCAAAACGTTCACAAGAACGAGCTTCTATGTAAGCACCACAGATCAGTTTATCAATAAGTGTTTCAGGTTCATGAGTTTTAACATGTTTCATCATGCCTTTAGCATAGCGTCCAGCACTAATATTTTCATAGGGAATATTGCGCGCATTCATTATTTCCAACACTTGATAAAAATGATGCAACTCTTCTTTAATCAGCAATACCATTTTATCAATTAGGTCTTGTCCTATTGGAGTATTATTTTTTGGTACAATCGATTTTGAAAATTTTAACTTTGTCGCTAAATCTTCAAGCGTTCCCTCTTTTTTATACACAAACCTTTCGTATGGTTCTAACCAATTTAAAAGATTTTGACCACTTTGTTTATCTACAGCATATTTGCGTATAAGCCACATTCCTGTCTGAGCGGCTTTTAATTCACACACGAGATGATCTAATAAAATAACAGGTAAGCTTTCAGGTTTTACTGCTTTATCAATCCACTCTTGTGGTGTTTCACACTGCAAAAAAGACTTAATTGGGTTTAATAGTTCTTCAGTATTCATCAATCGATACAGGTAATGTTTTATGCTTATATTCTAACTGTTTAACCATTACTTTGACTACACTAGATCAATGTTTATCTATAAAAATAAACAAACACCCTATTCTAACTAACCATTATTTGAGAGAATGGTGAACTGTTTTTCACATTTTTTAATCAACTATGGATCATTCACCTCAATATAGTAAACCGTCCAACAAAGCAGTAAAACAGTTAATTGAGCAACATAAAAAACTCATTCACACAGATAACATTAAGGTAATGTCACATGTACAGCGAGAGTCGGGTGATTGGTTTATCAATACACTCATGCTTGAAAACATAAATGTGCCTTTTAAATATAAAAGAAAAAAATTATATAAAAGCTTAAAAGGGCAGCGGGTAAATATTACTTATTATCCCGATAACGAAAAAATTGCTGGTTTTGATATAGAAATAATGAAAATAGTTAGAATTAAAATTTCTTGATTAAGATATTTTAATTAAACAAATCATCTTGGATTATAAAGCAAACATTATACTTAAAAGGAATAAGTAAAATAAATCTCAACTATATTCAGTATAAAAACAAATTATTTTCGTGTTTTACAGTCTATTTTTCAATCAAAGCTTGACGAATGCTCTATCATCTCCCATAAATAAGATATCGATAATAAAAATAATTATCGTTGAATGTATATTTAGCAAACAAAACTCAATTAACAAATGGCTAAATATTTTATTGGGGACTTCGCAAAGGATATTATTATGATATTAAATCACATTTGGGGTTTATACGCTCACCCAAAAGATGAATGGCAAACTATCGAGAAACAACATGAAAGTATTATGTATAGTATGGTGCATATACTTGCAATAGCATTAATCCCTACTATTTGCAGCTATTATGCAGCAGCACATATAGGTTGGACAATAGGGGTTGGTGAACCTATTATGATTAGCCAAAACAGTGCGCAACTAATGGCTATTGCCATGTACTTTGCTTTAGTTATTGGTGTATTTGCTCTCGCTTACTTAATTCAATGGATGGCAAAAACGTTTGATTCAAATCCAAGCTATATTCAATCACTTGAGCTAGCAGCGTATACTGCAACACCAATGTTTATGGTAGGTATAGCTGCATTGTACCCTGTACTTTGGTTTGTTGCCTTAGTAGGTCTTGTTGGGGTTAGTTACTCAATATACTTATTATATTCTGGTGTACCTATTATGATGAACATTCCCGAGGATAAAGGATTTATCTACTCAAGTTCGGTGGTAACTTGCGGTTTAGTGTTATTAGTAGGTATTATGGCTTTTAGTGCTGTAATGTGGACTATGGGTTTTGGCCCTGAATATGTTCACTAGTTGTCTTGGTAGGTAAGTACTAGGTAAATTCATTAACAAGTAGCGAGTAACTTATCAAAGTTTACTCGCTATTTTTATCAATTGAAGCATTAGCTATTGTTTATTCTGCACCTTCATTATGCATATCAATAACAGAGTCAGCATTCTTATCAGAAGACTCTTTACTACTATTATTTCTAAGCGCATGAAGCTTTTCTAAATAGGTGTTATCAATGTCATTGGTAACATAAATCCCATCAAAAACTGACGTATCAAAACGTTGTATTTCAGGGTTACCAATTCTAATTGCAGCCACTAAATCTTCAATTGACTGAAAGATTAATTTATCTGCGCCAATTAAATCACACACATCATCAACATCACGCCCATGAGCAATTAACTCGTTTGCACTTGGCATATCAATACCATAAACATTAGGGAAACGAATCTCAGGTGCCGCAGAAGCAAAATACACTTTTTTAGCCCCAGAAGCTCTTGCCATTTCAATGATTTGCTCTGAGGTTGTACCACGAACAACAGAATCATCGACAAGTAAAACATTTTTTCCTTTAAATTCTGCACTAATGGCATTCAATTTTTGGCGAACAGATTTTTTACGTTGCTCTTGCCCTGGCATGATAAAAGTACGTCCTATATAGCGATTTTTTACAAAGCCTTGACGATAAGGTAAATCTAATTGTTTAGCTATTTGTAATGCAATATCACACGATGTTTCGGGAATAGGGATAACCACATCAATATCGATATCATCCCACTCTTTCGCAATTTTCTCACCTAATTTAGTACCCATTTCAACCCGAGCAGCATAAACAGAAATTTTATCAATGGTTGAGTCTGGTCTAGCAAAATATACATATTCGAAAATACACGGGCTATATACAGGATTTTTAGAACATTGATGGCTATGAATTTGCCCATTTTCTGAGAAGAAGATAGCTTCTCCTGGTGCTACATCTCGAACAAATTTAAATGAACAAGCATCAAGCGCAACCGATTCAGAAGCGATCATGTATTCAACACCATTTTCTGTTTCACGTTTACCAAAAACTAATGGTCTAATACCATTTGGATCACGAAATGCTACCATGCCATAACCTATAATTAAGGCAACGGTGGCATAAGCTCCTCGCACACGTTCATGTACATTAGAAACAGCAGTAAAAATATCATCTGGTGTTAATTTGATATTATCACTTTGTTGTAATTCATGACCCAAAATATTTAATAATAATTCTGAGTCTGATGTAGTATTAACATGACGGCGAGCTTTGGTATTTAACCAATATTTTAGCTCTTCTGCATTTGTTAAATTACCGTTATGGGCTAACGATATACCATAAGGTGAGTTAGCATAAAAGGGCTGAGCCTCTGATGAACTTGAAGTACCAGCTGTAGGATAACGTACATGACCAATACCAATATTGCCTTGCAAGCGCATCATATGACGCGTATGAAAAACATCTTTAACTAAACCATTTCCTTTTCTAAGACGAAAGGTATCGTCATGAATAGTCACAATACCAGCAGCATCTTGTCCGCGATGCTGTAAAACTGTTAACCCGTCATACAAATATTGATTAACCGCAGTTTTACCAACAATACCAACAATACCACACATGAATTTTTCTCCGCTTGAACTTAGTAAATAATGTTAATTGTTATCACTAAGTTAGAAAACTTGATGATTGCTTAAGATACTCAAAGAACCATTCCACAACCAAAGTAAATTCTGGTATAAGTTGTGAATTTTTCCACCAATCACTTGTATTAACCCCTGCAAAGGCATCCATAAAGAATAACAAAGCAGCAACAATTAACACCCCACGTAATGCGCCAAATACTAAACCTAAAACACGATCTGTACCTGACAATCCTGTTTTACTTACTAGTTGCCCAATAAGGTAGCTAACTAAAGCGCCCATAATTAACGTAGAAATAAATAAAATTGCTGTTGCCGCGGCATTACGCAAGAATTGATCTGAAATATTGGTAAGAAGGTTGGCTAAATTTCCATAAAAAGTACTGGCAATAAAAAAGGCACTGATCCAAATAGTTAATGATAAAGCTTCTTTTACAAAGCCTCGCACTAAGCTAATTAGTGTTGATAACCCTATTACTGTCAAAATGGCGTAATCTATCCAAACCATAATTTAAGTTTCTCATTGATTAGAGGCGCGCATTCTACCAGAATCAAAATACAAATGCCTAACTTTTTTGATTTCAGCGCACTTATTTACCTGAATAAAAGCGGGCGATCTTTCCTTGCACATTTGTTAACTCTTTCAACGCTGGCAGCTTACCAGACAAAGAGGTTTTATTTAATTCAGGTCCAATAAAAACTTTAGTTAACGTACCTTTTTTAGTTTGTATAGGTTTTGTGAAAACGGTATAACCATTTTTTTTCAGTTTATCAACCAGTTCAGCAACATTAGTTTTATGCCTGAAACTTCCCAACTGAATAACCCAAGCTTCTTTATTGACGGCTTCGTTTGGTTGCTGCCCTAAATCTGGTTTTTCTATTGCTGAGCTAGCTTTAGCGATTGAAGTGCCATTGCTTGTTATTGATTTTGCTTTAGTCGCTGGTGTTACTTTAGTTTCACTTGACGTTTGACTGTTTTCATTAGTCAAATCTGGCGTGCTTTGTTCATTTGGCAACTTAGTTTTTTTGAGCAACTGTTCATCTTTGGCTGTTTCATTAAAAATTGTCGCTTCTTCTTTCAACACTAACTTTTCTTCTGGAAATGTTTTGTTCGTTAACTTTCCCGTAAAGGTTGGCGCTTTTGGAATGGCATCGAAGTCAGCTTGATTTGAGTTTTTTTTACCATCAAGTATATCAGGCAGAAAAATAATAATTGCTGCAGCGACAATAATAGTACCAACAAGACGATTTTGAAACGGTGTAGACAAACGATACTCCAAGTAATTTAAACAAGAAATTAAATTATAAGCTGTCTGATTTCGGCAACGGTATAAAATGAACCAAAAACAAGAATTAAATCAGTTGACTCAGCTTTAAGATTAGCCATTTTAAATGCCTGAGTAATATTGTCAAAACAATTGATGGATTTAGTAAAACTAGATAATTGAGTTACCATTTGTTCAGATGAGGCGGTTCTAAGGACTGATAATGAAGCGACATGCCAATCATCGATAATTCCTTGAAAAGGCAATAATGTATTAGCAATATCTTTATCTGCTAACATACCAACAACTGCAATTATGCGTTGATACTGATTTTGAGATTTAAATTGAGTTAACTTTGCGGCTAAATATCTTCCTGCATGCGGGTTGTGCCCGACATCAAGCATAACATCACTGTTTAGTTTATATGTTATAATCTCATGGTCATCAAGAGCACTTTTATTAAATACAGGCGCTTTAAACAGCTCGGTTCGGCCAGCTACCTGCGTTTGGTTAATCAGTGCATTCACTTTCTTTGATGTTAGCTTTATACCAAGCTGCTTTAACACCATCAACGCAGTAACAACATTGTCTTGAGGAATTTTTGTATTGTTCAGATCATTCAAACAAAACTCAATTTCATGACCTTCACTATCAAATTCTTTATACAGCCATTGCCAATTTGATGAGCATTGACTGTGAGAGGATGTTGGTAAAATGTTGAAAAAATCTCTATTTCTCACTTTTATCTTTTTATATGCTGCGGCTTGATTATTATATTCTTGTTCATCATTAACCTTATTAGCATAATTTAACACTGATTGCGGTGCATTAGGATCACCAATGATAATATGTTGATTTCCTCGCATAATACCTGCTTTTTCAAAGCCAATGGTTTCTCGATCATTTCCTAAAAAGGCTTGATGATCAATGTCCACGGTTGTAACAACGGCAACATCAGCATCAATAATATTGGTGGCATCGAGACGTCCGCCTAAACCTACTTCCAAAATAATAACTTCTGGCTTAACTGCCATTAGCACTAGAAAAGCAGCTAAGGTAGTATATTCATAATAGGTAAGTGAAATATCAGCTCTTGCAATTTCTATTTCTTTAAATGCCTTAATAAGTGATTGATCATCAACATTACACTTATTAATACGTAACCGTTCGTTAAAGTGCTCAATATGTGGTGACGAATATACTGCTACACTTTGAGTTAAAGCGCACTCTTCTTCATCAATATTCAAATCACTTGAGACTGGTTCACCAAGCAAGGCATTTTCTAAAAAAGCACAGGTGGTACCTTTACCATTAGTGCCTGCAACCGTAATAACACGCGCAAAACTAAAATCAATAGATAAGCGTTTAGCTACCTGACTTATACGTGATAGGCCAAGATCTATTTCGGTAGTATGAATGGTTTCTAAATAATAAAGCCATTCATTAAGACTTTTAAAATCTTTAGAATGGCTTTCATTGTGTTTTAACATAAGGTTGTACTTGTCTCGAGTTTATAAAGGACTATCTTGCCCCATAAATTTGGCTAGCATACGTGCTAAAGTTTCTCGCATATTTCGACGATCTACAATCATGTCAATCGCACCTTTTTCAAGTAAAAACTCACTTCGCTGGAAGCCTTCTGGCAATTTTTCACGTACCGTTTGCTCAATAACTCGAGGGCCAGCAAAGCCAATTAGTGCTTTAGGTTCGGCAACATTAATATCACCCAACATGGCAAGACTGGCTGAAACGCCACCCATTGTAGGATCAGTTAACACTGACACATAAGGAAGGCCTTTTTCACTCATTTTCGCTAATGCTGCACTCGTTTTTGCCATTTGCATTAATGAGAATAACGCCTCTTGCATACGCGCGCCACCACTAGCAGAAAAACAAATAAACGGAACATTATGCTCTAAACAATACTCAACACCTTTAACAAAACGGGCACCAACTACAGACGCCATAGAACCACCTAAAAATGAAAATTCGAATGCTGCTGCAACAACAGGCATACCATGTAATTCACCTTTCATCACTACTAAAGCATCTTTTTCACCAGTGCTTTTGCGGGCAGCACTGAGTCTATCTTTATAACGTTTAGAGTCTTTAAATTTTAAGATATCTTGTGCTTCAAATTCTTCACCTAGCTCTTGTCGGTTATCTTGATCAAGAAAACTGTCAATGCGTTTACGCGCACTAATGCGCATATGATGATCGCATTTTGGACAGACAGAAATTTGTCTATCTAACTCAACTTTATACAATACCGCATTACATGAAGTACATTTACTCCAAACACCTTCAGGAATATTGCGTTTTTGGGTAGATTTTGCTTTTGGGAGAATTTTTTCAATCCAGCTCATAATTTTATTTTTGCCTATTGCAACGAATATAAATAGATTTTTTGTTGAGAATGAAATAACAAATAATCAAATTGAATGTGATAACAAATATAACCGAGAATTAAAACACACTTTATCCCATATTTTATATAAAAACAGGTCTGCTTTGTTAATTATTTTCAAGAATTATATTATTAACTTAAAAAAAGTGGTCCAAATGGTCTTTTAGGAAGCGTATATTGCTCAGGGTAATCAACTTCAACAAAATATAAACCTTCTGGTGGTGCTGTCATACCGGCCATGCAACGATTTTTAAGCTCAAGTACTTCTCTGATCCATAGTGTGCTTTCTTGAGATTGCCCAACACGCATTAAACTACCAACAATATTGCGTACCATATGATGTAAAAAAGCATTCGCTTTTATATCTACTATAATATATTCACCACGGCGTGTTATGTTACAGTGTTGTATAGTTCTAACGGGAGAGTGTGATTGACAATGAACAGTACGAAAGCTAGTAAAATCATGCTTCCCTACTAGATGTTGTGCGCCTTGATGCATTAAATGTTCATCTAAAGGATAATGACAATGACTAATACCATAATTAAGAATCGCTGGCCGTAATCTATTATTGTAAATAATATAGCGATACCGTCTAGCAGTGGCACTAAAACGGGCATGAAATTCATCATCAACCGCATTTACCCAAGTTACTGCTATGTCCTTAGGTAAATGGGTATTTACACCTAAGGTCCAAGCGACATCTTTTCTTATTTTAGAGGTATCAAAATGAACAACTTGATTAGTCGCATTAACACCAGTATCAGTTCGACCAGCACAAATTACTTCAATAGGTTCATCTGCAACTTTTGATAGCGCTTGTTCCAGCTTTTGTTGCACGCTAACAACACTTTTTTGCCTTTGCCAGCCACAATAATTTTTACCATCGTATTCGATGCCTAACGCATAACGCATGCTAACCTCTTAAAACACCACTTTAGTCAGAGAGGCGCATTATCTATTATTTTATAGTGTTAAGGCAATGCTATTAAGGTGATAATTACAAGTCTTTTAGTAGCTTCTCAGCTTCTGCTTGTTGATGAGCATCGCCTAACTTAATAACTTCTTTTAAAATAACCTCGGCATTATCTTCATCACCTATTTCAAGATAAACTTTAGCTAAATCTAACTTTGCAGCAATGCCATTTTCATCAAGGTCAACATCAATAGGATTAATATCTTTAGTAAATTCTGGGAACTCATTTAAACCGACATCAATATTAGCTTTGTTATATGGTTCACCAAAACTTACCTCATCTTGACTCGCTGTCAGTAGGGAGTCAACTGAAACAAACTCTGTACCATTATCCTTATTCTGCTCACCAAAGCTATTAGAAGTGTTTGCCTTGGCATTAAAATTATCAAAGTCGTCTAAAGTAAAATCATCAACAGTCTCAGTTGCTTGATTAAAGTTTGCAGCCTTGTTAGCAACACTCGACTCTTCTTCTATGTTTGCTAAAAGTTCATCAAAATTTAAGTTGTCTAGCTCTTGAATATCATTAATTTCATTGGCTTCTGATATTTCTTCATTACGGTATTCATCATCATTGAGCAAGCCAGCAAGAACATTTTGGTCAGAAAAGTCAGGAGATAATTCCGTTGGTTGTTCAGCCTCATTTCCCTCTTCATCTTCATTCAACAGTTTTGCTAACGCTGCTTCATCAAAAGCACCTGAGAGTAAATCGTCACCTATATCAAGTTCTTCTTCAATAGCATTTTCATTTGACTGCTCAGCCTCAGCAATAAGTTCGTCAATATCAAACTCTTCATTTTCAATTTCATTTATTAGCTCATCGTTCGTTGACTCTTTTTCGGGAGATTTCGCTAAAATATCACTAAAATCTGTTGATAATAGTGGTGCAATATACGCTTCAGTTAAGCTTTCTATTTTCTCTCGGTTTTTATTAATCGCAGAGAGACTATCTGCTTCACTATTCTCTGTTTCTGAAGTATCAACAAGATCCTTAGCACTTGCTATCTCATTAATATTATCAGGAACATCTATATTCATTGACTCTAATAAAGCATCAATGTCATCGGGATCGGTTATTTCAGTGTCGCTATTTTCATCAGCAGCAATATCTTCTGCTGGAGGCGTATCTTGGGCATTTGCTTGAATATTATCTTGAGCGTTCTCTTGAACCTTCTCTTGTACATTGTCAGTTTGTGTGTCTTTCCCTGTTGATGAATCATCAATATTCATGGAGTCGAGTAAGGCATCAATATCATCAGGATCAGTTATTTCTGTGTCGCTATCGTCATCAGCAGTAGCCTCTTTTGCTGGAGTCTTATCTTGGGCATTTGCTTGAATATTATCTTGAGCGTTCTCTTGAACCTTCTCTTGTACATTGTCAGCTTGTGTGTCTTTCTCAGCTGATGAATCATCAACATTCATAGAGGCGAGTAAGGCATCAATATCATCAGGATCTGTTATGTCAGTGTTGCTATCGGAAAGTATATCTTCTGCTGGAGTTTCTTCCTCAATGAGGTCTTCTTCATTGTCCATTGATTCTAATAAGGCATCAATATCATCGGGATCTGTTATATCGCTGTCAATATTCTCATCAATAGACACATCTTCAACCTGTGCTTCCTCCTCAATCAGCTCATCTTCGCTATTCATTGAATCTAATAAGGCATCAATATCATCGGGATCTGTTATATCGCTGTCAATATTCTCATCAACAGACACATCTTCAACCTGTGCTTCCTCCTCAATCAGCTCATCTTCGCTATTCATTGAATCTAATAAGGCATCAATATCATCGGGATCTGTTATATCGCTATCAATACTCTCATCAATCAGCTCATCTTCACTGTTTATTGAATCTAACAAGGCATCAATATCATCAGGACTATTTATCTCAACAGGATCATCTTCCTCAGCTTCTTGTTCAAGAGTATCAAGGCTTCCTAAAAGATCATCCAGATCATTTTGATCAAGTTCATTATTCTCTAATACTTCTTCAGCTGAGCCTTTTTCATCATCGTCTTCCAATAAAGAATCTAGTTCGTCTTGCTCTAATTCGTCATTAGCAAGAACGTCGGTATCATCATCGAGTAATATATCGTCTAAATCATCAAGATCATCCAGCAAGCTGCCATCATTGTCATCTAAATGAATAACATCATCATTTCCTTCATCATCTTCCAATAAATCTATGGATAGATCATCATCAAGCGATAATTCATCGTCCAGCGACAACTCTTCATCAAGAGAAAGGTCTTCGTTATCAGTAAGATCTGTTTCAACAGGTTCTTCTGTTAATTTATCTTCTGTTGATTTAGCCTTTTTATTTGGTTTTTCTTCAAATGATATTTCGTCTTGTTCTTGTGCGCTATTTTGTCTTTTATAAAGAAGTAGTAACACAAATAAAAATAATATTGTTAATAATGTTATTACTGCTCCAATAAACCAAGCACTTGAGAAAATGTTATCCTTTTCTAGTGCTGCTTGCTGTTTTTCTAAAAGTAATTCTTGTTCTCTCGCTTGTGCTTTTGCCAATAGCGCCTGTTGCAATTTGATCATATCGTCCATTTGCAACTTAATTTCTTTGCTTTTAGCAACCTCTTTCTGCATGGTGTTAAGTTGATCGTTAAATGAAGACAAGCGCTGACGTAATGCTTCATTTTCTTTTAAAATAGCTTGTAAACCGCCGATAGAATCCAAAACATCATTTTGAATATTTTCTAAACGCTTTTGTTGTTCAGTGTCTATTTTATTTAGTTGGTCGTTTATTTCGATTTTTACTGTATCTAAATCTTTTTTATTAGCATTAGGTATTACTGGCGCTGATTTTTTAGCTGTTTTATTAGGTTGAACTTTTCCCCAAGCTTTATCATCTTCACTCGATTTCTTTTTGGCTGCACGTGTATCTACTGACATCATGCGCTCAAATGACGGAATAGTTAAATATTGACCTTCAACTAAATGATTTAAATTACCATCAACAAAGGCTGCAGGGTTTGCTTGATATAATGCCTGCATCACCTGATAAACCGATAATCTGTTATCTGGACGAATAGTTAACGCAATTTTCCATAACGTATCTCGTGATGTTATGGGACCATAACGTTCATAAGGAAAAACATCGCTGCTTTTAGGGCCTCGCATACGAATGCCGCGTTTTTGTGGGGCAGCTTCTTCAGCAAAAACAGGAAAGCCAATAGTGCAAACACTTGTGGTGATAATGCTCAAGCTTAATATACTAATTATTGGTACGCTAAAAACAACCTGTCGAAAACACAAGCGTAATAATTTTTGCATCAAAGTTTCCTAATTATTATTTTATTCACAAAATTAGCTATTTGTCAGTTATTTGACAAAATGAAAATGAAAGTGGCATTGAAAAACAAAAGCAATATTCATTCCACCTAATACGTCCCTGCTAAAAATCGTACTAGTTTAGATCCTTAATAATCATATCAAATTCAAAAAAAATATCTTAGTCTTTTGAGTAAATTAAATAAAAAAACTCGCAATTAACATAGAAGACTATCTCATGTTAACGGCGAGTTTCTAATTTTCTAAAGAGAAGGCTACTGAAATATAACTATTAAATCAAAATTCTACAAAGCCTGTGCTTAATGGTTAACTCAAGTAATCTTTAATTAATAATTCTGCTATTTGAATGCTATTTGTTGCCGCACCTTTACGAACATTATCGGCAACAATCCACATATTAATACCACAATTATGGCTAATGTCTTCACGTATACGTCCTACAAACGTTTCATCTTTACCACTAGCATCGCCAATTTGAGTAGGAAAATCTTCATCATTACGGCATACAACTAGGCCTGGCGCTTGAGATAGTAAATCTTTTACTTCTTCTGCAGAAATAGGTGAATTTGTTTCAATATGCAACGATTCTCCATGCCCAAAGAATACTGGAACTCGTACAGCAGTAGGGTTCACTAATACATTATCATCACCTAATATTTTCTTCGTTTCCCATACCATTTTCATTTCTTCTTTGGTATAGCCATTTTCAAGAAACACATCAATTTGAGGAATTACATTAAACGCAATTTGGCGAGAAAAGTTTTTTGTTTCAACTGGTTTACCACTCAACAGATCGGCCGTTTGTTTTGCTAATTCATCCATTGCAGCCTTACCACCACCAGAAACTGACTGGTAGGTACATACATTAACACGACTAATACCAACGGCATCATGAAGTGGCTTCAGTGCCACCATCATTTGAATAGTAGAACAGTTTGGATTAGCAATAATATTTCTATTGCGATATTCTGCTAATGCTTGAGGGTTTACTTCAGGTACAACTAATGGAATATCGTCGTTATAACGAAACTCAGATGTATTATCAATAACAATACAGCCAGCTTCACCCGCAATAGGTGCATATTTAGCTGACGTAGCACCACCAGCAGAGAAGAAACCAATTTGCGCTAAACTCCAATCAAAATTGTCTGCATCGAGTACTTCAATACTTTCACCATTAAATTCAACAAATTCACCAGCAGAACGAGCACTTGCCAATGGGTATAATTTATTAATTGGGAAATCTCTTTCTGCTAAAATTTCCATAATGGTTTTGCCAACTAGCCCTGTTGCGCCAAGTATGCATACGTCAAATTTCTGTGCCATGATCCTCTCTCTTTTCTCATTTAAGTTAGCTAGGCTAACGCTAGTTATGTTTTGTTAAAGCCTAGGCGATGTGGCACATCACTTAGGGCATTAGGTAATAGGTCAACTTGTACCGATGAAAACTCCCGTCTTACGGGATAATTTTTCCTGAGATTGTCAAACCCCTGACTTGCTAATTGTTGACGAAAAATAGCATCATCTCGCCTAACATCGTAAACCATTTTAACCAGTTGGTTTAGTAATACTTCATTAAATTCTTGATTTAATTTAATCATTGAAATATTAGTGGGAGGTAAAAAGTTAACTAACTGATATTTATATTCAATACTACTTGCGTCTTGTTTCGCTATATGGTCACATAATGCCTGATAAAGCATTTCTGTGCCACGAGCTTTTCCTTCTAAGCTATAACCCGCAATATGTGCGGTCGCTATTTCGGTATATTCAATAAGTGGCATTAATACATCCGGCTCACCTTCCCACACATCAAGTACTACTTTTAAACCGTGACCTTGTTCTTTCAATGCTAACAAAGCTTTATTATCAATAACTTCACCACGACAAGTACTAATTAAAATCTGATCGTTTTTTAAATTATTTAACTTGCTTTTATCTAATAAATGATAGGTTGGGTGTTCACCCTCGATAACTTTAGGTACATGCAACGAAATAACATCACACTTTAGTACTTCTTCTAATGATGAAAAAACTCTATTATCATTTTTAGATTGTTCAAGTAACGGGTCACAAATTAAATAATCAATACCTAACGCAGTTAATTTTTCACTTAAACGCGTTCCTGTATTCCCCCCACCAACAATACCCACGCTAAGTTTATGTAAATCTAATTGGTAGCGCTCAGCTAAAATCACTAAACTACTTATTACATATTCTGCTACAGATATTGCATTGCAACCTGGGGCTGAATGAAACGTTATATCACGGTCATTTAAATAGGCTTGATCAATATGGTCCGTTCCAATAGTTGCGGTACCCACAAAGCTGATTTTGTTATTATTTTTTAATAACACTTCATTGACTTTAGTAATTGATCGTACTAATAGAACATCGGCATCTATTACTTGTTCTGCAGTTAAGTCTCGCCCAGAAAAAGGAATAAGTTCATCAGCCTTACAAAAATCACTGAAAAAGTCTTTAGCATAAGGCATGTTTTCATCAAAAAATATTTTCATCAACTTTGTATTACATCATAAAAATTTTAAGAAATATAATCGCTAAATTATAAATAATTTCAATTTACTCAGCTAGAAATAATAAAGTCATATTGAGTAATACCAATATGACTTTATTTAGAACACTATAAAAGAATAAACCCAACGGCTTTTACTCACCTTTATATTTTTGCATTACCAAGGTTGCATTAGTTCCACCAAAACCAAAGCTATTCGACATAACTAAGTTCAGTTCGGCATCACGTTTTTCAGTTACTATGTCTAAGCCTTGTGCTTGCTCATCTAAATTATCAATATTAATGGAAGGCGCTACAAAGTTATTTTCCATCATTAAAATAGAGTAAATCGCTTCATGCACACCTGCAGCGCCTAATGCATGACCTGTCATCGCTTTCGTTGCACTGATAGCTGGTGACTTTTCACCAAATAATTCTTGAATAGCGCCGAGTTCTTTAACATCTCCTACTGGTGTTGACGTACCGTGAGTATTTAAATAATCAACCTCACCTTCAACGCCTTGCATAGCTTGCTGCATACAACGTACTGCACCTTCACCACTAGGGGCCACCATGTCATAACCGTCAGATGTTGCACCATATCCCACTATTTCAGCATAAATATGAGCACCACGAGCAAGTGCATGTTCGAGTTCTTCAACAACAACCATGCCTCCGCCACCAGAAATAACAAAACCATCTCTATCTGCATCATAAGTGCGTGACGCCAGTTCAGGCGTATCATTACGACTTGCTGATAAAGCGCCCATACCATCAAACATCATGGCAAGTGACCAATCAACTTCTTCGCCACCACCAGCAAATACTACGTCTTGTTTGCCTAATTGAATAAGTTCCATCGCATGACCTATACAATGAGCACTCGTTGCACATGCTGAACTAATAGAGTAGTTAACACCTTTAATTTTGAAAGGCGTTGCTAAACAAGCTGAAACGGTGCTGCTCATAGTTTTTGGTACAGCATAAGGACCAACACGACGAATACCGCGACTTCTTAACGTATCACTTGAAGCCACAATATTGGCTGATGATGCTCCACCTGAACCGGCAACAATACCAGTACGAACATCAGAGACCTGTTCTGGTGTTAATGTAGAGTCTTTAATAGCTTGTGCCATTGCAATATACGCATAACCTGCTGCATCACCCATAAAACGTAGAGCTTTACGATCTATATGTTCCGCAATATCAATGTCTGGTTTACCCCAAACATTACTTTTTAAACCTTGTTCTGCAAAACTTTCTGAGTAAGTAATGCCTGATTTCCCTGACTTTAAAGAGGCTAAAACCTCATCTGCATTATTACCAATGCTAGATACAATACCGATACCGGTGATCACTACACGTTTCATTTAAACAACCATTATTTTGTAAAAATTAAATATAAATTAGAATTATGAAAATCCAAAGCATTATACTGAACTTAGTCTATTATCTGGTACAACAAGTGACTTTACTAAGCAAATAAAAACAATTCAGCTTACACTTGTACGCTATAATATATTTTTACTCAGAGAATATCTACGTTCTTGATGCAAAATAAATACAATAACACTGATATCAAGCAATAAATCTAGTAAAATGCGCCAAATATAAATTATTGAATTGAGCTTACCTTGCATAAATTTATTTCTTCAGCCCCTAAATTAATCTTTCAGCAAGATGGTACCCCTTATTCTAGTCAATTTAATGACATTTATTTCGATAGTGAGTCTGGATATCAGCAAAGTGAACAAGTTTTTTTATATGGTAACAACATCATAGAACGGATTAAGCAAACAAAAAACACTTTTGTTATTGGTGAAACTGGCTTTGGAACTGGACTTAACTTTCTATTAACATTACAGGTTTATCATAAAATACTGCAAGATAGATCCAATCAAGATTCCCCTGCGCAATGTCCAAAACTTGCCTTTATCACACTAGAAAAGTTTCCTTTAACTAAGTCACAGTTACAGCAATCGCTGCAAACATTACCGCAACTAGCTTATTATACTAATTTACTTTTAGAACAATACCCTGCACTGTCAGATAACGTTCAAACACCGAAAGAATTTTCTCTTAGCTTTTTTAATAATCAAGTAACGCTTAAGCTTATTATTAACGATGCTGCTGATGGCCTAGCAGATATAACATCGCGCAAGCATGGCGTTATTGATGCTTGGTACCTTGACGGCTTTTCTCCAGCAAAAAATCCAGAAATGTGGAATGAAGCATTATTTGAACAAATAGGTCGATTATCTAAACCACAAACGAGCATTGCAACCTTTACCGTTGCTGGTTTTGTAAAGCGTCATATGCAAAAAATTGGCTTTCGTACACAAAAAAAACGTTATGTGGGTAATAAACATGAAATGTTAATAGGTGTTTTTCAACAAGACCCTAAATCAAATAAAGGCTATCAACTTCGTCCAACGTTAATAAAACCCCAGCATGTTAGTATTATTGGTGGAGGAATAGCCTCGGCCTGTGCCGCACTAGCATTAACAAAGCAAGGCATAAAAGTAACTTTGTATTGTAAAGATAATTCTTTAGCTCAAGGCGCTTCAAGTAATGCTATTGGTGCTTTATACCCTTTATTACACCAGCAATCAGACGATATAAGCTTATTTTATCAGCAAGCCTTTTGGCGTGCTAAAGAGGTTTATAATAGTGTGATTGAGCAAGGTTTCCACTTTCCTCATCAGTGGTGTGGGTTATTAGACGTTGCTTATAAAAATTCACTTGTTAAGCGCCAACAAAAATTTGAAGAGCTAAAAACTTGGCCAGAAGACTTAATTCATGGCATTGATGCCTGCACGGCGAGTAAATTGGCAAATGTTGATTTAACTTATGGCGGTTTATTTATGCCAAAGGCTGGCTGGATATCGCCCCAAGATGCTGTGAAACAGATCATTAATGCCGCAAAAACAACTGGAAGACTACGTGTTGAACACAATACTTTAGTTACTAAAATAACAAAAAAAACAGCGTCTCCTGCCAATAACAGTCACCTTAAAAACTGGTTATTGTCTACTAATAAGGGAGAATTTGAAGCCAGTGTTATTGTTTTTTGTGGTGGTGCAGACATTATTAATTTTGATTGGATTAATCAATTGCCTTTTTCCTCTGTACAAGGACAAGTAACCAGCATGAAAACTAACAAAAATATACAACCGCTTTCAACCGTTATTTGTCATAAAGGCTATTTAACTCCTCATCATAAAAACATGCACTGTATTGGCGCTACATTTAATAAAGATAGCACTCGTACTACAGCACTACCTGAGGAAGATGAATTTAACATCACTATGTTATCAACATGCATGCCTGAATTTACCAACTCAATTAATTGGACAACACAAGATGTTACTGGCAGTAAATCAAGGTTACGTTGCATGACCCCAGATCATCTGCCTATGGTTGGTCCTATGCCTGATATCAAGCAACATATTGATACCTATCCACACTTAGCAAAAGATAAAAACTGGAAGTATAATCAGGTAGCACCTGTCGTTGATAATTTATACATTATGATGGGATTTGGTGCCCGTGGCTTATGTTCTGCCCCATTAGCAGCTGATATTTTAACAGCAGATTTATGTGGGACTCCCTACCCAGTTGATAACAATATGTTGTTTAATTTAAGTCCAAACCGATTTGTTATTAGAGATATTATTAGACGGAAAACGCCAAATTAATGCTGATAAAAATATTTAAAAGATAGATCTTGGACTAACTAAATTATGTAGTTGACTATTATTTATAACACCTAGTGAATGACTCGTTAGCACAGCACTTTGACTATTTACCTCAATAACCTTTAATATTTTGGAATGATCTACCGTTAAAAATGGATGAGAAGTACCATTTTCTCTCTGTAAAAAACGCCGGTTAACAATTTCAAATTCATCCCCAACTTTTACACCCTGTTTCTTGCCAATATTAATCACCAGCTGCCCATTAGTATTATCAATAATTTGAGGGAAACTTTGCTGACAACTTAATACATCATTAATATCAGTAACAGCACTACTAATAGTATGCAACATGTTTCGACCATAATCTGTACGCCAAAAAAGGCTATTCTTTGTATCTACAGCTTGATTATCTGCATATTTCCAATCGCCTTCACCATGATAATTTTTTTTCAGCAGCATATCATCACGAATAGCGTCATATAAATAAACTTGAATAGTAAAATTTCGACGCAAACTAACATCATCAAACAGCAGCTGATCTTTCACTTGTTCAAATAAGCTAATATCTTGTATAGCACCAAATAAAATAAACTGACTATTATGCTCTGTTGCTAAATATCGCCCTACTTTTTCAATGTATTGTTGATTTAAATTACCTAATGAACTGTCAGGCATTAAAGAACCACTAAGCAATGAATTAACATATACCATTGGCTCAGAGTTAAGTTGACGTTCAAAACGTTTACTGGCTTGTATACCAATATCAAACAGTACTCCTTCAGCCGCTTGAATAGGTTTAAGCAAAGGAAACTGAGCAATTAACAACGATTTTGCATAATGATCTCTTTGACAACTAATTAATGGCTTAACATCGACTTTGACCAAGACTGACAAAATACCATTGTCAATCGATTCACTAATAATTTCAACTCGTCTTATTTGCCCATCACTTCGTAAAACTGTTTTACTACTTTGCAACAAACCATCTAAAACAATATCTTCTACCTGAATAAAACTATTACTTTGCATAACTGCATTAGCAATAGCATCTTTTATTGTCTGAGTTCTAATTTCATCAAAATTTAAAGTATTTACATATTGTAATGCACTTCCTTGGTACCAAGTAGCAAAGCACTGAGGACTTAATAATACAAATACAATAATGCATTTTACCATAGACTTAAAATACAAAATCATCGTGGCTCCATTAGTCAAAAATACCAAACAGCTTACCAAGCAAAGAGGGTTCTTGGTTCTCTTGCATATCACCAAGGCCACTATATTCAATATGAGAGTTACCTACTTTTACCGAAGGTATTGTATTATCTATACTTATATCACTCACCCTAACCTCCCCTGAAAAACGTATAAATTCCTGACCAGTATTAAGGGTTATCCATTTTTCCCCCGCAACTAAAAGGTTGCCATTATTAAGCACTTCTATCACATAAACCGTAATATCACCTTTTAATGAGTTTTTCTGATTGGTTTGAGAAGAACTATCAAATTCTTTTCCTTGTTCGTATTCAGCATTAAGATCATTATTACCAATCTTGATTGAGCCAGCATTTAGGGTTACTGGTTTCAATTCGAAATGACCCGATTTATCTTTTTGATATTTAACCGATTTATTAGCTGAAGTGTTCTCTTTAACTTCAACTAAAATCATATCGCCCACCTGGTAATGGCTACTAGGGCTATAAAGACCAACAGCTCGATGTGAGTTAAAGAGTGAACCAGAAGGTAATTGTATATTTTCCACTAAACTTCTCCTTATAGGGCTAAATTTTGGATCGCCAGGCGAAATTTTTTTGTTATCTGTAGATACAGCTTGCTGGCTCACTTTAGGGTTTGTAGGACTACTAGCAACAACCTCTTCATCAACAGTTAAGGTATTACTACAAGCTGTTAAAAGGAAAAAAAGTATAAACAAGGGCAAGCTTAAACGACACATGTTCTCTAATCTCTACAATAATATTTGTAGCGCCATTTTGACAAATAAATATAAAAACAAATGTAAAGAAGCGTAAGATTCATGTAAAGAACCGTAAACAAAAAACCATAAATATCAATAACGTAAGTATTGTGTAAAGATTATTGAAATAGTGTTTTCATTCCCTAATATAAAAAGCAATATTCCAATAAATATCCAAACATAAATTAATTATGGCTACTTCAATATCAAAAATTGCCGCCAATCTTGCCGCCAATAATACAGCAACACAATTATTAACAGGTAAAAGTCAATCGTTGAATATGGCTGGACAAGCTATAACGGAGCTTACAAGTTTAGGTGAGAATTTTTCCAGTATTTTTAATGGTATACAACAGGTTAACAATAAGCTAATTCAACTACCTCCTTCAAACATTGATAATGAAAGTGATAGCATTAGCATCATGCAGCAAAATATATTTTCCTCCCTTGGCCTCGGTGGTTTATCAAATGGAACTGGCACAAGTGTTTTGGAACTATTGAGCAGTCAATCATCAATTGAATTCATGCAGGCTTCATTACTCTCAGCATTACAAACGAGTATTTTCTCTCCTCAACCTGAGATCAACACTACTACCAGTAACGAAATAACTGCAAGTAACAAAATAGAAACCACAAACGACACTAATACCGTCATTATTGAAGGTTCAACCTTAAATAGTTTAGCACAGCTTTCATTCGGAGAAGATGGCCTAGACTACAATGATGCTTTTGATATAGTGAACATTTTACAACATATTCCTGTAGTCTCTGCTTTTTATCAAGATGTCACTGAGCAAGAAGATATAAGTATGATATCGAAACTTGCTGGAGGATACTTGTATGGAGGACCGAGTGGTTTAGCATATTCAGCTTTAAATTTAGCCATAGAAAGTTATTCTGGCACATCAATAAGCGAAGCAGTGCTGAATTTTAATTATGATAGCCTATTTAGCAGTGAAGACGCTCCGAAGGAGCAACAAATAACAAGTCAAACACCTGTAAAGTGTAGTAGCTCAGACCTGATCTGACAGTTACCCGATTTTTAGGGTGCCTTGTCAGCTTAGATTTGAGCTAAATTCTTTTCGGCCCAAATCGATTTCCCATCAAGTAATGTTTCTAGTGGTGT
>Ga0193955_1000379_pt1 | contig 26042 bp, 28 predicted proteins | sample BB_6_MG_FD_140343 | JGI IMG/M metagenome (GOLD analysis project Ga0193955, IMG submission 140343) | Microbial mat bacterial communities from the Broadkill River, Lewes, Delaware, United States - BB_6_MG | ecosystem: Environmental > Aquatic > Freshwater > River > Microbial mats | place: USA... | reverse complement strand
TCTGAATTTAAAATATTTATTAATATTAATATGCTATAATATTAACAAATACTTTAAGGAGAACAGTATGAAAACATATATCTACTTTATAATATTGTCAATTTTTTTATCCAGTTGTGGTAGCAGTAGTTCTACAAATGAAATGCCAGCAGCACAAACTACAGAAACACCAACAGCCGATGTACTCCCTACAGAGACACCAGCTACATCCATACCCACTGAAGCACCTAGTAGTGTGTGTACACTGAGACAAGCAGAAGACCTTGTGATAGAAGCAGGATACGAGATGGACTTCACACAAGCTACTAACAACAACTTGGTTACAAGCATCGACGAGGAGTGCTCTTTGATTGTAGCATATAAGTTGATTCAAGATATAAATGGTATTCCACTTCAAAGTACACTTCTATCAACAAAGAGTACAGAGCCACCATTAAGAGCAACAGAACCAACACCACGTCCAATTGAGCTAACACCAACACCAAATCCAGTTGAGCCAACACCAACACCAAGTCCAATTGAGCCAACACCAACAGCAAGTCCAATTGAGCCAACACCAACAGCAAGTCCAATTGAGCCAACACCAACAGCAAGTCCAATTGAGCCAACACCAACAGCAAGTCCAATTGAGCCAACACCAACAGTAAGTCCAGTTGACCCAACACCAACACCAAGTCCAGTTGACCCAACAACAACTGAAGAGTTGACAAATATTGCCGAGGGTGAAAAGTACAGTCTACTTAAAACTACAGGGCAAATTACACCTTATATAGATGAGAGTGGCAAAGAATACAAAGATGATGGCTACTATCAAGCTGGTATTGCCCAAAACGATGATCGAAACGAAGATATATATGAAGTCTTAGCGGATAATATGCTCTACGACAAGGTAACAAAGCTGACTTGGTACAACAGTGGACAAGAGGGAAGAATATCTGATGCTATGGAGATATGCACCAACAAAGGTAATCGCGGTGAGTGGCGAGTACCAACCATCAAAGAGCTAATGACACTGATGATGTATCAATATATCTCTCCCACAGCACACCCTAGCGTCTACAATACACTCTTTAAATACACCGATGTATTTGATAAAGAACGTGTTAATCTTGAGCTTAATGTGATTAGCCAAGATTATGTAAGTTATACAGATGATCCAACATTTTCAACTAGTCTATATTTTGCACGCTTTGGTATTGGGGCAATTGGACTGTTTAATATTTACGATAAAGAAGCGATCTTTTGTGTATCGGGTGAAAGTAGCTATACATCACCACGCTATGAATGGGGAGATGAGTATCTCGTAGATACTACTCATAATCTGATTTGGCAAGACCAACCTGAGAACCGATCAAAGACAATGAATTGGTTTGATGCTTTGGAGTATTGTGAAGCCTTGGAGCTTGCGGGGTATAATGATTGGAGAATGCCTAATATCAATGAACTACTCTCTATCTACGAGCCAAGCAATAGCAAGTTAATTAATGGCGACTTTAAGTATACTCACACAGGTTTGGGATTATGGTCTTCGACAACATATACCAATAATACAGACTACGTCTATGCAGGAATGCTCAACTACGGTATAACTAGATACGTTCGACGTATACAAGAGATAAACGTACGGTGTGTACGTAGTAAAAATGACAATAAAGAGATCCAATCTACTACCAAAGCACCCGATGTAAACGGTACAGATGATCCAAGCGTCTTACTACCTACATGGCTCTAAAGAATACCCGAAGAGTCGGGTATTCTAAGATCTCATATACCATTGCTATTTTCTATTCAAAATAATTCGGTATAATATTTTATTGCAATTATTCAAGGCTAAATTATGAAAAAGCTTCCCGTAAGTATTTCAACACTAGAAGCAATAATCGAAGAAGTACTTGTGGGTATTGAGTTTGATACTGATTAGCGAAATATAAGTAAGTTAGAGTGGGAGATAGTGCCATAAGGCATTACTCCCAATATACTGCTATTTCTCTAAATTATTGGTAATATTTGCATCTTTGTGTAACTCTGCAACTCTAGTATTAATCCACTCATTTACAAACAGATCAGGAAGCATCATCTCAAGATTTTCTTTTGTATGCTTAAAGGGTGCAATTTTATCCTCTTGCAATTTCTTTTCGCAATAGAATATATAGTAGGTTTTACCATCAAAGAGAGGCTCTTGACTATACTCACCACTCTCTAATGAAAAGATTGTTCGATTAAATTTACTGTTTGGTCGACCAAAAGCGTAATAGTTTCGGTACTCTTGAAGCTTTACCCCTTTAAACTTTTTGGGGAGTTTAACAAAAAGATCAGTACGTTGCTCTTTTTTGCTTTTTGAGAGCTCTTCAATGATCTTATCAGCAGTCTCTTTAGAATCCACACTTAGCTTATAGGCATTGGTGTAGGTAAGCTTTTTGAATTTATCTTTATTTTCATCATAATAACTTCGAATTGCTTTATCGGTAAGTTTATTGGCTATTGCCTGCTTGGCAAGATGGCGTATTGTGAGTATCCCATGAATCATTCTTTCATCATGTTCGTTAAAGCGTCTCTTCTTTTTTGTGTGTTCTTCTTGAACTTTTTTAAGCTGATCTAAAATATCTTTATCATTATATACTTTTTGCTTTTGTGCATACTGGGAAATAAGCTCCCCAACAATCACACCATTTAAGAGTACTTTTTGATTTGGTAAAGATTGTTCTTTAAAATCTTTGAGAAAATGACTCTGCATAATTTTGATTCCGTTGACCATAGCCAAAAGACGATCACTCTCTTTGGTCTCAACTTTGCTTTGGTTTGTATCTGTGGGTTTGGTAGTGTTAACATCTTTTGCCAAGATGGGCGTAGATAGTAAAAGTGAAAATGCAATGATTGATGATTTGATTTTCAATTGTAACTCCTTGAATTTAAAATAGGAAATAATAGCAAAAGAGATTAAATAATCTAATACTATGAACGATGATATTTTAAAATTAAATCGTGTAATGTCGTGCTTAATAAAAATACTCATTAAATATAGTTTTTAGCGTTGTCTTTTAGATGAAAAGTGATAGTTAGCTTAAGTATAAACATATCTCTCTATCACAACCTTTTTCCTACTCTTATTACAACTAAAATGTTTATATTACTTTTAAGACCTATTAATATGGTAATAATTGATCATAATATGGGTTTTTTGGTTGATCCGTTGGTTCTACTGGATATGGATTGCTTGGTTGATCATAGTAATGCATTGGCACATAATTGACAGATATTGTAATTTGATCGGTAGCTATTAATCCATGGTTATCAGTAACTGCTAATTCAAAAATTAAAGTAGAAGACTTACTAGGTACTATAAATTTTGTTGTAGAATTATATGGATTAGAAAGGTGAACTGTACGACCACTAAGCTGTTTCCATTCATATTGTACAATATATCCATCGGGGTCATAGCTTTCATTCCCAATGAGCAATATTTCCATACTAGAGGTGACATTTTGTTGATAGTTGTCTCCTGCATTAGCTATAGGAGCTAAATTATCTATTTCTAATTCTTCCGCTGATTCAGTTGTTACCTTTTCTAATTCTTCCACTGTTTCAGTTATTTGAGAATTATTTATTGGGTTACTACTACTACTGCCACTACCACTACCACATGCTGCAAATATGAAGATAATAATTATATGTGCAACAAACTTAAAAAAAATTTTCATAAAAGTATCCTTCTTTATTCATAAGTAAAGAACACCTCTAAAAACCATTGACTGAGGACTAACCAAAATAGGCTACAATTTTTTCAAGTAACTATTAATGAATTAGAGAATAAAACCCTTTTACAATTTCATTAACTAGATTGTCGGGTTAGGTAAGGATTTCTAGAGATACCTTAAAGTAATTATACATTAATTCAACAATTAATGTCAAGTATACCACCCCAAAAACAGCAATTCTAAATGAAGGTAAAATTCTCATAAAAAAAAGGAATCGAAGATAACTACCTTAGAGATAATGATTTCAACAATACGAGAAGAGGCAACAAAGTTACCCAATAAAAGAGAAAAGAAGCATGTAACGTATAGTAAGGCAGATATACTACTTTCAGTTCTACTTCCAAAGTGGGTCGTGGTTGAATATATAATTGTACTACTTTAAAGTAGTACAATTGATTAGATTTTGCTTATCTATTTGATGGAGCGTAGAACCAGTTTGTTTTAGCCACACCATTTACTCGAGTAGCCTTCATTTGTGTGATAATTGCAGGCAATCTTGTATCAATATCACCATTATTAAAGTCTAGTTTAATAAATCCATTTTTATCTTTTGCAAACTCTTTAATCTCTGCGTCAGAATTTAATTCAATATTACTGAGAGTTGTTAATTCATCACAGTGTGCTTCAATAGTAGCATCAAGCGTATAGGGAGAGAATACATCTACATCTTTTGCTAAAGAGTAGGTATTTTCATCATCATCAAAAACAGCTCCCAAATTTGCTCTGATACCATACTCTGGTCCGTCATAAACAAGTGTGCCGTGTGCTGAAATGCTTTCTCTTGGACAAGTAGTAGCGTTAAACGTCCAATAGGTATCGGCTAGAGCTAGACCAGCACTATTGTAGAAAAGCTGAGCTAAGAATCTTTTGGTTGGTTGTGTAATTAAAAGCGTATTGGCAATATCTTCATCAACAATATCATTAGCATCGTGCTTAAAGGTATAAACGGCATTATCAACTAGGAATGTAACGGTATCATTACCTATACAAGTTGCATTATAATTTACATAAGTATCAGCATCTATAAGAGGAGCATTAACATCATCTACATCAATACATCTATCTCCAATTGATGCATACTCAGATGTAGCCCATAAAAAGAGTGTATTGACATCCGAGTAGTTTGCCAATGCTGTAGCTGGAAGTGTTAAATCTCTTGATTCAGTTGCACCTGGAGCACTGTATATTCGTACACTACCACTAAGTGCATTTTGACCAACTGGTTGCACACCATCGGTTTGAACAGTAGCTAAAGTACCATCACTTGCACCATCAATATCAGCCAAATTTGGAGCAGGGAGTGCAGCACTTTGTGTATAAACACCATAGGTCATAGTCTTTTGCCAATCTCTCCATAATGGCGTTCGATAAGCATCCATTACCTCTCGATAGAGATTCCAAAGTTCTAAGTGACGCAAGTGAAATCGGTTATCATTGACTTTTACTGTACTTTGGGTTAAGTCAGGTCGGTTGTAATTAAAAACATTTCCTGTGTATCCATTGAGATTTGTTTCAAAGATACCGTATACAACAATGTAACCGTTTTGCAATACTTCGGGAGTAATATCAATTTTTGCTTGTTCATTGAGGTGAGCTCGTATATTATACTCAAAGCCATTTGGGTATGTATCGGTATCACAAGCAAATTTTGTAAGCGTTGGAGTGTCATCGGTTGCAGTAGATGTACCAAAACTTGCTCTTGTAACAACTGAACAATCTTTGGATTTGAATGTCTGTGTATTGTCTAAAACAAATCTTACCTGATCGTTTGCAGAGAGGTAAACATTAAAGTCAAAAATCTCACGTGATGTGTCACCACTGTAGAGAACGACTTTGGCTACTACAGCTCTATCATCGTAGTTGTTTCTAAAGACTACTTCTGTCTCCCAGTTTTCATTCATTTTATAGGCTGGGAAGATCAAAGCATCTCCCGTCATTCTATCATTTGTAGGACTGTCAAATGATCGTTGAAGTGCTACATTTGCGATATTTGCAGCATTGTAAACACCTCTATTGCCTGCCAAATCCAAAATTGTACCTGCAGTATTTGTCTCAAATGCAGATGCACTACTTAGCATAAGTACACCAGCTGTTACTGCTGACATAATCTTTTTTGTCATATTAATTCCTTGTGAAAGTTTTGTAATTGTATCAAATAAAAAATTTTGTAATTATATCAAGTTATATTGAAAAAATAGCTGTTTTGGTATTGATAGACCTACCACCCCTGTGATAGATCTATCAATCGATAACCTTGTGCATTTCGCTTTTTGAGTGCTCTTTCAAAGTTCTCTACCGTTGAAGCAGCTTCGTATCCTTGTGTACCGTATCCTGTAGATTTAGAAAAGAGTACAAACCATCGGTGTAAGCCATTGGTGATAGAGGTGATCTTTTGTCCATCTTTCCATCGATCTTCTATACCGATAATGGTATCTGGCCAATAGGATCGCACATTGAGTGCTTGGTCTTTGTAGAGCTTTTTGCCTTTTGCAAAAATTCCTAGCCATCTACCCTCACCATACTCAACATTTACCAAAGTAAAGCCTTTTCTCCATCGTTCACGAATAGCGTATCGAAACTCCTCTACACCTTCTCGTCGTTCGTAGCCTTGGTCACTGTATCCTGTGGCTTTTTTATTGGCAAAGAATGCGATCCATTTACCAAGCCCATACTCAATCTTGGTAACATAGTTGCCGCTCTTCCACTCTTTTTCAATCACTCTATCCATATCAGCCCATCTAGCTGTCTGATAATAGGTTTGATTGATACCTTTAGTATTTTTAGAAAAAATTCCAAGCCATTGTCCGTTGCCGTATTTAAGATCATCCAATATATAGCCAGAAGTCCATAACCTTTTGATGGTATCTTTAAACTCATAAAAACGAGAGTTGTATTTGATCACTTGATCAACTTTGGATTGCTCTTTGACAAATACCCCAATATATTTGTATCGGTTAGATAGGTCTTTGTACTCCTTATACTCTTTTGCATTTGCAAATGTTGTCGTTAGTGTCATCAGTAATATCACAGAAAATAGTGAAAGTTTGCTTCGCATAGATTAACTCCTTTGAGAATTTTAATTGCTAAATTATCTCTAACTATTGCTTATATTTATATATATCTAATCAATTTTGTTATAAATAATCAATAAATATGATAAAAGTGTATAAAAAAGGTTCAATTAACAGCACTCTCCTAAGAGCTTTTATATATAACTTTTTTAAATATCTCTACATAAGTCGATTAGCGATATAATCATAAAAAATCAATTAAGGATATATAATGGAACAACAAACACTTGCACTCCATGCAGGATATGATAAAGATAGCCAAGGGACAATGGCAGTACCGATCTATCAATCAACGGCTTATGAGTTTAGGGATGCTACACACGCTGCCAATCTCTTTAGCCTCAAAGAGCTAGGCAATATCTATACAAGACTAATGAACCCTACAACCGATGTATTTGAGAAGCGTTTTGCCACAATGGAGGGGGGTGTGGCGGCCATTGCTGCGGCATCGGGAATGGCAGCGATCTTTAATGCCATTGCCAATGTGGCTGAAGCAGGGGATAATATTATCGTAGCAAAGCAGGTTTATGGGGGTACATCGACACTTACCGCTCATACCATCAAGCGGTTTGGAATTGAGAGTCGATATTTTGATATCGAAAACCCAAGTGAGATAGAATCACTAATCGATGAGAAGAGCAAACTCATCATCTTTGAGAGTATCACCAACCCCAATGTGACACTCTGTGATTTTGATGCTATTACTGCTATTGCTAAAAAACATAAAATCATGACCTGTGTGGATAATACCGTTGCTACTCCTATTAACTGTAAGCCTATTGAACTAGGGTGTGATCTCGTGGTACACAGTACGAGTAAATACACCACGGGTCAAGGGTTGGCTCTTGGGGGGATTATCGTAGAGCGAGAGAATTTGGTTGAACTCATCAAAGATAACCCACGATACTATCACTTTAATGAGCCCGATGCAAGTTACCATGGGCTTATCTACAGTGATCTGCCACTGCCTCCATTTGTACTGCGTGTTCGATTGGCACTGCTTCGTGATTTGGGTGCGACTCCTGCTCCTTTTAACTCATGGTTGCATATCCAAGGCTTAGAGACGCTTGCCATTAGAATGAAACAGCACTCTCAAAGTGCCCTTGCTATTGCTCAGTTTTTAGAGGCTCATCCCAAAGTAGAAAGTGTCAACTACGCAGGACTCAAGAGTAGTCGATTTTATGAGATTGGTCAAAAGTACTTTAAAGGTCACAGTGGACTACTATCTTTTGAACTCAAAGATAGAGAAGGAGCCAAAGAGGTAGCTAGTAGCGTGAAACTCTTTACATTGGTAGCCAATATTGGGGATAGTAAATCGATCATCACCCACCCAGCCTCTACGACCCACCAACAACTCTCAGCCAAAGAGCTTGAAGAGTCAGGTATCCATGAGGGATTAATACGACTTAGTATTGGATTAGAGGATACTCAAGATCTTATTGATGATCTGACTCAGGCACTAGGTTAGAAGCAGTATCAATTAAATGTAGGGAAACTTCCCTACTTAATTATCTTCCAAGCAGACACCGTACAATATATAATAAAACGCCTCTTGTAACATATTCTCATCAATGCTGTCTCTAGGGTAACTAAAGTTATCTTTTGCTTCACAAGTGGGTGCAATACCATCAAAAAAAGATCCCTCGTTGTTGACATTAACAATCAAAAAGTTAATCAGCCAATAGATATACTCTCCACCCATGCGTCCTGTCATCCCCACAGGTTTACCGTGTGTAGTAGAGCCAATTGTATAAACATCCATATAGGGCTTTAGAGAGTTAATGAGCACTTCACTTGCAGAGGCACTATCATTTGTGGTGAGAACAAAGAGTCTTGAGAGAGAGGAGAGGCTATTGCTATCCTCTTCAAAACGGTAGTGGTTGTCTTGATAGGAGAGTTGATCGTTGTATCTAAGAGTAAATTGTATTTTGTTTTGATTGTTAAATCCTGCAATCTTGTCCATCAAAATGCTTGCCATGGTCAAAGAGCCTCCACCATTATAACGCAAGTCAATAATGAGCTCATCAATCTTATGAAGCGTAAAGTAATTAAAGGCATTTTCAAGTTCCATGAGACTACTAGAGCTAAACTGGTCGTATCGAAGCCATCCAACCTTTTTTCCTGTGTTTAACATAAAAATATCGTATTGTACAACACTGTAGTTGTAGATAGCGGGTGAGATTTTGAGGATGATACTCTCTTGATTGCGTAAAACTCTAAAGGTTGACTCTACATTTAAGTTCTCTTTGGCTTCATTGAGTACTTCATAGGAGATATTTTGATCATTGATATGGGTAATAATATCCCCCCGTTGCAATCCTGCACTTTGAGCAGGAGAGCCCAAGACTATATTAAGGATCTGAAAAGTTTGTGCATTGTATTGAAAGCCAAAATTTCCATTTGAGGTTTGGGTAGTAAAGGCTTCATACTCTTTATAGGTCTCAGCATAGCTCCAACTATCAAGAGGCTTATAACGTAGGGCATCAATCATACTATAAGGTTCTTCAAAGGCATTGAGATCAATATGGGTATCAATCTGATCATACCAAAGGTATTCAGTTTCAAAGAGTGAGAGTAAAAACTTTTTCTCACTCAGTGAAAACCCCCAAGAGCTTACAGTTGTTACAGAGCTTGAGTTTTCTTCATCATAAGCAGGAAAGCTAGTAGTAACTTTATTTTGCGTACTACTACTACCTCCACCACCTCCACAACTGATTAAAAAAAGTGCTAAAAATAGAATAAAGTTTTTGATCATATTAAGCTCGAATATTTAAAAAGTTTCGAGTTGAGATATTATCATAAGGAAGATTGAGTTTAGCAAAGGTGTTATAGCTCTCCAATGCTCTTTTAAAATCACCATTTTTTTGACTCTCCTCATGCAGTACTTGGGCAAGTACCTCTTTGGCTTTGTCCATCATATCTTTTGGGAACTCTTTGATCTCTACACTGCTTGGTAGTTCTTGAAGTGCTAGAGCATTTTTGTATCTAAACTCTTGAAGCATATTGCTTGTCATCTCATCAGCAGCACACTCAATGATAGCTTGATGCTCAGAGCTTAGCTTTTGCCATCGTTGTAGATTCATGGTGATTTCTAAAATCGAACCAGGTTCATGCCACCCTTTGTAGTAATAGGGAGCCACTTTGGCAAATCCCATCATACTATCAAGAGCTGGCCCCACCCACTCGGTTGCATCAATCGTCCCACGCTCCAAGGCTGTGTAGATCTCTCCAGCAGGCAATAAAACAGGATTGACCCCAAGGCGTTGCATCACCTCGCCTCCAAGACCAGGGATGCGCATCTTAAGTCCTTTGAGATCCTCAAGGCTATTGATCTGCTTTTTAAACCATCCCCCCATCTGTGGCCCTGTCGTTCCACCAATGAGTGGATAGAGATTAAACTTGGCATACATTTCACGCCACAAATCAAGCCCACCTCCAAACTTCATCCATGTAATCATCTCTTCACTCGTAAGCCCCAAAGGCATCCCACCAAAGATAGAAAAAGCAGAGTTTTTGCCTTTCCAGTAATAAACCCCAGAGTGAAAGGCATCGATTTGAGCATTACTTGTGGTATCAAAGACAGCTAGGGCAGGCACTAAAATATTTTTGGGATAGACTTTGATCTCAAGTGAGCCACCGCTAAGCTCACCACAGCGAGCGGCAAAGGCATCCACCCCAGTACCCATGATTGGAAAGTGTGCAGGCCATGAGGTGGAGAGCTTTAGGGTAGTCTTTTTACCACGATTGATATTAACGTGTTTCTCATCCTCAGGTCGCCTGCATGAACCTAAAGCAGTAGCCCCTACTGCACCTATAATGGCACTGTTTTTAATAAATTCTCTTCGTTTCATTATACTTGATCTCTTTTTTTTAAAATTGCTCTATTATACTATAATGCAGATAAAAAACGTTAAGGCTATGCAGTGTATCATTTAAGCATAAAAAAGTTAGAATATTTATAAAATATTATCTATAGGACTTTATTATGAAATTTATATTAACTAAAGCTATATTGATTGCTTTTGTTTTTATGCTTCTTGCTGGGTGTGGAGGTGGTAGTACAACGCCGACTACTAATCTACCTAGTACATACGAAGAGGCTTTTATCACTAAATGGAATACCGATGTTGAAGGTTCTACACCGTCTAAACAGATCAAAATTACAACCCATCCCAACTATCGCTATAACTATACTATCGATTGGGGAGATGGAAAACTCGATACCCATGTAGAGGGCAATATTACACATACCTATGAAGATGGTGGAGTTTATACGGTAGCCATTACAGGTCTTTTCCCTGCTATCTATTTTAATGATAGTGGTTACTATCAAAGTGCAAATACAAATAATTACGACAATGAAAAACTAATTTCGATTGAACAGTGGGGAACGCAACCATGGCAATCGATGCATCAGGCATTTTATGGTTGTCACGCTCTGCAAGGAAACTTTAGTGATACGCCTGATCTCTCGCATGTGACAAATATGAGTGGAATGTTTTATTTTACATTTTCTTTTAATCAAGATATTGGGCATTGGGATGTATCCAATGTGACAGACATGAGTAGGATGTTTATTGTAAGTCGCTTTAATCAAGATATTAGCAGCTGGGATGTATCCAATGTAACGGATATGCATTCCATGTTTGAATACGCAAAGGCTTTTGATCAAGATATCGGCAATTGGGATGTATCCAATGTCACAAACATGGGTGGAATGTTTAATTCAAGTCGCTTTAATCAAGATATTAGTAGCTGGAATGTATCGAATGTAACGGATATGAGTGGAATGTTTGGTGGTACATTTGTTTTTAATCAAGATATTAGTAGCTGGGATGTATCAAAGGTAACAAATATGAGTCAGATGTTCAATGGAAGCAGCTTTAATCGAGATATTAGCAGTTGGGATGTATCGAATGTAACGAATATGAGTGAGATGTTTCACTCTGCCTCTGCTTTTAATCAAGACCTTAGCAGCTGGGATGTATCCAATGTAACCCAACATACTAATTTTATGATAGGTGCAAGTGCAGAGAGTATCGAACCCAATTGGATAGCACCATAATGAATTGCCTTCATTTGCATGCTATGCATGGGAGTGGCAAAGGCTTCATCATTAAGGTTTGACTATAAAATAACTCAATCCAAAAAGTATTCCTGTAACTGTTAAATATTGTAAAGAGACACTAAAGAAATTGACCACCTGACACCCTGTACACGATAGCCGTTTGGTCATCTCATACTTACCGTAGATAAAATAGATGATAATAAAGAGCACCGATAACCCCGCAGCAACTTGATCAAAGGTGTAGATATTTGCCATGGTCTCAGGTGCAAAGTTAAAGAGAGGTGTAAAGAGCGATAGAAACATAAAAAAGAGCAACTTAGCACTCATGCTTGTAAAGTACTCTCGGTTGGATAAATCTTCATACGATTCAAAGCTTCCTCCTACCCCTTTGCCTGCTAGCTCTTTTTCGATATCTTCACGCCCTTTTTGTTTGAATTTGGCTGCAAAAGAGCTACCAAAGGTATAATCAAGCTTTCTTTGTACCAATACCCCAAACTCCCCTTCAAAATCCATCGAGCAATCTTTGCCATCTCGGTCTTGGTAGACTAAAGTAAAGCTTTTGTAACGAGTAATATCACGCTTGATATTGGGCAGATAGAGTGTGGTTTCGGTTGTGGTTATGGCATCCTTTCCCTTAATAAGTCGTGGGTTAATAAGCTCCAAAATTTCGCCATCAGGTTTGCGAATCACCATGATGCGTGCAGGCACGGCAACCTGAATAGCAGCCAAGCCATCAACCTTGTGCTCATTCATCGTATCTTTCATATCTTGCAGCAGCTCATGAAGCTCCTCATCAAAAAACCGAACATCACTTGAGATAACCGTAATACGCTGATCAGGATAGACAACCAAATCTTTAACCATAAAAAACTCCAAAAAATTATTATAATAAAGCATTATATCTTAGAGAATTTATGATTTTCTTAATACCCCTATTGATTTTTGCAAAAATTTTTGCTATACTTGCGTCCTCTTAATCGTGTTCGGGTAGCTCAGGGGTAGAGCACTTCGTTGACATCGAAGTGGTCGGAGGTTCAAATCCTCTCTCGAACACCATATCAAAACAATCCAAATAGATTTAAAACACTTTAATAACATATCATAAAATAACTCCTCATGCTTATTATTCTCATAGGGTGCGTCCCGACGCACCGATAAAGCCAACTCTAAACTATCTCTCTACAATAAAGCAAATTTTGATATTATCCTAATAGTAACCCACTAGGAGACAATATGCCACAACTCTACCCAACCATCGAAGAGTATATTACTACCACACGCCAAAAGGCTACGCTCTTTATGGTATTTAATACCGCTTATAATGAGGTCATAGCTATGGGTAAAAGCCTACAAAACAAAACCCCTCACCGATAAAAAAAGCATCGATTATCAAGCACGAGAGGCGTTTATAGCCCATATGCAACAACACTACCCTAATGTAGCTCTTATAGAGGTCTTTGATAATATGCCTCTATCATTGCTGTCCCTATCTAGGCTCTATAGCCATCGATACCGATATAGATAGCGAGGTAGCCACGCATCTAATCCAACGCTACGAAGATAGCCAAGGTAAACCACGCTCAACCCATGCCGTACTCTATCTTATGGAGTACCAAGTAGCCAAAACCCTACATCAAAAGAGAGTTAAGGTGATAGAGGGGGAGTTTGGGTGATGTTATTGTTGTTTGATAAGTTCACATATATCAATATCTAATACTTTTGAGATTTTATAAAGTTGTTCAATATTATAGTGTTTATTTTCAAGCCCAGCTTCTATTTTGCCAATAGTACTCATAGATTTATGACCAATACTTAAAGCCAAATCTAATTGAGTAATATTTTTATTTTTTCTAATTGTTTTGATATTATCAGCAATTAGTCGGTGAAATATATTGATTTCATCATTTGAAAACTCTAAATATTGCAAATATTTTCCCTATAGTGAAACTTTGCTTTAAGTTTAGAAAAGATAAAATAATTTTACAATTCCCTAAGGGGAATAATTATAACTCAAAGGATTAGTTTTGAAGAAAATCATCTATGTAACTCTTCTTGCTTTTATTTTTTTAGGGTGTTCAAGTAGTAGAACTTCATACACCGAAAAAGATTTTAACTCTCTAATGCAAAGAGTCAATCAATATAATAAGTTAAGAGCATCTGTAGACCCATGTCCAAAGGGTGGAGCACATCATTATGTAGAAGTCGATAGAGTCGTTACAAAGGTATGGTATGATAAAGGTGGCAAAAGATATAGAAGAAACTTTAATGTTTATCATCAATGTCAAAAATGTGGAAAACGGAAAGTTACACAAAGTGGTAATTGATAATATACTAATATTTTAAACTATCTTATGAACTTATCATAAGATAGAAAAAAAGCACAATAGTATTAAAATAATATTAATTTATTTAATATTAAGTATATCAATAGGTTTGGTTAAATATAATTTGTGAGTTTAATTTATAAAGGATAATTTGTGATAGAAGCTAGAAATATTACTATTGAAAGACTATTTGGAAAAGATAATAACAAAGAGTTGATTTATAAAATACCACCATACCAAAGAGCATACTCATGGAAAAAAGAGCAGTGTGAAAACTTATTTAATGATATATTAGATAATGAGGAAGGATATTTTTTAGGTTCAATTATTTGTATCGGTCAAGAAAATTATTATAGTGTAGTTGATGGACAGCAACGAATTACAACATTATCGCTATTATTTAATGCTCTCTTAAGTGTTATAAATGACTATGACTCACAGCACCCAGACGAAAAAATTTTGGATAATCGACGAAATGAAGATTATGCTGACTCATGGAGTAAATTAAAAAAATTTTTATACCTAAAGAATATTGGTAAACGACTTACCTTATCTATTCAAAATGGTAATGACATTGATTACAACTACTTACTTGATTTAAGTGAATTAACAAAAAATACTCAAAAACCTGATAATTTTTCACAACGAAGACTTAATAGGACTTATAAAGACTTCAGAGAACGACTTTTAGATGAAGAATTTACAATCAAGAAAATTTTTAATTTTTACGACAAGTTAGCATCAGCATTTATAGTTAAAATTGATGTAGCAGATGAAGCTTCAGCCTTTACACTTTTTGAAAGTATTAATAATCGAGGAATACCCCTTACACCTATAGATTTGATTAAAAATACAATTATTGGTCGTATGGCAGAACTCAATGAAAAAGCAGATAAGATTAATGAAGATTGGCAGATTATTGTAAAAAATATAGAAACCTATAGTGACCAAATTCGTTTTTTAAGGCATTTTTATCATGCTTTTCAAAAAAATCCTAAAATCAAAGTTCCTAAATACACTAAAGCTACAAAAACAAATATTATTAAAATTTATCCTGCTTTAATTAAAGATAGTAGTGACATAGATGTAGATAACACTTTAAAAGAATTAATAGAAAAATCAAATATATATTCTACTTTTATTAGTCCTGATACAATAAAAACTGATAATCAATTCCACATATATAGACATAAGCTCAAAGACTTAGAACGACTAGGTGTTGCACCCTCATACTCTTTGTTGTTATATATTTTTTCAATCCATTCTAAAGATGACTTAGAGCCTCTATTAAATTTTTTAGAGAATTGGTTTATGAGAAGAAATCTAACCAATTACCCCTCTACAAATAAGCTTGACCAGATGTTTTTAGACCTAATCAATAAAATTTATGGAGAAGATTACTCCTTTGGTACAATTAAAGAGTATATGACTACTGGTGACTACTATTTAGATGATATAGAGTTTGAAAAGTGGCTGATAGAAAAACCTTTATATGATATTAGTTCATCAGCAATCCGTTGTCTTTTGATTAAGCTTGAAAAATCAAAAAGAACTAATGAAAATAAGGTTGATTTTTGGGAAACCACTGGAACCAAAAAACAAAAGATGGTATGGAGTGTAGAGCATATTTTACCTCAAGAACCAAAAGAGACAAGTGATTGGTTTAAAATTTTTACAACAGATGAGCATAAACAAAATCTGCATAGATTAGGTAACTTAACACTTACTCGCTATAACTCTACACTTTACAATAGTGAATTTGAAAAAAAGATAGAAGCTAAAAATAAAGAGGGTCAAAATATTGGACTAAAAAGTGGTGATATTAAAATTAGTGAGTATATTAAAGACAAAGATGATGCAAAATGGACTAAAAAAGATATTGATGCTAGAAGTCAAATATTAGCTACGGAAGTTATTGAATTGTTAAATTCTGATAAATAAAGGATAAATTATGAAACATTTTATAATTGTAATTATCGGTATATTTGTACTATCGGGGTGTGATGCGACTATTGAAACTCAAGTAAGTATCAAAGATATTTTAGAATCAAAATCAAAATTTATAGCTGGAGACCTTTATGTAGAGGTAAGCTCATGCCATGACTATAAAGACTCTCGAAAACCATCTGAATCTTTATTAAAAACACAAAATATTATTCCAACTGTATTTAAAGATGCTAAATATATTGAATGTTTTTCAAAAGAATTTGACTCTTTAGCTCATTTTTCTATTCCCATAGCTCTTGATAAAACATTAGATGAAAAGATGGTTTCAAATGAGCATATTAATGTACTCTCTAATGATACAACTTTATTAGGGATTGGTATACCACAATTACTAAAATCTAATATAGAAAATGCAAAAAGTAGTGGTTCAGGTAAGTTAAACCTAAAAGTTAATTTTGAAATGCACAATGATACTAATACAAAGTTTAAGTTTGGAGTATTGGCTTCTTATGTCAATAATAAACCCTATGTTCATAATTTTTTAACTATTGATAGTGGAGAAACATTTAAATTTACTCTATCGGATGTTTCAGTGAGTAAAGCATTAGAAGATCAAGCAGTAACTGTTTTATTTCACTCAGAAAAAAAACATAAAAATAAAATAGATTCATCATCTGTTAAAGATATTGAAGCCAAAATCAATGCAATGCCTTTACCGAGTAAGAAAAAAGCTTATATCAGTAGTATTATTAAAAATGGTTCATCAGGACATAATTACCCTATGGGGGCAATGCCTGCTGGTATGGCAAGTGGTTTAGATATTGAAGTAATTGCAGAGTATGTAGCAAATGGTATGAAAGGTGATGCTCCTACATCATTTTCGGCATGTTCAGCTTGTCACGGTGTTGATGGAAATGGTATGAATGGAATGTCACCTAATCTAAAAGTATTACCAATTTTTAATTCAACCGAAAACTTAGATAAAAACTCCAAAGATAAAATAATTACTTCAACACCAAAAGAGCATATTATTGTTGCCCCATCTATGAATAAGGTTGAGACCATACAAGATAATAAACCTATAAAGGTAGATAAAGTATCTCAAAAAAATAATCATTACGCTAATGATATGACGATTATCAATGATGGCTTAGAGGGTATCAAAGTTTTACTAGAAGGGAATGGTGAAAGTTGTTCTTTACGCATGACATTATTTCAAGAGGTTTTAGATAGTAACTGTAAACATTTGACGAACTCAAAAAAAGTAAGAATTATTTGTAGTCCAAATAAAAAGATATGTAAAACTGAACAAGAAATTTTTGATTTTATAAGTAAGTAAACCATGCAAACCTTAAACCCAAAATTCTATCAAGTTTTTAGCCAAGAGGAGCTTGATACAATTAGCCAAAACGCTACAGCACTAAGCCATGATGTTATCGTTATCGCTACCGATGAGTATTTTTTTGAGCTAAGTGCCGATGTGGGTGAGGAGCTTGAAATATATTGTGATAATTACAGCGACAATACAGCACGCACCCTCAACAAAGAGGAGTTTTTAAAACTCTACCAAAGCTCACCCTTGCTTGATGTGGTAGATGTAGAGATGGAGGAATAAATAAGCCTATTTAATAAGGAGACAAAATGTGGATAAAAGAGTGTAGAAGATGTATCTATCTAGTCAATTTGATAGCTACCAAACAAGGTGTGCGTTGCTCTCACCCCGATAGAAGCCCCCAAGAGACAGAGGCATACCAATTGCCTCTTATCGCTAAAATAGATAATTGTCAGCTCAAAGAGCTACCTCCAAAAAAACCCAACCCTTTTGATACAACAAGCAATGACCAAAGAGAGCCAATAGACCCCTTTGAGGGCTTTAATATCAACCCCGAGGATTTTAAACGACCCATACAAGATGAAAACGGAGAGTATATCGTAGAGGAGATACACCGACAAATCAACCTACTAGGCAAAGCCCTCAAAGAAGCCGACCCAGCCAAAACAGACCTATTAGGGGCTATACAGATAGATAGAAAAATATCAATGCTCACCGAGATACTCGATGAGCTAGATGAGCAAAAAAGTGATAAAAACAGAGGATAAACCATGAAACCAAAACCCTTTAAAGTAGCCTATATCAATGGCTATCTAGGCTTACACTCCAACAAAGCCCAAAAACTCAAAAACGCTCTGCAAGATATGCCCAATATAGAGGTCTATCATATCCCCGTGGATTTTAAAGATGGCTACTTTGATGGTCAAATCATCGATGAGTATCTATCCCAGCACGGTATTGATTTGATAGTTGGTAGTAGTATGGGTGCGTTTGTATCCAAATACTTTGCTCATGCCTATAATGCTACGCTTATCTCTCTCAATCCTATGATAGACCCCAAAGCCTCTAAAAATGCTCAAAATATCCTCTTTGATGATAAGTTTATGGGAAGCTATGAGCTAAGACACTATATTATGCTCAACAAAGATGATGAGCTTATCCCCTATCAAGATAGTTATGCGTTGTTTAAAGATGGTGCGGTTAGGAGCTTTGAAAAGGGTGGGCATAGAATGAGCAACTTTGAAACCGATATTATCCCCGTGATTAAAGAGATTATAAAAGAGGATGTGATTGTTTAAACTATGCTATAATACCTCTACAACAATACAAGGAGTAAGAAGCAATGCACAATTTGGTTTTGAATGTAAGTGATAATGCTTATGCACACTTACTCTACTTTATATCCAATATCCAAGATGATGTCGAGATCATTAAAGATGAAGAGGTAGATTTAAGCGACAGTGAGATTTTAGCCCACTTCAAAGAGGGCGTTGAGGAGCTTAAATCTATCCAAGAGGGCAAAGCCAGTAACTATAAAAGTATGGATGCGTTTTTAGATGAGCTTTGAGATTATCCCACTAAAGCGTTTTCAAAAAGATGTCAAGGGACTCCAAAAACGATACCCCAAAATCAAAAGTGATTTACAAAAACTCTCTATAGAGCTACAAAACAATCCAACCCAAGGCATACCTTTAGGCGATGGTTTTTATAAGCTACGAGTTGCAAACTCCTCTATCCCTACGGGTAAAAGTGGAGGATTTAGGGTCATTACCTATTATCTCATTGATGAAACACTCTATCTTGTAACCATCTATGCCAAAGGCGACCAAGACTCTATCTCTCACCAAGCCCTACAAGAGATTATCAAAAATCAACGCTAAACTATGCTATAATACCCCCAACAGAGTATAAAAAATGTATCGATACTCTCAAAAAAACAAAGGATAATCAATGATACTGCACACACTACAAAGCAAACTACAAACCCAAAACACCCAAGCACTCCAAAGACTTAGCCAAGCGATGGGGTATAACCATTTTGATAGATTTACCAAGCGTTTGGAGCTATTATACTCATGCAAGAGCCTAAACGAGTATATGGATAACAGCACCTACGATATGCTCTATAGCTCCAAAGGCTTTTTAAGAGCATTGGTAGAGGGGCTTCATCTATCCCTTGATGAGCTTGAAGATGCAATCAAAGCCTATGAAAGCTACCAAGAGGAGATAGCCAGTATTGAGCAAGGCTATATCTACATCGACACCCATTTCACACACCAAAACCAACCCATCTTTGCCCTAGCTCTTTGTGAATCGCAAAGACGATTAAGGCTTGATGCCAAAACTTTAGCCTTTGAGCCTCTTGCGACTCAATTAGAAAGAATAAGCCAAACTATCAAAGAGCATTATAAAAGTAGCCAAGGTAAAATCGGTATATGGGGAGCAATACAAAACTATATCCTCTATCTCAAAGGGTATGAGTATATTTTTGATAAAGAGGGCAAAGTACAACCAAGCCACACCCAACCCACCAACCAATCCAAAGCGACTTTAAGAGTATAGGGGTTGATGAGGTTCAAGCGTTTTGGATAGACTTCTAGCTATTACCAATTTACACAAAGCCAAAAATTTAACAAAAAACCAAAAATATTTTCTTTTGTTGGTCTTTTTGTTGGTTTATTTTATAAAATGGCTCACAAAGCCCTATATATAGGGTAGTGTTAAGTTTCTCTCGACCATTCAAACATCATCTTTAACTTATAAAGAGTATCACTTTGAGTACATCATCTTTATAACTAAAACCCAATCGATAATTACCAATTTGTAAGCGGTAGTAGTGATCATAGCCTTTCATCTTTTTTATCTTACTAACCTCTGAGAGATCAGGAGCTTCTTTAATCTCCAGTAGAGTTTATTTAAGTTTGGTTGCTAATTTGGCATCTTTGAGCTTTTTGATATCTTTGTAAAAGCTTTTATCATAATCTAAATTCATGTGATACTATCTAACACTTTAAAAACTTCATCTTCAGAGACGGTCTCATTAGTATCACTTTGCTCTAATATTTTAGCAAAATTCTCATCTTCAATATCTTCATCTTTGTAATCAATCTCAAGTTGATTTTTTGGTAAAAGTTTCAAAAAGTCCATTACGGTATCAAAGATAGTATCATCGATATTTAATTGTACTGTATGCAGGGTAAACTCCTATCGTAGAGATAAAGATAAACTACTTTTCTCCTATAAAAGAGCCAATCGTATTTATTGGATTAAGTGGGTATTGCAAAATCCAAAGGCAAAGTTATATACAGGCTATAACTCCAAAACCAAAAGCTATGATAAAAGTAGAAGAGTGGCAATATGTGTAGATAACTATGCTGTGATTATTGGATTAAATAGAGATGACGATACAAAAGCAAAATTTATTACTGCTTATGTAGCAGATGGAATCAATGGTAAAGGTCAAAAAGCAATTGAACTAATAAAGAAAGGAAAAAAGTGGAATAGATAAAAGCCTCTGTTTTTCACGATTATAAAAATCTTCTCTGGTACAGAAGCTAAAAAAACCTTTTGTAGGACTCCGACACTGGGTAGAAGTCAATAAACAAATTATAAAACTAAAGAGAGATAGTGGGATCTAGTTTTTGCAATGCAGAGCCCAATTCTCATTAACAATTCTATAGTATATTTTTAGATATTTTTTAAGGATGATTCTATGATAAAAAAGAGTTTTACACTTATCGCACTGCTTACCTCTCTAGCCTACAGTGACGAAGCAGCCAAAGAGCTATTTAAGACCAAGTGTGCATCGTGCCACCAAACCACACGCCCAGATGATATCTCTACACTTGTTGCCCCTCCTATTATGGGTGTGATGAAGCACGTCAAGATGGAGTATAGCAATAGAGATGAAGCTGTGGCTTTTATGGTGGACTATGTCATCAACCCCACAAGAGAAAAGGCAGTTTGTATACCACGTAGTATCAAACGTTTTGGCTTGATGCCCTCACAAAAAGGCAACGTGACCAAAGAGGAGCTAAGAAAAATCGTAAGCTATCTTTATGATAACTTTCCTAAACGTGGTTTTAAACACCGAGGAATGCAGTAGTTTAACCCGAAATATGCATTAGAGATTATACCACTAGCCTTTATCATTGCACCGAGGGCATTTGTGAGAAAATTATCGATTAACCTCTTGGTTAAACTCAAATTTTTCACAAACATCCAAGATACAAGCATAAACGCTATTGTCTATAATTCTATTGCATAATTCGAGTTGAAGATATTACCAAAATCAATACCATCGCCTTTAGCGATAAACTCACCACTCTCAAAATTGCAAAACTCTTAATCTATCTAATTATCACTGATATTTTATTAGTGTAAATTTATTAATATAAATAACTAAGCTGTTTAACATATAAAAAATAATAATATTTCATGATCAAAAAAAGGAGTAAATTATGAACAAACGTGTTTTTATCATCGAGTATGCAAAAGGAACGGATAAAGGTTTTGATGGTTTTCGACCTGACTCTAAACCCATTTTGGCTGAAATCAAAAAGGTAACCGAAAGAGATAGAGAGATTGTATTCTATCGTCCCAACAAAAAGTATGAACTCTTAGATTATCTTAAAGAGAATGCTCATGCTGTCATTAGTAGAATCAACCCTGGAAACCTCAAAGAGGTTGATGAGTATTTTCAGTTTCTTAAAGCCCTTTCAAATTCAGGAGTAGAGGTACATACTCACCCCGATGTTATGATCAATCTTGATTTTAAAGATATTCTAGCTAAGCTCAAAGGTACTCAACTAGGTGATGATGATACCTATTTCTACCACACCTATACAGACTTTGTCAGTAAGTTCCCTACGGATTTGGACAAATACGGCATTAGAGTACTCAAAACCAATTACGGCTCAACAGGTGAAGGTGTCTATCTCGTATCTAAAAAAGAGGATGGTTCTATCTTCTCGGTAGAGGCTGTAAATAATGAGAAGTACTACTACGATGACATTGATGAGTTTTTGCATAAATTTGAAGTAAACTTTGATGAAGATGATGAAAACGCTGCCTACTTCCAAGGCAAAGCTGGATTTGTAGGGTGTAGATACCTACCTAGAATTGCTGAGGGTGAAGTTAGAGTACTCCTTGTCAATGATAAACCTGTATCGGTTGTACACAAAAAGCCTCAAGAGGGTGAGTTTTCTGCAACACTCTTTTCGGGTGCAAAATACAAATATGAAGCTCCTGATTTACCAAAATGGAAAGATGTCATTAATCTCACCATGAATGGTCTCAAAGACATCAAGCCTTATCTCTCAGGACAAAACTATCCACTGCTTTGGACGATGGATTATATTCTTGATTACAACGAAGATGGAAGTGATAAGTATGTACTTTCTGAAATCAACTGTTCATGCGTTGGTATCACCACAGAGCTTCAGTATGCCAAAGAGGTTGCCAAAGTTTTTGTAGAGAAGAAAAAGAAGTAAATCTACCATAAACCTTACACTCTAAAGTGTAAGGTACTAAATCTCACAAATATCTCTACTCCAAAACTTCAAAAAGTTAATAATTTCATATTTTGTATAAGGATTATCGGTTAGATTGTGTTTGGTTTTGGGCAAGACGACCACTTTTGAATTGGCGTGTTCGAGTAGTGCTTCGATACAGTGTCCTTGGATTTTGTGTTTGGGGTGTGCAAATTTGGAATCAACACCAAAATACTCATCTTCTGTACCTATAATAGATAAAATAGGCTCATCCGTATGCCCACCTATCTCGGTATCATCAGAGTAGTATCCATCTTCACAACTCCATGCCAAAATAATACGGGCTCTAAACTCATTGCCTTGGTAGATACCTGTAGCCAATGCCCCCTCACTATTACCCATCAAAAACATCTTTTGGGTATCAACCCATGGCAGTTTTCGCATCTTTTTGGATGTATATTTAATCTCTGCTTGTCGCAAACGATGTACTTTTTTATACTCATTTTTGGGTGCAGGAGAGATGTATCGAGGGCGATTGGGAATGATATGTGAGTGTGGACAGATAAAAGCAAAGCCCAAATCCTTGACAATCCAGTCTCTATAGGTGTCTCCACGTACAAAATCGCCCGAACCGTGCATATAGAGTACGGTTGGTATTTTGATTGTAGGAGCAAAGTTTGGATAGCTCTCTACAAACTCATCCATAAAGCCAATAAAAGGCTCGTTTAATCCACCGTATCCTTTTGGAATACCGATGTAGGCTTTGGTATAGATCTCTTGGAAGTTTTCATAAATTATGTTTGATTTCATAGCAACTCTTTTTACTAAGATTATACTAAGTGATACTATATCATAACTTAAAGATATATAAATAGGGTAATAAAAAATCTAAGAGGGAGGGGTAAAATAGTACTATCTCAATTCCACCTCTCATAAGGTGGAAAAAAGAGATAATTAGTTTTTATCTTGATCTACAATTTTGTTTTTTGCAATCCAAGGCATCATTTTTCTAAGTTCAACACCCGTTTTTTCAATCAATGTCTCTCTTTGATTGTTTCGCTCAGCGTTCATTCTTGGGTATCCTGCTTCACCTTCAAGAATAAAGTCTTTTGCAAATCGTCCATCTTGAATCTCAGCTAAAAGCTCTCTCATTGCCGCTTTTGACTCATCGTTGATGATTCTCTTACCAGCGATATAGTCACCATACTCAGCAGTGTTTGAGATTGAGTAACGCATATCTGCAATTCCACCCTCAAACATAAGGTCAACGATAAGCTTAAGCTCATGTAGACACTCAAAGTATGCCATTTGTGGATCGTAACCCGCTTCAGTTAATGTCTCAAAACCAGCTTGTACGAGTGCTGTTGCTCCACCACAAAGTACTGCTTGCTCTCCAAATAGGTCTGTCTCTGTCTCATCTTTGAATGATGTCTCAATTATTGCTGTTCGTCCACCACCAATTGCAGATGCGTAGCTAAGAGCTAGCTCTTTTGTCGTTCCGCTTGGATCTTGACCAATAGCGATAAGATCAGGAATACCACCACCTCTTACAAACTCGCTTCGTACTGTATGACCTGGAGCTTTTGGAGCAATCATTGTTACGTTGATATCGGCTCTTGGAGCAATTCTTCCGTAGTGAATGTTAAATCCGTGACCAAATGCGATAGTAGCACCCTCTTTGAGGTTTGGCTCGATCTCATTTTTATAGATAGACGCTTGGTTCTCATCGGGTAATAAAATCATTACTACATCAGCAGCAGCTGTTGCCGCACCAATCTCTAATACTTCAAAACCTTTTGCCTCAGCTTTTGCCCAAGATGATCCACCTTTTCGTAAACCAATGCAAACCTCTACACCGCTATCTCTTAAGTTCTCTGCATGAGCGTGACCTTGTGATCCAAAACCGATCATTGCTACTTTTTTTGATTTGATGATGTTGATATCACAATCTTTGTCATAATAAACATTTAATGCCATTATATATATCCTTGAAAAATTTTTAAATTGAGGCGATTATAGCTAATTGTTGCTTATCAAATTGTTATAAAATTGATATTCATATATGCTTTTATTATAGATAATTAAGATAAAATATTAATAGCAAGATAGAGGAGGAGGAGTATGCTTGAGTTTTTGAGTGATTTTGTTGCTTGGTGGCACTGGGTAATTTTTGGATTTATATTACTCATCTTTGAACTTGCAACCTTTATTTTCGTTTTTTTGGCATTTGGAATCGCCTCTATTTTAGTGGGAATCATTGATCTCTTTTTATCTACAAATATCAATGCAGAACTTTTGATTTGGTCTCTACTTTCTGCTATTTTAATTATCGTAAAATACCTATTTTTTAAAAAAAGAGATGTATATCATGTTGGTCAATCATCTCATATGCTTGAGACGATGGGTGAGGTGAGTCAAAAAATTGAAGCTAATAGAGTAGGTAAAGTTATTTTTGATCGACCTTTTTTAGGAAGTAAAGAATGGAGTGCATCCGCAACTGAAGGTATAGCTGTAGGTGAACGAGTCAAGATTTTAGAGGTTAAAGGGCAGTTGATTTTTGTAGAGAGGTTTGTGGATACAGGAGAAAAACTTTAACTTTCAACTGTTATTATATTATAAATTTATTATACGAGGTTATACAATGGATAAACTACATCAAAATGTACTGCTCTCTTTTTGGTTACCAATGCGAAAATCAAACTTTATTAATCAAATAGACTCAACTAGCAAAGACAACCTAATCAATAAAATTATTCATTTTGCGTTTGATTATCATTTGAATTTGATAAATTTTGATATTAATCTTAACTCCATAGAATATAGTAATATTTTTAAATTGCATGATACAAAACATTCTGTAGTTCGACAAAAATATATTAAAGAACATCTATCAGGAGATGATAAACTTACAGTTTTTCAATCTAAAAATATTGGTAACCATTCAGCATCCAACCAAAAGATGATATAATATTCTAAATAGGAAAGATATTATGACAGAAAAAGAAGCAAGAGATATTTATCATCAAGGTGAAGAAGCAGTTGTAGCTAAACT
>Ga0193955_1000377_pt1 | contig 26069 bp, 23 predicted proteins | sample BB_6_MG_FD_140343 | JGI IMG/M metagenome (GOLD analysis project Ga0193955, IMG submission 140343) | Microbial mat bacterial communities from the Broadkill River, Lewes, Delaware, United States - BB_6_MG | ecosystem: Environmental > Aquatic > Freshwater > River > Microbial mats | place: USA... | reverse complement strand
TAGGAACTGTGATCGTATATTATATCGCTTCAGCAATTACTGGTGGCGGTAGAGTAGATGAAGAGACTGAGCAAGTTGGTCTTGATGAAGCAGTTCACGGTGAAAAAAGTCTTAACCTTTAAGAGTTGATTTAAACACTAAAAGTGGTTACAATTTGAAAATTAAAATAAGAGGGTTCAAATCCCTCTTCAAAAAATATTATGGAGTCTAAATAATGAAAAGAATAGAAGCGGTTATAAAACCATTTAAATTAGAAGATGTAAAAGATGCATTAGCTGAGATCGGTATTACAGGTATGACTGTAAGCGAAGTAAAAGGTTATGGTCGTCAAAAAGGTCATAGTGAACTTTATCGTGGTGCTGAGTATGTAGTTGACTTTTTACCAAAAATTAAAATGGAAATGGTAGTTGACGATAAAGATGTAGATCAAGTTACATCAACAATCGTAGAAGCTGCACGTACTGGTAAGATCGGTGATGGTAAGATATTCGTTAGTGATATTGAAAAGATCATTCGTATCCGTACCGGTGAAACAGACGTAGAAGCTATATAGTTTTTATATTTCCACTTTATGTGGAAATATAAACTGTTCCTTTCCAATTCCTACATTGATTAAAATTTAATCATTATAATTTTTTATATAACTTTATTTAAGATAAAATTTCTTCTTTTTAATGGGAGGAATTTAATGGCTGAGGCTGATTTTAAATATGTTATAGATACTTTTTTTGCACTTTTTTCTATGACTTTAATTATACTAATGGTACCTGGTTTTGCGATGCTTGAAGCGGGTTTAGTGCGTGCTAAGAACGTTACTGCTGTACTAACTATCAACACACTTATTTACGCTATTGCATCTATAGCTTTTTTACTGATCGGATACGATCTGGCATTTGGTTCATGGGAGAATGATTCTATGAGTAAATGGGCTGCATTTTTATTTCAAATGGCATTTGTAGGGAAAACTATCAACATTATGAGCGGCGGGGTGAGTGAGCGTGTACGTATTATTCCAGTAGCAATTTTTGCAGTTGTCATGGGTGGGTTTATCTATCCTTTTATTGTAAATATTTCATGGGGTGCCGACATATTAGCCGGGACTATTTTAGATATTGACATGTACGATCTAGCTGGTTCAACTGTTATCCATTCAACTGGTGGATGGGCACTTTTAGCTACATTGATTATTATGGGTTCTAGAAAAGGAAGATACGCCAAAGACGGTTCAGTTCGCGTTATACCTGCTTCAAATATCCCCTTAGTATTTTTGGGTGCATTTTTACTATGGATAGGATGGTTTGGATTTAACGGCGGTAGTGTAGGCTCAATTTCAAGTGTTGAAAATGCTGATGCTGTTGCAAAGACCATTATGAACACAAACACAGCCGGTCTAGCAGGTGCAATTATCGCAACTTTAGTTATGTACATGAGATATAAACTTTTTGATATCACTATGATATTAAACGGTGCTCTAGGGGGACTTGTAGCTGTTACTGCCGGACCGGATCTATATGATATATATACGCCTATTTTAATAGGAGCGATTGGTGGTGCGCTAGTTATTTTAGCTGTTCCATTATTTGATAAATTTAAACTAGATGATCCCGTGGGTGCACTCTCTGTTCACTTAGTCAACGGTATCTGGGGGACACTAGCGGTTGGAATTTTTGTTAGTGACATATCTTTTATGGCTCAACTAAAAGGTGTGTTGGTCGTAGGAGCTATTGTATTTCCAATATCATTACTTGTTGTATACATTATAAATAAAATTATTGCATATACGGCAGATGAAGATGAACAACTACAAGGTATGGATATTGTAGAGTGTGGTGTAGAAGCTTATCCAGAGTTTAGAAAAACTATTTAATAATAACTACTTCTGTGTATCTATAAGTTAAGAAACACTTATAGATATACTTAATTCTTTAATAAACCAAGAGACTTTATTTTAGATTAACTTTATTTGATTATATTTCCAATTAACTATAAAATTTGTTAAGCTAACAGAGGAAACTTTTTCCACTATCAAAGGAGACCCTTATGAGAACCTCATGGGTAAAAGAGCGTGAGAATGATGAGTGTAAAACTCAAATGTACTACGCTAAACAAGGCATTATTACACAAGAGATGGAGTATGTTGCCAAAATAGAAGATTTAGAACCGGAACTTGTAAGAAGTGAAATTGCAAGAGGTCGTTTGATTATACCGGCAAATGTAAATCATACAAACTTAGAGCCTATGGCGATTGGTCTAGCTTCTAAATGTAAAATTAATGCAAATATCGGTTCATCTGCTATAGCTAGTGATGTTCAAGGTGAGATCGAAAAGGTTCAAGTATCACAACATTATAAAGCTGATACTGCAATGGATCTCTCAACAGGCGGAGACTTAGACGAGATTCGTCGTGCGGTAATTGAGAACTCTAAAATACCAATAGGTACAGTGCCTATCTATCAGATATTACACGATGTTGGAAATAAGATTGAAGACTTATCGATCGAGGTTATGCTTGAAGTGTTAGAGCGTCAAGCACAGCAGGGTGTATCGTACTTTACTATACATGCAGGCTTTTTACTTGAGACTATGCCTAAAGTTGCAAAACGTAAGATGGGTATCGTGTCACGCGGTGGCTCACTTATGGCTGCGTGGATGATGCACTATCACAGAGAGAATCCTTTTTATACAGCATATGATGATATCTTAGATATTTGCGCAAAATATGATGTAAGTCTAAGTCTGGGTGATTCACTTCGTCCTGGTTGTTTGGCAGATGCAAGTGATGATGCACAACTAGGTGAGCTTAAAGTACTAGGTGATTTAACACTTCGTGCTTGGGAGAAAAATGTTCAAGTTATGATCGAGGGTCCTGGACATGTACCTTTAAATCAGATTGAGCGTAATATGAAGATACAACGTGAGTATTGTCATGAAGCTCCATTTTACATCTTAGGTCCGTTAGTTACTGATATTGCAGCTGGATATGACCATATCTCTTCTGCTATCGGTGCAGCTGTTGGTGGATGGCATGGTGCTAGTATGTTATGTTACGTAACACCTAAAGAGCACTTAGGTCTTCCAAATGCAGATGACGTACGTGAAGGTATAATCGCATATAAAATAGCAGCACATGCAGCGGATATCGCACGTGGTCGTAAAGGGGCTAGGGATATTGATGATGAGATGAGTGATGCTCGTTATTCCTTTGACTGGGAAAAGCAGTTTGAATTAGCACTGGACAGCGAGCGTGCACGTGAGTACCATGATGAGACATTACCTCAAGATGTATTTAAAGAAGCAGAATTTTGTTCTATGTGTGGACCAAAATTTTGCTCATACAAAATAACTCAAGAGATAATGGATAATCCTGAAGCTATTGCTAAAATTGCAGAAGAAGCAAAATTAGCTGAAGCTAACTAAGTATATTCTTAAATAAATCAACGAATCTTTTTTAAATAAGACAATATTTGTCTTATTTATGATAAACTCACAAAATTAAATTTATAAAGGAAATATAAATGACTGAACAAATTGTAAATGATGCATTGTCAAAAGTTACTTATCCAGGTTTTACTAAAGATATTGTAACTTTTGGTTTTGTAAAAGATATCCAGATCTCTGGAAATGATGTAAGTGTAACTGTAGATATCACATCATCAGCGCCAGAAGTAGCACAGCAGATCACTGATGATGCACAAGCCGAATTAAAACGTGCTGGTGCTACAAGTGCTTCAATAAACATTAAAGCACCGCAGATGCCTAAAGAGAGCTCTTCTAAGGGTAAAAACATAGCACCACAAGTTAAAAACTTTTTAATGGTAAGTTCTGGTAAAGGTGGAGTAGGTAAGTCTACTACATCAGTGAATATCGCTATCAGCCTTGCTAAACAGGGTAAAAAAGTAGGTCTTTTAGATGCAGATATCTATGGTCCAAATATTCCTCGTATGATGGGTGTAGCTGATGTAAAACCTGAAGTTAACGGTAACAAAGTGTTACCTATAAAAGCTTATGGTATTGAAGTTATGTCTATGGGTTCACTTATGGAAGATGGGCAATCTCTGATCTGGCGTGGTGCTATGATCATGAAAGCTATCGAGCAGTTCTTACGTGATATTTTATGGAGTGAATTAGATGTACTAGTTATCGATATGCCACCGGGGACTGGTGATGCACAGCTTACACTTGCTCAAAGTGTACCGGTAACTGCAGGTTTAACTGTTACTACACCACAAAGTGTATCTTTAGACGACTCACGTCGTTCACTAGATATGTTTAAAAAACTTCATATCCCTATAGCTGGTATTATTGAAAATATGAGTGGTTTTATTGCACCGGATACCGGTGTTGAATATGATATTTTTGGAAAAGGAACGACTCAGCCAATGGCAGATGAATTCGATACAAAAATAATTGCAGCTATCCCAATTGAGCCGTCAATCCGTACCGGTGGTGATGAGGGTAAACCTATATCTTTCGTTGCACCAACAAGTGAGAGTGCTAAACGTTATGCTCAGGCTGCGGAAGAGATCTGGGAAATGATCGAGAAGATAAATGAAGAGGGTGGGGTTGATAATCAAGCTGTACAGCCTACTACACCTCCAGGTGTTAGTGCCTGCTCTATGTAAAACCAAAGTATCGGCGCATTTTTAGCGTCGCTACGCTTGTCGTGTACTCTAAGTACACTTCCTCAGCTATCGCCTACGTTATTTCTTTTCGTACTCATCTTTATCTATCATATCATCCATAAACTCTACGATTTTATTTCTACCTGTATTTTTAGCACTGTAAAGAGCTGTATCAGCATACTTAATACATTTCCAGATAGTATCACCATCTATTGGAAATTTAGCTATACCTATAGATATTGTCTTTTGTATATGTTCTCCGGTTCCGACATCAAAACGAAGTTTTCCAAAATCTTTGTGTATATTTCTTGCAACTTTAAGTGCACCTTCATCAGTTGAGTTATGTAACATAACGACAAACTCTTCTCCTCCGTAGCGTATAGATAGATCTGAATCACGAGTGTTATTTTTAAGTACATTAGCTAAATCGACTATAACTTTATCACCAATATCATGACCGTATGTGTCGTTTACCATTTTGAAAAAATCAACATCTAGCATAAGTACATGGTATGTTTCATCTTCACGTCTTACTTGACTCATAACCTTATCTATAAAGTTTTCCAAAAATCTTCTGTTATAAAGATTTGTCATACCATCTCTTAAAGAGGTGTCATGTAGTTTATCCATAAGTAAATTACTCTCAATAACAGGTTTAGCTGCTTCAAGATAGTTTGTAATACTTGGCATTATTGATGTAAATTTTGCAATATCTAATTCATCATATGATAATAGTTGAATTAATAATGATGCCTCTTCATTTATTTGAAACGGATGACATATGAAGTGTATATCATCTGATTTACATGAACTACATAGATTATTAAAATCAGTTGATATAGCATCTGAATGCGTTCTTATAGCACGACACTTTTGTGCATCATTATCTGCTAAATTTCTATCACAAATATCGCTTAGTTCCTCATCTGTAACATAGATTAACTTTCTAGTATTAAGTCTATTGTTAACTTCGTAAAATGCGAATGAATCTATTTTAAATTTGTTTGTTAAAACATCTATGATTCTGCTGTATATAATATTTTTATTTTCATCTAGCTCTATGGTCTTTTTAAATTTATAAATATCAGATAACTCATTTATCACTTGTTTAGCTTCAAAAAGAGGGTCACTGCAAGAAGATGATCTCTCCGTTACAAAGGTAGCAAGATTTACCCTTATCTCACCAAATGCTTCGTGCATTTTTGTAAACAGAGTATTTAGTTGCTCAACCGCTTTTCCGGCTTCACCTTTGATTCTTGTTTTAAATTTGTGTGTAAAGTCACCAGTGTAAGCTTTTTGGATACCCTCTTGTAGATCTCCAAAAAGTCTCATATAAGGAGTAACATAGTAGTTAATTAAAATAAGAGCTATTATTATAAATAATAAATTGATCCCCAAGATCTTTAATATCGTCACAAAACCGACATTTCTCATATCTGTTATATCAAATTCCATACTAATAGCACCTAAAGTGTCACCTCTTTTTACATTATGACAACTTAAACAATTTGTGCTTCCTCTTGTAACTGCTTTATAAGGTAGTGTAACTCTCAGCGTGATTCTATCTGTAGATTCTTCTATCTTTTTAACTGTCTTACCGGTTTCAAGTACTTCTTTATCTATAGCGTCTCTTACAGTTTCTGAATTATAACCCTCTCCGTATTGTTTTATAACGTGCTCACTTCTAACAAGCCATAATGATTTTATGCCATCATTTTTTGATATCTCTTCTAGGAAATATTCACGTTTATCCATAATACCATTAACCATGTGAGCAGTTAAACCGTCTTCAACAGTCCCTGCCGCCATTTGAGCTTTGTCTAAAGCGGAGTTAATACTATAATCTCTAAAATTAAGTGATACATTTATAATAGTGGCTATAGCCAAACCTAGTAGCATTAAAGTAACAATAAAAAGGAGTTTTAATTTAGTCTGCATTTATCACCGCTTATATATTAATTTAATTAAATTTTATTTTAATTAGTTTTTATTATAGTATCTTAATAAAAGTTAATATAAATTGAAAGCAGTGTTAAAAAAAATTATTATTCTACAGTGACACTTTTTGCTAAATTTCTTGGCATATCAACATCGTTTCCTAGGCGTATAGACACCTCCAGTGAGAGTAGCTGGACTACTACCATCATTTCAAAAAATTCTAACATGTAATCTTTACATCTATTTATTGGGATAAAATCATCTGCTTTATCAAAGTTTTGTGATGAAATTGCACAGATGGTAGAATCTCTTGCACTGAGCTCCTCTACATTACTTTTTGATTTTTCATATAGTAGGTGTTCAGGTAGCAGGGCAATCGTAAAAAGTTCAGGGTCAGCTAAAGCTATTGGACCGTGTTTCATCTCTCCACTTGGATATCCCTCTGCATGTAGATAAGAGATCTCTTTTAATTTAAGTGCCCCTTCAAGTGCTAAGGGGTAAAAAACATCACGACCTATAAAGAAAAAGCCATGACCGTGTAAATAACGCTTAGATAAACGTTTTATTCTCTCATGTAACTCGTCACTAACTTTAACACTAGAAGGGACTTCTCTTAATAGATGTATCTGATATTTTATAGTTTCTAAATCCATTGTGTTTTTAAGTTTTGCAAGATAAAGGCTTAACATCCAAAAAACAGTTACTTGAGTTGCAAAGGCTTTTGTTGATGCTACACCTTTTTCTATCCCTGCTCGAGTAAGTATAGATGCATTTGCTTCACGCACCATAGATGAATTGTCAACATTACATATTACAAGTGTTTTAAGACCTGCTTTTTTTGCCATTTTTAAAGTCTCTAAGGTATCAGCTGTCTCCCCACTTTGAGAAATTACTACAAAAAGTGTATCTTTATTCATTATAGGCTCGCGGTATCTAAACTCACTGGCGATCTCAACCGAGCATCTTATCTTTGAGTAGCGTTCAAACATATACGATGCACTTAGTGCTGAGTGATAAGATGTACCACATGCACAAAGTTTTATCTCATTAATTTCATCAAAAAGATTAGAGTCCAGTTCTTCAAAAATTATCTCTTCATCACTTATTCTACCCAGAAGAGTATCAGCAATCACTTCACTTTGCTCATAGATCTCTTTTTCCATAAAAAATCTATATCCGTCTTTTTGAGCAGATAATTTATCAGAACTTAATGGTGTAAAATTTGTTTTTTTCTCACGAGCATCTATATCAAAAATTTTTATTTCATCTTTATTTATGTAGCCGTAATCACCATCTTCAAAATAGTTAACCTCTTTTGCATAACCTATCAGAGGTGAATCAGATGAAGCAAAAAACTTTTCTCCATCACCGTTTATACCTACAAGCATAGGTGAGCCGTGTTTTGCAAAAAATATAGTATCTGGCATAGATTTTGTGACTATCAAGGTTGCATAAGCACCTTGAAGCTCAGAGATAGTTTTAGAAAAGGCTTCAAACTCATTAGAAGAATTTTTTAAATTTTTTTCAAACTGATGTACGATCACTTCTGTATCTGTTTGACTTAGAAAATTAACACCGTCTTCTAAGAGTTCTTTTTTTAGTTCAGCATAGTTTTCTATAATTCCGTTATGAACTACGTACGAGCTCTCTCCTAAATGTGGGTGAGCATTTAATTCAGTTGGTTTTCCATGAGTAGCCCAACGTGTATGACCGATACCTACAGCAAATTTATCTGTGACAAAATCTTTTGTTTTTTCTTCAAGATTTACAAGTTTCCCTACAGCTTTATAGTTTGAAAATTCACCGTCTTGAAGTACTGCAATCCCTGCACTATCATAGCCACGGTATTCTAACTCTTTTAGTCCGTGAAGTAATATTTCTTTTGTATTATTTTTACCTAGATATCCAACTATTCCACACATGTACAAAACCTTATTTTATTAATAGATCATAAATTTTTTCGACATTATTACATATTTTATTTTGTTTGCTCATTAAGAAGCTATCACGCACCTTATGTTTAGTAGAGTGAATTTTTGCACTTGTTATATTTATTCCAAGTTTTTCAAACGCATCCATCATGTATGCAAGTAGTCCAATTTGATTTTTTGTATTTACATTTAGTTCGGCATGTGTAAGTGAATGTTCACAGTCAATTGTTATCTCATCCTTTTTGATCTCAATCTTCCTGTTTTCAACAACTCTGTCCATATCAAATGCCGCGTCAATAATATTTTGAACCTCTATTAGCTCACTACCGTCCACATTTTCCTTAAATTCTATTTTAAAGTATTTGATCTCATCAAATAAGGTAAAGATCTCCATACTACCAACATCAAGATGACTTAGAGTCGATAGTAAGAAACCAATATTTATAGGGACTTTTCTGTATATCTCAATAGTAAGTGATTTGTCATTGTCGAGTGAAAACTGATAGTTTTTTGTTTCTTTTGCTTTGATTGCAATTTTTATAATATCTTGCGGGCTATGTTTAAAGAAAAACAGATTACTCTCTATTGTGAGTGTTTTTTTCTGAAGAGTTCTTGGCATTTGTTTGAATTCTTCTAAGTTCTTAACTCTTTTTTCTATAATAAGACGTTTTTTCGCATCTGTAATTCGATCACTGTTTTGTGAAACTTCAAGTGCACTAAGATATAGGTCATAAAGTAGTTTTGCATTAAAAGAACTATATATATCACCGCCAACTCCGTTGATATCTGCATATGTCAAAATATATAGGAGTTTGAGATTTTTTTCATCCTTTAGATTTGACATAAATTTATAAAGTGTTTTCTCATTATGTATGTTTTCTTTAAAAGCTACATTACTCATTAGTATATGATGCTTAACCAGTATTACTGCACGCTCTTGTAAATCCACCGGTAAATCTAACTTTTTAACAAATGCTGCAATGAGTTTTGCTCCAACTTCGCTGTGGTCTTGTATTCTGCCTTTTCCTGTATCGTGAAATAAAACAACGATTTTTAAAAGTAGTTTCTCATTTTCATCTAATTTATCAAATAGATTTTTTATAAAAGGTTCTTTTATATCTTCAAGTGCTTCTACACATTTTATAGAGTGTATATCTACAGGGTAATGGTGATATCCGTCAAACTGAGGCAGGTGCATCACTTTTTTAAAGTTTAAAAATATTTTATGTAAAATTCCTGCATCATAGAAGAGTTTTAAAAAACTGTATATATGTTTTTTATACAAAAGCTGTTTTATAAGTTTATATGTAGTAGATCTTAGCGGGTAATCAACTTGAGTATAGGTAAACTGTTTTAAAAATCCTGCATCAAAATGGTAAAACTTATCATCTAGCTTTACAAGTATCTCTAAAAGCTCATTTATATGGAGGTTTTTAAGATTATAAGAAGCATAAAGTCTATCATCCAGAAGATATACCCCTTTTTGAATCCTGCTATGTTTGAACTTTTTAATTAAAGAGCTGTCCTCTATATAAGGACGAACCATTTTTTTGACAAATATTTGTGTGAAATTACTTATACGCCATTGTGCTTCAAGTATTTTTGAAACTAATTTTTGCTCATTTTTAAAACCAAGCATACGACTTGCTTCTGGCATATTTTGCATTTGAAGTCTGTCTTCTTGTTTTTCAGTTATCAGATGTAGTGCACTCCTGATTCTAAAAAGCAATTCTAAAGCAATTCTGTACTCTTTATACTCCTCTTCTGAAAAGACCTTTCCACCTAAATCTTTTAGTGATTTTACTCCATAAATTGTTTGAGCTACCCAAAAGATCAAGTTAGAATCTCTTAAACCACCTACACTCTCTTTAATATTTGGCTGCATAGATGTGGGATATCTTTTTCTTCTTATTTGTGCTTCTTCTATCTTTTGTAGTATAAAATCTTTTTGTTTATAAAGGCGGATCTTATTTAACTCTCTCTGGGTTGCATGCCATGTAAAGTTTGAACCTGTAATAAATCTGGCTTCCATTAGAGATGTGCGTATAGTTATATCTTCCGTACTTGCTTTAAACAAGTCACTTACTTCATGAACACGGTGACCTAGTTTAAGTCCTGCGTCTAGTGCCAGATAAAAGAGTTTTTCTATAATCTGCTCAGACTTATAACCCTCTATATTCTCATAAACTATTAGAAGATCTATATCACTATGTACACACAACTGCTCTCGTCCATAACTTCCAAGTGCTACTACACTGATGGGTATTGAGTTACGCATTGGAAGGTAGTTGCCAAACATGCGACGCAGTACTGTCTGATACATAAGTGAAATAATAGAATCAAGTTTTTTTGTGTGTTTTACAAGAAAATCTTTACCTTGATTTGATTCAAACAGTTCAGGCAGTGATGTTTTATATTCAAGAATATATTGTTTAAAGAGTTTACTTAACTCAAAGTCACTCCCGTTTTTTTCAATAACGTCTTCAATTTGTAGTTTAATATCCAAAAAAATTCCTTGAGTTCATTCCTAAGGATATTATATATGTAAATGGATTAATTTGATATAATCTAGCAGATTAAAATATAAACAAGTAAGGCAAATCTAAATGACAATTACAAAAAGAGTAACATTTATAGCAAAAGATGATGAAGTTAGCATTTCAAAGATGAAAGAGCTTTTAAGTGCTATGGTAAGCCCGAGCAAAGAAGAAGACGGATGTATTTTTTATGAGATATTTCAATATGAAAACAATCCTAGAAAATTTATGGCGTATGAGAGCTGGCGTGATGAAGCAGCCCTTGATGGTCATAAAGCATCGGCTCATTATGCAGTATATAAATCATCGTATGAACCATATTGTGAGAAAAAATACACAGATGAATTAGAGGTTTTAGGATAATGTATTTATTTACTAGTGAGGTTGTAAGCCCAGGGCATCCGGACAAATGTGCAGATATAATAGCTGATAGTATAGTTGATAGACTTATAATAGAAGATCCAAAAAGTAGAGTTGCGAGTGAAGTGTTCGTAGCTGGTAAGCATGTAGTAATAGGTGGAGAAGTTACATCAAATGCAAAAGTAAACGAAGCTGAGTATATTAAAATAGTAAAAGATGCACTTGCGGGTATTGGCTATGATGGTAAAAGTGCTTTTACAAAAGAGCAGTGTCTACATCCTGATGATGTGAAAGTTCAAGTACTTTTAAACAGACAATCTCCAGATATTAATCAGGGTGTTGATCAAGAAGATGGTGAAGTAGGTGCCGGAGATCAAGGTATTATGTTTGGTTACGCTTCAAGTGAGACTTCTGATTATATGCCGGCAGCTATCACTTATGCAAGAATGTTAAGTGAGAAAGTTTACCACTATGCGTTAAAACACAATCATAAATTAGGTGTAGATATAAAAACTCAGGTAACTCTTGATTATGGGACAAAAGAAAACTTTGAAAACTGTAATCCTCAGTCAATTCATACAATAGTTGTATCAGCTCCATCAAACGAAGATATGGATATTACTGAAGTAAGAGAACTACTTCAAGGATTGATAGATGACACAGGGCTTCCTACTGATCTGTATGATCCTAAAAAAACCATAATACATTTAAATCCAACTGGACGCTATGTAAATCATTCACCTTTACATGACAGTGGCTTAACGGGAAGAAAGTTAATAGTTGATAGTTTTGGCGGATATGCACCGATCGGTGGAGGTGCTCAAAGTTCAAAAGATTACACAAAAGTTGATAGAAGTGGACTTTATGCTGCTAGATGGTTAGCTAAACATATTGTCGCAAGTGGATTTGCAAAAAAATGTAACGTTCAAATCTCATATGCTATTGGTGTTGCAAGACCTACATCAGTGTCAGTAGATACTTATGGTACTGTAATTGAAGGTTTAGATGATGATAAACTATCAGCTTTTGTAATTGATAATTTTTCTTTAACACCTAATTGGATCACAGATAAGTTTGGACTTGACCATCCAAGTGAAGAGAATTTTCTTTATGCAGATGTAGCCGCTCGCGGTCAAGTAGGTCAGAGTGATTATCCATGGGAAAAATTAGATGCTATGGATGTATTTGCAAAGTTAAAATAGGGATATAAATGAATAACTTATGGAGCGATGAAGATGCTAAAAACTATAAGAGTGATTTAGAACTTCGCGTATATACATCAAATCTTTTAGGTCAAAGTGATGAGTTAGTGCTACATGGCGGTGGAAATACATCTGTAAAAACCGTGATAGACGGTGAAGATATCTTACTTGTAAAGGGAAGCGGTTGGGATTTGGTAAGTATAAAGGCAGAAGGTTTTGCACCAGTAAAGATGTCAGCACTTTTAGAGATGGCAAAGCTGGATAAGCTTAGTGATTCTGACATGGTGAGCGGACAAAAAGCAGCGATGATAGACAAATCTGCCCCAAACCCTTCAGTTGAAGCTATACTTCACGCACTAATTCCTTACAAAGTAGTTGATCATACACACGCAGATGCCGTAGTTACTATCTCTAACTCTGAGAGTGGGATAGAAAACATTAAAAAGGTATATCCAAACTTTTTGATAGTACCGTATGTTATGCCTGGATTTATTTTAGCAAAGACGATATATGAGATGACAAAAGATCTAGACTGGGATTCAATTGATGGGATAGTACTGCATAATCATGGGATATTTACTTTTGATAACGATGCAAAAAAATCGTACGATAAGATGATAGATGCAGTAACTGACGCTGAAGAGTTTTTAAGTGAAAATGCAAAACTGGAGCTAATATCAAAAACACCTATTAAATTTGACACAGATACTTTAAAAGAGAAAGTAGGTGCTGAGTATATACATATAAACCAGTCTGATCTGGCACTTACATATGTATCGCAGGATGATTTAAAAACTAAAGTGACTCGTGGTGTTTTGACTCCTGAACATATTATCAGAACAAAACGCAAGCCCCTTGTTTTAGAAGATGACAACATTGACAAGGCACAAGAAGAGTATAAAATAGAATATAAAAAATATTTTAATACGTTCTCAGATGATGAGATTATGCTAGATGCTAATCCAAAATATGCTGTTATTAAAGATTTTGGAGTTGTAAGTTTTGGTAAAAGTCAAAAAGAGGCAGATATTATTAACGATATTGTCTCACATACAATGGTGGCTGTACTTAGTGCAGATAAACTAGGCGGGTATAAAAGTATAAGTGAAAAAGATAGTTTCGAGATGGAATACTGGGAACTAGAACAGGCTAAGCTGAAAAAATAGTTTTAACATGTTACAAGTTTTTATGAATCTAACTCGTAACGCTCAGACCGTAGGGAGGATTTGTCGTTTAAGAGTTAGATTTTATAAAATACAACAACAGAGAAGAGAGAGAAGATAATGTCCTATTTAATGGCTATAGATGCAGGAACCGGAAGTATAAGAAGTGTTATATTTGATTTAGAAGGAAATCAGATATCCTTGTCTCAAAAAGAGTGGACACACTTAGAAGAGGAAGGTGTAGCAAACTCTATGAGCTTTGATTTTGAAAAGAACTGGATTCTTACATGTGAGGTCATAAAAGATTCAATCGAGCAAGCTGAAATAGATGCAGATAAGATCTTAGCTGTAAGTGCAACAAGCATGCGTGAGGGGATTGTACTGTACGATGAAGAGGGTAATGAACTTTGGGGTGTTGCAAATGTGGATGCTAGAGCTTCAGAAGAAGTAAAGTACTTAAAAGAATTAGAAGAGGGGATAGAGGAAGAGTTTTACTCTTTTAGCGGTCAAACTTTTGCTCTGGGAGCTCTGCCTAGAATACTTTGGCTTAAAAACAATAGATCTGAACTTTATGAAAAGGTCGCGTCTATATCTATGATTGGTGATTGGGTATTAGCATGTTTAAGCGGAGAGATCGCTAGTGATCCAAGTAACGGTGGGACTACGGGTATATTTAATCTTAAAATTCGTGACTGGCAAAAAAGTATGGCTACAGATGTTGGGATAAAAGATGATATCTTCCCGCCTTGTTATGAAGTAGGGACTATTATCGGAAATGTTGGTGAACTATCGGCACAAGAGACAGGACTATCAACTAAAACAAAAGTCGTAATGGGCGGCGGAGATGTCCAACTAGGTTCTGCCGGTCTTGGGGTTGTAAAAGAGAACCAAGTAGCTATTTTAGGCGGTAGTTTTTGGCAGCAAGTCGTAAATATAAAGAGCGATGTTATGCCTCCTAAAGATATGTCTATACGTGTTAACCCACATGTAGTAGCTGGACTTAACCAAGCTGAGGGCATCACTTTTTTCAGCGGGCTTGTTATGAGATGGTTCCGTGATGCTTTTTGTGAGTTGGAAAAACTAGAAGCTAAAGACATGGGGATAGATACATATGAGCTGTTAGAGAAAAAGGCTTCGTCAGTCCCTGTCGGTTCATACGGGATAATACCTATATTTTCAGACTCGATGAAATATGGAAAATGGTACCATGCGGCTCCTAGTTTTTTAAATCTTGGATTAGATGAGGGTAAATATAACCGTGCATCTATGTTTAAATCTTTGCAGGAAAATGCTTGTATTGTCAGTGCAATAAATCTGGAAAATATAAAACAATTTTCTTCAGTAGAGTTTGATGAGGTAGTATTTGCAGGCGGGGCTAGCAAAGGCGAGCTTTGGAGCCAGACTTTAGCTGATGTTTTGGGAATTAAAGTTAAAATTCCAAAAGTAAGAGAAGCTACGGCACTTGGTGCGTGCATGAGTGCAGGTGTCGGGGCTGGAATATACCCTTCTTTAGTTGAAGCTGCAAGTAGACTAGTTTCTTGGGAGAGGGAGTATGAGCCAAATATGGATAATCATAAGATATATAATGATATAAAAGAAAAATGGAAGAGTGCATACGAGGCACAACTAAAACTCGTAGATGAAAATATAACAACCTCAATGTGGAAGGCACCAGGACTGTAAATGAGTAGAATAAATTATGAAGAGGCACTAAGCCTATATGATAAAGACCTATTTGAACTAGGTGAAATGGCAGATAAGATCCGTCAAGAAAAACACGGTAAAAAGACTTACTTTAATATAAACCGTCATATAAACCCGACTAATATCTGTGCAGATATATGTAAATTTTGTGCATATTCAGCAAACAGAAAAAATCCAAACCCATACACTATGACTCATGAAGAGATCTTGGATATCGTAGCCGATATTGACAAGCGTGGTGTTAAAGAGGTTCATATTGTTTCAGCTCACAATCCTGATACTGGACTTGACTGGTATTTGAGTATATTTAAAAAGATTAAACAAGCATATCCTCATCTACATGTAAAGGCATTAACAGCAGCAGAGGTTGATTTTTTAGCAAGACATTACAACAAGACATATGATGAGATACTTGATCTTATGGTTGAAAACGGTGTTGATTCTATGCCTGGCGGTGGTGCTGAGATATTTGATGAAAAGGTGCGTGATTATATCTGTAAAGGTAAAGTTACATCAGATCAATGGTTAGAGATACATGAGAAGTGGCACAAACGTGGTAAACAATCAAACGTGACTATGCTTTTTGGTCATGTTGAAGAGCGTGCTCATAGGATTGATCATATGATGAGAATTCGTGAGCTTCAAGATAAAACTGGTGGATTTAATGCTTTTATTCCACTTGTATATCAGACTGAAAATAATTATCTGAATGTAAAAGAAGATATAACAGCTAATGAGATATTAAAAACTATGGCTATCTCAAGAATTGTACTTGATAATGTAGAAAATATAAAAGCTTACTGGGTGACTTCAACTGTAAACTTGGCATTAGTAGCTCAAGAATTTGGTGCAAATGATTTAGATGGGACGATTGAGAAAGAGTCTATTAACTCAGCTGCCGGTGCTGCGAGTGCAAACGGTGTTGATTTGGATGAGTTTGTAGGACTTATTAAAAATGCTGGATTTATCCCGGTTGAGCGCGACAGTGTATATAATGAGTTAAAAGAATGGTAAAATATAACAAAATTAGTTAAAATTAATTTATAGTTAATCTTTTATAGTGTAGGATGATGTTTGATTTTATTATTAAAGGTTGTCCTATGAAGTTTTTTATTTCGTTAATAATGTTAGTTGGTGCACTATATGCTAGTGTAGATATAAATAATGCCGATGCAAAATCTTTTACTGCTCTTAAGGGAGTTGGTGATAAAAAAGCTCAAGCTATAATTGCTTTTAGAGATACTCATGGATGTTTTTCAAGTGTTGAAGAGCTTTCAAAAGTAAAAGGTATCGGTTCTAAAACTATTAAAATAAATAAAGATAGTTTAGTTTTAGGTGAGTGTAAAAAGTAGTTTTAAGAGGGGGATTATTATAGATATTTCAGTAGTTATCCCCACTTATAATAGATACGAATTTTTAAAACGTGCTCTAGAGTCTGTGTATTCTCAATCTTATCATGCAAAAGAAATTATCGTTGTTGATGATGGTTCAACAGATAATACTAATTTAATAAAAAAACAATTTCCCAAAATTAAATATATCTATCAACAAAACAGAGGTGTTTCACATGCTAGAAATACAGGGATTAAAAACGCTACACGTCAGTGGATCGCTTTTTTAGACTCAGATGATGAATGGCATGTAGAAAAACTGCAAAAGCAAGTAGCTTTGCATAAAAATAATCCCGAAATATTGATAAGTTATACGGATGAGTTGTGGATTAGAGATGGCAAAGAGCTAAAAGTTCCTAAAAAATACAAAAAGTATGCTGGAGAGATATTTGATAAGTGTTTAGGTCACTGCATAATAGCTCCATCATCTTCATTAGTACATAAAAATTTGTTTGATAGTGTCGGTATTTTTGATGAGAACCTAGAAGTTTGTGAAGATTATGATCTGTGGCTTAGAATAGCTTTTAGAGAAAAGATAGGTTTGGTCGATGAAAAGCTTATAGTTAAATACGCAGGACATGACAATCAGCTTAGTTTTAAACACTGGGGTATGGATAGGTTTAGAGTTCAAGCACTTGAGAAACTGTTACATGTACTTAGTAGTGATCTCGTAATGAGAGTTAAAAAAGAATTAGTAAAAAAATATACCTTGCTGCTTAAGGGTGCTATCAAATATGATAGAATGACGGAAATTAAAATTTATGAAAAAAGATTAAAAGAGTTGAAAAATGAACTTAACTAAAGAAACAAAGCTAACACTGCTTTATATAACTATTGCTTTTTTATTCTCAGTCGGTATGAGGATGATTTGGGTTTATCAGTTTAGCGGTTATGAACCGTTTATGTTTAACGGTCAGTTTATGATAAATACTAATGATGGATATATTTGGGCTGAAGGTGCTAGAGACTTGCTTTTAGGAACTTCTGTAAATCCAAGTGCAGAAAACTTTTATGATAGGTTTCATCAGTTTAACGATCTATCTCCCGTTACATCTGCTACTTCTCAACTAACAGCATTTTTTGCAACAATCCTGCCATTTAGTTTTGAGAGCATCATCTTATACATGCCTGTGTTTTTAAGCTCACTTATCGTAATACCAATCATATTGATAGCTAAAAATCTTAAAAATTTAGAGATGGGGCTTATAGCCGCACTTTTAGCTTCAATTGCTTGGAGTTATTATAACCGCACAATGGTAGGTTATTACGATACGGATATGCTAAACATAGTGTTGCCTACGATATTATTATGGTCAATTATCTGGGCGATAAACACGAATGAAGATAAATATTTACTTATCACTGCGATTGATATCTTAGTTTATCGTTGGTGGTATCCACAAAGTTATGCGCTTGAATTTTCATTTTTTGGTCTTATCCTATTATATGCACTAGTGTTTGATAGAAAAAATCTATATAACTATAAACTGCTGGCAATTATGATGTTTGCTATGTTAAATATAGACGGCTTGATTAGGTTTCCAATAGTATTAGCTGTATTTTATATGTTTAAACATGAGAAGTTTGATAAATTTATTTATTACATTTTAGGTCTCTCCATTATTGCTTTTTTTGTAACAGGCGGTTTTAACCCTATTTGGTCAAAATTACAACCGTATGTTTTTGGAAATGAAGTTGATAAGTCAGATTCTGGACTGGGTTTACATTTTTATGCTGTTATGCAGACGGTTCGTGAAGCCGGAAAAATACCTTTTGAGACATTTGCAAACCGAATAAGTGGACATACAATTACATTTTTACTATCTTTTATCGGTTATGCTTGGCTTTCATATAAACATCGCATTATGTTATTTGCTCTACCAATGGTCGGGCTTGGTTTTTTAGCTTATGTAGGTGGTCTTAGATTTACAATATATGCTGTTCCAATTTTGGCATTAGGGGTAGCTTTTTTAATAACAGAGGGATTAAAGTATATAACTGATAAAAAAAGTGTAAAGATCTTTGCGATAGTTGTTTTGACTATAATAATTTTAATACCAAATATTAAACATATCGAGTCTTACAAAGTCCCAACGGTATTTAAAGCTGATGAAGTTAAAGTACTGGATAAACTGAAAACTATTGCTGATAGGGAAGATTATATAGTATCTTGGTGGGATTATGGTTATCCTATACGTTATTATTCAGATGTAAAAACACTTGTGGATGGCGGAAAACATAATGGAAGTGTAAATTTTCCCGTAAGTTTTATTTTGACAAACACACAAGATGTAGCTGCAAAGATGGCTAGGCTTGATGTTGAATATACTGAAAAAATCTTCAAGTTTAAAAAAGAAAATATAGATGCAATAAAAAATAAAGATATAAAAATATTCTCAAATATAGAAGAGATGACAAAAGATTTCGGTTTTGATGATACAAATGACTTTTTACTTTCTTTGCAAACAGATATAAAACTTCCAAAGAAAACAAGAGATATCTATTTTTATCTTCCATATAGGATGTTAGACATATATCCAACTGTAAAAGTGTTTTCAAATTTAGATCTGATGAATGGGCAGAAGTTCAGACGTCCACTTTTTTATGTAACAAGAAACTTTAAAAATACAGGTGAGTTACTTTATCTAGGTAATAATGTTATTTTAAATTTAAAAACTTCAACTATACAGTTAGGAAATCAAAAGGAGAGATTAAGAAGATTTACTACTACAGAGTATAGTAAAAACGGAGAATTAAATGTTAGTGAAAAACTTTTAGATTTTTCATCTAATATAAGTGTAATATATATGAAAAACTATAACACGTTTTTAGTTGTTGATGAAACTTCATACAACTCTACATATATACAGATGATGGCGTTGGAAAAATATGATAAAAATCTTTTTGAAAAGGTTGTTTTTTCGCCTCATGTAAAAGTATATAAATTAAAAATATAGATGAAAATATTTTTATTACTTTTGCTATTTATAAATATATGGGCGGACAAACCAGATCTTTTTTTATTAAATACATACAAACAAGATATGAATGTTAGTGGCTGGTATATGAGTGAAAAGCTAGATGGTGTAAGGGCATATTGGGATGGAAAAAATTTAATCTCAAGAGGTGGAAATATTATAGATGTGCCTGGTTTTTTTATAAAAGATTTCCCTACTCATAAATTAGATGGTGAATTATGGAGTAAAAGAAGTGACTTTTCAAATATCAGTTCTATTGTAAACTCTAAAAATTCTGCTTTAAGATGGAGAGATCTTACCTATAATATTTTTGAAGTACCGGATGTTAAAGGGAAATTCTTAGAGCGTCTATCAAATGTAAAAGAAACTAAATACTTAAAACTAATAAAACAGATAAAAGTAAAAAACAAGCATCATTTAAAAGAGTTTTTAAAGAGTGTTGAAGAAAAAGGCGGGGAGGGCATAGTAGTTCGTGATGCTAGTTTAGATTATTACACAGGTAGAGACAATAATGCTTTAAAAGTTAAAAATTATTTAGATGATGAGTGTATAGTTGTCTCATATAATGAAGGTTTAGGTAAGTACAAAAATAAACTCGGTTCATTAAACTGCAAGTTAAGTAGTGATAAAATCATAAAAATCGGAAGCGGATTTAGTGATAGGCAAAGGCAAACACCACCTAAAGTAGGTTCCATAATAACGTTTAAATATTATGGTTTTACATCAAAAGGAAACCCTAGGTTTCCTGTTTATTTACGACAAAGAAGATAAATGAATTACACAGATAACTATAACCCGAGTATATCAGATGAAGAGTTGTTTGAAAGTATAAAGCAAGAGCGTGAACATATAGGTTACTATAATTTGGTGCATCAGGATACGGAGCATTTTAAAGCATTTGCAAAAACTGTAAAACAAAAACATGTAGTAGTTATTGGTATTGGTGGTAGTACACTTGGAACTTATGCCATATACAAGTTTTTAAAATACTCGAAAGACTTAGAGAAAAAGTTACATTTCTTAGAAAGTACGGATCCCATTGAACTACAATCTAAAATTAAAACTATTGATCTTGAAGATGCTTTATTCATTCTTATATCTAAAAGTGGGACTACTGTAGAGACTATATCTATATGGAAGTATATAAACTCACTGGTCAAATGTGATAAAACAAATACGGTTGTTATAACGGAAAATGATTCAAAACTTAATTCATACGCAAAAGCGAATGATATGAAAACTTTTGAGATACCTAAAAATGTAGGTGGTCGTTTTTCTGTTTTTTCTGCTGTTGGTTTATTACCTTTAGCTGTTGTTGGTTTAGATATAGATGAAATTTTATGTGGAGCGAAAAAAGTATATAATTCTTTTTTTGAAAAGGCACATTTTTATGAGCGTATTCTAAAAAAAGCTAGATTTTTTGCGGAGTACAAAAATAGTTTTAATATAAATGTCGTTTTTTCTTACTCTTCACGTCTTGAGGGATTTAATAAATGGTATATTCAACTTTGGGGCGAGAGTCTAGGTAAGATAGATATAAACTCTACTAAACAAGGTTTGACTCCAGTTGGTATTATCGGGCCAATTGATCAACACTCTTTTTTACAGCTTATAATGGAAGGTAGACGTGATAAAACCGTAACAGTTGTAAAAGTTGAAGATTTTCACAATGAAGCTCAAATACCGGGAATAAGACTAAAAGGTTTAGAGGAGCTTAGTTATTTAGAGAATTTAAATTTTTCATATCTTATTAATGAACAAGCAGATGCAACTATACAAGCATTGAATGATCTAAATGATATCCCATGTGATGTAATAAGTTTGGATGGAGTTGATGAGAGCTGTATAGCTGCTCTTATGTACGAATATGAACTTTTAACGTCTGTTGTAGCCAGATTTCTTTATATAAATGCATATGATCAGCCTGGTGTCGAGGCAGGAAAAATCATTCTTAAGAAAAAATTACAAGGTTAAAATGAAAAAAATTTTTAAACGATACTGGCCATATATTAAGGAGTACAAACTTTATTATATATTAGTAATTATTGGTATCTTGTTAACTGTTAGTGCTACTACTGCAACTGCACATATTATGAAGCCTTTAATGGATGAGATGTTCATTGAAAAAAAAGAGGAGATGCTTTACATCATTCCTTTAGGTTTGATAGTAATATATTTTGTAAAAGCAATAGGTAGATATATACAGTCAGTATTTATGCAGTACATAGGTCAACACATAGTTACTCGCTTTAGAGAGTTGCTACTGAGTAAGATCATATCGCTTGATATGATCTATCTTTACCTAAATAGAAGTGGTGAATTGATATCTAGAGTTACCAATGATATTAATCGTATACAATACTTTGTTGCAAATATGCTGCCTGATCTATTACGTGAATCACTCACTGTTTTAGCCCTGGTTAGTTATGTTATATATCTAAATCCTGTTTTGGCACTTTACTCACTTATTGTTGTTCCTATCGTTATATATCCTTTGATAAAAATAGCTCAAAAATTGAAAAAATATTCACATCGTTCACAAAACAAAAATGCGGATGTTGTAACCCGTTTAACAGAGGTTTTTAATAATAGTGAAATTATTAAAGCTAATGCTACTGAAAAGTATGAGATAAACCGTTTTAGTGTAGAAAATTGGAATTTTTTCAAAATAAATATGAAAGCTGTATATGTCGGTGAACTAGTTTCTCCTGTTATGGAAATAATTGGTGCCAGTGGATTGGCTGCTGTTATTTTTGTCGGTGGAAGAGAAGTTTATGATGGAAATATGACTGTTGGAGAGTTTACAGCATTTTTAACAGCGGTCGGATTGATGTTTGATCCTGTAAGAAAAGTTGGAAGTATATATGCAAAAATTCAAGATGCAATTGCTGCAAGTGAAAGAATATTTGAAGTTTTAGACACAAAAAGTCGCATAGAGTATGGGACTGTAGAATTAAAAGAAAATATAAAAACAATAGAGTACAAAGATGTTACATTAAAATATGAAGACAGTTATGCACTAAACAATGTAAATGTTAAAATTAAATGTGGAGAAAACATAGCCTTAGTCGGGGATAGCGGTGGTGGAAAATCAACTTTTATAAATATGCTTCTTCGTTTTTTTGATCCGGACAGTGGACAAATTTTAATTAATGATCTAGATATAAAAGAGTACGAAAATAACTCATTAAAGCATCATATATCTTTGGTTTCACAACGTATATATATTTTTCAAGACACCTTGGCGGCAAACGTTGCTTATGGTTGTGATGAAGTAGATGAAGTAAAGGTATATGAGGCAATTAAACTTGCAGATGCCACTAAGTTTGTAAATGAACTTGAAAATGGTATATATACTAAAATGGAGGAATTTGGTGCTAATCTTTCAGGCGGGCAACGTCAACGTATAGCAATAGCAAGGGCCATCTATAAACATTCATCACTACTTTTATTTGATGAGGCTACTTCAGCACTTGATAATGAGAGTGAAAAAAGAATTCAAGATGCACTAGATAGTTATACAAAAGACAAGATAACTATTACAATTGCCCATAGATTAAGCACTATAGAACATGCAGACAAAATATTAGTTATGCAAAAGGGTGAAATAGTTGCATCTGGAACACACAGTGAATTATTAAAAAGCAGTGATATTTATAGGAAATTAGCAGGTGAGCTAGAATCGTAAGATATTAGTGTTTACATTTAAATATTTTTTTGTTATAATTCCACTATCGTTTTAGCTCTTGAAATAATCCCTCTGTGATTAAGAGCTGTAGTCGCTATTAGCGATAAACGCCATTAGGCGGTAAGAGGCACAATAAAACTACTTATATTTTTATTCTGCAGAAATACCCCTCAATAAACTTTATTATTAGGAAATAAAATGACAGTAATTAGACTTACTCGTATGGGAAGAAAAAAACAACCTTTTTATCGTATCGCGGTAACAGATAGCCGTAAACGTAGAGATGGTGGTTGGATTGAATTAATTGGACACTATAATCCAATGAATGATGAAAAAACTTTAGTAGTTGATAACGAAAGATTAGACTACTGGGTAAGCGTTGGTGCAAAGATGAGTGACCGCGTTAAAAAGATAACTGGTCGTTAAGATGATTAGTGAATTTGTTGCGCAGTTTGCTAAGCTTATAGCAACTCATCCTGAAGATGTTAGAGTTGAGTTAACTGAGGGCAACGAAGTTACTGAGATTATACTTTTTGCTAATCAGGCTGACATTGGTAAGCTAATTGGTAAAGAGGGTAAAATGATTGGTGCTATAAAAACCGTTATCTCTGGTTGTAAAGCTAAAGATGGTGTTAGCTATCGCATCAATGTCGAAGCAGTGTAATACATTTGAAAAAAGCTGACTTACTTTATATCGCTACGATCGGCAAAACCGTCGGTTTAAAAGGCGATATGAAACTCCACATAAAATCTGATTTTCCTGAACAATTTAAAAAAGGTGTATCTTTTTATATAAATGAAAAAGATAAACTAATTATTGAGAATATAAACTTTGAAAGAGGTTTAGTTAAATTTGAAGGTTACTCTACTCCTGAGTTAGCGAAAAAGCTGACAAATAAAAATCTTTATACTACTTATGAGCAAACAAGAAAAGATTGTCACCTAGAAGATGGTGAAAATTTTTGGTTTGATATAATCGGTTGTAAAGTGTATGAGGAAGATGAGCTTTTAGGTGAAGTTAAAGAGTTAGAACGTATTTTAGATGTAAACTACCTACTAATTAAAACTGATGAAAAACTAATAGAGCAAAAAAAAGCAAAAAGCTTTTTAGTTCCACATAAAAAGCCATTTTTAATATCTATAGATATAAATGAAAAAATCATTAGACTAAATGGTGCAAAAGATATTTTAGAAGCTTCATAAGATGAACTTTACATTTGTGACACTTTTTCAAAATATTGTTGAGGGTTACTTTAGTGATTCTATATTAAAAAGAGCAATAGAAAAAGATATTATAAAACTTTCATATATAAATCCAAGAGACTACTCTTTAAATAAACACAATAAAGTTGATGATACAGCAGTAGGCGGTGGTGCAGGTATGGTTATGAATCCACAACCTTTATATGATTGTTTATCTGACCTAAAAAAACAAGATAAAAATGTTCATATAGTGTTTTTAACACCAGTAGCAAAACAGTTCAATCAAAATGATGCTAAAAGATTATCAAAAAAAAGTCATATCGCTTTTGTAAGTGGCAGATATGAAGGGATTGATGAACGTGTTATTGAGAAATATGCCGATGAAGTATACTCTATAGGGGATTATATTTTAACCGGTGGAGAATTGCCGTCAATGGTTATGTGTGATGCGATCTCTAGAAATATAGACGGAGTACTTGGAAATAGTGAATCGTTAGATATTGAGAGTTTTGAAACACCACTTTTAGAAGCACCATCTTTCTCTAAACCTGCAAATTTTAAAAATAATTCTGTTCCTAAAGAATATCTAAAGGGAAACCATAGTAAAATTCGCACACTAAAAATCGCTTTGTCTGAATGCAAGAGTAAATTTTTCAGGCCAGAGCAGCTTAAAAAGCATATATTAAGGACATCTTATGAGAAATAAGTATATTGAAAATTTTGAGAAAGCACAAACAGCTGAGAAAAATATTCCAGATTTTCGTGCTGGTGATACTGTACGTTTAGCAGTTACTATTAAAGAAGGTGACAAAACTCGTGTTCAAGCATACGAAGGTGTATGTATTGCAAAACGTGGTCAAGGAACTGGTCAAACTATTACAGTTCGTAAAATTGGAGCTAACGGTGTTGGTATTGAGAGAATATTCCCAATCTACACTGATTCAATTAATGAGATTAAAGTTCTTCGCCGTGGACGCGTTCGTCGTGCGAAACTTAACTATCTTCGTAATCTTGCTGGTAAAGCAGCACGTATTAAAGAACTTAGAAGCAAATAAGCTTCTTTGTCTTAATACACTATACTTCTTTAACTATCTCCTTTTACCCTAAAACAACTAAATCCAAAACAAAAAATTTCTTCTAAAGCAATACATTATTCCTATGTATAGTTCAGATTAATGTTTTGAAATCATATACTTAAAATCAACTAAATATAAACAGAATTCACAAGGAAAAAATTCTTTCATCATTTAGTAAAATCCTAAGCGTTATTTAAGCAAATTCCTTCTATAATTCCCATCCACAAACGGAAGCAACCTAAAGTTTAGGTTTTAAAGAGCGAAGTTTGAGATCAT
>Ga0193955_1000365_pt1 | contig 26443 bp, 26 predicted proteins | sample BB_6_MG_FD_140343 | JGI IMG/M metagenome (GOLD analysis project Ga0193955, IMG submission 140343) | Microbial mat bacterial communities from the Broadkill River, Lewes, Delaware, United States - BB_6_MG | ecosystem: Environmental > Aquatic > Freshwater > River > Microbial mats | place: USA... | reverse complement strand
CGCATGAGGTGGCTGGGTTTCAGGGGTTTGTTGAGGATGACCACATCGGCGTGACCTTCCAGGAGGGTAAAGGCGGCATCAAACAGGGACGATGGGCAGAGAACAAGGGTCCGCTTCCGGCCGTGGGGCCAATTCGGCGTGGCTGAATCTCCGGATGGATCCAGCTCTTCACGGGACATCATCCAGAATGCGAGTTCCCATTCACGGGTTGGGTCAATGGAGGGGGCTCCGGGTGGGATGCGATCCACGTCAAACCCAAACCACTCCAGGAACCGACGAATCCCCGCCTCTTCCCGGCACGCCGACCCTAAAAGCACTGCGCTTCCGGAGAACGTTGGGGCGACGGTTCGCGAGGGGGCATCCCATGGGGCGGTGAGTTCAAAAGAGAACCGGCTCCCTTTGCCTGGGCTGCTGGCCACAGCAAGGGTGCCATCCAAAAGGTCCACAATCTTCTGGCAGATGGCCAGGCCAAGTCCGGTGCCCCCATACTCCCGTGTGGTGGAGCTGTCGGCCTGGCTGAAAGGCTCGAAAAGTGTGGACGCGTCTCCGTTGGGCAACCTGCTGAAGTCGATGCCGATTCCGGTGTCTATGATCTCTGTTTGCAAGGTGACGCTTTGGTGGGCTATTTGTGTCACCCGGCAGGCGAGGGTGACACTTCCTGAAGGGGTGAATTTGACGGCATTGGCGGTGAAGTTGACAAGAAGCTGTCGGATGCGCATCGGGTCCCCGGTGATGGAGGGCGGGAGCTCGGGGTCGATGTCAAGGAGGATGGCCAACCCCTTCTCCTCCGCCAAGGGGGTGAAGGTGTCTGCCACCTCTTCCAGGAGTTCCAGGTAGTTGAAGGGGATCGCTTCGGCGATTATTTTACCGGATTTTGCCCGTGAGTAGTCAAGAATATCGTTGATCAGGATCATGAGGGCTCGTGAGGAGCGGTTTATGATATCGGTGTACCCTTTTTGTTTTTCGTTTAGTCCCTCTGCACTCAGGAGTTCCGAAACCCCCATGATGGCATTCATGGGGGTTTTGATTTCGTGGCTTATGTTGGCAAGGAACTGGCTTTTTGCCTCAAGGGCCGTTTCTGCAAGGGTCTTGGCTTCGGTGAGTTCGCGCGTTTTTTCGGCGACTTTCTCTTCGAGTTGTTCCCGGTATCCCGCCAATTCGATCTCGGCGTTTTTCCGTTTGATGGTCATGCGGTTGGCGGAGTCAGCCAGGGCTTTGAACTCTGAGAAGAAGAGTTTGTCGGGATCGATTGTTGCAAAATTCCGGGACGCCTTTTTAAAAAAGGAGCTGAAAAAAGTAAAGGAGCGTGCAAGGTGCCTGGAAAAGAGCACAGAAAAGACGCCGGTAATCAACAGGGTGGTGCAGAGGATGATGAAAATGTGCCGGAGCTGGCTGTGGATTCTTTTTTTGCGTTCATCCAGTTTTTTGTTGATGCAGCGGGTGATGTCATCGGTGTTTGCCGATGCGCCGATATACCACCCCCAACGGGAGTAAGGCCGCAGGTAAGCGATAAAGGGCCTGTGTTCATCTGTGGCGCTGCCGGAGTGAATGAACTGTCCGGTGTCTGGCAGTGGCGTCGCTTTGGATACCATCCCGGGGGGACCGGTGAGGGAGACCCCTTTGTCAGTGAAAATAAAGATAAGGTCGCCGCTGCTGCTTTTCATGGAGGGCAGCTCCCTGACGATTTTGGATTGAAGCATCGTATGAAAATCGTCGTGATAGTAGCCGCTGCCCACAATCCACCCGAGGGGTTTGATAAACCGGATGTAAGAGGTCTTCTCGTAGAGCGGGCCATGGGGGTTGCTTGGCTTTGGGTAACGGTAGGACAGATACCCCTCACCCCGGGTATGGGCCGTGCTGACGATCTGCTTGGCGATGGGCAACTCTGCTTTGTTTGGCAAGGCGTTTAGTGGGGTTCCGTCCATTTCTGGCTTGATGGAGTTGAACATGAGGGTGCCCCCTGAATCCAGGGCAAAGAAAAACCGCTCATTTGCCTTGGACCGGGTATTTCGGAGGGCATTGCGCATGAGGGCGTGGCGGGTCTCAGTGGGAAGTCCCGTGGGGTTTTCTGAATGAATGGCCAGAAGCAGTGAACAGGTCTCGAGGACCCTCTCTTTGAGTTGCTGTTTTTGGGTCCGTTCCGCAAGGGCGATGTCCCGGTTGAGGGTGGCTTCAAGGCGGTCTGTCAACCGGACGAGGGCGGTTTTTCTGGTTTCGATGAAGTGGGCTTGAACCTCTTCGGATTCATCCTTGAATTGCTGATACTCGACGAATACTGACAGCGCTCCAAGCCCAGTGAGGGTGATGATCATGAGGATCATCATGAAGGAAAGATAGGTTCCCGGGATGGTCCAGCGTTTTGTCATGGGGATGATCAGCTCAAAGGGAGGGTGAAGGTGAACTCGGAGCCCGAGGCATTGCTTTGTGTGAGACGAATTTCCCCACCGTGGCGTGCAAGGATGTGCCGCGTAATAAAGAGGCCCAGGCCCGTGCCATTTTCGTCGGATTTTTCGGTGATAAAAGGCTCGAAGATGGATTCAATTTTATCCGGGGGAATTCCGGGGCCATTGTCCGCAAGGGTCACCCGGGCCGTGTTGTCTGTCTTTGATGCTTGGATGAAGATCATACCGGAGCCGTTGTTGAGTGCATCTGTGGAGTTGTTGATGAGGTTGACGAAGACCTGGGAGATCTGGTGGGGGTCGCAAAACACCTTCAGGTCTTTGTCCACTCCGGAGGTGTTGATTTCAATGCCGCATTGCAGGAGACGGTACCGAAGCATTTCGAGGGCATCGTCCAGGATGTCGCTTAAAGGGGTGACGGCATTGGATTGCCCCCGTTTTTTGGAGTATCCCTTGAGCCGGTCGGTGAGGGCATTGATGCGCTGGGCCCCTTTGACAATATTTACGGCGCTTTGCTGGATGGAGAGGTGGTTCCCGGTGAGGATGTCATCAATGATCATCTCGGCGTTGCCCACCACATAGTGCAGCGGGTTTTTGACTTCATGGGCCACGGCTGCGGAGAGGGTGCCCAGGGTGGCGAGGCGATCTGAATGAATCAATTGGCGTGTTCGGTCATGGACCAGGCTGTTCAGTCGGTCCCGATGCATTTTGAGCTCCATGTGGGTGCGTACCCGGGCTCGGACCACTGCAGGGCGAAAGGGTTTGGTGATGTAGTCCACGGCCCCCATCTCGAGGCCATAGGTTTCATCCTTTTCATCATCCCGTGCGGAGATGAAGATGACGGGAATATGTGAATGGTCGGGGTTGTCTTTGATTCGGCGCAGGACCTCGTATCCATCGATGCCGGGCATCATGATGTCAAGGAGGATGAGGTCGGGCTGGTGCTCTGCAATCATTTCCAGGGCTTTTGAACCGCTTCGGGCAAAGCTGATGTCATAGTCTTTTCTGAGGGTTTCACCGAGAATTTTGATGTTGGTGGGCATGTCGTCCACAATAAGAACATTCATTCGGTACGGCCTGGGACTCATCATATCTCCTTGCTGCCCGGTCATGGCTTGGGCGGTATTTCGCTCACCAGATTGCCCTGCGATGGTATCTTCCTTCACCGAAATTTAGTACTCTGTGTGCTTTGTCCGTATGCACCCATACAGGGTGGTCAAGGAAGAAAAAAAGTGTATCAAGATAACGTGTCAAATGCAACGATGATAAGACTTTCTATCGATAGTTACCGTTGCGGTAACGGCGATTGCGTCAGGGAGAAAGGGGGCATGGCAGAGGGGCGTCATGAGACTTTAGTCATGTCGGTTCCAGGCAGTGTGGCCGCCAGGTTGTTGCAGTAAGGGAAAGCATGCTAAGCTTTTTGAACGATTGAATAAATGGAGCGTGTTGGCTTCTGTTCGAGGGGGCGTTTCCGGCGCCACTGTCGGGTGCCAAAGGTTTGCCTGATTAAAAAACACGGATTTCATAGTTAAACCGGATATGTTCATGTTTGAAGGCGGGTGGAGAGCAGCCGCTTCCCTTGCCTCCGGAAGGCATGGCGTTGGTGCTGAATGGTCTTGAATAACATGTGTTGCCTGGGGGGAGTCCCTGGCTGACTTAAGGGTGGAGAGATAAAAGATGGAGATATTGGAGACACCATACGCAGCGTTGGTTGATCACCTGCAGGGGAGGTATGGAAAAGGGGCCTTTCATGCCTCGGCACTGATACGGGAGGTAATGGCCCTCGGGAACCCTCGGTTTCTCGAGACGAAGGCCTTCCGGGACTCCCCGGTCCTTGCTGCAGCCCTTAAGGAGGAGCTCCGTTTTACGCCGCCGGTGGTGGAGGAGACGGTGCGCCGAGAGGGGGTGGTGAAGGTTCTCAACCGGCTTTCCGACGGACAGGCGGTGGAGTCCGTGGTGATTCCCATGAAGGGCTACGCAACCTTGTGCCTCTCTACCCAGGTGGGGTGTCGGATGGGGTGCCGGTTTTGCAGGACCGGGCGCATGGGATTGCGACGGAACCTGACTGTTTCCGAGATCACCGGGCAACTCTGGAACGCCCGGTTTGTGCTCAAGGCCCCCATCCGCAACCTGGTTTTCATGGGGATGGGGGAACCCCTGGATAATCTGGATAACGTGCTTCGTGCCATTGAGGTGATGACGGATAGCCGTGGCTTTTCGATCGGTCCCCGGCGAATTACCGTCTCCACGGCAGGGCTTGCCGATGGGATCAGGGCCCTTGCCGATGCAAACCCTGGGGTTCGCCTGGCCCTTTCCCTCAATGCGTCGGACGACGCGACGCGCACCCGTCTGATGCCGGTGAACAGGCGCTACCCCTTGTCCGTTTTGAAAGAGACCCTTGAATCGCTCCGGTTGCATAGCGGGCTGAAAGAGGGGGTGCTGCTGGAGTACGTCCTGATTCGGGGGATCAACGATCAGGTGGATGATGTAAAAAGGCTGGTCGCGTTCTCCCGTGGCTTGAATGCCACCATCAATCTCATTCCTTTCAACCCGTCAAAGGGGGAAACCGAGCTTGTCGCTCCCTCCGACGCCGAGGTGAACGCATTTCATGACGCGCTGGCAGCGGAAGGTCTTCATGTTCGGAGGCGCTGGTCCCAGGGGGAGGCTCTTCTTGCTGCTTGCGGGCAGCTTGGTGTGCAGGCGTCACGCCGTTAACGTCTCACAAACAATTGGTTACAATTGGCTACACTTGTCCCGTAGATTTATGCCCCCTTGCAGGGGTAGGCTCAAAATCGTTCATGCTCGGAATTTCCTGGGATTGTTTACAAAACATACCGGGGACCCGGGCATGCGCATTGTGGTGAGGAGGGTTTTTTGAATGTCATAATTTTGTGTTGATGGATGAGATATGAGCCGTAATGGATGTGTAGCGGGTGGTGGCAAGGCGAAGGCCCCTTTGGCCAAGGGGATGGTGTTATCTTTAAAAGAGAGTCCATGGTATCCGGTCTGGCAGTTCGCCGTGCACGCTTACCTTATTCTGACAGGGTGGCGTCTCGGTCTCATTCTGTGGCAGTGGGACCGCGTGGATGCTGTGGGGCAAGCCCTTCGCATTTTGCTGTATGGCCTCAGGATGGACACGGTCATGGTCTGTTACCTCATTGCTCTTCCCGTGCTTCTGGCCCCTTTGTTGAATGGGTTTAAACGATTCCACCCCCTGTGGACGGGCTTCTCCACCCTCTGGTTTTCCAGCGCGCTTTGCTTTCTGTTTTTCATGGAGGCGGCCACCCCTTTTTTCATTGCAGAGTATGACACCCGGCCCAACCGGCTTTTTGTGGAGTACCTTGTCTACCCCAAAGAGGTCATCACCATGCTGGTGACGGGGTACAAGGCCGAATTGCTCTTCGGTACCATTGCCATTGCCTCAGTGCTGTACTTCTCGCGTCGTATCTATCCCAACATGGTCAGGCCCCCCTCTTCGTGGGGCTTTGCTTCCCGTTTGCTGGCAACCCCTCTGGTGGCCATTCTCGTGGTGGCCGGCGCCCGATCGTCCCTGGGTCATCGCCCTGCCAACGCAAGCACCGTGGCTTTCAGCTCGGATCATCTTCTCAACAGCCTTCCTCTCTCATCCGGGTACAGTATGCTTGATGCGGTGTATCGCATGGGTGATGAGGCCGATGCTTCAAACGTTTACGGGGCTCTGGATGTGTCTCGGATGCTGGAGGTGATTCGGGAAAACGCCACCGGGGATGCCGCTGCGTTTACAAGTGATGCTATTCCATCCCTGCATCGGCTGACTCCCGGAGTAAAGCGGGAGTTGCCCTTAAACCTGGTGATTCTTCTTGAGGAGAGTCTGGGGGCCGAGTTTGTGGGCAGGATGGGGGGACTTCCCCTGACCCCGAACCTGGATGCGCTATCGAAGGAGGGGCTGTTCTTTGACCGCCTTTATGCAACGGGTACGCGATCCGTGCGAGGCATCGAGGCAGTGACCACAGGGTTTTTTCCCACCCCCGGGCGGAGTGTGGTGAAGCTGGGGAAGTCGCAAACCAACTTTTTTTCCCTGGCCTCATTTTTAAAGACAAAAGGCTACAAAACACGGTTTGTCTATGGTGGGGAGGCCAACTTTGACAACATGAAGAGCTTTTTTCTGGGAAACGGCTTTGATGAGGTGATCGAAGAGACAGACTATGACAGCTACAGCTTTAAAGGTTCCTGGGGGGTCTGTGATGAGGACCTGTTTACCAAGGCCCATGAGGTTCTTGAATCAGACGGAGAGGCTCCTTCCTTTACCCTCGTGTTCAGCTCAAGCAACCACTCCCCCTTTGAGTTTCCCGACAATGTTATCGGGCTGTATGAAGAGCCGAAGGCCACGGTGAATAACGCCGTAAAATACGCCGATTATGCCGTTGGCCGTTTTTTTGACATGGCCAAAAAGAGCTCCTACTGGAACCGGACTCTTTTTCTTGTGGTGGCAGACCACAACTCTCGGGTTTACGGGGATGCCCTCGTTCCCATCGAGCGGTTTCGGATTCCAGCACTTTTGATGGGGCCGGGGGTAAAGCCCGGTGTCTATGATACCCTTGCGAGTCAGGCAGATCTTCCTAAGACCGTTCTTTCTCTCATGGGGATGGAAGGGGACACGCCTATGATCGGACGCGACCTTTTAAACGTGCCAGAAGGGCTTGCCGGCAGGGCCGTGATGCAGTTTTACAAAAACCAGGCATATATGGAAGGGGAGTCTGTGGTGGTGCTGCAGCCGGGCAAGGTGTACCGTCAGTTTCACTACGATGGCACAACACTCACGGAAGAGGAGGCGGATCCCCGTCTCGTCGAAAAGGCGCTGGCCCATGCTCAGTGGGCATCCTGGAGTTACAACAACAGGACTTACCGGTTGCCGTCAATGGAGATGGTGCCGTCTTCTTCATCGGAAAAATAGATGATTTGGTTTCTGCCTGCAGCCTTGGCTCGGTAGAGGGCCGTGTCGGCGCACTTGAGGAGTTGTTCAGGTCTTCGGCTTCCCTTTGGTACCATGCATGAGACGCCGATGGAGAGGGTGAGGTGGCGGCTGGTGGGAGATGCCGCGTGTTCTATGGCCAGCTGCTCTATGCCGACGGTAATGCGTCGGGCGATGAGCAGGGCGTTGTCGAGGGTGGTGTGGGGAAGCAGAACCACAAACTCTTCTCCTCCGTACCGCGCGGCCAGGTCGTGGGCCCGATTGACGCTGGACTGGATGATGCCGGCCACACTTTGCAGGCATCGGTCTCCGGCCTGATGGCCGTAGTGATCGTTGAAATATTTGAAATGGTCAATGTCAATGAAGAGAAGGGATACCGGGGAGCTGTTGCGTGAAGCACTGCGCCATTGGGCGTCATAGACGGAGTCAAAGTGCCTTCGGTTGAAGAGGCCGGTGAGGCCGTCAGAAATCGAAATGTGGGCGAGCTTTCGGTTGGACTCTGCAAGCTTCTGGGTGTTGATGAGCTGAAGCATGGAGTGGAGGAAGTCGCGCCTTGCCTCGCTTTCAATCTGGTAGCACCCGAAAAGGCTGATGGCCAGTGATGCAAAAAGCACCAGGGCGCTGTTGGTTCCCGCTTCCTGCCCCATGGCTGGCATTCGCTCTAAGGTGGCCACGTAGATGAAGAGGATGGCAGAAGAGGTGAACAGGCCGGTTTTAAATCGGATGCCCGCCACGATGTTGCCGAAGATGGCGATGATGATGATGCCGGTGTAGTAGTGGGCCACATTGGGGTGGTGGCTTTTCATCAAGAGGTAGATGATGCTGAAGGAGGTGAGGAGCATCAGCACCATGGCGTATAGCTCGGTGTATTTTTGAAATCGCCGGAGGGTGACAAGGCCCATTACCAGCATGATTACAGGGGTGACCACAAAAAGACGCATGCGCCATGCCGTGGTATAGATGTCCGGAACCATGATCCGGTCGCCGATGAAGAAGAGATTGTAGAAGAAAATGGCGATGAGACCGGCCAGGAGATAGCGCCGCTTCCGCTTTTGATTTTCGTGCTCAAGGAAGTGGGTTTCCAGAGGCTCTGGAAAGGAGAGGAAGCCGAACCGCCGGGTCAGGGAGTGGCGGATATCGTCCTCGTGGGGGAGCAGGTTTTGGTAGGTCTCCATGGGCACCTCAACGTCTTGATCTCCGTGTGAAAATCACCGGGTCCAAACGGGTGGCCCGTAAGATGAGCGTGTAATGCTGGTGCAACGTGGAAATGAGTATACAAAAAAAGGAGGCAGATGTCTGCCTCCTTTTTTGTGTAAAATCGTACGGGCGATTAGCGCTTGGAGAACTGGAAACGTGCTCGGGCGCCTTTCTGGCCGTATTTCTTACGCTCTTTGACTCTGGAGTCACGGGTGATAAACCCGGCGCGCTTCAGTACGTCGCGAAGCTCAGGGTCAGCAAGGAGCAGTGCCTTGGTGATGCCGTGACGAATGGCACCGGCCTGTCCCATGATCCCGCCGCCTTTGACTTTGACGTTGATGTCATAATCTTCCTGCGCCTCAATAAGGACCAGGGGGGATGCGAGGAGAAGACGCGCTGTGGGGTTGGGGAATGCCTCTTCCACAGGTTTGTCGTTGACAGTGATTTTGCCGCTGCCTGGTGTGAGCCAAGTACGGGCGATGCCGTTTTTCCGTTTGCCGGTGGCGTAGAATACGTTCTCTTTTTCCATGAATATCCTCAGTATCTCTTGATTCGCTGTGGTGGTTTCTTAGACTTCGAGGGTCTCAGGCTTCTGGGCCGCATGGGGGTGTTCTTCCCCTGCGTACACGAAAAGCTTTTTGTTCAGCTCACGACCCAGTCGGTTTTTGGGCAGCATGCCCTTAACGGCGAAACGGAGCAGATCTTCGGGACGCTTCTCGAGAAGTTTGCCGGCGGTGATAGCTGTAATGCCACCTACATACCCGCTGTGACGGTAGTAAGTCTTATTCTTGAGCTTGTTGCCAGTGAGCTTGATCTTATCGGCGTTGATGATAATGATCCAGTCTCCGGTATCAGCATGCGGGGTGTACATGGGGTTGTGCTTACCACGAATGCGTGCCGCGACAACGGAAGCGAGTCGGCCAAGCACCTGATCCTTGGCATCGACCACGCACCATTTCTGTGGATTGTCCGATTTCTTTGCGCTATAGGTATATTTCTTCAATTTTGTATACTCCCGGTCGGTTTTCGTACAAATAACTGAAATTAAATAATTGAATTCACCAGAATTGTCAAGTGGATTCTTAATATTTGGGCACACGTGGTAAAGGCTTGCCGGAGACGTGATAACATAGATCCGTCGGTAAAATAAAGAGGAGATTGAAAAAAAGATGAAAGATATTGAAGTTGAAGTGAAGTACCGGCTTGAAAGCCCTGACGCTGTAAGGCAGCGGTTGGCTGTGGAAGGGGCCGAAGGCTTCGGGCGTTCCTTTGAGTCAAACACCCGGTATGATAACGCAGATGGAGGAATCACGCAAGCCAGATGTCTGCTCCGACTACGGAAAGATGGAAAAACCCGCCTCACCCATAAATCCCCCCACGCTGATTCCGGCAAGGAGGGGTTTAAAATTCACCGGGAACTGGAGGTGGAGGTCAGCGACTTCGAGACCATGAACAACATCTTGATCGCCTTGGGGTTTGAGGCCGTCCAGGTCTACGAGAAGTGGCGGGAGACCTTTCACCTCAACGGGTGTGAGATCTGCCTGGACACGCTTCCCTTTGGCGAGTTCATTGAGATCGAAGGGGAGAAGGAGCGCATCGATGAGGTGGCTGAAACCCTGGGGCTCTCCCGCTCAGGTCGGATCACCGCCAATTACCTTGCCCTCTTTGAAGCGCTTCGGCAGGAGTATGCGCTCCCCTTTACCGACCTCACCTTTGCCAATTTCAAGGGACGGTCAGAAGATTTTAAGGCTGTCCTGACACGTTTTGAGACCAGTACGTAAAGCGCAAAGGGAACACAGGGCCGGGGAATCCCCAAAGAAGGGTTCCCCGTCAGGTGTTTAACCTTTTGCCGCCGCCGGAGCCTCGGGCGCAGGTGCCGGTTTCTTTTTTCCTTTGTCGGCTTTTGTGCAGGTTACAGCTGCGTTGACCATCCCTCCGGCTTCCACGATCAGATCTCCGCAGGTGACGGTGCCGGAGCAGCAGCCCCCCTTCAGAACGACAAGCTCCTTTTCCGCATTGAGGGTTCCCTCATACGTTCCCCCCACAGTCATCGAAAGCACAGTGGCGTCGCACAGGGCCTGGCCCTCTTCGGCAATGATGACGCTGTCTGTCTTGATGGTGCCGCTCACCGCACCTTTGATCACGAGCTGGCCTTTGCCGGAGATGTCACCGGTGAAGGTGAGTCCATTGTCTATAACGGAGAGGTGTTTCGATTTGTTCATGGTGTCAGGGTCTCAGTCATTAAGGTCAAAGTAACGGTTTTGGTGACGTGTCTCCGTGGCCGGAACGTGTCTGTCCGGTGTGTCGGGACGGCTAAAGTGGAAATGTCTTCTTATAGCGCGAGATTCCGTTTTGGTCAAAAACATGGAGGGTTACCTCGCTGTAGGGCAGGTCTCCGGAATCGGTGCGGAGCCTGAAGGTCCTGGTTTTGTAGTTGCGCATCTGGAAGCTCTCTCCGCGTGACGGATCGGGGGGAGCCCCATTTTTTAACATAACCGCGGGAAGGCTGCGCATGGCTCGCTCGCTTCCGGCCTTGGGGGTGAAGACGAGGAAGAGGGTGCCTTTGGTAAGGCTCTTGTCCGGGGTGTCGTTGAAGAGTTTGAAGGTGACCTTCAGGGATGTCCCGTCTTTGGCGCGGGTGGCCTTAAGGGCGTCTACCCGGACAAAGGGAGGGAGCTCCACCGGGGGGGCTTCCGGGGGCTTTGTAACCACGGGTGCCTGTATGGCGTCGACGGAATCTTCCGGTTTTTGAGGCGCCTTTTCCTCCGCCAGGGCAAGGCGCGCCATGAGGCTCTCCTGGTCGGCGCTTTGTCGCATCAGTGTGGCGTTCAGGTCGTCTTGAAGGGCGACAGCAGTGGCCAGGCGTTTTTTTGTATGCAGCCAGAGCCCCGTAGTGGCCGCAAGGGCCAGGCACAGGAGTACCAAGATGACAAGTGTGGTGGTGACCACCTGCCGATAGTTTCCGGATTGAACCACGCGCCCGTCGCTGCTGACAAAAAGAAGGCGCCAGTTGCGCGTGTGTCGATAGGGGTTGGGAAGGGCGTATCGCGCCAGTTCCTCACGAAGTTCTTGGGTGTAGTCGTCAGTGCTCAACAAACCTCTCCTTAATAATACGGTCCGGGTGAGGATGGTTAAAAAAGTTTCCCCTGAACCGCATAGCCCAGGTGGCGGCAGGCGTCTTGGGACACTTTGCGCCCTGAGGAGGTGCGGATGAGGAAGCCAATCTTCAGGAGGTAGGGTTCCACCACGTCCACCAGGGTGTCGGTCTCTTCCTGCAGGGTGGCGGCAATGGCCTCAATGCCCACGGGGCCGCCACGGTAGTAATCGATGATGGTTTTTAAGAACGCCCTGTCAAGGTTGGTGAGGCCCAGGCGGTCTACCCCTTCCAGGGCGAGGGCGCTTTCCACGACCTCGTCGCTGAGGACCCCGTCGGCACGTACCTCCGCATAGTCCCTGACACGCTTGAGGAGCCGGTTCAGGATGCGGGGTGTCCCCCGGGAACGCATGGCCAATTCCCGTGCTCCTTCCGGTGTCAGGGGCGTGTTGAGAAGGGCTGCAGACCGTCTGGCGATGCGCTTTAGGTCGTCGGTGTCGTAAAAGTCGAGGGTTCGGAACATGCCGAACCGATCTCGAAGGGGGGCCGACAGAAGGCCGATGCGGGTGGTGGCGCCGATGAGGATAAAGCGGTTGAGCCGGAAACGGTGGCTTCTGGCGTGGACCCCTTTGTCAAAGACGATGTCGATGGAGAAGTCTTCCATGGCCGGGTAGAGGAACTCTTCAACGGCCTTGGGGATGCGGTGGATCTCGTCGATAAAGAGGATGTCGCCCTGCTGGAGGTTGGTGAGGAGGCCTACGAGGTCCCCTCCTTTTTCCAGTGCCGGTCCCGAGGTGATGGTGAGCTCTCCCCCCATCTCCTTGGCGATGATGTGAGCCAGGGTGGTCTTTCCAAGGCCAGGGGGGCCGTGGAAGAGCACATGCTCGATGGGTTCATCCCGCTTTTTTGCCGCTTCGATGGCAATCTGGAGGGTCTCGACGGTCTCTTTCTGGCCGACGTAGTCCGCAAAGGACTCGGGCCTGAGGGAGAAGATGCTCTCCTCCTCATCCGGTGTGATGGGGTGACCGGAGACGACTGGGGTGTCTTTTGATGAAAAGGAGAAGAGGTCATCGCTCATCGAATGTCGAAAACTCCTGAGATGTAATTGGGTACCGTGGTTATGAATCCTTGGGCCTGGTGCTGACACGCAAAGCGATCAACAAAAAGGGATGATACATGCTCCTGTGAGGGGACGCAACCATCCATTGAGGGGGCATGCCTACCGCGGGTTTCGGTACACCTCATCAAGCAACTCCTCCGGTCCGGAGATGTTGCTGTTGCGGGCCATGGCATCGGCCACCAGGGTTTTTGCGTCGCTGCTTTTGTGGCCCAGCTGGTGGGTGAGGACATCAATGACCTGATCCACAAAGGCTGCTTTGGGGGGCTCTGGGGCACCGGCGGTGGCGACCTCCTCAAGGGCAAACCGAGAGGTTTTTCCTTCCAGGGTGGCGATGATTTTCTGGGCTGTCCGTTTTCCGATACCGGGAAGTTTCATGAGGCTTTTGAGGTCGCTTCCTTCGATGGCTGCGGAAATCTCCTCGATGGGAAGGCCCATGGCCTTCACGGCCTTCATGGGCCCGATATCTTCCACGGAGATAAAGAGCTGGAAGAATTCCTTCTCCTCTTCCGTGTGAAACCCGATCAAGGTGGGCTTGGGTTGACGCTCGGTCTGGTGGTAGTAGATGGAAAATGAAAGCTCATCGCCGGTTTCGGACGTGCCGATGGAGGCCATGACAGAGGCGGGAAGGAGAATTTCATAGCCGATGCCTCCGACGAGAAGGAGAATCTTCTCCTCCTCTTTCTTCAGGAGTCGTCCTTGCAGGTAGCCGATCATAGGGGGTAATTACCTTATCTGATGTGTCGAGGGTTGTGCCGAAACAGGCCGATGAGGGCCAGGGCCAGGGCGTCGGAGGCGTGGTCAGGGCGGATGGGTTCCCGGTGCTTGAGAAAGTCACGGACGGAACGCTCCAGCTGGGCTTTGCTGGCGTTGCCGTTGCCGGAGAGGATTTTCTTGGCCTCCCGAACCGGAACCTCCGTGACCGGGATGCCTGCGTTGCATCCGGCCAGAAGAATAACCCCCACCACTTTGCCGAGTATGATGCCGGACTTGGGGTAGCGTTCCAGGGAGAAGACATCTTCCACCACCAGCATGTCTGGTTTTTTTATGGCAATGGCTTCGCTGATCCGGCTGTGGATCAGGTGAAGGCGAGCCGGGGTGCTGAGATCTTTTGAGGTGCGGATGTGGCCGAAGGAGTAATCGGCTACGTTGAGGGCTGAGCCACTGACCACGCCGATACCGGTTTCAGCCAGTCCGGGGTCAATCCCCATCACTGTGACCATGTTCGATACCTGTGTCGGGTTGTACGCCCCGACTTTCGGGGCGTGGGACAGAAAAAATAAAATGAGTGGCGCGTTTACTGCCCCATTTTTTTTCGGGCAATGGACGCTTCGGCGGTGTCGGGGTATTTTCTCAGGAGTTCACCCAGAATCAGGTGGGCGTTTTCCGTCTCTCCCAGGGTTTCGAAGGCCAGGCCCTGCTTGAGGTAGGCTGCGGGCACCTTGTTCCCTTTGGGGAAGTTTTCGATCACCTTTTGATACTCAAGGATCGCTTTCTGGTACCACTTCTCCCGGTAATAGATCTCACCGATCCAGAACTGGGCATTGTCGGCGGTGTCGGACGTGGGGAAGGTCTCCACCACAGAGGCGAAGCCCCGTTTGGCTGCCTCCATGTCCCCTGCGTCAAAAGCCTTCTTTGCCTCAATGTAGGTGCTTTTGGCCGTGGGCTTGGCGGCGGGGTCCAGGGGCTTGGCTCCGGCTGCGGGCTTGGCCTCGGATGGCTCATAGCCCGTGAAGGTCTCAAGCCTGGTGAGTCTTTTTGACAGCTCCTCGACCGTGGCTCGCATTTCGCCGAGGGACTGGCTCAGGTCGGTTTTGGTGGTGGAGAGCTGTTTGCTGTGGTGAAGGCTCTCTTCCAGCTCGCCGCGGAGGATGCGCAGCTCTTCGTCAATGCCTTCCATGCGATTGATCAGTCGGGCGTTTTTGCTGGTCACCTTCTCTTCCACGCCCTGGGACTGGGAGCGGCTCTGGCGCAGCTCGTCTTCAAGGGTGGTGATGCGGCCCTGCAGGGCGACGTAATCTTTCTGGAGGGCACAGCCGGAGACGGACAGGCCCACCAGCAGGCAGGCGATGGCCTTGAGCTTCATGCGGATTTCTCCCGGAGCAAATAAAGTGGGGTTGCTTAAAACACAAAAGACCGAAGGGCGTCACAGGACGCCCTTCGGTGAAAAAACGAAATGGTTTGCCGCCTGGTTCATTCAGGCGTGCAAGGCCCTATCGGATAACGAACTGAGCGCGTCGGTTCTTGGCCCAGGCTGCTTCGTTGGCAGCAGGGTCCAGGGGACGCTCTTCGCCATAGCTGACAGTGACCATGCGGTCTGCGTCGATGCCGAGGCTCTCGAGGAAGGCTTTCACACGTGCAGCACGGCGGTCGCCCAGGGCGAGGTTGTAATCTGTGGTACCGCGGTCGTCGCAGTGGCCTTCGATGGTGATACGCACGCCGGGGTTCTCTTTCAGCCACTCAGCCTTTGCTTCAAGGTTGGCGATCTCAGAGTCCTGGATGGCAGAGCTGTCGTAGTTGAAGGCGATGTTTGTGTTTTCAAAAACAGAAAGGGCTTCCGCGCGGGCTTCGGCCTCTTTTTTCATCAGCTCTTCTTCAGCAATTCTTGCAGCTTCGTCTGCGGCAGCGGCATCTTCAGCCGTCGTATCTGTTACCGCTTGCTGAGCGGCGGCATCGGCGGTGGGATCAATTTCTACATCTTTTTTGGCGCATGATACAGCCACCAGCATGGTGAGCAGCACGGTGAGCAGCGCTAATTTTCCTGTCCAGGTTTTTCCCATCATTCCTCCTAATCAACAACTTTTTATTGGGTTAAATTGGGCGACCACACAGGGGCGGTCTGTTCGCCGGGCAGTGACACGAGCTTCCGCTGATCTGTGCCGTAAGCGTTCATGACGTAAATCGATGATGAACCTCTCCTGTTGGAGGAGAAGACAATCAGGCTACCATCTGGCGACCAAGACGGGGTCTCGTTGTCTCCGGTGTTACGGGTGAGCTGCATGGGTCGGCCTCCGCGGGCATCAATGACATGAATGTCAAAATGTCCCTCTTTGAAACCGGCGTATGCGATCTGGTCTCCGGTGGGGGACCAGGCTGGGCTCGTGTTGTACCTTCCGTCAAAAGTGAGGCGTTCAATGCGTCCGCTCTTCAGGTGCTTGACATAAATCTGGGGTGTGCCGGACCGCTTGGATACAAAGGCCATCCTGTCTCCTGAAGGGGAGAATACCGGGGACAAGTCAATCCCCCATTTACTCCACTTTCTCGTTAACCTTTTACGTATTTTGCCCTTTTCGGTCAACAGATAAATCGCCTGATCACCGTCAATTGTCAGCGATGCCGCCATGTTTTTTCCGTCTGGCAGCCAAGTTGGCGTAATGTTTGTTGTGCCCTTTGACGTCACAAGATCACGCCGGGCGCCGGGCCAGGATCCCTGCAGGTAAATATCTGGTTTATTCTTCACATAGGATGTGTAGGTAATCTTCGACCCGTCCGGAGACCAGGAGGGGGTGAGAGAGATCGCCTTGTTGCGGCTTATCTGCACAGGGTTGTGCCCGTCAAAGGCGCTGGCCCAGATCTCTTTGGTACCCGTTTTGCCTGTTGAAACAAAAGCGATGCGGCTTCCGAAATACCCGTGTTTGCCTGAGTAGGTGACCATGATTTTATCGGCGAGTTTCAGGATCAGGGGCCGCAGGTTTGTTTCAGGGGCTCCGGCGCCACGGAAGCGGACACCGAAAAGGCTCTTCTGTCTGAAGATATCGTACAGGTAAAAGTCACCGATGATGGCCTGGCCGCTTACGGTGAGGCTCCCGGTGACGAGGAGCTCAGCACCGGAAGAGCGCCACCGGTTGAAGTGGATGTCCTGCTCGGTGATGCCGGTTTTCGACGGGTCCTCAAGGAAGGCTTCGGGGTTGACCATGCGAAAGTAGCCGGTAAAGGCAAGGGTCTCCTGGAGAAGGGAGACCGCTTGTTTGGCCAGCTCCGTCTCTTCGGCTGAGGCCCCGGACACCTTGAATGCAGGAATGGCCACGGGTGTTTTGTTTTCAAAGGGGTTGGTGATCCTCAGCTGCACACGCTCTTCGGCCTGGGCCGGGAGGGTGATCAGGAGGAGGAGGCTGAGAAGCAACGTGAGGCGTGCAATCATTCTGAGTGTTGTGTGCATGGCTACCTACAAAAGTTCGCTGACGTCAAAGTCGATGACAAAGGGCATCTTCTTGTCTTTAATCCCTGCCGGATAGGGGGGCAGGGGGGTGGACTTATGGACGGCGCTCAGGGCAGAGCGGTCAAAGTTGGCGTTGCCCGATCGCTGGGACACCCAGACTTCTCGCACAGAGCCGTCGGGCATCACAGTGAAGATGATCTGAGTCCTCAAGGTGGCATTGGCACCGGCCATCTGGGTTGGGAATGCCCAGTTTTTGCGGATGATCACCTCGATGGTTCGGTAATAGCGCTCCTGGATCGAGATTTGGGCGGCCGTGGGGCTGCCCGAGGACGAGCCCTCTTTCGATCCGGAATGCTCCGTTTTTTTCTGGTCGGCCACCTCTTTTTTGAGACGGTTTAACCGCTCGGAAAGGGGTTCGGGCTTGGCGGTCTCTTTTGCCATCTTCTGGAGGGCGTCTTGAACCAGTTCGCTGGGGGTGATCACTTTCTGGTTGCGTTTGACGGCCTTTTTTCCCGTGACGGTTTTGGTGACAGGTTGCGTCACCTTTTTGGCATTTTTTTTGTGGCTGGGTGTTTTTGAGGGCTTGGTCGCAGGAGCCGACGGTTTGACGGGGCTGCTTTGGGCCTTGGCCGGTTTTTTGGTCCGCTTTTCTGTGGGGAGTTCCGTCTGGAGCAGGTCCACATCAATGGCGCGCGGGGTTTTGTGTGGCTTGTACCCACTGGTGGTGAAGACGTGGGAAAGGGTGAACAGCAGGATATGCCCTGCCAGCGAGATAATCACAGCAAGGGTGAGGAAACGGTTTTCATCGCCGCCGGTCAGGTAATGTTTGAGCGCATGCACCATGTGAGACTTTTTGATTCCGGACTTGGGCTGATCGTTACTTGGTTTCAAGGGGTTCCGTTACCATACCTAATTTTTCCACACCGGAGCCTTTGATTTCGGCCATGATTCGCACCACCGTGCCGTAACTGATGGATTTGTCGGCACGCAGGAAAACCCGGGTGCCGGGACGCTCTTTGAGAAGGGCGGTAAGCTTGGGGCGGAGCCTGTCTTCGTCCACGGGGAAGTCATTGATAAAGATGCCTCCCCCGCTTTTGACGGTGACGTAAAAGGGCTCGTTGTCGTCACGGGCCAGGGACCCGCCGGACGCTTCGGGAAGGGAGACATCGACCCCCTGGGTCATCATGGGGGCCGCCACCATAAAAATGATGAGCAGCACAAGCATGACGTCCACAAACGGGGTGACGTTGATCTCACTCATCAGTCGGTTGTCGTCGCCGCCAGAGATCATTTTCCGTTTCCTTTACGCAGGATATCGCGTTCAACGATGTTGAGGAAATCGGCAGAGAAGTTGTTGAGCTCCACCTCAATGATACGGATTCGCTGCGAAAAATAGTTGTAGGCAATGACCGATGGGATGGCAACCATGAGGCCGACGGCGGTTGCAATGAGGGCTTCAGCGATGCCCGGGGCTACAACGGCCAGGTTGGCGGAACCTTTGTTGGCGATGCCCTGGAAGGAGTTCATGATGCCCCAGACCGTTCCGAACAGGCCGATGAAAGGAGCCGTACTTCCGGCTGTGGCCAGGAAAGGGGTGAGTTGCATGAGCCGTGTTACCTCCTGGGAGGTGGCGCGGCGCAGGGTGCGCCTGATGTTGTCGACGCCCGAGCCGCCCATGGCGTTTCCGTCGTCGCCGGTGACGCCGATACCTGCGCTGGAGAGCTTTTTCAACTCGCCGTAGGCGGTGCGGAAGACCTTGCCGATGGAACTGAAGCTGAGCTCTTTGGACAGGGAGTATGCGTCGGAGAGGTTTTTGCTCTTCCAGAAGGTTTCCACGAAGATAATGGACTCCCTGTGGGCCCTTCGAATGGTCCTGAATTTCAGAATGATGATGGTCCAGGATGTGATTGAAAAGAAGAGGAGCGTTAAAAGAACCAGCTTGACCATGGGGCCTGCGCCGCTGATCATCTGGAAAATACCTAAAGTCTCGTTGGCCATGTGTGCCTTCTCCGTGTTGGGCAGATGGAGGTGTCAAAAAGAGGCAAGAACAGCTCGATAGCGCCGTCGTTGCCACGTTAATCTATACAAGGCGCTTGCGGGTGTCAAGGGTGGAGATGGCAGGGGCGGGCCGTGGTGAGGAAAAAGAAACTCTTTGGAAAGTAAGCAAAAAACCCCCTCTGCATGATGGTGCAAAGGGGGTTTTTTTATGTGGGGCTCAGGAAAGTACCCGAAGGTGCTTTAGCTGAAACGGTCTTACATCATGCCGCCCATGCCGCCCATGCCACCCATGCCGCCCATGCCGCCGCCGGCAGGCATTGCAGGCTCTTCCTTGGAGGGAAGATCTGCGATCATGGCTTCGGTGGTGATCATGACTGAGGCAACGGAGGCTGCGTTCTGAAGGGCGAGACGAACCACCTTGGTGGGGTCGATAACGCCTGCTTCAAGCAGGTCTTCGTATGTGTCAGAGGCTGCGTTGTAGCCGAAGGAACCTTCGCTGTTCTTGACTTTATCAAGGACAACAGAACCTTCAACGCCGGCGTTGTTGGAGATCATGCGAAGGGGCTCTTCCATGGCGCGCATGATGACTTTGACACCGATCTTCTCTTCGGCCTTCACTTTTACTTTGCTGAGGGCTTCGATGCATCGAACCAGAGCCACGCCGCCGCCGGGGACGATGCCCTCTTCAACAGCAGCTCGGGTTGCGTTCAGGGCGTCTTCAACGCGGGCTTTTTTCTCTTTCATTTCAGTTTCGGTGGCAGCACCGACACTGATAACGGCAACGCCGCCGATGAGCTTGGCGAGACGCTCCTGGAGCTTCTCACGATCGTACTCGCTGGTGGACTCGTCAGCCTGGGCGCGGATCATCTTAACGCGGGCTTCCAGGGCAGTGCGTGAGCCGGCACCGTCAACGATGGTGGAGTTGTCTTTGTCGATAACAACGCTCTTGGCTTTGCCGAGGTCTTCGAGGGTGATGCTGTCAAGCTTCACGCCGAGGTCTTCGGAGATGACCTGGCCGCCGGTAAGAACAGCGATGTCTTCGAGCATTGCCTTGCGACGGTCGCCGAAGCCGGGGGCTTTAACGGCAGAGACGTTGAGAGTGCCGCGGAGCTTGTTAACCACGAGGGTGGCCAGTGCTTCGCCGTCAACATCTTCGGCAATGATGAGAAGGGGCTTGCCGGTTTTGGCAACCTGCTCAAGGATGGGGAGAAGGTCTTTCATGCTGGAAACCTTCTTCTCGCAGAGAAGAATGAAGGGGTCGTTGAGAGCGCAGACCATCTTCTCGGTTTCAGTCACGAAGTAGGGAGAGAGGTAGCCGCGGTCGAACTGCATGCCCTCAACCACGTCCAGGGTGGTGTCCATGGACTTGGCTTCTTCAACGGTGATAACGCCTTCTTTGCCGACCTTGCTCATGGCCTCGGCAATGATGTTGCCGATGGTGGTGTCGCTGTTGGCGGAGATGGTTCCGACCTGGGCGATTTCGTTCTGGTCTTTGGTGGGCTTGGAGATCTTGACAAGCTCTTTAACGACGGTCTCAATGGCTTTGTCGATGCCGCGCTTGATGCTCATGGGGTTGTTGCCCGCTACAACGAGGCGCTGGCCTTCTTCATAGATGGCACGAGCGAGAACGGTAGCCGTGGTGGTTCCGTCACCGGCGGTGTCGCTGGTCTTGGAAGAGACTTCCTTAACCATCTGTGCGCCCATGTTTTCGAACTTGTCTTCCAGCTCGATCTCTTTGGCAACGGTTACGCCGTCTTTGGTAACCGTGGGGGAGCCCCAGGATTTATCGATGACAACGTTGCGGCCTTTGGGACCCAGGGTGACGACAACAGCGTCAGCAAGGGTTTTTACGCCATTGAGCATTTTTTCGCGTGCTTTTGCATCGTAAATAATCTGTTTAGCCATGGTTCACCGAACCTCCGTGTATGTTGAAAATGTTGAGTTCAGGTCGTAAGAATATCATTTACAGACAGGTCGTGGATTGCAAACGGGTCTTAGGCTTCGTCGACAACGCAGAGGATGTCGTCCTGGCCCATGATGAGGTAGTCGTTTCCATCGAATTTTACTTCGGCACCAGCGTATTTGCTGAAGAGGACGCGGTCGCCAAGCTTCAGTTCCATGGGAATGAGAGTGCCGTCTTCTTTGGTTTTGCCCTGGCCTGCAGCCACAATACGGCCTTCAGCGGGTTTTTCCTTGGCAGTGTCGGGGATGATGATCCCGCCCTTGGTGGTGGTTTCCTCTTCCAGGCGCTCTACCAATACTCGATCCTGTAACGGTCTGATTTTCATGATTCCTGTTCTCCTTTGCACTGTATCCACGTAAATGGTGTATGATGTTTATTTGAAGAAGAAAACGGTTGTGTTGATTGAAATACATTCATGCTTGCGCCATCACCTGTGGGGGCAGGTGTGCCGCTTCACTCGAAGCCCGGACAGCCATTAGCTGCCGGAAGTCTTGGAACCGCCTCCCGGACTGCTGTAGGCATCGGAATACCACCCGCCACCTTTCAGGTGGAAGGAGCTGTGGGAGATCAGTTTGCGGAGTTCTCCGGAGCATTTTTTGCACCGGGTCAGGGGCGGGTCGGTCATCTTCTGGACCGCCTCCTCCACTTCACCGCAATCGGTGCATTCATACTCATAAATCGGCATGTTGATTACCTCCTGGTCGCTTCTAAGAGATCAGGCTCAAAGGCGTTGGCCTTTAGCCTGAGCGTTTGTACGAAAGAAATATAATCAGGAATCGATGGCTGTCAAGAAACACCCCTAAAAAAGTCCCAATGGCTAATGAGCGGATTTTATTGGGTACAGTGCCGAATTGCCCATCTTTGGGAGATAATTTTTTCCACGCCGGTGAGCTGCGTGGACGCAAGGATCTCGCGGGTGCGCTCATGGACGATGTTCTCTTCGAGGTCCCGTTTTGTGTCCGGCATGGTGAAGCTTTGGATGAATCGGCCGAATCGGACGATGTGAACCAGTTCGTGGACAAAGAGGTATAATAGGAATGGGTAGAGAGGCACCTCGGCATTGGTCTCCACTTCCCTCAGGATGGACTGGTCCTGCAGGCAGATCATGTAAAGATCAAACTCCCGTGGAGCCCCCGCATCGGGGAATGGGGCCCCACGATAGCGGATGACCTGGGCGAAGACGTCGCTTGCGGCTCGCTCTTCCGGGGAGAGCTGGGCCCCTGTCTTGACATCAAACCGATTTCTAAGCCATTGGCTTTCCGATAGTTTGTAGTGGTCGCTCACCAGCTCTTCAGAAACAGAGATGGCCCGGTTAACCAGCTTGAGTTCGTCGCTGTTGAAATGTTCTCGATGCATGGGCTCCTGGAAAAACATGTGGACAAAATGGGGGTAAAGGTGTTAAATTCTGATTTTGTGTAACACCATGTGTTGGCGAAAAGGTAAAGAAGTTACATGTTTCCTGGGTTCTCTTCAGGATGTCAACGCTGCGGAAGAGTCTATCTTCTGCGTACCGGGCCGAACATATGTACGTGTCGGTTGTTTCGCCGGTTGTTACCGAAAACACATTGAATGTGATTATGATTGCAAAAATATCTCTATGAACGGAGGTGGTCTGTTGGGTAGCGTGATTAAAAAAAGACGCAAGAAAATGCGCAAGCACAAGCATAGAAAACTGTTGGCCCGAACCCGTCATCAGCGACGTAAGGGGAAATAGGGTTTCTATCCCGATTTTGAAGTACAAAAAAAGCACCGGCGCTTGCGCTCAGGTGCTTTTTTTGTACCCGATGGCTGGGCATTCGTTTGTTCCGGCGAGCTTCGGGGCGTAGCCATGCGGCCACGCCCCGATTGTTCTCGGCTGGTTACTGTCTCTCTTTCAGGTACTTGAGAAACTCGGAGTCGGTGGAGAGGATGAGGGTGCTCTCCTTGTTCAGGGCATTGCCGTAGACCTCCAGGGACTTGGTGAAGGAGTAGAATTCCGGGTCCCGGCCGTAGGCATCGGCATAGATGCGTGTGACTTCTGCATCTGCCTTACCCTTGAGCTCCTGGGCGGTACGGTACGCTTCGGACTCGATCTTCTTGAGCTCCTTTTCCATTTCACCCCGAATCCTCTGGGCTTCTCCCCGTCCTTCCGATCGAAATTTCTCCACAATCTGGGTTCTCTCGGCGATCATACGGTCGTAGACGGAGTTTCGGACGTCATCACGGTAGTTGAGTCGTTTGAGTTTCACGTCCACCAGGTCGATGCCGAAGCTGTTGAGCTTTTCCCCGGCGTTGTTCATGATCTGGCGTGTGATGACCGTACGGCCTGCCTTGATGGTCTTGTTTGCTTTGGCAGCATCTCCGGTCACACCGAAGATGGGATCATCGACGTTGACGAGGCGGTCGGAGTTCCGAACCGTTTCGATGAGATCATAGGAGGCGATGGCGTTTTTCACCGCCGGGTCGATGATGTCACCAATACGGTTCATGGCCCCGCGCATGTCCCGGCAGGTCTGGAAAAAGAGGACCGGGTCCACAACACGCCAGCGGGCAAAGGTGTCCACGAGGATGTAGGTTTTGTTGAGGGTGGGAATCTCGCCACTCTCGCCGTCCCACTCCTGGAGGTTTTTGGGGAAGGTGTTTACCTGGTCAACAAAGGGAAGTTTGAAGTGAAGTCCGGCATCCCTGACGGGTTCTCCAATCACCTTGCCGAAACGGGTGACCACCACCTGCTCGGTTTCGTCCACGGTGTAAGCGGACATCACCAGGACGGCTACGGCGGCAAAGACGAGGATCAGTGTTGAGAGTGCTGTGGTTTTCATTTGGTGATTGCCTCCTTGCCCGGTCCCATGTTCAACAGGGGAAGCATGTTTTTCTGGTTTTCGTCCACGATGTACTTGCGGCCGAGCTTGGGAAGGATTTCTCCCATTTTTTCCAGGTAGATGCGACGGGTCGTGACATCCTTGGCCTTGTTGTACTCCTCGAAAAGGGCGAGGAAACGGTTTGCGTCACCCTTGGAGCGGTTGATGCGATCCAGTGCGTAGCCTTCGGCGGCCAGAATGGTTCGCTCGGCCTCACCGCGGGCCGTGGGGATGGCTGTGTTGTAAGCCTCCCGGGCCTTGTAGATCATGGTTTCCTTTTCCTGCTGGGCCTTGTTTACCTCGTTGAAGGATGGTTGAACCGGGCCGGGCACGTTGGTTTTCTGCATCTCAATGGTTGAGACCACGATGCCGGTGTTGGCCTCATTGAGTTCGTTTTGAAGAATCTCTTTGGCTGCCATGGCGATTTCATCACGCTTGATGATCACCTCGTTGATGGTGCGGTCTCCCACAACCTGGCGCATGGAGGCTTCGGACATGTCTCGCAGCAGATTTTCCGGGGACTCCACCTCAAAAAGGTACGCCACCGGGTCGTCGATACGGTACTGCACCAACCAGGGCACGAGGCCCACGTTCAGATCTCCTGTGAGCATCAGGGAGACGTCGTCACTGGGGCTCTGGCCCCCGCGGCCGGTGAACTGAACCTGCTTGTAGCCGAACTCTTCTTTACGAATGATGTCGACGTTGACTTTGGTGAGTTGTTCAATACCGATGGGGAGTTTGAAGTGAAGTCCAGGCAGGGTTTGGCGGGAGTACTTGCCGAACTGCTGGATAATGCCCACTTCGCCCACGCCGATGGTGTAGACCATCGATTTTCCGAAAAAGAGCAGAAAAAGAACAATGAGGATGAGGCCCCCTGGAAGCCTGAAGTTCTTAAACTGATTCATCAGGTCGTCCAATTGTGGGGGGGTGGGGCCGTCGCCGCCTGAACCACCGCCTCCTCCGAAGGGTTTTTTCTGACCCTGCTGTTCTCTGAGTTTGTCCCAGTCCCAATTCATAGTTATTCCTGTGGTTTGTGATTGTGGGTTCGTGATGGGCTCATACCGATGGTACGATGATGTCGTGTTGTGTCATGATGGGCTCATGGCTGGAGGCTTTTTAACCCCTGTCCGGATCTGCCATGACATCGGGCTCTTGTGGGAAGCCGCAACATGGATGTACGCCTATTGACGAAATCATCAACGTTAAAAATCTAATAAAATACGGGAAAAGTTTCAAGGAACAAAGTGGAAACTCACTCAAAGATGACAAAGATGTCATGGAAGAGGTTGACAGCGCACGAGAGGTGTGGTGAATCTTCGGACCATGAAGATACGTCAAAAGAAAAAAGATGCCTCCCATATCGGGGATATCCTGTCAAAAAAACTCGGTGCCCTTGCGGGGCGGTCCGACCTGGAGCTTCTCAGCCTCTGGGAGACCTGGACCGAAGCCGTTGGGGAGGAGGTGGCTCGCCATACCCGTCCCAAGGCGTTTAAAGGAACCCTTCTGCTTGTGACAGTGGACAGCTCTGTCTGGATGCACCACCTCTCCATGATGAAGGATGAGATTATTGCTCGCATTAACAAAAAGCTCGGTGAAGATACCCTTCGGGAGATACGGTTTTCCATTGGCCACGTGGAGGCGAGTTGACGTTGGTGTTGTCGGAACTCACCGCTGATACGCTTTTCGACGGCGGGCTCACCCTGCTTCAGGAGAGGAAAGGGTACCGCTTCTCCGTTGATTCGGTGCTGCTGGCCCATTTTGTCGAGGCCGATGGGGCCACCTCTCTACTGGATTTGGGGTGCGGCTGCGGCATCATGCCCCTGGTCCTTGCCCATCGACACCCCGGCTTGAAAAGGGTTGTGGGCGTGGAATTGCAGGAGGCCCTGGCCCACCTTGCCGAGAGGAACCGCGTGGAAAACGACCTCTCCCACCGCGTGACCATTCATCATACCGATATGCGCCACTGCACCACGCCCTATGGGGGTGGCTCCTTTGATGTGGTGGTGAGCAATCCTCCCTACACCCCCCTTGGTCACGGGCGACTCAACCCCCGTGACCAGAAAGCCATTGCCCGGCACGAAGTGTCCCTTTCTCTTTTGGAACTCCTGGACGCTGCCCGTACCAATCTCTCGCCTGCAGGTGCGTTTTATATGGTGTACCCTGCAGAACGGCTGGGTGAGGTGATAAAGGCCTCCGGGCAAAAAGAGCTCCACCCCGAAAGGCTCCGTATGGTTCACTCCCACGCCGGAGAGCCCCCCAAGCGCTTCCTTCTCTCCCTTCGCAAAACTCCCGCTGCCCTCGACACCCTGCCTCCTCTGGTGGTCCATGAAACCAATGGATCATTGACAGATGAGGTTGATAAAATGTTTAAAAAATAGGAAAGTCAGGACGGGGATCCCCGATTGAGGTGAACGGTCCTTCTTGCATTGTGCCAACCCCTCTTGCCTCTGTATGGATGCAGGTAACACAGCTTTCAAGGTGTTTTTCGCTATAGTGGCTTCGCCACCCTTGCCGCCGGAGGCCTTTTTGTTGGGCTGAAGAGTTACAAAAATCTTCGCATATAAACCCCACGGGCGTAGCCCGTCAGCACATGAGATCAGCCCGAGTAACGAGGGCCGGGAGCATTTGCGAACCCGCTTTCAAGGTGGCTCACCTTGCCGCCGGAGGCACGCTTTTTTTGATCTTTTTCCAAGGAGATGAGCATGAAGCGGTTTTTGACGGCTTT